>Ga0307515_10023897_pt1 | contig 10683 bp, 7 predicted proteins | sample 17_EM_MG_FD_194513 | JGI IMG/M metagenome (GOLD analysis project Ga0307515, IMG submission 194513) | Populus trichocarpa ectomycorrhiza microbial communities from riparian zone in the Pacific Northwest, United States - 17_EM | ecosystem: Host-associated > Plants > Roots > Unclassified | place...
ACGAGTCTGTTGCTCAGGCTCCAAATTTTACCTGCCATGCTCCTAGTGCAATTACCATTGGCAGTGGCATTATGTAATTTCTTGCACCCATCCCATCATTCAAGGCTTACTCCTGTGGTTCCACAACGATTTCATTAAAAGAGATTTGGAATAATTGGTTTGCAGTGATCTTGCTACCATCACCTTCTCCTTTATTCTTTTCAATTTTTCCCATTTTTACTCAGTGCTGTCGCATTTGCCTTGTAAGACCAGAATGCTTGTGGAACTTCAGGTAAAACACGTTAGGATTTTCAAAGTCTGAGATGATCAACTGGACAACTTTCCATGGTCATCATGATGAAAGATAAATTGCAGACGGTTGTTGATTCCTTAGAAATTTTCAGTGTTTGATGTGGTTGTTCAGTTTTCATTTTTCTGCTTGGGAACAAGCCTCTTTCAGAGCTGTATGAGGCACGTTTCTTTTCACCATGTATCCCTCCCCGTTTTCATTCTTTGTTCTCCTTTTCCCCTTTCCTCTTGTAGAGGGGCATCTGATATCCGAAGCTCTATGGGTGTTGATATGAAATGAACTTCCCTTCATTATTCTTCGGTGTCATGATTATAATACAGGCACCATCCATCCATTGCTATACTCTTTAGTATATCATGTACATCATAACTTCTATAATCTAGGTTAAATGCCTGTCCCAATGTTACCAATTACAAGGTGCCCACCTCGTTCAGGGTTGGGAGGTGAGGCAGTGAAAACCTGTAACTTCACATCCAACTTAAGATTGGAAAACAGGGGCAAGCTCGAAAACAAAAAACGAAAAAGGAGGAAAGAAAATATAAACCCAAAGGTTAGAATTTAGATTCATTTCCCTTCACAGAAAATCGTAGCCACTAGATAAATATGATCATTACTGAGACGGGAACTTGAATTTGCAGTTTCCTCCAAGGGCATTTCTAAGAACTATAGATTGTCATACAGAATTTGAACTGCGAACTGGCATCAAGTGTCTAGACCAGTAAAGTCTTTGCCAAGGCCAAAACAACAGAGTTGGTCATTCACACATTCATGCAGGCAGCATAACACCACCACCAGAAAATGGTATAATAGGAAAACAGTTCTCAGCATATATTGAAAAAAAATAAACATAACATTGGAGTACTATCAGACTGCATTGCTCCTAACAAAACTGTCAACAGTACTTTGCTCATCAAATCAAATAACTACAAAACCATAAATTTATATGATGCCAATCTTGTTCGCCACATCCAATGCATCATAATCAGGAGTCAACCTGACATACGCCTTCTTAGTTCCATCAGGCCTGCATTAAAATGGATACAGTTAAGACTCCATTGGAAGAGTAGATCGAATCATGCAATGAGCTCAAAACACAGTTAAAGATAAAAGGCAAAATCTCAATCATGAAACATGAACTCTAGATGAACACAGTATAAGATGATTCACTAGTCTAAAATTCAGTTGCCTCTGGTTAGTAAACATGAACTCTAGATTGGAATTACTAATTAACAAGATTAGAGTATCATGCATCTTGTCAAGTTGGGCACGCCTCTTGCCACAGTTATATCATGCATTAATATTCACCAGGATCAGACAAGAAATGATCCCCTTATCATAAATGTAAAACATCAAAATGTCTTGGCTTCAAGTAACTATGGTTTACCTGATCAAAGTGTTCACTTTCTTGGTCTGAATGTCATACATCTTCTTGACTGCAGCTTTGATTTTCTTCTTGTCAGCACGAATGTCAACAATGAACACCAGGGTATTGTTGTCCTCAATCTTTTTCATTGCAGACTCAGTAGTAAGTGGGTACTTCAGAATCTGATAGTGGTCCAACTTATTTCTAGGAGTTGCACTGATGCGTGGATACTTGGGGTTTCTCTCCTTTTTCAATGTCCGGGGACGGTGAAATGTAACCTTTGTCCGGATCTTCTTTGTTTTCTTAAATGTTGGCCCTGATTTCACAGCCCTGGCAGCCTTCTGGGCTTGTGCCTTTGCATCAGGCTTTTTGGAAGCATCAGCTGGTAGAAGAAATGAGATCAAGAAAAAAAAATCAAATCAATAAACTGTTTGTTTGAGATGCGGATGAGACTACAAAATATGTAAAATACACAACACTTCTAGTTTACACATTACAAAATCAGTCGTAACATATAAATTATGGCTTTTATCTACAAGCACACAGCCCAATTTCTTCATTGAACCATGATTTCAACACAATCGGAAAAGCAATGCAGTTTCAAAACAAAAATGGAACAGCTGGAAAATCATCCAAATTAAATTGAAAAATTATATGAACCAAGAACAACATAAAATCACACGAAGCCAAAAGCTACTACTATCACACAAATCAGTTGTGCTCACTACAACCAACGCCACTTTTTTTAAAATAAGACAAGTGCAGGTAGTCTGTAAAATTAGAAAGAAAAAGCCCTTTTTCTAACTGACCGGTAGAGCACAGATCGTAATTAAACATCAATATAAAGCATGAACTAATCGCATAAATTTACCAGCTGCAACAACTATGGGAGAACAACCATTTGTAAGGAAAAAACAACCCAGCAAACAGATAATACATATATTCAAGACCATTGAATAGTACGTAAAAAATAAACGATCAACGGATGTTCGAATTTAAAAGTAAGAGAAAGAAACAGACGTACCTCTAGCTGGAGACATTGTAGCAACCACTTCCTAAGCACCACTAAACCTGATATCAAAAGCCCAAAACCAAAACTTTAGTAACAAAAACAATAATCCCACAACTATAACCTTATAAAAGAAAAGGCCAAAAGAGCATAATAATTCAAGATCAAGTGCAACTTTAGTTCATTTCAAGACGAAAAGCAGATTTATAAGCGGGGTTTTGGATATGATAAAACCTACACGTAGATGACAGAAAAGAAATCTACTGAAAAACCGCCCTATAGAGAACAAGAAATAAAAGTGAGGGTAGAGAGTAAACAGAGATAAGATGGACAGACCTTAGCTGCTGCTGCTGCTTCAGCGGCTGTGAACTAGGGTTTTTCCCAGGCGGGGAAGACTGGGGGTGGTATATATAAGATCTAGAAATTACTAATTTAACCTCGAAGTTGGCTATGAGCTGGGCTAGGTATTGATGAGAAGCGTTTATTGTGGGCTCCGCTTAAGATTTGTTACTTTGGGCTTTAAGTTCTGCGGCCCAAAAATAGGCATTATTTGTTGATTGTTCCCATGGAAGTATTATCCTTTTACTTCGTTGAAAATATTTCCATTGAAAAGTTAAAAGGTTTTGACTTTTAATTAAATAAAAAACTTTAATCAGTTTTTTAATAAACCTATGATTTAAATTAAAATTTATTTATGACCAAATATATATTTATAAATTTTTTATAAGTCAAAAGTTAAAAATGCAGACATAATCTAAATTTAAGTAATTTTTTTGCACGGATCTCTTTTAAAACTAAAAACGCACGTTACACACACAGACATGCATGAAACTACAATTCCTCACCGTGGGGTAAATTTGTTCTTATGCAGAACTCTTGCCCAGCTAGGCCGACACGGGTAAGAGTTGTCTTTGATCGCAGCGAAGCCTTCAATGATTCCATGACCTTAAAGATTACAGTAGAGAAAACATGGGAAGAAAGCATGCTAGTATAAAAAATGAGCAATGAAAGCCAGAAATTTCAAGTCATTAGCTCGTCAACTTCAAACTCGACTATTTTTTCTTTAAGAGTCAGTACTTTGAATGTGTTTGAGATTATGATAATGACGGCGGTTAAAAGTGTTTTTTATTTAGAAATACATTAAAATAATTTTTTTTTATTTTTTTAAATATTTTATGATATCATTACATTAAAACGATATGAAACTATAAAAAAAATTATTTTTTAAAAAATTTAAATCTAAAAAAACACCAGTGGAAACACATCCAAAAACCAGTCTTCTCAGACCAAACCCAATATCATAGACATTGGCGACACTGATAAATCATCCGTTACCATGTACCCTCCCTCCCTCCCTCTAGAAGTGCTGAAGGCAGAATGTTTTGCACCGATGAACTGAACTTCTTTAGACATTTGAAAGTCGTATTGACCACAAGTAATGTTTTACAGGTCTATGATACGCCGGTAATCTTTTTCACAGATGTACGATTTTTTTATTGTCAGGGATTGCCTGAGCCCAAGCCCATACTATGCGGTTTTTTTTTTTTTTTTGAGACAAGCAGCCACCACAAGATTATTCATAGCTGGGTAATTTCTTAGATAAGATCTAAAAATTAAGACTTTTAGTCTTGATTTTGTGTTATAATCATGAAATGAAATAAAGTTGATTAGAATGCGCTGCTTTTTATTTATTGGGGATAATCTTGGAGGTGATTTTTGTGACCGAAGATTCCAATTTTGGGAACGAGATTTTTAGGTAGGAGCCCATATTAGACGATATATCGTCCACGAAGGAGATAAGCGATCCACCGTTGCGGGTTTTTATGGGCTGTTGCTTTCATCATCTTTAGCGGGCTGGCTCTTGGTTCGTACTTAATTATTTTTTTACTTGTTTGTTTCTGCATTGCAATTTTTATGGGTTGGCAGAATCATCGTATATAGTACGTACACAAAGTTTGAGTTAATAAAATATTGGGATTGGTTCTATAATAACTGCTATAAGGGAGAGCTCCTCCAACGTGGGAGCCTAAATATTTGCAGTAGTGTCGGGCTTGAAACAATAATTTCAATAAGATCAGAGACAGTTTTGACTATGTGATTCATTTCTCTATCCTTTATGACCTTTGTTTAAGGTGTTTCTGTTTGCTTTGATGAAGCAAATCACGAAGTTCTTGAATCTGCCTTTGAAAGAAAGGGTTTGTTTGCTATGCTCCATTGCTAGCTAGGCATGATAATTACCAACTTGTGACAAATAAATCATTTGAAAAACTTAGATTTCTTAAGCCCTAGACACAGGCGAGCTCGATCGCTCAACCTGTCTCTCTGTGGTCGGGTTCCAGGACTCCGAAGTTTTGTCGGGGAAAACTTGCAAAGACATATTTTGCCTTGAAAGAGAAAAGGATGACAGCGTTTCATCATATCCTCAGCAAGCAAATAGAACTGTATGCTATTAAGCATATTCACCGTCATGGCATCAACGTTCATATGGTAATTCTTTGCAGCACATCGCCAGCGCCAATGCCAAGAAAATAAAAAATAAAAAAAATCAATTTCTTCTCTCCATCTCTCCCTTCCCTTTTATTGGTTTTTTCTTCTCCAATCTGCTGGATTGATCAATGTACTAAAAATATGCTTACTCAAAGAAAAATGTAGCCGAGCGAATATTTTCATTCCCATCGTATTCTCATTTCTCAACAACGAAATTAAGTTAAATGAAAATGTAAAGCATATATATTGCACAGGAAGGATAAGGGCGGTCCAAAAGCAAAAGCAGAATTCTCAAAAACTTCAGGGAGACAGAATTAGTAAAATCTAACTTCCTCCTTGACACACTCACTTTGGAAATTAAGACCTCGTGAACAGCTTATTTTCTACCTCTTTTACGTCTTGATGCAACATCTCTGACCTTCTGCTTTAGAAAAACAGCAGTCAGAGCATCCTTTGACAAAAGAGAAGCCTTCAGCAATTCAATCCCCTGAAATATATAAAAGAACAAGGACCAAAGAAGCCACATAGAAATATGTTAAAATAATCAGTAAAACTAGTTAAAAATGAACAATAGAAGGCAGAGGAGAGAATATCACCTCATCAATCCCAAAGTCAACAACCTTCTCCTCAAGTACACCAAAATCCTTGATATTGAACTTGTTTAGCAGACCAACACCAGACACCATTGACATTGGAGACACGGACAAATCATTCGTTACCATATATGTAACCAAGGCCTTCACGTAACCTCCCTCACCATTTGGTTTAGCCGAGGAAGTGGTAGAATCACTCGTACCAATAAACTTCACTTCTTGATTTCTATAACGAGGATAGCCTGGTGATGCGCAGTGACTACAAAAAGAGTTAAAAACATCTGACACGTACCCTGGATGCTGTGAGCAATAGTATAACTTCTGGTTTTCAGGTTTTTTATTTGAGTAAGGAAGCAGGAAGCTGGAATTGGTGACTTTAGTTACTATAATGGGACACAGAAGAGAATCCTTGTTTGGGTTAGGCTGCAGGTACGATTCATTCAGGCTTTCAAGACTCTCATATAGATTTGCTATGCAGCCAGTCATGGCTGATTTTTTGATGAGCCTAACAACTCTACCCACAGGCAAGGAGAGGAGGTGAAGCAGAAAATCCACGAAGTCTTTTCCTGCTTCAGCGAAGACGACTTGGTTACGGTTTGTGTCAATAAGAAGCTTCAAGCTGATTTTGGAGTCTGCCATGGCTGCTCCGCCTTCAGTGATGCGCCAAAAAAACTTGGCGAATTTACGGCTTTTACGGTTCCTGACGAATTTGTCGAGCTATCTAACCGTATATATAGCAGGGAGCAGATCAATCGCCTCGTGGGGAAGAGGAAAGGTTTAAGTGAATATTATTGTATGCCATTATTGAATTGCATTCATTATTTACTACTCTTTAATTATGCATGTATTTTCACATTCCTGACAGGAAAAGAAAAGGGACATGCACTGAAATAATTGCACTCCCGGTTTGGTGATCAGATCCAATGATTTGCACTTTTATAAATGCAATACATTATCCTAACCAAGCCTAGAGAACTTACAATTCATTTGTTTTTCGTATTACTCATGTTATAAAGTATGAACACATCCTTCCTTCCCATATAACAAGAGGACAAGCATTTTTTGCAGAAGATACTACGGGGCTGAGAGATATATATATATATGTGATGAGCAGGTGCAAGGAACGCAAAGGATCATGACTTTTGAGCGCTTGAGCTATCGTTGAAGCCTTTGTTTCAGGAGAGAAATGAGAACAGTTTTCCCAACGGCTGATACTAGGTTGGAAAGCAGAGGGGCGAATAGGACACGAACAAATGCATCGCTTCCTATGGAATGATTACACCAAGAAATGTGCATGGGAAGATACCAAAAGATGTGTCTAAAAAGAACAAAAGGGAAAAGAAGGGCTGATTAATTCCATTACCTTTCCATCATGCAAATAAACCAGCCATGAAAATATAACGTTTCTCACCATACATTAATGAAAGAATTCGTTGTAATCTAACAACCAGGGCAGCACTAAACAAAATGTGCATGCTCTAATAATCGTAGAAGGGATCAGAACATGTAATTTCTTGCGAGGCCAAATTAGAGTTGAGAAAGATCACCCCCCGCAATGAAATCCACCTTGACCTCCTGCTTTGAAAGGAAGACTGCGGTAAGTGCTGCCTTAGACTGCAGAGAAGCCTTCAACACTTACAGACCCTACAAGAGGCAAAAACACAGAGTAAATCGATAGTGCTTTGTATCCACATCACAAATACATTAATTGCAGAGCCACTAGTATTAACTATTAATATCAGAGGTCCAGACAAAGTTTCGTGCTGTTAACCACCAACTTTAAAAACAACAAAATTCAGAGCGTAAATTCTTACCCCATTGATCCCAAACTCAGCCATCCTTTCCTCAAGAGCGCCAAAATCCCTAACATTGAACTTGTTTAGCTGAGCAACACCAGATATCATTGACATTGGTGACACTGACAAATCATCAGTCACCATGTATGTAACCAATCCCTTCACATATCCTCCCTCACTGGTTGAATCGGCAGTAGAATTATTCTCACCAACAAACTTCACTTCATAACACATTGGATTTCTGCAAGTAGCACAAATGGTGTCTTTACAGTCTGTGGTACACCGGCATTGCTTTACACACATGTACAACTTTCTCTCGGCTTGATTAGTGTCAGGCAGCAAGATAGGCACATTAGCAACATGGTTTGGCACATGGGGCTTTAAAAGCAAATCCTTATCTTGATTAGGCTGCATGTAAGTTTGATTGAGGTTTTCAATGCTCTGGTAAAGATTTCCAATGCAGCCAACCATGGTTGCGTTTGTGATAAGCCTAATAACGGTACCCACAGGCAAGGAAAGGAGGTTGAACAGAAAGTCCACAAAATCTTTTCCAGCTTCTGCAAAAAGGACTTTGTTGGCATTCTTGTCAACCAATAACTTCAAGCTCAGTTTGGTATCTGGCTCTGTCATTTGTCAATACTGCAAAAGAACAATGTACAGGTATTTATAAAGTAATTTCAGCACAATACATTGCTGTAGCTGCATTTTCACACATCCTTTTGGATCTCAGAAGGAATGAAATGGTAAAAAAGGTCAAGACTTTAAAATGATCGGGCATGTATGGTAACCCATCTTGGAAACCACTGTCCTCTTTTATAGAAAGAAAAACATGAAAACGCATCAAAATTTTACAACAAAATCTTGACTGACTATTATAAACTACTTGCTAAACTAGCTGTGTCCGAGACACAACTCGGTTAGAAAAAATTCCCCACGCCAGAAATTCCTCACGCAAAGAGACAACAACAACAATGTTGTAAGACAAAACATCACAATCTAAAAGAAAGAAAAGAGTAAATTCGATGACACGATAGCTAGCTAAATTAATACGAACAAAACGCATATATCAATACAAAATATGCCTTATCTCTTCAAGAAAAAAACGAACCTTTTCTCAATAACCCCGCCCCTAGGAGAACCTTTTCATATATTTTAATAGGACATATAAAGAGAAAAGGAAACGAAATATATCCATAGTTTTAAAATCCGGTCTGGTCTGGCGGGTCGATTTAAAACCCGGCTGATCCAGGACTGGAACCGGGCCGGATTGAAGAAAAAATAAGAGAAGGAAAAACCTGGTACGATCCGGTTGACCCGGTCAAAAACCCGGTTGCAATCCGTTGACTTTTTTTATACTAAAATAATGTCGTTTTGATTTTAAAAAAAAAAATTGACCCGGGTGACCCAGTCAAAACCCGAAACCCTGATCTTGAACCAAACCGGATCTAAAAACTATGAATATATCTCGCTCATTAATATAAAAGGACTCGCTGTAATATTTTCATAAATATTTCCGTTTTAGGGCTAACCAAAGCTGTTTGTTTACGTGGTTTTAATTGATTTTAAAAAAATTATTTTTGTATTTTAAAATTATTATTTTTATTGATATAAAAGTTAAATTTTAAAAAATAATATTTCAATATAAATTTCAAAGTAACTCAATCATTTTATTAAAACACATTGGATAGTCCCATGGACCAATAAGATTTACTCAATTTCTATATCTACTAAAAGTTAAAATCTTGAATTTAAATTTAGAGGAATTATACATTAAATTAAATTGGTTCAAGTGAGTGAGTATTTAGTGGTATTTTATTAGTTATTTTAAATATATTTTTAAAGAAAAAATAGATATTAATAGAAAACAAAAATCTTAGATTGAGGTAATTTTATTATTTTATTATTTTTGTGTGTCCTGAATTTTATATTACAGAGATTTTATAATATAGAGAGTAATGGATATCACTAGTCATTTTTAAAAATTATAAAAATTTTCAATTAAATTGATATGAAATGTAAAATTTTAAATTGTATAAAATTGTTTAATTTTTTAATTAATATATAAATGATTCTTTTGTATTGATCATAAAATTCAAATAGAGAGATTACATGAGAAAATAAATCTTTTTAACCACTTTATCTGATATGGTAGTTCAAAATTAACTTTAAAAACGTAGAAAAGATAGAAAATCTCCTCAACAACTGGAACTTGTAATAATAGAGATATTTAGGTGGTGGTCCAGTGGTAAAAGTTTTGGACCAAGAGGTTTGCTTTTTCTGTGATTTCAGGTTTGAGCCCTGTGGTTGCTCATATGATGGCCACTGGAGGCTTACATGGTCGTTAACTTCAGGGCCTGTGAAATTAGTCGAGGTGCGCGCAAGCTGGCCCGGACACCCACGTTAAACTAAAAAAAATAAAAAAATAATGGAGCTATTTAGCAGCTCAAAAAAGTAATACACGCCAGTCATGCTATGAAGCACATTAGCAAGGTCATGTCTGTATTGTCATGTAACTTATCCATTACTTCATAAACCAAATGCTTATATGCCCCTATTTGTTTTGTCGGCTGTGAAGCTTTTCGCTAAAGTTTTTTTTTTTTAATTAGTTTTTTTAATGTTTTGATATATTAATGTTAAAAATAATTAAAAAACAACTCCTATTACCATATTTATAATAATAATAATAATATAAATTATATATTGAAATTTTATTCCACATATAAAACGTGTCATGATGATCATAGCATCAGGGATCCAACATATATGTTTTATTACTGGGCGACATATTCCAAATGACAGTAGTATACCTCCTCCATTATTGCTTGATACTGCCTCCTACTTTCTGCAAAACTGTCTGCCTTTTCGGGCTTGATAATATCTGCCAAGTTGCGACTTCTTCAACCTTGCCGACTAAAACATCCTCGAATTGTTGGATTTTTGTACATTTGTCCAGTCAAAAAGGCAACGTCCCGTGTCTAAACCAAAGACCTTCGTAGCAAGAATTATTATGGCCTGTCCTTATCAAGTTCACATCTATTTTCCTTTCCTTTCCCCTCGAATGGAGCATAATAAAAAAAAAATCATAAAAGAAGAAAAACCAACATGACATTAACGGGCACTTAAGTTCAGTGATTTTCGACCCCGGG
>Ga0307515_10023899_pt1 | contig 10682 bp, 4 predicted proteins | sample 17_EM_MG_FD_194513 | JGI IMG/M metagenome (GOLD analysis project Ga0307515, IMG submission 194513) | Populus trichocarpa ectomycorrhiza microbial communities from riparian zone in the Pacific Northwest, United States - 17_EM | ecosystem: Host-associated > Plants > Roots > Unclassified | place...
CGCTGCTCTTCTTCTCCTTTCCTTTCTCTAGCTTTAGATCCTCGTTTATAGACTACCAATCGTACAGGCTTGCGCGTCCCTCTTGCCGTGCTCGTGCCTTAATTAACTAAGTCGCTAACACTTTGTAGTTGTAACGGAGAAAGACATCCCGTAAGGCGTCTATATATTTAACTTATACTTTATTAATAAGATTAAGCACCCCGGTACTAATAAAGCCTTTAAAAAATTAAGGCTTATTATATAAGCTTATAACGACTAGGGAAAGAACTTAATCCTTATATAATCGCCTATAATTTAATAAGTTAGTTAATGGATTATACTTATACTTATACCTAGACTATAGCAAATAAAACCCGTAGCCCTATACTTATGGGATATCTTATAAGCCTATATGCAGTCTAATACCTACCTAAGTAGAGATATCTATATACGACTACTCCTTAAGCTTAATGTATAACTAGGAATAATTTTATAGGTTATAAAACCCCTTTATAGAGTGCCAGAAGCTAGAAACTACTAGTTTAAAACGTATTACTAGCATTATATTTATAAACTTAAAATAGAATAGTTAACCTATAACCCCTACCTACTATATACCCCATTAAACGGCCTTAATATTATTGGACTCTAAATAAATAATACCCTCTTTTTAGTGGACTGGACTTTTACAGACGCTAAAGAGACTAAACTATAAGAGGTAAAGTTCTTAGTAAAGCTGTAAGAGTAGTTAACTAAGTAGACTTCAATTAAGTTTAATAGAGGCTTAATTATATAAAAGGGCAACCTAATTTAGCTAACTTAGGAACACTAAGCTTAAAACCTAAGACTTATTATAGTAAAGCCTACGGACCTTACTAGTTCCCATAAAGAGACCTATAAGACCGTAAATATAAAGAATTAATACATTGTATAGCGTGTAAGAGGCACCTATATTACTATAGTCTATTAACCCAAATCTGCCTATAATCTATCCTTTGCGGCCTAGGTAATAGATTTATAAAAGGAAAATATTAAATAGCTTAATAAATGTGTTTAGTGGCAAATTGATAATGTACTAAGAGGACTTACTTTTATACCGCTAGACCTAAATTCCCTTAGCGTACTAGTATTTACGGACGCCTCCTTTACCAATAATAGAGACCTATTATTATAAATTAGCTTCGTAATTGTACTTATAGACTATAATTAGGACGTAAATATACTATATTAGTCTTTAATTAAATGCAAATAAGTAACCCGTAGTATACTAGCTTCTAAGCTATATATACTAGCTTATAGCTTTAATATAGGAGCTGCAATTAAGTTAATAATCTAGAAGATCCTATAATTGGAGCAATTACCCCTAGTTCTATACACTAATTTAAAGTCCCTTTATAACTATATAGTTAAACTAGGTATAATATAAGAGAAGAGGCTTATAGCCGACCTAATATGCTTATATTAGGCCTATAAACGACGTAAGATTACAGAGGTTAAATGGATTAGTAGCGGAGATAACCTAGCGGACGCTATAACTAAGGCAAAGCCGTGCTAAGCTTTTAAAACCCTAATTAATATAAATAAGCTTAATCTAAACGTTATAGAATAGGTGGAACGAGACTAACGGAGCACTTATAGTTTATTTATAGCCCATTAGAAGGTTATATGGTTTATTTATAGTCTGTTAAAAGGCCGTACGGTTTATTTTACAGGCCGTAAGTAGGACTTACAGCTAGCTTAAAGCACCGTTTGGAAGGTAGCCTAGAAGGCACCTTAGGAGGGATTTCCTATATATTTCTTTTGTGTTTTACAGTCCTATTAAAAGTAATTATGGAGGTTATATATAAGTGGGTCTATCTTTAAGTACCGCTAGTATATAATTATAGCACCTATTATACTAAACGCGTACTTACGCATTTGGTGCACTAACTACTTACTTATAACTAATTAGGGGGGAGGGCGCGTTAGTATATAGACTATATAGTCTACCTTAATAGAATTGACAGTTACTACTATCTAAAAGAGCATACAATACTATATGTATTTCGTGCCCCTGGATATAACTCACTTATATTATTAAGTTGATACAAATAGGTAGTAAGCTATTTTTAATTATAGGCCTAAAAAACCAAATTATTAATAAACGAATAATATAAGCTTATATATATTAAATATAAAAGCCATTTATATAAAGTAAAACTATACGTAAAGTAGTAATTTATAGTAATATTAATTCTACTTACTACTTTTAACTAAGTTAATAGCAATTTCCTATTCCTAAAATAGTAAATTCTAATTAGGTTGCTTAATAATTAGAGCTAGTAAAATTTTATACTATTATTTAAATTTAAAAGGTTATTTAAAATAATTTAAAAGCTTACTTATTATTTTACATTATTATATAGATCTACTTAATAGAGTAGTACTTTTAGGTAACGTGTTTTATAAGCGAGCGACGCACCTAAGCGAGCAACGCGCGCCCCACTAGCGCGTTAACTGCGTAGTAATAATATGCAATGTCTTAACAACGTAATATTTAAAAGACTTCTTCTAAAGTAGATATACAGCTTGCTATCTTTAATATTAAATCCCAGCAGATTTTAAGTATTTAATACGCTACAAAAGTATACAATGTCCCTAAAGCCTTAGTTCGCCACTATTACGCTAGATAATATATAAAACGCGACTGCAAACCGAACTTAAAGCGCCTTATAAAACTAGAAGAGGAGGTTATTATTTAGAGTATCCTTAATTACTCTTTACGTGGGCTACCGCCTTTAAAGGCTATAGTATAAGATATAGCTAATAAACTGCTAAGAGAATAAGGTGGTAAGCCTATTGGCAAGAACTAGGTTAATAACTTTGTTAAGCGTATACCTAAGCTAAAAACGCGCTGTAGCCGTCTATATAATTAATAGCGAGCTCTCTATAAGGACCCGGCGCTTATTTAGCGCTAGTTTAAGCTTATTTAGACTATAAAAGAGAAGTATAGTATTACTAATAAGGATATATGGAATTTTAATAAGTCTGGCTTTCTTATAGGTAAGATTACGCCTTAGCTTATAATAATAGGCTTAGAGAAACTTAGGAAAGTAAAAAAACTTTAACCTAGTAATTATAAGTAGGTTACTCTAGTATAAGCCATTAGGGCGACGGGGAAGCGTATACTACCCTTTATTATCTTTACTAATAAGGTTCTAATCTTAACCTAGTTTAACCTAGGTATACTACATAATTAAGTAATATTAGTTAGTCTAAATAGCTAAATAAGTAATAATCTAGCGCAACTTAGTACACTATAGAGCTTATATATGTTATTAATAAAGCTATTAAAGCACCTTAAAAGCCGCAACAGCAGCAAAACTAGCCTAAAAACCACTTAATAAAGCAACCCGATATCGGAATCCTATTCCCTATACTAAGAAACCCTATAAAACCACGCCGCCCCCTATCTAGAGCATAGGGGACAATAAAGGGGCGTAGGCTTCCCGCTGGAGTTGTAAGAGTTGTGACGCGCGGGAGCCGAACTATAAACTAGGTGGGCAATAACGCGAAAAGGATAGCTGCTAGCAATAGTAAAAACTAAAGGAAATACTTAAATAAATTAAAGATAATCTTATAAAAGAGGAGGAAGAAACTCTACGGCACTAGATACTTGCCTCTATTTAAGAGGCAATATAGTATATTAAAGCCCTCTTAACGCGTCCAGTTCCCTAAATAACCTAAGAATAAGAGACTAAGGCCTAGCTTAACCAAATTAAAGCTAGTATTAAGAAAATCTAAAAAGAAACGCGTAAAGAAGGACCTCTAGGCCTAGGAGTTCCCCTAGTATAGGTCCAAACCTAGGCAGCCGTTGCTATATAGGCGGCCCGCATAGTAAACGTAGTCGCGGCACTATAGAGAGCGAGTATACGTATCTAGCTTAAGGAGCCCTAGGGCCACGAACTAGGGGAGCTTCTTAAGACTATTTAGAGAATAATATTAAGCGTATACGCCGTACGTACCCTTAATAGTAGGGACGTAGATATCTATATCCCCTCCTAAATAATAAAAAACTAAATCTTAAACGGGCTAAATATGCCAGGACTTAGGATACTAAGAAAAGATTATCTCCTAGAAGTACCAGGAGTCCCGCTTAAAACTCTAATTAATAGTAAAAAGGACGCAGATAATTTAAAATTAACTTAATCCATTTATAAAGCCACGAAGCGCCTTATACCTAGGATAGCTATTAGCCGGATCTAATAGCTACACGACCCTAAAGCGTAGGTGAAATGCTAGGTAAACTCTAGTAGCGCCTAAAAAGAACCTAAGAAGACTAGGGGAATAATTATAATTGGCGTCCTAACCTAAGTAATTTAGCAAAAGATTATAAAAAGTGGGATAGTTATTAAATCCTAGCTTTTTAAGACTAGGCTATTTAAGAATAGTGTAATTATAAAGTAATACTACCGCTATAATTAATAGGGGCATATATAAAGTGTATATAGAAAGTAAATAAAATATAAGTAATGTGCGGGACCATATAACACTACAGATTGCCCTAAGAAAAGGGTATCCTATATTAACTGCGGTAAAGCCTATAAAGTATAGTAAAGAAAAGAGTATAGGACCTTTTAAAGCTACCTTAAAGGCATCTAAATAAAAAAGATGGCCCTCTTAACGCAGTTGCTTTATATATAAGAAGCTACAGAAATAATATACTAACCCTTAATGCCAGGAAACCTTATAATTAACACTAATAAGAAAAGAGGACGGAAAATATCTTACCTAGGGACTTAAGAATAACTACTTAAACGGGGACTAGGTAAACTATCTTTTATTAAAATAGTAAGTAGAGACAGATTACAATTAAGGCTCCGGCTTCGCATTAATAAAGTAATAATAGTTAATAGCAAAAACGAAGAGGAACAGGATATAGACATAGATAAGCCCACACCTACTTTAAATAAGTAAGTATATAATTATCTAGTATAACTGCGGAAATGCAAACTAAGGGGCGTATCGCCCCTTCTTTAATAGCGTTATACTAGCGGACTACTAGGTCCTCGCAATTTAGGAGCCGGCATATAATAGATACACTAAATTGATATACTGCCCTAGGGGATTTATACTTATATATAACGCTCTCCCCATAATAAAGGTCTGCTTTATAATTAGCCGGAATATTAACACCGCGTATTAGAAGTGTAAATAGTACAGCCCCTTTACTATAGCCCTTTAGGTACGCCTAAAGGGGCTAGAGGCCATAATTATTAATATCTATAACCTACGCGAAGATGGCCCTTAGATTAGGGCATGGCCTAAGGTTAAAATGGCTATTAAGGAAGCTAAGGGAGAAATTATACTCTTAGGTAACTTTAATGCCTACTACCCAATATAGGGCGGAAAGTATATAGCTAGTAAAGAGTAGGCGGAACGCCTTTTGGCTAAAACTAATGCTAGAGGCCTAGTACTCGCCACACCAAAAGGAGAGCCTATATAGAAAAGAGGGTAATAGGAGAGTATAATAGACCTTACGTTTATATCACTAGATCTATACAGAAAAGTTAACTTTTATAGTATAGTTAAGGAATAGGCCCTTATAAGAGACTATATACCGATCCGCATCTAAATTAATAACGCCGGCTGTTTACTAGTAGAACGCTAGCGCCTCACCCTTAAGAAGCTAAACTTATAGGGCTTTCTCTAAAGCATTTAGGAGCTTAACTAGACTATATCTAAAGACCCCTTTTAAGCCCTTTAGGAAGGGATTAAGTAAGCACTTAAAGAACACTGCCTATAAGCACAGCCTAGCCAGTAGGCCCGTTAAAAATAGTCGCCATAGGCTATATAGCTCCACGCCAGCGCTTAATAGGCACAATAATAGCTCTAAGCTTATAACAACCCTAAGAACCACTAAAGATATTTAGCATTAAACAACTAACTGTAAAAAGAGATTAGGAGAGTTAGTCGTAATAACTAAAGACGCTTTATTTATAAACTTACTAAAGACTAGTTAAAACCATATAACAAGGGACTTTAGACTCTATTAAAATGGAGTAGAAAAGCAAGCGTAGTGAAGGCGGACCCCTATTTACTAGACCTTAGGAGGTCTACTAAGGATCCCTTAATAGATAATAATATTATAAAGGCTAATATCCTTACAGCTAAGTTCTTTTCTAAAACTAGAATAGCAGACCTTAGTAATATAGAGATAATAAGGGAACAAAATATGCTTAATATTAGCCCCACTATTTTAACAAAAGAAATTAGTAAGCTTATTAGGAGTCTTCTAAATAGAAAAGCCCTAGGGTTAAATAGCATACTAAACAAGGTCCTTAAAGTAGTTGCCCTAGTTATTATAAAAGATTTAGCAGAAGCAGCTAGTTATTACTTTGCTAGCGGAATAATACTAAAAAGCCTTAAAGAATCTATAACTGTAGTATTACGTAAAGAAGGAAAGAAAGACTACTCTTTCCTAGGTAGCTATAGACTAATTGCCCTTAAAAATACGCTAGCAAAAGTCCTAAAAAAGTACGTAGCTAATATTATATCTAAGGCTGCGGAGGAGTATAGGCTACTCCCTTAGAACTAGATGGGAGTAAGGCGTAAATAATCTATACTATTAGCGGTAGGACTACTTAGCTCTTATATACAGACGGCGTGGCAAACGCGCCGTAGGTATATGGTATTAATACTAAGCCTAGACTTAGTAGGGGCATTTAACAACGTCTCCTATAAAAGGCTCCTCTATATTTAAAAAAAAAGGCTTTTTAAAGTGGCTTATAGACTTTATATAAAGCTTCCTAATAGTATATAAAACCTATATTAAGTTTATAGGATATAAGAGTAACTAGATTTAGATACAGATAGGCATTCCTTAGGGGTTACCCTTATTACTAATCTTATTCCTCTTTTTTATATTAGAGCTATTAGAGGAATTCTAGCGCCCTAATAGCGGCACGCTAGGGTTTAGCTTTATAGATAATATAAACCTTATTATCTAGGGGGACTCTATAGCAGAGAACTGTCGATAACTAGAGGCTGCCTATAACTGCTGCGCTGTATAAGCAAATTAATATAGGGCGGCGTTCGCCCCTAAGAAGTACTAGCTTATACACTTTATAAGGCGATGGCGCCACGCCACTATAGACCTTGCGTCTACCGTGCGTATTACTAGCTATAAGACAGCCCCCTAGAAAACTAGTATACAAGTCCTAGGGATCTAGGTAGACCCTAAGCTCTAATAAAAAGAATAGGTTAAAAAGGCCGCGAGTAAGGGCTTAGCAGCCTTTAAAGCGATATTAAGGATTACCGTGTCTATATAGGGCCTATTAATACGCCGCTTATACCTCCTATATACAGCTACCGTTTAACTAGCGATGCTATATAGCGCCCAAGTATAGGGAGTATAGGACGACGGCGGAACGCTAGTAAAAAGCTTGCTTAAATTACTATAGAAAGTCTAGAACTAGTATCTCTGTAGGGTTATAGGGGTATACTAGCAAACACTAATAGCTGCAATAGAGAAGGAAGCGGCTATTCCCCTAATCCAACTCTATATTAAAATAATAGCCCTCTAAAGAGCCGCTAAGACGGCCTCTAATAGGGTAGAAAAGGAATTAGTAGAGGTACTTAACGGTATCTAGAATATATTAGTAAAGCACTAGTAAAAAACAAAACGGCTACTAGTACTATTAAAAGCGCTTAGGGAACGCGTAAAGGACCGTAAAAATAAGATATAAGGCTTCCTCGCGTACTAGAAGGACTATATAGAGTAGGAAGCTATAATAAACCCCTATAAGCGTAGCCAGTGGAACGCTAGTAAAGCGTAGGCGGAGTGCCGCTACTATATAGGAGGTCACTAGCACTAAAGGCAGGCAACTACCTTTATCGCGAAATGGGCAGATTTAGAATAGCGACGACGGTGGTAGGTAAAGGCTAAAGACTGCACAAAAACTATGTGGAAGACCCTATAGGGAAAACCTATAATCCTATTATACAAAGGCCTAATAAAAGTAGAGGCTATAGTATTATTTCTCCTTTATATAGAGGTAATAGGGCTTAATGTATAGCTTATATCCGTTAGTATACTAGCAGTTCTCCCATAGTACAAATATAGCTAGATAAGGCAGATAGTCCACTATATACTATTTTAATATCTATACTACTAAAGGGCGGACTTTATAGCAAAATGCGCCTCTAAACGCCTTTAGGATATTTTAAATAATAAAGAAAGCGCCTAAGTAGCAGCAAAATGGCTAGTACAGTTAGGTATTTTACCCTAGTTTTAGGCAGTAAAGGTAATAGATATAGAGGATATAAGTAAATACTAGCCCTTTTAAAGCCTAGAGGACTAGTAAAAGAATAAGGGTAAAAGGATAAGGAAAGAAGGGGGTAGAGTAAGATTATCCGCGAAGTGCGGCTAGTTGGCTTAATATGCAGACTTAAAGGTAGGTAGAAGGCGAGCTGCCGGCGCTCCGATATTAAAATGCTACTATCTCTCCAGTGCGGCCCGAGGTGGGGTTTTCTCTAAGTTAAAGTTTTTCCTATAGAAGGTATTAGCCTATGTGGACCTACTAGGGGGACTAAGACGGGCGGTAAGTTGAATTTATTATTATTATTAAATAGATTATAAATTAATTATGAATTCTACTGCCCCCTAAACACTTTAAGAAACTACGCCCTATATTCCTAAATGCGGAGCTTAATAGGAATAAATTAGAAATTGATAAGTAGGATATAAAAATTAATAAATTAATAGAGCATAAATATAAGAATAACCCCTAGATAGCAGATATAATAAAAGCGATTTAAATAGGGAAACAGCAATATAAGGATATTACACTCGCTAAATGCAAAATCTATAATAATTGGTTATACTATTAATAGAAGATAGTAGTCCTAAATTCCGAACCCTTATAATTTAAGATACTCGAATTTATATACAATTCCCCTATAGTAGGGTATCCTAGCTATATAAGGACCTATAAGATTATCTAATAAGTATATTATTAGCCTATAATGCATAACTATATATAAAAATACGTTTAAGTATACAGAATATATGTATGTAGGGAGACCTCTTATATAAAAAAGTAAGGAGTACTTTAACCGTTGCTAATTCCAATAGTTAACCTACCTAATAGTAATAGATTTACGAATGTTATAGTAGTTATTAACCGTTTTATAAAAATGTAACACATAATTCCTATAGACTTAATTAATGCAATATTAGTAGCCAAATATTTTATTAAGTATGTCTTTAAGCTATACAGGCTTTTTAATTTAATAATATCTAACCGCAAAAGCTAGTTTATTTTAGACTTTTAGTAAGCCCTATATAAATAATTAAGCATATAAACATAACTCTTAACTATATTTTATCTGGAGATAAATAGTTAAACTAAAATTGCGAATATAATTATAGAATAATATCTATAAATATACTACTCCTACCTATAAGATAATTAGGAAAAATAGCTACCGTTAGCTAAGTTTACTGCGAATAATACGAGAAATAAATTAATAGGCATAATGCCGTTTTACGCAACCTACGGATAAGACCCTCGGCTTAGATTTAAACTATAACCTAAAATTAATATAATAGGACCTATAATTAAGAGGATTTAACTAATTAACGTATATAACTTTGCTAATTAAATAAAGTAGTTAACGGAACTATTAATAATAATTCATTACTTAACGTCCGATTTAGATCCCTATTAGGCCCACACGGACTACTCCTTATATACATATAGGGAGAAAACTCTATTTAAGAAAACCCCATAATCTATCTCCCCGCCTTTTAGGACTCGCCTATAAGGCGCCTATAAGGCGCCTATAAGTCACCTATGGTACTCCTACTACCTTACTTTTTAACCTCCTTAGAAACCACTACTGCCGTAATAAGCCTACGGACGCGCTAGTATTGTAAACTTTACTCTAATACTATAGAGTTATTAGGGGGCGCCCATTACTCGCCTCCCCACCCTCTATTACTATTTCCCTTATAACTTAAAACTGGTTTAGTATATTTTAGCTAATAAGCTACTAGGTAACCGCCTTAAGGCCTTTTTATATTAAGAGCAGTATATTATAGTTCTCTATACCAGCTACTAAAAGCATTACTTCTTGGTTAGTATATAAGGGGCATAACAGTATTACGTGTTTTAGTGTCTATCTTAGCCAGCCATATTCGCATCTTAGGCTACCTACTAGGACACCTACCCAGTAGAGCTAGTCTTTTAGTCCTATTATTCCTATTCTTAAGAGTGTCGCCATTATATTTTCTACCTTCGTTAGGCCTTCTTAGAGCCCTAAAGTATTTACCCCCTATAGCGTTAACCATACTACAGCTTAGGTTCTTCTTGCCTTAATTAGCCTCTATACCTTCGACTCCTATATACCTCTCTAGCATTAGTCTAATTAGTGTTATATTACGGTAGATGGTTTCCTAGCGTTTTTTTATACTCTACTTTAGCTCCTTTCTCTCTCTTACTGTTATCTTTACTAGCCTCTTATACGTCTCCCTTCCTCCTCTATATAGGCCTAGGCCCTAAAGCAGCACTATTCTTCTTCTACTTTCTTCACCTATTTCTCTAATATATCTTCCCTACTTTAGGGTTATTAGTTTATTCTCCTACGGGGCGCCCTAGGGTCCCTCTATAGTTTATTTAGGCGTGTCTTAATATACTTTATAACATTAGAGTTACGTTTAT
>Ga0307515_10023900_pt1 | contig 10682 bp, 4 predicted proteins | sample 17_EM_MG_FD_194513 | JGI IMG/M metagenome (GOLD analysis project Ga0307515, IMG submission 194513) | Populus trichocarpa ectomycorrhiza microbial communities from riparian zone in the Pacific Northwest, United States - 17_EM | ecosystem: Host-associated > Plants > Roots > Unclassified | place...
GGTATAAATTCTAGAGAAGTAGAGGCAAATTAGAGTAGAAAAGGTATTTATTAATATTCTATCTATATTAATATTTAAATTTAATTAGACTATATTAGTTCTTACTAAATCCCTTTTAGCCTCTATAGAATAATAATAATAGTATAAGGTAATAAGCTCTGTATTACCTAGACTACTATAAAAGGTAAGCAAGTAACTGGCTTAATGCTAAGTATAGCTATACAGAACAATATATATAGGTGAGGCGACTTCGTCACCTAACGGATAGCTCTATTATAAGCAGCGTAAGTATATATTTAGGTTATATCTATAATTTAATATAGAAATAGATACCGCCTAATAGCCTAAATATGTAATTTTATAATAAGGATCTAATTAGGATATAGAATAAGAACTTTCTCTAAAATAGGTACGTAAATCTTTTTATAGAAATAGTATAGGTATAAGATGTAAATTATATTTTAGATAAAACCATATTATATCTATAATCTAACCTTAATATATTATTAATAAGGTTCTCTATAGCCCTATTTAAGGTCTAAATATTAGTATAATAGCTATATATAGTACCTTAGAGTAGCTTTTAGGTTGTATTTTAAAGAACCTATTTTTTAGAATAATCTAAGCTCTCTAAACTTAGATAATAGTAGAAGTAAGGGTTTTAGTACTCTTAATACTACTCTATAGCTAAATACTATAAAGAGGTATATTTCTAGTGCCCAGCTCTATATACTAAGGTATAGTATATTAGACTTAGTAAGCGCCTAATAAGGTATACTTAAAGTCTTTAGTTATATTACTAATATATTAATAATCTAATTAGAAATAGAACTTAATTTTACTAAATATAATACTACTAGATATTATAGATAACCTTAAGGGTAATAAGTCTTTTAATATAGTTAAGAGCTATACTAAGTGGCTAGAATAGGTGAGATTTTAGATATAGTATAGTTCTATCTTAGTTCTATTCTAGTTCTATCCTAGTTCTATCCTAGTTCTATCCTCTACTATTAAGTATTAAGCGCGGAGTATAGAATATAGAGTATAGTAGGAGTATTTAGGTTTAGCTTTCTTTTAGATATTATAATATCTTTATATTTAGGTAATTACCTTAATATAACCTATACCCCTTATACATATAAATATAAAAGCTTATATTAACTAAGTTCTTATTCTAATTTTTAAAGCTCTAACTCTAACTTTTAATTTTATAGTTTAATTACTTTTACTTTAGCTTCTATATATAGAATATAGGCTTCTTATTTATAAATATTTAATTAAGATTATTATAGCGTTAACTATTATAAGAATTAAGCTTATTAAGTAATAGTTATATAAAGTAAAGACTATAAGCTACTCTTATATACTAAATATAGTTGGCTTATAAGCTAGATATATTAAGGATATATCTAGATAATCTTACCTAATAGTAAAATAGGTCTAGGAGATAGCAAAACCTAACTATTATTTAATATTATAATAGAGGAAACTAAAATATATTAGTTTATAGAATTTAGTAAGATCTAGAATATAATATATTAGAGTAAATAGAGGCTATAAATTATAAGTGAGATTTTAATCGTACGCCTTATAAACTTTATAATTAAAACTATCTATATTATACTGTTCGAAGGGCCTTAGCGGTTTTTAATTGGATAAAAAAATTATTAGATCACCTAATTCCCTCACATGCTACCCCATTAAATTCTACCCCTTACCACTCTCTACTTTCTATATTTACCGCCTTATATACTACTCCCTACCTACCGCCTAAATGCCTTCCAATTATATGTCTTCCGATTGTATATTTTGTACTACCTACAAGTACTATCGCTCTTCCGCTAAGTTTATAACGAACCATCTTAGAGCTCCATATAAAACCTATAAATCTTATAAGGTTAATCTTTTTTTTTATTACTCTTTTTTAAGTTAATATCTTTTTTAACTCTATATATAGGAGAGAAGAAATCTACGGTATTAACAATCTTTAGCGGACCTTCCGCAGGCTATAAACTAAACTATAACTACTGCTGCGACTGCTGCTGCGACCGCCGCTATAACCGCCACTGCTTCTCCCTCTACTTCCCGCCTTCTTATGCCGCCCGTACCAATCTAGCCGCGACCTACTACGGCCCGCCCTATTACGGACTAGTTAGATATCGGGCCTATAAGTATGGCCGCTATTACTACCGTCTGCCCTATTGCGGACCAGTTAGATATTAGGCCTATAAATACGGTCTATAATTACTGCGAAGCTTTACACTAGATAGATAAACGGATTGGTTCTACGCGGGCTAAATAGCCTTGCTTTAAGAGCTGCTATAAGTAAGGCAATATTGTCCTACCTTTATTTACACCCCCGCCGTAGTATTTATGGACCTTACTGTAGTCCCAGAAACGCTTCACCCGTACGTTTTAGGACTAGCTCCGTTTGTATAATATAGCTTTAGCTTTTACTTCCGTTAACTACACCATTACTAACTATGGCGCTACTTCGGCCGGTATTAATTATTTCTAGATTTATGGCGAACTATACTACCTTACTAGGCCTATAGAAGCTCCCGCTAGAGCTATACCTTAATATACCCAGCTTTACTTTTATAACCCTGCCTACGCTACTAATATCCGTCTATAGACTAATCCCTAGCTTAATGCGGACGTTTTACGGCGTCTTACTAATATGCTATATAAGATTAGTAATCCTTTTATTACCTTATACCGAACCGCTACTAAATAGCTTTAGGCGTAAACTATATCTACTCCGTTACGAATTATTCTTAACCTATAGATAAAGCTGATTTTTAAAGCGGGGGCTAATTGGCGCTATAAAAATCTACCTACGGCTAATGAGGTTGCAGTTGTTATTCCTAATAAGTATAAAAATTCTAGCTTCCGCGATATTATTCTTGCGAACTATAGGCCGCCTAGTAAGCCCCCACGTTACCACTATATCAGCTTAACTCACGCCGCCTATATGCCGCTATACTACGTGCTGCTCTTTCCTTACAGCGACCCTGGCTGGCACTAGGGTATACAGCTCCGTAGCGATTCCCGTATCCGCTAGTATAACTACCTTTCCTAGCGAGCTTACTTTTGGTTCTATCTTCACGTCTATAACGGCTCTAAATTAGTGCTATTCGCCTTCTAGCGCCTGTTTTAGCAGTACGTTATTAACGCCTAGGCCCTATATAACTAAAATAAGCTTAACTAGATCCGTTTCTACTAGCCTAATCTCCGTATAGACCTATATAACGGTATTACGGATACTATCTCCCGCGGAGATATTAACCCTAATTCTATCGGCCGCCGCGTTATTCTTCCTTTAAACTACCTTAGCAGCGCCCGCTTTATTAGCCAGTGCTACTAAGATTCTATAGCAATAGTCTGCTATTACGGCCGTCTAAGCCTATTTATTACTTTTACGGCTAATCTGCGGTGGGATAAAATTACCTATAAGCTTTTACCTTACTAAACCGCTATTAACCACCCTAATTTAGTTGCCCGTATCTTCTATATAAAGGTTATCTACCTTTTAAATAACCTTAAGAAAAAGCAGATTTTTGGTAGATTCCTTAGCTGCGTTTAGACTATTAAATATTAAAAATAGTGCCTACCGCATCTCTACCTTCTTCTCTTTTTATATCTAGAGGACTGTAATGCGTTAATGGATCCCGTAGTTGTTAACTATTACATATCCATAGAGCTCCCGCGGCCTTAGGATGACCCTACTAAACGGTTTACGGACGTTATGCGGACCATAATAGTCTATAGGCCCTATGGTGCTAATAACCTAAACGCCCCCTATATAGTCGCCGGTGCTTTAGGCCGTCCGCTAACCTACTTAAAGCAATTTCCGAAGCCGTTCTGCCCTATAACAGCCATGTATAACGATAGTTACCCTTAATATCGCCGCCGCGATAATTTATAGTTATGGCCTGTCTGCATACCAGGTGGTAACAGTGCCACTATAAACCTTAATAACTACTAGGTTATACCGTACAATCCCTATCTTAGCGTAAAGTATAGGGCCTATATTAACGTCGAGGTCTGCGCCTCTATATAGACCGTAAAGTATATCTATAAGTATATTTATAAGGGGACCGATTAAACAACCGTATAGCTCTCGGATAATAACGATAAAATTAATAGGTACCTTTATAACAGATATATTAGCCCTATAGAGGCCGTCTAGCGGCTATTTAAGTTCCTAGTTTATAAGAAATACCCCCCTATAATATAGCTCGCCGTGCACCTTCCTGGCCAGTAGCCTGTTTATTTTTAGCTGGACAAGTCTATAAAGAACCTGCAACAGCGCCTTAAAATAGCTTATTTAACTTTAACTGCTTAGTTTTAGTACAACTCTAAAAATGCGGATGGTTGTGCTACGCTTTACTAGGACTTCCCTTATAGATATACCTTTATAGTAAAAACACGCTAGTAGCAGCGCCGCGTCCGCCTAAAGGATACTATTATTGGCCGTATATATTACTGCAGCCCTATTACTAGCAAACGGTATTATTTACAGCTGCTACTTACTATTATTTCTGGCGCTACCTCTTTCAAGTACCTCCGTACTATTGCTAGCACTATTTACCTAACCTTTTAAGCCGCTTACGTAGCTTTAGGGCTCCTTAATAACAATAGCAAGTAGGTTAACTGCCTATAGGAAGTATCCGTATTCGCTACCGGCGCCTAGCTATAGTCTTTTTTTATAACTGCCTTAGTTTATAGCCCCGTAAGCGACCCTCCTGCCCTTTAGGTGAAATTTAAGCCGTTTCTCTACGACGATCTCCCTTATGTTTTAAAGCGTCGGCCTAATCTTCTAGGCAGTATTAATAATATATATCTGGATTACGGCCTATATCTTATCTAGCGGGTGCTTATAAACTATAGCAAAGCTTTTACAGATTACTTTTTACCTCTACTATAGCACCACTAGGACCTTATAGATAATAACCCGCTTATTACTGTAAAGCTTAATTATAACACTACTAAGAAAGGCCGCCTTTTTACAGAGCTATGTTTCTAGCTAAATTCTAACTAGGCTACCTACTTTACTATAGTTACTACCGCTATAGATACGGACCCGCAGACCGCCTATTTTTTTCTATAGGGCCCCACAGGCACCGGTAAAACCTTTCTTTACCGCTATATCTGCCACTACTACCACTCCCGCGGCCGCATTATTCTCTACATCGCCTCTTCCGGCATAGCTACCCTTTTACTACCTAGCGGCCGAACTACCTACTCCCGTTTTCGCATTCCTATCAATCTATATAAGGAATCCGTATACAACATACCTAAAGACTCCCAGCTGGCACAGTTACTGCGCTCTACTGCCCTTATAATTTAGGACGAAGTGCTAATATAGCACCGTTACTGCTTCGAAGCCGTGTACTATATACTTATAGACGTCCGTTCTAATACCCAGGCTCTTTTTAGCGGCGTTCCCGTTATTTTAGGTAGTAATTTTACTTAGATCCTCCCTGTTGTAAAACAGGGAACCTATACTAATATTGTTGCGGCCTACTTACGGCAGTCCTTTTTATAGCCTTCCCTCCGTATTCTATCGCTACGCCAGAATATACGCGTTTTAGACGGTAAGCTAAATTAGCACTTTACTACCTAGGTCTATAGTCTTTCTTATAACCCTACTCTTACTAGCCATATCTAGTTGCCTACTAGTATCGCCCAGTTTACCAGTCTATAGCCTTTTATTAACTTTATTTACCCTCCCGCTCTTTTATAGCAGGCGCATACTAATCTCTATACGTTCTATAGCCGTGCTATCTTAACTATCCGTAATAACACCGTTGCTGCTATTAATAATACTATTCTCCACTTACTTAATAGCCCTAAGTCTATTTTCTACTCTACGGATACTATAGAACGGGACAATCTAAATATTAAAAATACTTCCCCCCCAGAGCTTTTACAGAGCTTTAACCCCATAGGCCTTCCTCCCGCATAGCTCTACCTTAAGGTTAGCGCTCTAATTATTTTTTTACGGAACCTATATCCTAAAGAGGGTCTCTATAACGGTACCCGTATAGTTCTTACCTAGATAGGCCGCCGCTATCTTAAAGCCCATATTCTTAGCGGCACCTTCACTAACCAGCTATAGGTTATCCTACAGATTATACTATCTTCTACGGAAGGCGAGCTGCCATTTATTATTAATTAACGGCAGTTTTCTATCCGTTTATCTTTTATAATAACCGTAAATAAGTTATAGGGTCAGTCTTTTAACTTTATAGGCGTTAATTTACGGATACCGGTTTTTATATATAGTCAGCTCTATATTACACTATCTTAGGTTACTACCGTAAATAGTATTTCGGTACTACTTCCCTAAAATTAAATAGAAACAGACAATATTATATATCCAGAAGTTTTGCTTTCGTAATGTGGAGTAGTAGTAGTAGTAGTGGTAGCAGTAGCAATGGGAGTAGAAGTAGGAGCAGAAGCAGGAGCGGCAGCAGTAGCGGTAGTGGTGGTAATGGTAGTAATAGTAGTGCTATTGCTTAAAGAAGAAGACGACAACAACGACGATGTAAATAGCTATTATTAATATACATTACGTAATTAATTATATAAATCTATATTACGCGATTATTATATAAAGGCTACCTAAGTTAAAACAGCGAAAGGCCACCTAAGTTGAGATAGCGAGACGCCACCTCGCGTAGCGAGGTGGTAGATTAGATTTCCTCCTAGTAGGTATATACTAGTTCTAAAAGATAATAAATATAATAACATAAATATTGTTGGAATGTATGGACAGAGGGTACGTGGTCACGTGTCTTAGGATGGCTGTTCTACGCATAAAGAAAGAACTGCTAGTGTTGGAATATATAGACAGAAGTTACGTGGTTACGTGTCGTCAGTTATGTCTTTAATTAGTCACCCTTATAGTGACTAATCAGCCCCCTACTTAAGCACCGCAATCCTTATAATCCTCTACTTTCGACACCTATTAGACAAGAATCAATTTAACAGTTAATAGGCCAATCAAGTGCACTTAGGTGATACCGACATTAATTAATAGTCAACCTCACTAGTTGGCTATAGAGCAATAAGGTTCACTGCCGCCCCAGCAGCTTTATTTAACCGCAAGCAGTATTCTAGTACCTAGCAGCAAAACCAGCACCCAGCAGCTCCGGCAGCATCTAATTCTAGCCAGCTTAGAATATCGCGAGATATTTTATAGCACGCAAATCAATACCCAGTACAACCTCTTTACTGAGTGCCAGTACCCCCAGCTTATTAACAGCACCCAACACCCAACCGCCCTCGGGCAGTACCCCATCAGCAGCTACCTTAGCAGCCACCTCAGCAGCACTATATGCAGCATACCAGCTTATACAGCATCCAGCGTTACAGCAACTTAATAGCCTCACGCAGTATCCAACTACCCAACAGCTTTACGCAGTACCCTAGTGTAACAACACAACCCAGCAGCAAACCATTACCCAGTACGCGTTATAGCATACAAATCAATACCTAACAGCCTTATGCAGTACTCCAGCGTCAAAGCAACTTAGTAGCGTCAGCAGCACCACCCAATACCTAGCAGCATCAGCAGCACCCAATACCCAACAGCCTCGTGCAGTACTCCAGCGTTACAGCAACCTAGCAGCGTCAGCAGCACCCAATACCCAACAACCCAGCAGCATTAGCAGCATCCCACAACCCAGCAGCATCAGCAGCACCCCCTACAACCCCAACACCATCTGCCGCCTTCCTTGCAGATCTGCTACGTCGAAAATCACGTCAACAGCGCGCCTACAACGCTAGCGCGTTCCCCATCCTCTACCCTCTCGAATCTGCCGGCGTCTGCGGCAGCTATAAACCCTCAATAATGGCACTACCTTAACTTCCTAAAGGATACAAAAGCGGGAGCTGTACAGCCACTGGGCGGCCTTACTATATCAACATCTATAACAACAAAGCCTAATAGGAGTTTCCAATTATGACCGCTTGTCAAAAACAGATTCAGGATATGCAAGACATTCTAGACCTACGTCGACGGCAGTATGAAAAAGTCCAGAAGGCATATCAAGAACAAAAGGAAGAAATTAAGGAGTTGCAAAGCGTAGTTTAGCAATTACAGCAACAACAAGCTACACTAGCACAAGCTCTATCCACGCAAGCTCCGTCCGCACAAGCTCCGTCCGTATAAGCTCCGTCCGCGCAAGCTCCGCCAGCTTCACCCTCTTTAATAACTAAAGCCAAGGAGCCACGGCAGCCAAGCTTATATAAACCCCCGCAACCTCGAACCTATAAAAAGTGCTCTACTATATTCCCTTCAGGTCAAGCGCTCTTTAAACATTTGCCAGACTGTCAACCATTTCAGTGTACTAAATGCGGATCTACATTCCCCTCAAATACTACCCTCCATAAGCACGTTTGGGGATGTCGTCGTCCAAAGGATCAAGCTTCGTTAGGATAGAGGTCTACCGACTAAATGATTGTACCGTTACGCCTGCAATCCATCTAACGCTGGCACCGTACTGCCTATACCATCGACAAACTGATAGCGCCGCTATGCCTACTATTACGATACTAATCGCGCTGATACGCCTGCGATCTACCAACCAAATAATCGTACCTATATGCCTACAATCTACCGACCAAGTAATAGACAAGCTCTATGCTTAACTACTATTACTACCACCGCTGGTACCGTACTACTATCCGAACAGACTTTTGCTGCTTCCACCTACAGCTAAACCACCACCTTACTGCCTTCCTACAGCGCCATAAGCATAAAGAAAGAACTGCCAGTGTTGGAATGTATGGATAAAGGTTACGTGGCCACGTGCGCCCCTAAACGCCCATAACCTACAAATAAGACAACTGCTATGCCAATACGCCTACGGACAAACAAGAATTCGTGCCAATACGCCTACAAATACGACCCCGTTACTGGCATTATACTACCACCCAAATGACCCTACGCTGGTACCGTACTACTACCTACACAGACAATAATCGTGCCGATATGCATACAATACATTGACCAACCGATAGCACCAATACGCCTGCTATCACGACCCTACCGACCGACTGATAGACGAGCTCTACATTCAACCACTATTACCACCCGACACTCGCACCGTACTGCTAGTGCTAAAATGTATGGACAGAGGGTACGTGGTCACGTGTCTTAGGATAGCTGTTCTACGCATAAAGAAAGAACTGCTAGTGTTAGAATATATGGACAGAAGTTACATGGTTACGTGTCGTCAGTCGTGTCTTTAATTAGTCACCCTTATGGTGACTAATCAGCCCCCTACTTAAGCACCGCGATCCTTATAATCCTCTACTTTCGACACCTATTAGACAAGAATCAATTCAACAGTTAATAGGCCAATCAAGTGCACTTGGGTGATACTGACAAATATATTATTTACATATTCTTTTCTAGTCTTCCTCTATAATTTCCTTAGAGTAAAATTTTTATAGCTGGGGGTATAAATATTTGTAATAAAATACGCCTATATAGAGCATCTATTTTCTAAAGTACTTTAGAGGCTAAAAAGAGTATATGTTATACTTATTTTATTCTTTAATATATATAAATATTATATATATTAATACTAAAACTAAGTTATATTTAGGATATATCTAGGATATATCTAGGATATAGTCTTTTATATTTTTATATATCTTAGTAATATTCTTATTATATATCTCTAGATTAGATAAATCTATAATATATTTAATTCTGTACTTAGAGGATATAGGATATTCTAGTATCTTTTAAATAAATATAAGTCTTTCTACTATTAGAGATCTAATATAAATAATTAATATTAAGCCTAGCTATATTATAGAATTATACTTATTACTAGCGTTAAAGAAGAGGTATTAGTGGGTTATTATAGCGTAGTATTTAGGATTCTTATTTTTATAATACTCCTAATATAAGATAAATATATCCTAGTTACTGTCTTTAATATTTATATATATACGTTCTTCTTATACTTATTACCCTTTATAGAAGAAGTCCTCTTATAATTATTTAAAATCTTTAATTAAGAACTAAGTTACTTTTATTAGTAGTAGTATAGAAGAACTATTTAAAATGGGTAAGTGCGCGAGAGTACCTAGATTATATTCCAGATTATATCCTAGGTTATATCCTAAATATATTCTAGATTATATCCTAAATATATTCTAGATTATATCCTAAATATATTCTAGATTATATCCTAAGTTATATCCTAGATATATTCTTAATTATATTCTAGGTTATATCCTAAATATATTCTAGATTATATCCTAAGTTATATCCTAGATATATTCTTAATTATATTCTAGGTTATACCCTAAATACATTCTTAATTATATTTTAGGTTATATCCTAGATATATTCTAAACTATATCCTAGGTTATATTCTAAATATATTCTTAATTATATCCTAGATATATTACTAATCTACTCTATATTATATCCTAGATTATATCCTAGATATATCTCTACGCAATTTAAAGTTATTTCTAATTTAAAGATTATATAATCTTAAATATCCTAAAGATAGGGTATAGTTATAATATTATATAATTAAGTATATAAATGGCGATAATTTTAAATAATTTTGTATTGAAACCTCATTAAGTGTGCGCGCACGGTGTTAAAGTTCATCCAGTGTAAGATTTTATAAAGTGGCGTA
>Ga0307515_10023902_pt1 | contig 10680 bp, 11 predicted proteins | sample 17_EM_MG_FD_194513 | JGI IMG/M metagenome (GOLD analysis project Ga0307515, IMG submission 194513) | Populus trichocarpa ectomycorrhiza microbial communities from riparian zone in the Pacific Northwest, United States - 17_EM | ecosystem: Host-associated > Plants > Roots > Unclassified | place...
CGTGGAAAGGAAAAAAAGTTAGATTATCTTAGAGACAGAAACTGCAATTCAGGCAACGAACCATAATTACTACATTTTAATATATTTTTTGTTTTTATATTTCTTGAATGAGTGTCTGATCCTCTGTTCTTCTCTTCTTTCATGCTTTATATTTTTTAAAAAAGACTCCTGGTCATGAATTCCTAAAATCATAGGTTTAGTCTTGTTTCACTCTAATTTTCAAACTTTGTATGTAGTTTTAGAATTCTGTAAATGGATATGCTTTCTGTTTCTTTCATGCTTAGTGATTTTTTGAATTTGGTGAAAAATGCCTACTTGTGCAGGAACATGAAAACCGCCTTCAGGTTCTTCCCCAATTTCCTATTTATTTCCTTTCAGGCATGTTGTATATATTTGGTTTAGTAATCAAATTTTCAGCTCAAGTAACAACCTACGTAATAATTCTTGTTTCAGAGTTTTCAAAATTATGTTCTATAGGTATATTGCGCTTTCGTTTCATATGAAAAAATTCATCGTAATCTTGTTGCGTATGTTTGCTGCTTTAAAGAAGACAGTAGACAGACAAGGTTGGGTTCAAGAAATCTGCTACAATAATCCAATTTGCTACCAGAAATGTTTTTCCTTTTGTTAAAGCCACCTAGCTCACACCATTAACCAACTCACTTGAGAAATAAATGTTTTGGATAGAAATCACCATGAATTGAACAGCATATGATTTATTTCCATGTATACTCGGTGGTGTCATTGCAATCCTCATTTTTCATATCTGTAATTTGTTTTCCCTTATTTTTGTTAACATTCATGATAGGTCTCTGTCAGATCAAAATGAAAAACACATAGTAACTTGACTTTCTTTGGGTGAAAGACAACCACAAGTTTGAATAAAATTCTTCACGTCCCCCTGGTATTCCAAATGAATTCCTTAAATAGAGTTTCTTTACATCAACTAAATAGCTAAACTGACTCTAGACTTCAGCTAGTCAAGACCATGACTTAGCTATTATTCTGGAGGTTACTAACCACTTATGACCAAGCAACAAGACAAATTCAAAACAATAAATTAGAAAAGAACAATGCAATCTTAAGCTAAAAACTTGGGATTTTTTCTCAAGACCTTGGAGGATCTTCTCGGTGTATCAATACTCCCCCCCCCCCCCCACAATTGGAACCTTGTCCTCAAGGTTCAATGCAGGAAATTGTTGTTTGAGCAGTTGCGTATCCTCCTAGGTAGCATCTTCTGCAGGCAAACTCTTCCACTGCACCAAACTTTCCTTAATAAACTTGGTACCACGCTTGATCCATCTCGTATCGACCACCTGCTCAGGTTCAACTTGGATCTATCCTTCGTCGAAAATTGGTGGCAGGTAAACAACCGCAGGCAGAGAAGTACCCACATACTTCTTTAGGAGAGAAACATGAAACACCGGGTGAATTTTAGCTTCAGGTGGTAAACTGAGACGATATGCTACCTTGCCCAACCTCTGCTCAACTGGAAATGGGTCGTAGAAATGATTAGCAAGTTTTTGATGCGAGCGTTTGAACATAAAATGTTGGCGGTAGGGGTGTAGTTTAAGTAGCACCAAATCTCCTACTTGAAACTCCACTTCTCGTCTCATTTGATCAGCCACGTGTTTCATTCTAGTGGCGGCAAGCTCCAAATTCATTTTCAATTGCTATAGTACTTCATCCCAATTAAGGAGACTTTGATCGACCTCATTAACATGAGACAACCCATCTGCATAATGAGGAATTGATGGAGGGAGGCGACCATATAAGGCTTGGAATGGTGTCATCCCAGTTGAGCCATGATAGGTGGTATACCAATACTCGGCCCATGGCAGATAGTTATACCATTTGTGAGGCCATTGATGGACGAAACATTGCAAATACTGTTCTAGACAACAGTTCACCACCTCTGTTTGTCCATCCGTCTGAGGATGATAAGCTGAACTTAGCTTCAACTTAGTTCCTGACATAGTAAAAAACTCCTACTAAAATTTGCTTACAAAAATGGGGTTTCTATCACTAATGATGGATTTTGGCATTCCATGAAGTTTAATAACATTTTCCACAAACTTGGCAGCAATACTTTTCGCAGAGTAAGGATGAGATAAAGCAATGAAATGGGTGTACTTACTAAGTCGATCCACAACCACCATGATGCTATCCTTGCTATATGAAGATGGCAATCCTTCGATAAAATCTAAAGAGATGTCATCCCAAAGACAAGGAATTGGGAGTGGTTGGAGCAATCCAGCTGGTGCCAGTGTCTCAGACTTGGTTTTTTGGCAGGTTATACAGTGTTGAATGTAATCTTGGACATGTTTGTGCATAGAAGGCCAATAAAATTGCTGAGCTAGTCTCTTGAAAGTTCGCAAAACTCCAGAATGTCCCGCCACCTTACTGTCATGAAACTCGTGGAGAAGTTGATCCCGTAATGCAAGTGGAACCACCACCCTTTGCTTTTAAAAACACAACCCATTCTTTACTACATAGGGCCTAGTAGGATCATTTGCTGCCCGTTGGAATATTTTTTGCATGTACAAATCAGTTTCTGCTGCCTTGCGAATGTCATCCCATAAAGAAACTTGTGAAATAATTGTTGAGTTGAGTAGAGGACTACTGGGACGGCGAGACAAGGCATCTGCTGCTGAATTTTCTTTCCCTGGTCGATATATTATCTCATAGTCAAATTCCCAAGAAGCTTAGCGACCCATTTTTGTTGCTCAGACGTAGCTACTCTTTGCTCCAAAAAATATTTGAGATTGCGATGGTCGGTTAGAATGAAAAACTTCTGACCCAAGATGTATGGTCTCCAAGTCCGAATGGCCTCCACAATTGCTAACATCTCTTTGGCATAGATGGACCAGGTACGTTTAGTAACCCCCAAAACTCGATTCATGTATGCAATTGGTCTCCCTTGCTGAGTCAGACTGGCTCCAATTCCATCTCTAGAAGCATCAGTCTCGATGGTGAATGGCTCATTGAAATTAGGCATTGCAAGAATGGGTGTGGTCGTCATAGCTTGTTTGAGCATAGTAAATGCAGCAGCAGCATCTGCATCCCATTTGAAATTCCCCTTTTTGAGCAAGTTGGTGAGAGGACGAGCGAGTACTCCATAATTCCGGACAAATTTCCTGTAATATCTTGTCAAGCCTAAAAAGCCACGCAATTCAGTAATATTAGTGGGTTGTGGTCATGCTACCATAGCCTCAATCTTCTTGCCATCTGTCTTGACACCATGATTTGTCACAATACAACCCAAATACTTCAATTCTAGCTTACCAAAGTCACATTTGGTTGCTTTGACGAAGAAGTTGTGTTTCTTCAAAATCTCTAATGTTTTCTTCACATGAGTCAAATGTAATTCCCATGTAGGACTATAGACTAATATATTATCAAAGAAAACTAATATGAATTTTCTGAAGTGGGGACAAAAAATAGAGTTCATTATGGCTTGGAAAGTAGATGGAGCGTTGCATAAGCCAAAAGTCATAACAAGATACTCAAAGTGGCCATTATGTGTCCGAAATGCAGTTTTTGGAATGTCGGGAGCATGGACTCGTACCTGGTGATAACCAACGCGAAGATCCAGCTTAGTAAAATAGGTAGCACCGTACAACTCATCCAACATGTTGTCCACTGTTGGAATAGGAAATCGATCTTTAATCGTAACTGCGTTTAATGCTCTGTAATCTGTACAAAACCTCCAAGTATCATCTTTCTTTTTCACCAAAAGGACAGGGGATGAAAAAGAACTGGTGCTTGGTCGGATGATTCCTACATCCAGCATTGCCTGCACTTGTTTCTCAACTTCTGCCTTTTGAAAATGTGCATACCGATATGGTCGAACATTAATGGGTTGGGTGCCTTCCTTGAGAGGTATATGATGGTCGATTTCTCGTAATGGAGGCAGCTGAGGACCTCCTCAAACTCGTTTAAAATTTGTTGCATATCCGATTGAGTGTCAACCTAGGAAAATTCTTCCAAAGTTTGAACATATATAGCAAAAACCATTTGACCCTGTCGGTGCTCCTTTGCAATGTTCTCAAGTGAAGTAGCTTGAATGGGCCTTTGTATCCCTTGTAGTCTTCGTGCTTGATTCTCCCAATTGAATTCCATTGTTAGGTGCTTCCAGTTGCATACTACAGATCCCAACATCTCCAACCATTGTATTCCCAGTACCATGTCTAGGCCTGCTAATGGCAAGGAATAGAAAGTAAGAGAGAATGCAATGCCTTATAAATCTATCGGTACCTTCTCAAATTTCCCTTGACACAAGAATCGCTCTCCATTGGCGACATGAACCATGAAAAACTTCGCAAGAACCACTAGAAACCGCAATGTTCTAGCCACTTTGTCGCTCAAAAAATTATGTGTAGATCCGCTATTGATTAACACCATCATTGGTTAGGACTTGATGGTGGCAGCTACTCGCATTGTCCGTGGAGATACCCATCCTATCAATGCATGTATAGAAACTTCAAGTTCATCTTCTCTATTACCTTTTATTTCTGCCTCTTCCTCTTCGTCTTGCACATCATCGTGGCCTTCGATGAGAAGCAGTCTAGGCCCTTGGCATTTATGGCCTGGTGTGAATCGTTCGTTGCAGCTGAAGCCCCTTAGCTCTTCATTTTTGCATCTCTTCCCAGCCCAATCATTTAGGAGCTATCGTTGTTCTTTGGTTGATCGGAGTGACGGTTGCTGGAGGGCGATTTGGTTAGATTGAGCGAGCAAACCTTCTTTGTCGTGTAAGTTGTTTATCTCTGGTTCTAGCTAAACTGATGGCCTCCTTTAACGTTTTTGGCTTGAACATTCCTATTCCATCGGCTACCTCCGGTTTTAATCCGCCCATGAAAGTTCCAACGAGAGCTTTTTGAGTCCACCCATGTAGCCGATTGCCCAATTTCTCGAATTCTCTTTGATAATCCCGAAGAGAACCACTTTGTTTTATATGTGAGAGAGCCTCGTCAAAGTCTTCTCCATCTAGTGGACTGAATTGTGCCCACAGCTCGTCTGCAAACATAGTCCAAGTTACGATTCGATTTTCTTCCTTGTATGTTCGATTCATCCATTGCCACCACTGGTTTGCTTCTCCTTCCATGTGGAAAGCTGCCAAGCACACCTTTTGATCTTTAGGAGTTCTTTGAAATTCAAAATATTAAACCACTCCGTGGGATCATCCCCTACAAATCGCGGAAACTCAATTTTTGCTCGAAGAGTGGGTATGTTTAGACAATAATCTGTTTCGTCAGGTTGATAGTGAGATGTGTGTCGCTGTTTCACCGAGGGCAAGGACTGAATTGCCTTTGAGGAGAGAACAACATCAGATAAAGCTTTCAAAGACTCCTCAAGCCGTTGCATAATATCATTCATTCCAAGTCCAAGTCGCTGCACCTCATCCTGTAAACCTCTCACTCCCTGCTCTAACATTTCAATACGCTCTTTGTTGGTTGTCATTGTTGCTCTAATACCAATGATAGGTCCCTGTCATTAAATAGAGTTTTTTTGGGTGAAAGACACACACAGTAACTTGACTTTTTTTGGGTGAAAGACAACCACAAGTTTGAATAAAATTCTTCACGTCCCCCTGGTATTCCAAATGAACTCCTTAAATAGAGTTTCTTTACATCAACTAAATAGCTAAACTGACTCCTAGACTTCAGCTGGTCAAGACCATGACTTAGCTATTATTCTGGAGGTGACTAACCACCTACGACCAAGCAACTAGACAAATTAAAAACAATAAATTAGAAAAGAACAATGCAATCTTAAGCTAAAAACTTGGGATTTTTTCTCAAGACCCTGGAGGATCTTCTCGGTGTATCAATTCACACTTGTTATTTTTTCTTGCTTTTCTTTTCCCACCATCATACCTGGTATTGATTGGTCAATTAGAAAGTTGGTGCTATATTCTCACAAGTCAATAGATCCTCTTGCAGTAAGGGGTGCTGAACTTAACTTGCTGACTTATAGCATCATATCATTTGATAATAATGTCTTGAATGAATTGAATGAAAGTTTGGATGATCATGGCCAACTTGTATTCCCTTTCGTTTCAAATAATTGGTCTTGGTTGATCTATTTCCATGTACGCAACATCTTTAGGTAATCCAATTCTTGTATAGTAGCAATATCTTGTTTCTCCATTCAAATAGCTTGGATCACGGACAGCTTATTCATGATAATATTGGTTTCAAAGTTGATAAAAAAGGAAAACTTTGTAGGCACCTTTAGTTTCTTTTCTGATTTATGAGCATGGTTGGATAAAAAAGCACATTGAAATGAAAGGTTCATGTGCCTTGATTTAGTTATTCATAACTTACATATTGAGACTGATCACATGATTCTAAATTTATGTTCCTTTGGCACTTTAATATCGTAGCCAACAAGTAAGAAAGACTTAGAGAAATGGACTTTGAAGATTAATTTAGAGAAAACTAAAGCTTGGGTCAGAAAATGTTACCTATGAATAAATTTCTTTGTAGAATGCAATGCAATTTGGGTAGCTTTTGTTAATCATCTGAGCAACTTTTAGAATCTTATTCGATTCTGAAAAAAATAATAATGAATACTTTCTGCTTTCTTTAGGCAATGAAAAATCAAATAACCAGCCAATATAATACACAAATTTCACTGTTTGGGAGACTCAAGTTATTGATTGGGATGTTAATGAGCAACACATATTGAATGCTAAAAGATGTGTAATTTCTTTTGCTTTCTTCAATCCATTTGATCATCATTGTTTTGTGATTTTGCAATCATCTTTATATTGAAAAAGAATGTGGTGTTGATATCTCAAATCATGGATCGCAGTTCAATTTTATTTGGAAGACATGCTGCAAAGACACTGACATGGAAAATGAACCTGAAACTCAGTAATGATTCATGCATGTGATGATAAATGAACTTAATCCTCCTGTTATAATGAAAAGAAAATAATCTTTTTTGTAGTCTGGTGTGAACCTTCAAGTTGCACAAAAAAATTATATGCTTGTGCCTGCTTTCACTCTAGCCTCGCACACATTTATTTCACATTCTTTAACTTGCATGAGGGTTTGACATAGGAACCAAAAGTGGAGGAAGATTGATACTCTTAATAAAACTTAATGCAGACAAACCAAACTGCAATCATATAATGAAGATGATATGCAAGGAAGTAAGTTATAATAATCTCTTCGATTTTTCTAGATATGCAGAGGCTTGGGCTAGTTATGTAGGATAGCATTTTGTATGTAATCATTTCTTTATCTCTATATTTTCCTTTTTCCGAGTCTCCTCCTGATCATTGCCATAAAAAATCACTTTAACAATCGATTTACGGAATATGATTTGTTACAAGATATACTCGGTGATTTCAACATCTATAAACATCATCTCTCGTATATTCATTACAGCTACAGATAGCATTTACCACGTCTTTCATTCTAATATTATTGCATTTTGATTCAATATCTTCTGGAGTTGTCTCCATCGACAAGGCTGTTGGGCTTAATTCTTGAAGAGTTAAAATGTAGTTTGTGCTTGTGTTTTGATGTTGCTTATTCAGAGTGTTGATGAGTCAATTCGAAAGCTGATGCTGAATTCTCACAAGTCAACGGATCTTCATGAGGTAAGGGGTACTAAACTCAACATGCTGACTTAGAAAGCATTATATTATTTGATAAATATTGTCTTGGATGAATGTCTTGAATGAGAGTTTGGATGGTCATGGCCAGCTTATACTCCATTTGATTTCAAATAATTGGTCTTGGTTGATCTATTTCCATGAAAAATTTAATGTGTTTAGGAAATTCAATTGTGAAGTAGCAAGATTCTTGTTTCTCTTTTGGTTTCCTAATCACAAAATGGGGAGGAGGATTCCATAAGTGGAACTAGGATAATGTTACTGCTAGTGCCAATAACGTGTGATAATTTTCTCTCGAGTGCGTTGTAAATATTGGCCGGGTCGGGGCCTTGTGTGTTTGTGCTTCAACCAAGTAAATTATTTGAAACTAGTTATTGATTGGGCTACATGGTTTCGAGAGAGCATGATGAGCCACTGGAGATATGAAAGTGAAGACACAAATGGAGAAAGGCACAGGCTGGGAAACTATCAACGTGTAGCCCGTCATTACATGGGATATAAGATGGCCATTTTTTATTTTTTTTTTATTTTCCTGGCATGGTTTTAGCAATGGTAACTTGGAAACCTCATAGCTAGCATGATTTCACGGTCTATAGATGGTTTAATTCTGTGTCATGATTGAGTATTATTTATGTTTCGCATTATCTTTCACGGTCTATCCCAATTTTATTGCAAAGAAAAACCCATACTCTATGTTAGTATTTATTACTTTATGGGATGACTAGGTATCAAGTTTCCAACTTTATAGATAAAACTAGGTATCAAGTTGCCTTTTTTATTTCATTAAATTTTTATTTTATCAAAATCTTAATGGCTAAGGATCTTCTTAATTTTTCAAAAATCATACCTTGAGTTTTAATTGTCGAGAAATTTTGAATTGTCTTCATTTTTTAAGTATTGTAAAAATTATTAAAACTCTGATGTTTTTTCAAATACATTAAAAAATAACAAAGAATTTAGTTTAAACAAATTGAATTAATATTATGAGCTATAGTTTAAGATATATATATATTTAATATGTTTTTTTATTTGCAGCTAACCTGGGAAAATAAAGGAAAGAAATATGTGGGATATGAAAACAATTCTTATCAAGGTTACTAAAGTTGTTTAAGAATTTACAATAATATATCAGTTAGATTATATATCATTTACACCCTTATTATTATTTTTCACTTAGGTTCTTTCTCAATAAAATTATCAAATCATGTTACATAATCTTTAAATTTTTCTTTAAGAGAAAAACCAAGATTTTCAATTGAATAAATACTTCAAATGTAAACTATATTACATGTAAGCATATTATTAGATTTTTTGTTGTTTCTTTATCTTTATGACAACATATATATATAGACGTGATATAAAATGAATTTGATTTAAGAAGGAAATAATTGAAAATACATGAATTATTCTATATATGTATATATAATTTAAATCTTGAATAGATTAAGACTTGATATACTCATATTTAAATATAAAAAGAATTGGGATGGTCAAATTGAAAGAAGATTTTTCTTATTTATAAATAACTAGATAATTATATCAGATCATCCTGCAACCTGCAATACGAGACATTTTACGTGTGTTTTATAAGTCTCAAGAAATATTTCAAAGTTAACATTTTAAGAAAAGTCACATAACATGTATATGATTTCTTTTTTTAAAAAAAAAAAAGCCCACAGCATCCTTTATCCACATTTATTTGGAAAAAACACTAAAAAAATGAATAAAAAATTTGAATAAAAAAAATTAAAGAGTCACACTCAACTAAGTTACAAAAGAAATAAAAACAGATTTAGATAATACAAAAACTCAAAATTAATCTAATATTTTTTAAATAAGAGTGGACTCTCAATCCAAGTGTGAGAAGAATTTTATGATACATCGACATAAACAAATGGAGGAGGGAAATTCAATGATTCCCTCGTCGCAAAGAAATCACAAAGAACTGTTAACTTAAAAAAATTAATTTTAATTTTTAATAAATTTGTTTATCTTGTTTTAATAATTTAAGTCGTAAATTTAACTGGTTAACTTGATATTTTTTTTAAGTTGATTTTATTTTTTTAGTTTTATCCTTTAACTTTTGATTGATTTGGAATTAGATTTTCATTTTGTTTTCTGTGTGGTTATTCTGATCTTATTACTTGGATCACGGGTTTGGTAGGTGAACTCGGATTGACTCGAGTTATTTTTTTGTATCTTTTGTTTATCCTTCAATATTGGATTAATTAAGAATTGAACTTTATAATTTTTTTTGACTTACTTTTTATGGAGTTATCACTTATCACCATCACATGATCCGGGTTACGGGTTTTAACAATTATTCAGGTTGTTTTTAAATTTATCAAGTTAACAAGATCATATCATATCAACTCTTACAATATTTAAAATTTTCTTCTCCTAGAAAATAAGTTTGCAACCCGTAATATATTTTTACTTTAAAAAATAAATTGATTTGAACAGCAATACAGTGCGGTCTAAAGATATAAGTCATATCTAAAGAAATTATACAAAGTTATTCCTACTTAAATATTCGAAATTTTGTTTGACAATCTGATATGAAGAATAGTTGTCAGCTACAGTCTGGTTCGCACCAAAAACCATACAGAAATAGCGTTGGGTTGCAGCAATAATTGATTCCTTTATTCTTCAATACTTCTCTGCATGCATCTTATCTCATCAGAATACAGTTCCTGTTGCAATGCCTACATCACCATATTGTATCACCATGTCCGCCTGTAACAAGATTTATTACCAAGTAATTAATGCAATCTCAAAATGTCAATAGGCTCTTCGCACGACAAATTGAAGGCGCAGAAGCCTTACTCAAGAGCTGTTGAGGGTCCCTTCAGGTTTTTTTTTTTTTTATTTTGAAAATGTCAAGAGAAATGTATCTAATATCACGTAGGTGAGGTATCACATTCAGGTCTATATATTCTGGCATTTTAATCTCCATTTGGCATCTGAGAAAAGATGAAGGAAAAAACCCATAAAAAGAAACTCATAAAAACCTATAATCCATAGTTTGAATCCCACAAACCTCAGAGTCACTG
>Ga0307515_10023903_pt1 | contig 10679 bp, 5 predicted proteins | sample 17_EM_MG_FD_194513 | JGI IMG/M metagenome (GOLD analysis project Ga0307515, IMG submission 194513) | Populus trichocarpa ectomycorrhiza microbial communities from riparian zone in the Pacific Northwest, United States - 17_EM | ecosystem: Host-associated > Plants > Roots > Unclassified | place...
TATTTTTAGAATTTATTTTTTTATACTGAGGTGGTTGAAAATTTAGCTTTGTAGTTTTTTTCTTTAAAACACTGTTGATTGCTAAAGTGTTCCCCACATGATTATTTTTTGTTATAATTTTTTTCAAAATTATCTTTATCGATTTTATTATTTTTAATATTGAGCTGGTTGAAAATTACAACAGTAGATTTTCTCATGAAACACTATAGATTGTAACAGTGTTTTCCTGCATAATTTTTTTTCCTTTTGTTTTTTTATGATTTTTTCCAAAATTATCTTTATTGATTTTATTTTTTTAATATTGAGTTGGTTGAGAATTATAATTGTATATTTCCTCACAAAACACTATAGATTGCTGCAGTGTTTTCCTACATTATTTTTTTCCTTTTGTTTTTTTATGATTTTTTTTCAAAATTATCTTTGTCTATTTTATTTTTTTAATATTAAGTTGGTTAAGAATTTAGCTTTCTAGTTTAATTTTTCTTTAAAATATTGTGGATTGCAATAATGTTTCTCCGTATAATTGTTTAAAAATATGTTTTATGAATTTTTCTACAAATCCATAACAACACACAAACATGTCATAAGCTCGTGGCAGCGCGCGGGCTTGGCAACTAGTGTTTGCTTAGCAAAACACACTGTTATACTTTTTACATATATTTTATTCTCCTTTTATTTTGAAATCTGGTCGAATAAGCCCTTTTTCAATATTAAAAAATTCCCAAAATATATGGGGATCTTCGTGGATTTATTTGTGGCCCCTCATGCTTTGTTTTATTGTTTTTTATTTTGCGTTTTTTTCTGCTATATGTTTAATTTGTGGACCATTACTGTTAAATACAAATATGTTGTGTAATGCTTTTTTATTTATTTATTGTTGTCTAAATAGAGTAAATAATAAAAGGGTAAACAAAAAGAAAAAGGCATAGAAAAATTGTTTCTTCTTCCTTAAAAATTCAAAATTTCACGAACTTATTGACTGACGCCAAAGTCAGGAATATCATATTTGTTTTTTGGATTTGTGCAATATTTACCAACGCTAGAGTTGAAAATATTCACAGACACTGTTTATTGACTCTAGAGTCAGAAATATGATAGGAAAAAAAAGGGAGGACAAAACACTTGGTAATTTTAGACAAAACCAGCAATGCAACCTGCCTTAGGGAGACGCTTAAGGGGTGATAGCATCTTCCCTTTCGCATAATTAGTCTCGGACTATAGAATCTCAGTTCACCAATTAGGATTCTTAGTTACCATAATAATAGGTGGCGGCTCCTTAAACGAGACCGTTTTCCCGAAAGAACAAGATGCTAGATATTTATTTCTTTTTCATGAAAAATTTTAACGGTCGCCGCGATGTCCAGGTGCCTTGGGGCATAGCCATAGAGCATAGCCATAGACATAGTTGTGGGCATCATCGTGGGTGTTTCCTTGGGTGTAGCCACTAGCATAGCCATATGGGGCGTAATTGATGAGCTTAACTGCTGGTTTAGCTGTTGGCATCATATGTCATTGGCTTAGTGTCCCTTTGGTATTATTGTTGGAACTGTGTTTTGTTCGAACCACAATTTATAACCGTTTGGTTAAACATTTGAACACAGATTTTAGAGATAGGTCCCACTAAAAATTGAGGTCATACAACCGTTTTTGCTAAAGCAAAAAGTTGCTGCTTTTCATTGCCCACCCCATTGCCATATGTGTAGAGTGAATTAACTCACTCTGTACTGTTCACTTGAATAATGCCAGGTGAATTAATTCATGAGTCACTGTTCACGTGAGCAGTAACTCCACTGTTCATTGACCGTATTTGACCCGGTAAAAAAAATCCAATTTTTTTATAATTGTGTTTTTTTCTTGAAAAACTAGTGTTTAATATTATTCAATGACACTACATAAATTAAAAGGAGATCGTATGATGACATATCATTTGCAGAATTTGATTGCAATTCCAATTTTGTTTCTAATGATATTTTACCTTATTTTGTTGCACGCTAAAAAAATCATGGAAACTATAGTCCTTATCGGATGAATTTTCATACGTGATGAAATTATAGATAAGTTAATGGAACAATAAAAAAATATTTGATATAAAGTATTATTTATTTAATGACATAATAGTGGTAGTTAAATCTACAATATTTAAATTAAAAATCATCAATATTAATATATATCATTTTTAGTTATTTTATAACCTCGATTTGAAAAGCATATTTAACCAAACACATTAAACTACTTTTTATTCAACCTCAATTTCAACCATATTTTTAACCAAACATATATAAATATCAAACCAACCTCAACCAAAAGTGCTTTTTAGAAAACAATTTTTTTCAAACCACAACCACAAAAGCTACCACAACCAAAAGTTGCAAGCATCGCGTGTTGTTGGCGTAGCCGTAGATGTATTGTCAGCCATGAAAAAACTTTTTTAAAAACATGAATGAACTGATTTTTTATTTATTTTTCACAGACGATGCCATTGATGAGGCTCGAAAAATCCTCAAGAGAAAGATTATGAGCGTTTTTCATGGGCAAATAAAACTGGATCCGGAGGACCTGGTGGGCCTGGTAACACCTACAAAAAAAACATTCTAATACTTAAGTCAGTATAGTGATTGTACAGGTGACGTGAAGAATGAGTATTCTCTAGACTTGAATATTCCTTAAACCTTATTTAAGTTTTATATTCAAGTTATGTTGTCTAGAGAGATTGACTCTCGCCTTCTAGCCTCTTTCTTTATACTCCTTGAGATATTTGTTTATATAAATTTTTTAAAGATAAATATTTTATAATTATATAATATTTAATATAAATACTTTAAAAATATCCTAAATATTTATGAAAGTATAGATATTGTATAAAATATACACCATAAGTCTGATTGGACTCGGCCAAAGAATTAGTATTACCGTGTTGTAGTTAATTTTATCAATAATTTAGGCTGATCAGCTGGAGAGATGAGCAGCTTAAACTTGTCCAACTCATAATTAATTACCTGTTGCGATATTAATTTACCAGTTGGTAACTTGTAATCAACCCTTGTCGGTTTGGAGAGATAGAAATGAAAAGGAATCAAATCTAGTGGCTAAAGGTCATTCTCACCAATTTACGAATTTGTCCCCACGTCCAGCATAAATCAAGTACGTACCTCATAAAATGAAAACTTATTCAAAGCTTCTTTCCTACTCCTGCACCCAACATGTTCACGATGCTTCAGCCACCGCATGGAGTTCTTCAGTTTTGCCGAGTAATGGTGGTCGTGATCACTCTTTTCAGTTCTGCTACTTTGGTTGTCTCATATCAGTTACATCCAGACGAAGGTAAGAGAGTAAGCTTTGTTTTTATTGTAATAATGGAGTGTTGTAATAATCTGAGCTAATTAATTTCCATGCACGACTTTCCATTCCATTGGTGTGCTAAGTCACATATCCACAGATTAAGAAATTCATTAATATAAATTTATAGTTCATTGCTCATGAATTACTTCATTGGAGAATCATTTCTTCACTTTACACTGCAGCTACATATATTTTTTTAAAAAATTAATTTTAGTTTCTTGTTTTAACTTTTTTAGTCTTTTATTTTACATATTTTTTTTTTAATTAAACAAAGTTGTAATGGTGTCATAAAATAGCTTTTATCTTTATAAAAAAAATTCCAAAAATATGGAATGTCAAGTGAAGTTATATATACAAATTATAGGAATACAAAAATGCCAATTGCTTCTGTAATGAAGCTACATGATATTCAAGGTAATTTATCTTGCATTTAATCATGTTATGACATTTGTCCTCGACTGATGGTAAATAAATACTATTCTACTACTAATATTATTGTTAACGGAAACAGACGGAGTGACCATGTTAATTTTTAACATTACGGAAACAGACGGATTGTCCTTAAAAAAGAATTACAATCATATAGAGAAAAACCCTGAATTCGAAATATTAGATTTTTCAATCTGTTTTTTTTTATGTATTAAAATAATATTTTTTAAAATTATTTTTGACATTATTATATTAAAATGATATAAAAACATAAAAAAATAATAATTTTTTAAAAACTTTTAAAATACAAAATAAATCGGGCTCCAAAGCACACTTGTCGAATCACACCTCTTATCTTTTTAACCCGAAATGGTATCATTCGTGTTGCTGTTGAAAACAAGGTTGCCACTCATTTGATAGCCACAATATGGCCATACCTCTATGAAATATAAAATTGCTTTTACAATTTTGGATCCAATATTAAAAGAAAAACAAACAATACGTATTTGATATTAAGAGTAAACAAACAAAATTAATTTAAAATAATAAGTGGGATTAAAAAAATTAAAACATATAAATGAGTTAATAAAAAAGTGTTTTTTGATTTCCAATTCTCCTAAAATACACGCAACAAATTGAAAAGGAGAACTTTGAATTATTTATAATTAAATTGTGGAGTTAATATACAATCCGTTTACTTTATTTATATATTTTCATTATTTATATCTATTTTTACTGGATTTGTGCTCAAGATTCCGACCATTTTATTGTGTTAGAATACCACTTGAAAACTATTAGTTTTTTTTTTTTGGGTGATATATATGAGTTAATATTAACCGATGTTATGGATATGGATGTGGATATTTTGATAAAATTTTCCGTGGATGCATGATCCTTGAACTAGTGACGGCGTTAAAACAAATTGTCGAGACACTGACGCTGGGTGGGCAACCCTTCGAGGTGGGCGATGCTTGCAACCAACCAGGAACTCTGCACGATATAAATCTGTTGAAACAAGATTCAGGAGCCAATAGCACCGTCATGTGCAATTGCACCCTCAACCTCAATAATGATGGTTATTGTCATATCACGTCACTGTAAGATTTTTCTTCTTTTTTTTTTAATTTGTTTTTGTCTTCTATGTTTATTTGAATACTTGATGTTAAAATATATAAATGTTTTGGTGTTGAATTAGTTGTAGTATGGATAGCCCATTTTTAAATAGATTGGATACATTGGATCAAATATAAGTAAATTAGCACAAAGTAGTTTTGAGTTTTTCAATCATCTAAACATTTGTTTATATACTGATGGTGTTTTTCTCTTTCAATAACAGATATCTAAAAACGCTCAGTCTTTCAGGCGAGCTCCCGCCTGAAATGGCCAACCTTACATATCTTGAAATTCTGTAAGAACCTTTTCAGGATATATTTTATTTGTGTTTCTATGTGTATTGATTGTAGAATCTCAAAGTAACTTTTATCGACAAATTTATAAATTGTGGAATGGAAATACCTTAATAATAATAAAAAAGAAGAAGCATATTTGACGTAGCTGAACCTAACAAATAAGAATAAAAAAAATATATAATTTTTTAAAGACATGATCACACATAAATCTTAATTCATTGTTTTATTATTGAATAATTTATTTCTAATAATCTTAATAATTTAAAACTCAATATTACAACTCTTAAAGCTATTTGTATACTAAGAAAAATAATTAAAGAGTTATACATTAATAGGTTAAAAAATTCTAAATTAACTAAAAAAATATAGTAAATCTTGAAAAATAATGTTTAGGTTTACTATGTTGTAAAAGAAACTTTACTTTCAACAAGCAAGGTTTATACTCCAAAGCAATGTCTACTTGACGTTTTATAAAGTTGAACAAGTTAAATTCTCAAGTATTGATGCTAAATTATCTGTTACAGTGACCTAACTCGCAACTACATTTCTGGCAATATTCCTGAGGAATGGGCTTCAATGAAACATTTGACATACCTGTAAGTTCATTCACCTCATCTTTGCTTACCAGTTCATACACAAGGCAGAATTCACCATAACTAGATAACATTTTATGCATGCAGCTTACTTACATCCAATCGCTTGTCAGGAAATATTCCTGGGTACTTGGGAAGGTTTCGTAGCCTGACTAACTTGTATGTATTGAAGTCATAAATATATGTTCTGCCGATTTATCATTTGTTTTGTTTTCTGTTTCTGTTTTTGACAATGCTAGCTTACTTGGTTCACTAATTTCATTTTTGTCAATTAATCAAATACAAATACATGAAGGTCCCTTGAAGCAAATCAGTTTTCTGGTACTATTCCTTTTCAGCTTGGTGATCTTGTCAACTTAACATTCCTGTAAGGCATTTAACTGCTCATCATTATTAAACCAACGCAAGCTAGGCATTCAGTTGCAATCTTTGATGCTGTGCTATGAATTAATGGTTGCAGGGTACTTTCCTCCAATCAGTTGGAGGGAAACTTGCCAAATACTCTCGCTAAGCTAAACTTGACTCATTTGTAAGTAATCAATTCCTTTCTTCTTTAAACACAGTTTTTGATAATGCAATAGCATCTGGTTTCCTTAATTCGGTTTTGCAATGTGCAGTCGTGCAAGTGATAATAATCTTAGTGGCAAAATACCTGATTTCATTGGGAACTGGAGTAATCTTGATAGACTGTGAGGATCTCTATCTGCATGATATTTTCATTAATTCATTTCTCTGCTACATGTTGCAAAATATTCTGATATTCTGATATTTTGTTTTTCCTCTTTGGACTAACGAAGTGAATTATACGCAAGTGGACTAGAAGGGCCCATACCTCGTGCCATTCTTTCTTTAGAGAAGTTGACAGACTTGTGAGTCAAACTACTTCCTGAGATGCATAGCAATATATAAAACAATGATTTTGGTGTTTCCTCTTTGAAGAAGACAGAAAGAATAAAGGGAACTATAACACATTCTTTTCTTTTCAATTTACTGCAGGAGGATCACTGATATGTCTGGACCAGAGTCTAATTTACCCAACATCCCCCCCATAGTGAAAAAATTGTTCGTCAACTGTCCGTAAAATGTCTAAAATAAATAAACTTGAGAACATGTTCTATTGAGAACTAATTAAGCCTATCTTTAATTTCTTTGAAGGGTTTTGCGAAACATCAATTTAACTGGAGTGATCCCAACAGATGTGTGGACATCGGGTTCTCTGAAAACGCTGTAAGTCTTGACACCTTCACTCATCGCCTTATATGTGCTGCAAAGTGATACAAGTTAAAAACATTAATATATTTTAATAACACCGTAAAATAGTTATTGGTTCTGAATTTTTTTAATTTAGTTTTTAATTAATTTTAAAATTTTGATTTTCTTGTAATTTTATTCTTGATTTCAACGAACTGACTTAGTAAAAATTAAATTTGGTTTCTTAAAATTCCAATCTTCTCAAATAAACCTAAATTTGAGCTTTCAAATTTAATTTTTCACCAGTTAAGCCCCTAATACAATTAATTTAACTCATTTAAAGTATAATTACATCTTTGCACTTGATTAGATCCTTCAATTCAACTCAAATTAATTCTCAAACATAATTAAACTTTAATTTGCCCCATGATTAAATCAAATTGGCCTATTAAAAATTTAATTATGCCCATGAACTTAACTTCTGTCAAAGAAGCATCTTAACTCAATAACTGAAACTTCTAGGTGAGGTCCCAAGATATAATTAATATTATTATTCTCTAACACACCCCTTTAAGTGAAAGCCCTTTGAGCTTGAAACTTGCAAAGACCTAAATTACCTTGTGCTTGATTTTTATCAAATAAATGGGGATGATAGGATTCAAACTCGTGACCGCTTAGTCATCAAGGCTCTAATACCATGTCAAAGAATCATCTCAACCCAATAGCTTAAACTTTTAGGTGAGATCCCAAGATATAATTAATATTATTATTCTCTAATAATTTCTATGTAGATTCGTCCAATAATCATTTAATTTAACATTGAATGTACATTATTTCCTTAGTCTTGGGTATAATGAGGTACAATCAGGCTTCGAATTTCATCCAAAATTACAGCTTGATTTTCCTATAAATTTGAGATCCTCCTCGACCTTCTTTCTCCGCGTCACCAGTCTTTATTTTATTTTTTTATTTTTGTTTTGGAAGAAAAAGAAGTGAACTTGGGGAATAAACCAAAAATAGGTTATGACATTTAGCAACAATATTATATTCTTTGTCATGGTTACCTTTGCAATCATAACTCTTTTAGTGTCAAATAATGTTAAAGTATGATCTTAATTTCATCTTAATCTCATATCCCTTCTCTAATAATTGTCCTTAGCTCAATATGTTGTTTTCACCATTAGTATATAATAAATATCACCAATACATTGATGAATTCCATCTTTTAATTTAATCAAAATCATTTATTTTTCTTTGATGATAACTTTTGAATGATCTGCAAAGGTGATATTGCCTCTAATTTCTTTATCAAGCTCCATGAACTTGTCTTTATCTCCAAACATGTGGTTGCTAGCTCAATTTTCTAGATACCACCAATTCTCTTTGTCTTGCATTCTCTTAGTATGCACTTATAGTAGGGTGGCTTCTTTCTCTTCTTATATTATAAGATTTTCATTCTCATCAACCTTCTTGGTTGGAATCTAGTTAACTTTTGATTTGTCAAACCTGGATCTTGGATTGTCATTTTTAGTGTAACCAATTGACCGGTTTGTTTCATGCGGTCGACTGATTGATCTGTTAAGGCTGTCTTGGCCTCCTTTTTCAAATCTGCCTCTTACTCCTCTTTCTTTGTTTTGTCCATGTCCTCTACCCCCTTAGGAATATCCATAACCATCTTGCTTTGAAATAAGTTTTTATGCATCTACATCCTTTTGAATCTCATTGACTCTTTCCTTATGGACTTGTAATTTTCCCATGAGACTTTATATTGAGAGAACATCCATATTCTGTGATTACTCTATCGCGATAACAATATAATGGAACTTTTTTTGTAGCGAGAGTAGAATCTTCTCAACCACACGTGTCTCTTCTATCTTCTCTCCATATTTCCTCATTTGATTGTATATGACCAATACTCTTGCAAAATATTCTGAAATATTCTCTGATTCAAATATATGTAACTTTTCAAAGTCACCACATAGCTTTTCTAAACATACCTTTCTCACATTGTCAACTCCTTGCTTTGATTCTTCCAAAACTTCTCATACATGTTAGGCGGCGGTTGCATTGACCACTATCTCAAAGGTGGCATCATCCAAACTTCTCATACATGTTTGTTGATTCTTCCTTCATGCCTTTTGCACGATCTCTTTTTAGGCTGAAGTCAATGTTGCTCCATCTATAGGCTTCTCAAAGCTTTTTTCAAACATCTCCCATATATCTTTGGAAACTTAGCTAAGTTTTTACTCAAATACGCTAAATTTCATAGTTGCCCTTTGTCAACCTATGACATTGAAGTGAGAAGTTTGGATTGACCATGTCAAATAATCAAAACTAAGCTCTAATACCACTTGTTGGAAGTAAAACAAGTGTGGTATAAGATCAACACAATAATGTAAGGTCAAAAACTCAAGAACAAGAAGAAGATTGAGAGAAATGAATACTTTTGTTAAGTGTTTCTCTTTAAGCCCCCTTAGCTATTTTCTCTCTTTTTGTATTTATAGTAATGTTGAATTACAAGACTTTTTATAAACATAAAATGCTAAATAATTAAGAAATTAAACTAATACAAGGAAATTCTAATCTAAACAAGAATTGTATTATGACGACTGAACCGGTCGACTGATTCTTAATCCAACCGCTTGCTTTGTCTCAATTGATTGACCTGTTATTATCAACCAGTTGACCGATTCAACTAATTTCTAGAAATCAATTTACCTTCAACATTTAGAACCTTATTTCTAGACTTTCTTCCACACATTCTAAACACTTTTACATACTTGACATTTAACTTGGTTTGTGTTTAACCATGAACCAAATGAAACATAAGTAAAAATAATGCAGGTATTTGCATTTCGCAGAAGCTCCAGCTTGTCTATTGCAAAACTACTTACAAAGGTGCAAGGAATATTCCGAAAACTAAAGTTGGAAAATCTTTTAATGTAATCTTTTGCAGGGATTTAACTTTCAACAAGTTGGAAGGAGGAATTCCTCGAGAAGCAAAAACATATAATTTTATGTAAGTATTTAAATTTGAATATTTGAAATCTGACCATGGATGGAGGAGTGAATTATGCTGAAAGAATCAATCTGGCTTTTGAAAACCAGGTTTTTGAGTGGAAACAAGCTGACTGGAAGTGTCCCAGACTCATTTATCAACTCAGGCGACAAAATGTATGTTTCTGAAATGTATCACAGGTTTCAGTTATTTCAGTTTAGATATTCTGTTCAACTTCTCTGCTCTCTTGTGAAGATATAACTGCTGCTGATTGATCAACCATTAATATTTATATATAAAGTGGTCTTCTGAGTGATTCTTGATAATCTAAGGCTACATATATTTTCATGCCATATATAGGGCCTCAACGAAAGCCTAGTTTCTGAAAATATGTGGGTTTTTTTTTTTAATCTTGCTTAGCATTTCATTTGTTCCACTACTTATTATTAATTTTGTTGAGGTTCATATTCATATTTATGATTCCCTTGGCTTCTTGCAGTGATGTTTCCTACAATAACTTTTCACGGCTGCCAAGCTGTCAAGATGCCCTGTAAGGATATCTATTTTCTTAAATTTGGGATACTCCTGGTTGCTGCGAAACTTAATGATTTGAATCTATAAACCAGGGGTATAAACACGTACAGGAGTTCATCCATCAAGAATAGCTTGTAAGGCTCCTCTTATACACTCTGGAGTGCGATATTTTTGGTATTTCATGTT
>Ga0307515_10023904_pt1 | contig 10679 bp, 9 predicted proteins | sample 17_EM_MG_FD_194513 | JGI IMG/M metagenome (GOLD analysis project Ga0307515, IMG submission 194513) | Populus trichocarpa ectomycorrhiza microbial communities from riparian zone in the Pacific Northwest, United States - 17_EM | ecosystem: Host-associated > Plants > Roots > Unclassified | place...
ACCAAGCCGCTGCCAGTACCAAGAGTCTCTTCAAGTCCATGTCGGGCAAGCTGCGCGCCTCGTGCGCCGCAGCAGCCCTGGGCCTGCTGGCCGCCACCAGCGCATCGGCCGTGCCCGTGACCTACCTCTTCCGCGGCGACTTTGACGGCGCGATCAACGGCACAGAGGTTCACGGTCCTCTGACCATTACCGCCACCGGCGATACCGATGAAATCCGGCTTCCCGAGGAGCCTGGAGATTTTTCCAGCTATTCGACCATGAACACCTCGCTGTCGGTCAATTTCGACTTGGCCGGTTATGGGTCGTTTTCGGCAAGTCCCGCCTGGGCCACCATTTGGACCCGGGGCACGTCCGAGATAGATTTCGGATTGGAGAACCCGAACGAGGGCACCGTCCCCGGCTTTGCTCTCTTCTCCGACAGTGGTCAGGGCTATGACATGACGAGCTTCGCCTCAGCCGGCCCGCTTGCACTCGACCTCCTGTTTTTCGCCCCTGGGACGGTCGAGACCGGTGCGGGCTCGCTCAGGCTGGACAACATGAGCAACATCACCTTCCAGGCGATCGTGCAGACCAACGCGGTCCCTGAGCCCGGCAGCCTGGCTCTGTTCGGCGGTGCCGGCGTAGCCCTGCTGCTGGCCGGTCGGCGCCGCAAGCAGGCGAAGCTTGCCAACTGAAGCGTCTGGGGCGCTTACCGGAGCCTGCCGGGCGTGGAGCTCCCGGATCCGCGCCGAGTGCCCGTGCGCTGATCAGGTGAGCCGGCTCGCCACAACCTGATGTCCGTCATCGCGATGCCGTGCCGCGAAACACGCCCCAACGCACTGTGCCCGTGGGGTCGGCCGCCTGCAACTCGGGCTGTACGCCGGGCAACTGGTCCAGCCGCGCGATGAGCCCGTCACTGGGCTGAAGACTCGCCAACGCATGCGCCGTGTCGCCGTCGAACGACCACTGGTAGTAGGGGTCCAGCTTCCAGCCGTTCGGCCCCGACGGATCGAAACCATTGAAGACCTGCAGGTGCTCGGGCGCAATCCAGTTGCCCGCGGCCACGTGCGCGGCGGAGAAGCGCGCACGGTCGGCTTCGAGCGTGCGCACGATGTCCTCGAATCCAGCCGACCACGCCAGGGCTGCGTAGGCGGGGTACTTGACGAAATACCAGCGCAGCGCCGCCGCGGCATTGACCGTGAACAGCAGCGCTGATACCAGCACGACGGCGCGCTGCGTCCGCACGTTGCGCAACCGGCCCACCACGCCGATGAAACCATAGGCCGTGAGCAGCGCGAACAGCGGTGCTGCCAGAAACGAGCGAGACGCATGTGGAATGCCTTCCGACGTGGTCGCCCCACCCAACGGATACAGCAACAGCCATGCGATGACGAATAGATCGCTAGCGCTACGGCGGCGCAGTGCCAGCAACAGGCCGGCCAGCGCAAAGGGCGCGGTCACCACCAGCAGCTCGCCCCAGTGCCGCCAACCGTGGCGCGGATTGTGGTCGCCATCGATGAACAGAAAGCGTGGGTCGAGATGCGCGAAATAGCTGGTGGCCGCGGCGCGAAGCGGTGCAGGCTCGCGTAGCACGGACACGCTGTTGAAACGCCCCTGGATTTCCGCGAAGTGCTGCGCCTGCGTGACGAGCATGGGAACGGCCACAAGTACCATGGCCCCGACGAGCCAGGCTGCGCCCGGCGCGTCCGGCGCACGACGGACCGCGACCTCGGCGCGTTGGTTTGCCAACGTTTGGGCTGCAAACAGCGCACAGACGAATGCCGGCACCAGCAGCTTGGCCGGCGTATAGCTATACAGCGCAAGCCCGAAGGCCGCGCCGGCCAGGCTCCAGCTGAACGCGCCGCCTCGCCGGTGTGCAACCAAGAACAGCCAGCTTGCCAGCACCATGGTCGCGCCAAAGGTGATGGACTCGAACGCCATGCGGCTGTACTGCACATGCCAGGGCATCAGGGCCAGCACCAGCGCCGCAACCGGACCCGTGTAGCGATTGCGCTTGTCGGGCCATAACTCGCGTGCCAGCAGTGCAATCAACATCACCGTGGCGCAACCGAACAACGCGGCTGGCAGGCGCACGGAAAAGATGGAGAGCCCGAGCAGCTTGACGCTCGCTGCAGCGCCATAGACGATGAGCGGGTGTTTCCAGTCGCCCAATGCCTTGAACAACGCGGGCCAAGCGGTGCCGAACTGATCGCGGCCCATGGTGGCAATGCCTTGCGCATTGATGCCGACCGAGGCTTCGTCAATGAAGAAGCCGGGGGGCGAAGAGTCCAGGTGCACGACGCGCAGTACGAGCGCGAGCAGGGTGATGGCGAGCAGAAGCAGGGCGTTGCGCATGAAGAGCGGCGAGTCTAAGGGGTTGGGGTATCGCGAGCATTCCCCGCGACCGGACCACCCAAAGCGATGGATCGGAGCTGCAATGCTTGGCGGAGTACCGGCTGCAAGCTGGAGCCTAGTATTGCGACCACAGATGGGAGCGAGCCCGCATCGACTTCATTCTTCTTCAAGAACGCGCGCCAGAGCGCTTGGCGCGTCGGATCATTTGCAAACTCATCACTGAGTCCTATTGGAAGACCAGCGGGGACTTCCGTGCCTCTGCAGCTGAAGGTGGCCGCGATGGCCGTTGCCAGCATGGCGGGATCCAGCACCTCGCGAGCAAGCATGACCGACAGGTCGAGGTAGTCCTTCAAGCGCGTGTTCGTCATGCCCAGCACGGCAATGGCGTGGAGTTTTTCTGCCACGACGCTATAGACCGGATAAGTGCGCAGGCGTGGTGCGGGGAAATCCGCGATCAGCACCGGATAGACGGCGGGTACCGGCCCAGGTGTTACCGCGTCGCCAAACCCGATGTCGACCTGTACCTTGCATCTGGCCCGAGCCAGTTCGGCGGTGATGGTGACGCGTGCGCCAGCGTAGCCCGCATCCTTGCGGATCACCTGGACATTGATCGTGGCGATATCGAACGTGATCCCATCCTCTGCTTCAACGGCGACGATTTCCTTGAACGTTTGCTCGATAGATGCCAGGTCACTTGGGCCGAAGGCCAGCAGATCAACATCGCGCGTCGGCCGATGGGGCATGTCATACCAGAGCGTGAAGAGCAGTGCGCCCTTGAGCAGGAAACTGCCGCCATGCGATGACAGGCTCAATCGATAGAGCAGGCGCTCCAGCGCATATCGGACCAGCACGCCAGTGAAGTCCGATCTCTCAGCCTTTGCGAGGTTCAACAGCCGAGCACGGACTGAAGCCGCCAGATCCTTGCTCACGTGGTGGCTTCCAGATAGGGGCGCATCACGTTGGAGACGCGGCATACCTTGGCGTAATGCCAGAGGTCGTCAACGGAAACCTTCTGCTGCGCCAGCGCGTCCTTCAACGCCTCAAGTGCGACATCCAGGCCTATCTTGTTGCGGTGCTTGAAGCAGTCGGCCACGGTCTTGGCGACGCCGTAGACCCGGAGCTGCACTTGGTCACGCTCGAAGATCTCGATGCCCTCGGTGTAGGCGTCACCTGTGAACTGGACCATCTTGATCGGTGGATGGCCCATGCGAGGTGCGTGGCTGCCACGCGGCATGGCGATCCACACCTGGCGCGGAAGTTGGGTCGTCAGCTCATGGAACTGCAGCGCGGTGAGCAGGCAGAAGACAGCCAGTGGAACCCGGGTCGCGACGGAGGCAAGGGCGTCATGCTCCGACACTTCGGCATCCGGAAGTCGATAGAGTCCACGACCCACTCTCTCCAGTTGTCCGCGTGCGGCAAGCCTCGTCAGCGCCACCCTGGGCGCGCCGAGGCTCTGCAGATCGGTGGAGCGCAGCAACCCCTTCTCGCTTGCGAGTTTGAGGATGCGTTGAGCGTGAGGCTGTGGGGACACGGTATGTTCCTAACTATCGTCGATTAATTATATTCGACGAAAATTAGTAACATTTCATTCAACCCGCAATCTCCCGCATCTGCGCCCGCAACGCCTTGCGCCCCGCGCTGTTGGTCGCGCGCCATGCGTTCAACGCCAACGCCAGAAACTGCTGCTCACCCGGCGTGAGCCCTTCCGCCGCGCGCTCCTCGTCCAACCAGCCCAAAGCCTTGCCGCAGTGCTGCTCGATCTGGCGCGCGAGCTTGTCGCCGATCGGCCGTGACGATTTGATCTGGCTCCACATGCTGGGCGAGATCTCGAGCGTTGCGGCGAAGGCCTGCTCCAGCCCCTTGGGTGTGGCGCCTGAGGCGAGGGCGTTCTCTGCATGGGCCTTGAACAACGCGAGCGCGTTCTGTCTTCTGATGACGGTGGTGTTGGTCAATGGTTGTGTCTGCGATGCAACGGGTTCGCACAACATTGTCGCAGGGGGTTGACGGCGTAGTAAAGACTATTTACAGTCCGCTTCCTCTGCTCATCGAGCACAACTTTTTCAGAAAGCTTCATCGTGACATCCGCCCGTATCACCACAGCCAACCGACCCCATCGCGGGTTGGTCGCGTTCGTGTGCGCCGCGTCGGCGATGAAGCCGTTTGGCGATTACGTGGATGCGCTGCCACTGGCCTTGCCCACGAGCCTTCAATGGCTTGATCGGCACGAGGAGCAGGCATATCCGGTAGAGGGAGTCGCAACACCATAAGGTCGCGCGCACCCTCGCATCTCTGCACGCAGAGGCCCGGATCTCACAAGGATCCGGGCCTTTTTTGTTTTTCATTCACACAACCATGGTCTGCGCATCGCCGCGGGCCAGCGACCGATGGGTCGCACCATCGGCAACGGTGGACGCTCTTTAACAATTTGCCGCAAGACGACTTCGGTACTGGCCGAAACCTCGTCTTGCAAAGCATGCGGATGCCGTGCCACGCGCGGCATCCGCTCCACTTCGGGTGTGTCCTTTCACTCCGCTGCCGCATGCCAACGGTGTTGGCGGCGCGGGATGTGCGCGGCCTGGACCCAGGCCACGTGCAGCGAGACACCACGTCCGACGGGACGCTCGCGTCAGGGCACAGCCGAAGTGGATTTCACCAGACATGTCGCGTTCGTCTAGCTGGCCCAGGACCCCGGGCTTTCATTCCGGGAACGCGGGTTCGAACCCCGCACGCGATACCAACGACAACTGCTCCGTTAACTCAGTGGCCAGAGTGCCGGCCTGTCTAGCCGGAAGCCGCGGGTTCAACTCCCGCACGGGGCGCCAACAACCGGAACCTCGTTAGCTCAGTTGGATCCAGAGCGCCGGTCTACGAAACCGGAGGTCGCACGTTCGAGTCGTGCACGGGGTACCACTTTCATCTCGGTGTGGCGCAGTTTGGCAGCGCGCGTGATTTGGGATCACGAGGCCGCAGGTTCGAGCCCTGCCACCGAGACCAGAAAAAGCGTGCGCTTGGGTGTGGCCGTAGCTCAACGGCAGAGCTGCGGGATGTGACCCCGCCGGTGCCGGTTCGACTCCGGCCGGTCACCCCCAAGCGCATGCGTCGTGCAAGCAGTGATGCATCCGCCACCCCTCGTGGCGAAATTGGCAGACGCACCGGTCTCAGAAGCCGGCGCCGCAAGGCATGTCCGTTCGACCCGGACCGAGGGGACCAACCATCAATCGACGGCCAAGAAAGGAGGCCACCCATGCAACCATCCCACCACAGCCATGTGCTGCAACTCGACATCCAGGGCACGCCGCAGGCGTGGATCTCGCTCGAGCACGCGGCCCTGCATGTGGCTACGGACTCGGTGGCGTGGGTCGACGGCGATGGCCCGCTGGCAACGCTGCGCGGCGGCTTCAATGTCGCGCGCGGCAGGCAGTCGACGATCGACGTGCATCCGATCATCGCGCTGCACGGCGCCTCGCGCGTCAACCTGTTCGACGTGGTGCCGGCCTTCAGCAAGGGCAAGCTGTTCCGTCGCGATCGGATGACCTGCGCCTACTGCGGCCAGCGCTTTCACGAGCGCGACCTGCAGTGCGAGCACATCGTGCCGGAATCGCGTGGCGGGCGCTGGACCTGGATGAACCTCGTCAGCGCCTGCGGCATGTGCAACGGCCGCAAGGCCGCCCGCACGCCGGAGGAAGCGCGCATGCCGTTGCTGTATCTGCCGTACGTGCCGAGCCGGTACGAGAACTTCCTGCTCGAAGGCCGGCACATCCGCGCCGACGTGCATGAATGGCTGGCCGCGCGACTGCCGAAAGGATCGCGTCTGAACTGAGGTTCGAGGCGCTCAACACAACAAGGACAACAACATCATGAAGATCGAACAACTACCCGAAGTCAAGATCAAGATCAAGCAGCCGCCCGTGCTCTTCAGCCAGACGCAGGCGCTGCTCGGCAAGCTCTCCACCCGCCTGGGTGGCCCGATCGTGGCCTACTGGAATGGCTCGCGCGGATCGGTTTGCCACTCCGACGTGATCGCGCTGTACTACGTGCTCGAACAGCTAGGCCGGCACGAGACAATATACCTGTTCATCAAGTCGGATGGCGGCAGCGGGCAGGTCTCGCTGCGTCTGGTCAATCTGCTGCGCCAGCATTGCAGCAGGTTGGTGGCTCTCGTGCCGCTCGAGTGTGCGTCTGCAGCGACCATGATCGCGCTGGGCGCCGACGGCATCCAGATGGGGCCTACGGCCTATCTGACCGCGGTCGATACCTCGCTCAACCACGCGCTCTCACCCGTGGACCGCGACAACGATCGTGTGAGCGTCAGCTTGAACGAGCTGCAGCGCGTGATCCGGCTGTGGCGCGCGCAGCAGGGCCAAGAGCAGGCGACTCCGGAGAACGCGTACAAGTCGCTGTTCCAGTACGTGCACCCGCTGGTGATCGGCGCGGTAGACCGGGCCGAATCACTGTCGATCATGCTGTGCCGCGAGCTGCTGGCCTATCACATCGCCGATGCCGCCAAGGCCGAGGCGATCTCGACGGCGTTGAACGGCAAGTACCCGTCGCACAGCTACCCGATCCTGCTGGACGAGGCCATCAAGATCGGCCTGCACGCCGAGCGGATGCCGGCCGATATCAACGCGCTGCTGCTGCAGCTGAACGCCTGCTACAGCGAGATGGGGCAGAAGGCGACGACCGACTTCGATGAGGTGCACGCGCACAGCAACGAAATCGTCAACATCTGGGAATCTGCCGATGCCCAGGTCTACTACCAACAGGACAAGGACTGGTTCTACCGCGCCGAAGAGCGCCGCTGGATCACCTTGAACGACAACAGCGGCTGGCGCCGCATCGAGCGTGTGGGCAAGCGCATCAAGCGCGGAGCCCTGCACGTGGCATGACGGCGCACGCCACCAATCGAAGGAGAATCAAACATGGAAACCAACTACATCCACCAAGACATCCCCGGCGGCGTACCGGTCAAGATGTGGACACGCGGCGTGCCCGTCGAGGACGAGGCCCTGCGCCAGCTGACCAACGCCGCGCGCCTGCCCGTCGTGTTCAAGCACATCGCGGCGATGCCCGACGTGCACTTCGGCATTGGCGCGACAGTCGGCTCGGTGATCCCCACGCTGAAGGCCATCATCCCGGCGGCAGTGGGCGTGGACATCGGCTGCGGCATGATGGCTGCCAAGACCACGCTGCGCGCCGAAGACCTGCCGGACAACCTGGCGCCGCTGCGTGCGGCGATCGAGCGCGCGGTGCCGCATGGCCGCAAGCCGGGCGCGCGTGACCCCGGTGCCTGGAGCAAGACGCCGGGCTCGGTCAACACGGCCTGGGCGCAGCTCGAGCCCGAGTTCACCGAGCTGTGCCGCGACTACCCGAAGATCGGCAAGACCAACCACGTGCAGCACCTGGGCACACTGGGCAGCGGCAACCACTTCATCGAGGTGTGCCTGGACGAAGAAGGCTTCGTCTGGTTCATGCTGCACTCGGGCTCGCGCGGCGTGGGCAACTTCATCGGCACCATGTTCATCGAGCTGGCCAAGCAGGATGCGATGCGCAACAACGTGCATCTGCCTGACCGCGATCTCGCGTACTTCGAGGAAGGTGCGCGCTACTTCGGTGACTACGTGCGCGCGGTAGGCTGGGCGCAGAAGTTCGCCGCCATCAACCGCGAGGTGATGATGAAGCGCGTGATCGAGGCCGCCAAGGCCGTGATCCACAAGAGCTTCCAGAGCCACATCGAAGCGGTGAACTGCCACCACAACTATGTGCAGAAGGAGCACCACTTCGGCGAAGACGTGTTCGTGACGCGCAAGGGCGCGGTGAGCGCCAAGGCCGGGCAGCTGGGCATCATCCCCGGCAGCATGGGCGCGCGCAGCTACATCGTGCGCGGCAAGGGCAATGCCGAGTCATTCGAGAGCTGTTCACACGGCGCAGGCCGGGTGATGAGCCGTGGCGAGGCCAAGCGCCGCTTCACGCTGGCCGACCACCGTGCCGCCACCGAAGGCGTCGAATGCCGCAAGGACAAGGACGTGATCGACGAGACGCCCGCGGCGTACAAGGACATCGACGCGGTGATGGCGGCGCAGGCCGATCTGGTGGACGTGGTGCACACGCTGAAGCAGGTGGTGTGCGTGAAGGGGTAGCCCTGAACTCAATGCTGCCGCGCATAGCGACCGGGTGGCTGGCCCACATGGCGGCTGAAGGCGGTGCTGAACGTGCTCGCCGAGCCGTAGCCGACACGTTCGGCGACTTCCGCCACGCCGAGATCCTGTTGGCGCAGCATGTCTTTTGCCAATGCCATGCGCCAGCCAACAAGATATTCCATGGGCGGCAGGCCGACGGCCCGGGTGAAGCGTTCGTAGAACGCCGAACGCGAAAGCGCGGCCTTCTTGGCCAACTGTTCCACCGTCCACGCACGTGCGGGGTCGCCATGCATCTGCCGCATGGCTTGCGCAACGCGCGCGTCGGCGAGACCGCGCAGTAGCCCTGGCGGCGCATCGTCACCGGGCGTCGAGCGCAGCGACTCGATGAGCAGCAGTTCGACGAGGCGGGCGAGCACCAGCTCGCGGCCCGATCTCTGCTTGCTCGACTCCTCGGCGACGAGGCGCACCAGGGTCGAAAGCCTTTCGATGCCGCGCAGGTGCATCAGCGCCGGCAGCAGCGACACGAGCAGCTGCGCGTCAGGTGAGTCGAAGACGAAGTAGCCACCGAGCAACCGCACATCGGGGCGGCCGCCGCGCGTGCCATGCCGTACGGCGCCCGTGGGGGAGGGCGCCACTCTCGGGTCGATGCGCACGGGCGTGACGGGTGGGAACCCCGAGATCACGAAGCCGGGCGTTCTTGGCAGCAGCACGAAGTCTCCGATCTCCAGAGTGATGGCAGTCTGACCATCGACAGCGAGGCGACAGCTGCCTTCGAGCACGGCACAGAAGCTCGGTTGCCCGAAGTCGGAGTACCGGACGCCCCAGGCACCGGCGCCGCTGATGCCCTTGGAAAACACGGCGCGGGGCCGCATCAGCGTGATGACTTCGGCAAGAGGATCTCTCATGGCGGGATGATGGCATACGCTGGCTCAATAAAACCTTAATCCGGACGTTCGCAAACAAGATCAGGACGTTTCATGCTGGTCTGTCCGGCCGCCCAGGAATATCGTGGAGGTTCTGAAACCGCTTGTTCCATCCACCACCATGAAAACTGTTCTGATCACCGGTTGCTCGTCCGGCTACGGCCTGGAGGCCGTGCGCTACTTCCACGCCCAGGGCTGGAAGGTCATCGCCACGATGCGGACCCCGCGCGAAGACATCCTTCCCCAGAGGAGCGACCGACTCACCGCGCTCGCGCTCGATGTGACCCGGCCCGAGAGCATTGCGGCGGCGCTGAAGGCCAGCGGCCCGATCGACGTGCTCGTCAACAACGCGGGCCTCGGACTCTTCGGTGCCTTCGAGGCAACGCCCATGGCCACCATTCGGGAAGTCTTCGAGACCAACACGTTCGGCGTGATGGCGATGACGCAGGCTGTGCTGCCGCAGTTGCGCGAGCGCAGGGCGGGTGTGGTGGTCAACGTCACCTCGAGCGCGACTCTGGCGCCGATGCCCCTGGTCGCGGTGTACACGGCGAGCAAGACGGCGATCGAGGGATTCACCGCGTCGCTCGCCTTCGAGCTGCAAGCGTTCGATGTGCAAGTCAAGCTGGTTCAGCCGGGCTACGGACCGAGCACGGGCTTCACGCGCAACGGTGCGGCGCGCATGCAGGGCCTGATCCCCGAGCCGTATGCGCCGTTCGCGCAGAGTGTCTTCGCCGAATTCACCAAACCCGCGGCGGTCACGGTCGAGGCTGACGTGGCTGAAGCGGTGTGGCGCGCTGCGAATGACGCATCCGGGCAGCTTCGCTTTCCCGCAGGAGCCGATGCAGTCGCCCTGGCTACCGCAGCGAGATCCGGTCCCAGTCCGGGTCACTCGGGATCAGCTCCTTCAGGAAATCGACAAACGCCTTGACCTTGGGCGACAAGTTGCGGCTGGGCACGTAGACCACCGAGACCTGCGGGCCCTGGGCCGCGTAGTCGTTCAGGATGACGCGCAGCTTGCCGGCACGGATGGTATCGGCGGCGATGAAGTTGCTGATCATCGCGATGCCCAGGCCTCCGGTGGCTGCTTCGAGCAGCGACTCGGCATTGTTCAGGTTGAGCCGGCCCGACATGGTCTTGACCAGGGGCTTGCCGTCCTGCACGAACTGCCAGTTGCGGTAGCGCTTGGTGTGCATCAGCACATAGGCCAGGCAGTGGTGCTGGTCGAGTTCGTCGGGGGTCTTGGGCTCGCCGTGCTTGGCCAGGTATTCGGGCGAGGCACAGGCCA
>Ga0307515_10023905_pt1 | contig 10679 bp, 1 predicted proteins | sample 17_EM_MG_FD_194513 | JGI IMG/M metagenome (GOLD analysis project Ga0307515, IMG submission 194513) | Populus trichocarpa ectomycorrhiza microbial communities from riparian zone in the Pacific Northwest, United States - 17_EM | ecosystem: Host-associated > Plants > Roots > Unclassified | place...
ATTATTATTCTATTTACTTATATCTCTATAAGGTAAGGCTTAAACTATTTAAGTACTCTTCCTAATAAGAACAATCCTACATACGCTATTTAATCCATAGGTGTTGCCAGCTTTGCTCTCTCTTGCGCAACCTTAAAGTATATTTACGTAAGGAATCCTTTAAGCTTTAATCTCTCTCCTAAGAATCTTTTAATTAATAGTAACTTAACCTTTGCTACTCCTATCCTATTAATCCTTTATTTAAGTGCTGTATTATTTTCTATTAACTGGTTAACTATCTTCTATAGTTGTCTAACCGTTATAGGTTGTTGTAAGTTAGTATCTGCTATACTGGTGTCACCTCCTAACCTTGAAGTAGTTACCGCCGTTAATAGCGTCGTGGTGGCTGCTTTTAGTGGCATATTATTTAACTTTTAATACCGTAACTAGGTAGTAATTATATAACGGAACCTTATAGTAAGTACTATAGTAGGTTCGTTATTGGGCTAGGTGTATAGGTAATACGTAAAGTCAATAACGTAATAACAACTAGTGGAGTGGTTGCCCAATAGATTAACTCTAATTATATTCTGAGAATTACTATAAGGAAGGAACTATCTAGGTAGGGACTAAGGGTCTTTAAATACACAACCGTACTCCTATAAAATCCTTCTTATACGTAATTTACGTGATGTACGTAATGTACGTGACGTTCCTCCCATACCTTGTGTTCCTTACGTATTACATTATATAACCTTAGTTACTATTCCTTATCACATAGTTCTACCGGCTCCATCCTGGACCGTGCCTGTATTAACTAACTAGCTTCTTTCGACTCTTCCCCAAGTAGTCGTAACATCGTACTTAAAGCGTCCGTAACACCTATCTATATCTACTTACTTATCTATATCTATTTACCTATCTGCATCTACTTACCTATCTATATCTACTTACCTGTCTATATCTGCCTACCTATTAGCATTTGCCTATTTATGTCTACCTATCTATACTACCTTAATTTAATTAATTAATTTAGTCGATTATAGTATTAGCTGGCTAGTTGTTGTTGTCTGGCTTTGGCGATAGTTTTCTAGTTTTAGTAACGGTTATCTAGCTTTAGTGATAGTTGTCTAGCTCTAGTAACGGTCGTTTAGTTTTAGTAACGGTTGTTTGGTTCTAGTAATGTTTATTTAGTTTTAGTAATAGTCGTCTGGTTCTAGTAATAGTTATTTAATTTTAGTAACGGTCGTCTAGTTCTAGTAATGGTCCTCTTTTACCTACCTACCTACCTATATTAGTGTATAATTTAATTTAGGGGAGGAGTTAGCCTAATTAAAGGCCCTAATTATATTTAAACGGTGGTTATCTAGGGTGCCTTCCTAGGAGGCCTTAATTTGATTTGGTAATAGGCCAATATTAAAGCTCTAGTTTAATTCAATCGATTAATTAATTAAATTATTTGTGGTATTTACTAGCTGGTTATTTAAATGGTCGTTATCTAGTTCTAGTAATAGTCCTCTACTAGCTGCCGTTCTGGTACCTCCCTAGGTAGGGAGGATATAAGGAAGGAAAAAAGGGTAAAAAATAAGGTAGCTATATAGGCAGAGGTACGTGTAGAGGCTATTGGGAATATAGCGGGGACCTAATATAGAGCTTTATATAGAGCTTCGTGCAGAGCCTTATATAGAGCCTTTATACGTAGAGCTTTATACAAAGCCTTTATACGTAGAGCTTTATGTAAAGCCTCTATATATAGAGCTTTGTGCGGGGCTTTATACAAAGCCTCTATGCGTAGAGCTTTGTGTAGAGCCTCTATACGCAGAGCTTTATATAGAGCTTTATATAGAGCTTTGTATAGAGCCTTTTATAAAGCCTTATATAAAGCCTTTAAGTAATAAGACTATAAGATTGTATAAGATTATATATTATATAAGATTATATATAATAGTTAAATATATAGTATATAACTTTACCTTAATCGCATGTTAAGAAATATGCAGTTAGCTTTTAAAGTTGTTAAGTAGGTCAACTATGTGTTATTTAACTTTTAAGTAGGTTAACTACGTGTTAAGAAATATACAGTTAGCTTTTAAAGTTATTAAGTAGGTTAACTACGTGTTATTTAACTTTTAAATATTTTAAGTAGGTTAACTACGTGTTAAGGAATATGCAGTTAGCTTTTAAAGTTATTAAGTAGGTTAACTATGTATCGTTTAACTTTTAAATGTATTAAGTTGGTTAATCGCGTGTCAAGTTGGTCAATTATATATTAAGTTAGTTAAATTGCATATTAATTACGCGAAACGCGCTTAATAAAGTTTACTTAAATCTTATCCTGTAAATATTTTCCAATATATCTTTATACTCTTTTAGTAGCTTATTATCTTTATTATACTAGCATTCTATCTATTTATTTAGGTATTTTAGTAGTTTAGATTTATTAGGGTAACAGCTATAGAACTCTTAAAGCTTATAGGAACTACCTATAAAGTTCTATATAGGGTACTAAGTAGGGTCTAGGTTATATTCTTTCCAACTAATATAATATTTTAGCGTTCCCCTTACAAGTTTATAGGCTAGTATTTCTTTAATTTCCTATTCGTTATTACTATTAACTTAAATTAGTAGGAGTGGTTTATTCTTTTATCTAGGTAATAGGTTATTTATAGCTTTTTATAGCTTATCTAGTAAGAAAATAGGGTAAACCTTAATTAAATCTAGGAGCTTTACTTTATACGAGTTACCTATCTTCTTAAGAACCTAATATAGTCCCGCTATCTAATAGTCTAGCTTATAATGTGGGAGGGTACGACCTCTCTAAGCTAGGAAAGTCATAGTGCTGTCTGTCTGTCTATCGGTCGGTCAGTTAGTTAGTTGGTTATAATTAGTCAGTAGAACAGTTAGTAAGAAAGAAAGAAAAGAGTGTATTTCCGGTAACTAGTAAAGTCGTAATCTATCTAATAGAGGGAAGAAGGAAGGAAGCCGAAGGCTCTATAAATATAGGAAAATGCCAAGACAGTAGGCGATGTCCAATCTACACTACCACATACCTCCCCCACTAAGAACGTTGTCCCCTAACGTTCTATACTATAGAAGAATAACCAAACAAAAGTATAGCAAAAGTAGAATAAGAAAAGGAAAGAATATCCCTAAAAGAACGCAGGTAACTTTATCCTCAGCCCTCCATAAAACTACTCTACGGTATCCTTCTATTACCTAAAATCCGATCTTCCTACTAGCAGCAACTAGGACAGTAGTAAACTAAAAATAATAACGGTAGCAGTAACAGCAGCAATAGTAACAGTAACAGTAATAGTGGTATAAACAGTAATAAAAGCAGACAGTTAGCGCGGTAAAATAAAATAGAATAGTCGGCGGTAGAATACTCAGTGGAAGAACTCGGTAATAGTTAGTAAGTAATAGAACTTTTAGTAGCAGAAATCTCGGTAGCGGCAGATAGTTGATGGCAGTCAGTCGGTAGCAGTTAGTCAGTAGCAGTCGGTTAGAACTATAGCGGTAGAACAATCGGAATAGTAGAATAGAACGGTCAGAATAGTAGTCAAAACAGTTAGAATAGCAGTAGTAGCAGTAATAGCAGTAACAGAACGGTTAATAGCAGTTAGTCAGAGGCGGCTAGTCGGAACGGCGGCGATTAAAACGGTAGGGTATAGCGGTCGGTAGAGTAATAGTAGAAAGATCTAGCAGATCTAGCAGTAAAATAGGTCCAGCAGCGGTATAGATCTAGAACAGTAGAGACAGAGTAGTTGGTTAAGACAGTAAGGACAAAATAGCTAAACGAAATAGTGACAGCAGCAGCGGTAGTAGTAGGGCAGTCGATTAAGGTAGCAAAGGCTCTGGCTTAATTTAATCGTTTAGTTAGCCGTTTAATATCAAAACTCTATATCTAGCACTACATCGGTCTATATTATACGCGGCTTCTTAGTTAAGGCTCCGCCCGTAGCTTTATATTAGGCCCTACATCTAGCTGTATATCTAGCTATGCGTCTAGCTACACATCTAGCTATGCATTAATAGCTCTACATTGGATATTCTACGTCCGTGTCTATATGCGTGTCTGTATACTTTAACTGCTAGCCAAAGACTGTTTAATTGGTCGGCGATAACGCGCAACTAATTGTTCGGTCGTTTAATTAAGGTAAAAAGTCGGCCCGGTTAAAGGCTCTGACTATCCTAACTTAAATGCAAAGACAGCGTTTAACTGATTAAGATTTGATGAGGCCCTAGCTTAACTTAAGGTGTCTTCTACTACATGTACAACTAAGGCTTTATATTTATAGACAATCGATTAAACTTCCGTGTAGATGTGCAATCGGTTAAGGCTCCTTATCTACGGTTTAATTAAGGCTTCGTATATATAGGCGTCCAGTTAAGCTGCCATGCTGTTATCCAATTAAGGCTCTGCACCTGTATACTCTATATCCGTAGACTCCGTATATAACTCCGTGTAAGACTCCGTATAAAGCTCCGTATCTATATCTATAGAAAAGGTCGTCCTAGGTAACTAATCCATGGGCGTTAAGATATACGGTAATTAATTAATTAAGGGGTTAAAGGGAGAGGCTCTCGCAGAGGCTCTAAGACGTTAATTAGCTGTATTTCTAATATTCTGTCGGCCGTATACTAGTTTCCTAATTAGGCCTGCTCTGCTGCCTACACTAATATCTGGTATCTTTTACTAGCGGTTAAAGATATCTGGTTAGCTGGCGACGGGTAACTAATTCGATTTAGCTGCGACAGTGTATAATTATCTGACGTTTAAATAGGGTATTAGGTCGGCCCAACTAAAGGCTTTAATTTAACAACTTGACCTACACAGGCGGCGTTTAACTGATTAGGATTTGACTAAGGCTCTGACTTAACTTAAGGTGTCTTCTGCTGTATATACTATCTAGGCTCTATATCCGTAGGCTCTATATCTACGGACAATCGATTAAGACTCTAGCTATACAGTTGTTTAGTTAAGGCTTTGTATCTATATAGTCGTTTAACTAGGGCTCTATATCTGTAGTCGATTAAGGCTCTTAGTATTTACTAGACGTCTAATCTAAAGACCTATCCTAAGACTTCCTTCTTTGCAAGCACTAACGGTAGCTTCCTTTAAACTACTATAATAGGCCTAGTGCTTTTCTGGGACGTCCTTAATAGCTGCTTTCTTCTCTTTCTAGGCCATCTTTGCACTTAGCTTCTTTGGCGCATCTTAGGCCTTTACAGCTGCTCCTTTACCCTCGCTGCTAATAGTACGCTTACATATCCTTAATCTTCTTTTAGCTTAAGAGCTTTTTAGGGACTATCGTTTACTTCTAGTCTCTTTATTATCCGGTAGCAGCTTTTTGGCTATTATAACTACCTCTATCGTATATCCCTTGCCCTTACGTCCATAATACAGTCCTTTTATTAAAACGATCTCTAAAAAGTGCTGGCTCCTATATATCCAATTCCTATTCTCCTTATAATCCTTAATAAAGTCCTTTACTAGCTTAGCTAGATACGGCTTAGTTCCGTCTTTAGTCGTATAAGAATAGTTTAAGCTTAATATAGTTAGCTACGCCCTATATACAATCTCTTATAGAGCATCTTATTAGCGCCTCTTTGTATATTACTCTACCGTTCCACAGTACTTGTTTTCTAATATTAGGCTACTGCCCTTATATAGGTCCCTTGCCGCGGTGTCTATTCTCGTCGTATAGCTAGCATAGTACTGAATTTGGATAGCAGTAACAGTCGTACTACGATTAGTCGTCGTTTAAATAAGGAACAAGGTCGGCCTAATTAAAGGCTCTAATTTAACGATATTTAACTGATTTAGTTCAGTGACGGCGACGTGCTAATATTAAGGCTCTAGCTTAATTTAATTCCTTAACCAGTCGCGGCTTCTATATAGTTACTTAATTTAATTAAGGCTTCCGTGCTATTGATTAATCAAGGCTCTATATATAGCTCTATATCTAGCTCTGCATCGTATAATCGGCTCTATATCTATACAATTAACTAAGGCTCTTAGTATCCGTTTTTATTATATAGCTGCATTATCAAATTCTAGGGGCGGTGTAGAGTTCTGCTAGCTCTATTGCTAAATAGACTAATCAGGATTTTCCATGCCCGGTATAGAAAATCGCTATTAGCTTAGTAATAGGTAGTAAGCTAAACTAACATCTTTGCAGCAGGTCGTCGCAACTAACGCGTCTTAACGCGTTGCGATTAAGAAGGTAAATAAGAAAGGAGTTTTAGGAAATACAGTAATTAAGCAGATAAATGGAAATCTTTTATACGTCATCTGCGTCCTTTCCCCCACCTTAAAACTTAACTATCCCCTAGTTAAACATCCTACACCTACTACGGAGCCTACTATAGAGCCTACGACGGAGCCTATAGGTTAATGGCTGACCTAGTTAAGCGTCCGTCTCCAAGACCGTCTCTAAGGGTTAGACGACTTATCCATCTTCCTAGCTTTAGCTATCTTAGGCCGTAACCTAATCTAGATATAATCTCCCAGTCGTACGTTCTTCTCCTATAGCGGAGCCTACGGCTTAACGGTTGCCCTGGTTATACGGCTATCTCTAAGGGTTAGGCGAGTCTACAGACGTTACTAGCTAGGCGTTACTACTAAGTCCGTAGGTTATACCTAATAGTAGTCCTCCCAGTTTGTACGTGTTTTGTTACTATTCTTTAGCACTACTCCATTATAGAAAGCAGTAAAATCCGTTCGTACTATAGGGGCCTATTTCTATATCTGTTTTTCCTTTAGCCTATTTAAGTCTGTTCCTTAATATATATAAAGCTAGTTCTTAATACCCTTTAATTGTCCTTTATTACCGAGCCACGGAAGTTTAAGTCTAGGTTATTCGCGCGTCCTAGCTACTAGTTTTCCTCAATTAGATAAATATACAAATCCTTACTAAATAAGATCCTTTAGCCCCTAGCATTTATACTTAGTAAAACGGTAACTTCCTCCGTATTTAGAATAGGTTTACTAGCCTTGTCTTCGCGTGCCTTACTAACCCTATATGTCCCGCTGTGGCCGTCTAAAGGCAGTAGTATCTTGCGGATATTAAAGGTCCTGCGGATATTAGGGACCTTATGGATATTAAGAGCCTTATAGAGGTTGACAGTTTTATAGAATAAAGGGAGCTCAGGTACTGTTCTACCAGTCTTTATACCCTTATACTAGGCTTTAAACTGTAGCCTAGTCTATAGGTAACTGCTACTGTATTAGGGCTCCTCTATATATACCTAGTCTAGCCGGCTGCTAATTATAGAATTGTTTAACTAGCTAACCAAGGCTCTACTCCTTAGGGTCCATTTTTAGTAAACGATCTACGCCCTTATATAAACTAAGCCTGTCCTCTACAGCTCTCTATAGCTAATAAAAGTTAAAAAAACTCTTATCTATTAGGATCAGCTCCCGTTTTAGCTATAGTATATCTTTAATATTTAAGCGGAAGTCCTTTTACAAACCAGTACCCTTACTAAGCGTTCCCTAAATTACCTGCCTCCGTAACCCTTTAGGAGATTAGTGTAAACTACCTACAGTACTTACGTATACTACTTAGCGGATTGTCCCTATACTACCATATATAGGCTTTTAAGAATTCTACCGTTTCTATCTATTAAAAATGGTCACTTCCTTAGTATTCTGCCCTAAGCTTTCTTATAAGCTCCGTCCAGTCACCAGCTATAAATTTAGGCAGGCTTCGGATCTACATTCCTATTTAGTACTCGCAGTACTCCAGAAGGCCCTAGTGCTTCTTTTTACTCATTATATAGTGTTGGACGCATAGCCGCTTATACTACTTAATAAACTATAATATGTTTTATTCTATAAAGTAGGGAGTTCCCGTAGCTCCTAGGGCTAGCATAGGCTAAACCATAACGTAGACCTTACCTTAAGCCGTCGACTGCTAGCTATTAGGTAATGCATTTAGAGCTTCCTCGGGAGCTTATATATAGTCCTTACGGCCCTTATCCTTTATCTACTAGGGGTTATTGGTCCTAAGTATTACGGGTAAACGCTGCGGTAGATCTACCTATATGGCCATAGTCTTAACAAAGGGCGTCCTAGATAGCTATCCTAGCGGCACTTTAATAGGTAACTACTGCGGCTAGTCTACCTATACAGCTATATCCCTAACGAAGGGCACCTACTTCTTAACGCCTAAGGGGGGGGTCTCCCTGGGATAGTACAGTATCTTTATTATCTACCACTACTGCTAGGTCTTAATACGTTTATCCGCTTTAGTCTACCGTCATTCCGCGCGGTAGTTCTTTACGGAGTGCCTTTAGAGCCACTACTAATATAATCCGGATAACTTAAAAGAGAATAAAGCTAAGCTAGAATAGGAAGCTTTTAAGAACAAATCCGATCTCGTGTGCTTACAACCCTGCTTAGTATTATATCCTTTATTCGTAAAGGGCAGTACTAACTTCCTTCGCCACTAGATATCTTAGATCTCGTTTCCATCTAATTAATTAGCCCTTAGCTTGTCGTCTTTACATCTTTAATAAAGGTCTAGCCATGCTCAGTAGTAGATCTTAGTAACTCTAACCGCCGGTTAACGCTGTCTAATTAGCTCGCCAGTTCGCTTAACGTCCTTATACGTAACTTTTTAAGACCATCTAACCCATGCTCTTTTGCCTCTTATTACCACTCTTTAGCCTATACGTTAAGTCTAGCTATCCTATCTTTTTCCGGTACTGCCTAGTTCCCCTTACTATTTAATATTACCTAGTTTTCTTCTACTATCTCGTTTATCTACAGCTAGCGGTTCTTTTATAGTCGTAGTATGTTTCTGCGTATCTCCTGTATATATAGCACTAGACTTCTAATCTAAAGAGCTTACCGTCATCCCTATGTGGAATGCCATAAAATATATAGGAGGGTATAACCTCTCTAAGCTAGGAAAGTCACAGTGCTATCTATCTATCTATCGGTCGGTCGGTCGGTCGGTCAGTTATAATTAGTTAGTAAAATAGTCAGTAAGAAAGAAAAAAAGAGTGTATTTCTAGTAACTAGTAGAGTTGTAATCTATCTAATAGAGGGAAGAAGGAAGGAAGCCGAAGGCTCTATAAATATAGGAAAATACTAAGACAGTAGGCGACGTCCAATCTATACTACTATAATAGCTAGGCCGTTCTATCTTCTAGTTCTTTATTATAACGTAGACTATATCTTCTATAATTGTCGGGAATGAGGCAAGTTGCCGTCACGTACGGCAAACTACTGTCATATGATGGCAAGTTGCTATTACGTGTCGCCGCGGCACTAGCGTAGCGAGGAGCCTTAGGTTCCTCGCCCTCCCTTATTCTAATAAATAAGCTTTATTAACCAACATTACTGTAACCTACTCGAGTAGTCGTTATTAGTAAGTCAACCTGTGTAACTAATAATAATAAAGTCGGGTTCGCGCCTATACTTATTTACCTACTATTTTATTAATTTCTAGGCCTTTTTTAGATTTATATAGGCTACTGCCTAGGCTTCCTTTAAGCGCTTAGCGTACTGCTAGGCTTCCTTATAAGATAGCTTCTTATAAATAGTCCGTAGTTCTTTTAGCCTATCTTAGTTAAAGCTTATTTAGGGTAAATACCCTATTTCTAGTTAGATAGGTGTAAATCCTATAAAGTTATAGAATAGGGTTACCTGGGCGTAGTTTATTAGGGGTAGTAGTTCGCCCTAGTTATCCTAAAAGTAGTTAATAAAAGGCTAGAGTCTCTAATCTAAATACTAATTTACAATCTCTATCTAGCTATATGTCTAGGGGTAGTATATTATAGTAAGCCTTAGCCTAATACCTAGAATCTGGGTAAACTTGTTTTAGAAAGCTAATATAAATTATAGGCTATAATTGGATATAATAGTATCTAGTAGTCCATAAATATAGTAGACGTAGTAGATATATAGTTAGGCCGCCTCTTTAGCATTAATATTCTTATAATAGGGAATTAAGAATAGGCGCTTACTAAAGCAGTTAACTAGAATTATAACTATATTATATCTATTACGGTCTATAGGTAGCTTATAGAAATCTATAGAGATATACTACTAGGGGCAGTTAGGTATTAGGAGAGGTTTTAATAGTCCTAAAGTCTTATCTTATAGAATTGTAGACCTATAGTAGTTGTTATAGTTCCGTATATAACGGTTAATATTTATAACTATTTTAGGCCAGTAGTAATAGTTACTAATAATCTTACAGGTTTTATTTTTTCTAGAGTAGGCCGTAAAGACCTAGGTATATACTTTAGTAATAAACTAAGTATATAAGTTCTATTCCTCTACTACTACTAGCCGTTTTTAGTATTTAAGCAGTCTACTTTTAAGGGACTATAGGCTAGTAACGTTCTTTGCCTTTTTACGGTACTCCTATAAAGAAGGGGCTATACGGTTTACCTATAGTAGTTTATTAATAAGGTTTAGTTCTATAGAGTTAACAGGATATATTTTAGCATTTAAAGAGTCTATATTTAGTTCTGCCCGTATTTAGGGGTTAGGGTTAAAGCTTTACCACACATGCAACCTTACCAAAAGGTGGCGCCGCACTTTAAAACTTACGCATACCCATCTTACCATCAAAAACGATCGATTTCCTAACTTTCAAGACCTAATTCTCACTGCCTAGCGAGCTAGAGGTGGATTTATTTGTCGTTTTACCCCCTTTCCCCTAGCAGAAAATTCTTCTTAG
>Ga0307515_10023906_pt1 | contig 10678 bp, 10 predicted proteins | sample 17_EM_MG_FD_194513 | JGI IMG/M metagenome (GOLD analysis project Ga0307515, IMG submission 194513) | Populus trichocarpa ectomycorrhiza microbial communities from riparian zone in the Pacific Northwest, United States - 17_EM | ecosystem: Host-associated > Plants > Roots > Unclassified | place...
GCCACCTATAGACCCTATATATGGGCCCTGTAAATGGGCCCTATACACAGTTTCAATGAGGAGCCTGACGATCTTCCAACCCGCTTGAACCCTCATACGTCCTCGCACAGCTTCGCAAGGTAGTTGGAGACGCTATCGAGAACAATAACCGTGCTCATGTATGTTTTGTGAATGTAAATTTACGCTTCCTTGGGTCTTGATTGTTCCGATAGGGATATCTGGCCACCAAAACAACCTAATGCGGCCCCCACCAAAGAAGAATCGAGGGCAGTGATGGAGCTACTTGAAGAACAAGAGAGCTTAGTCTTATCAATTGAAAGATTGCGAGTAGGGAGGGACGCGGAACACCAACGACTGTCATCTAAAGCCACGATGCTCCAGGAAACCCTCAAGCATATGGAATATCTCAATGAGCTGGGCGGAACAGTACAATCTGAGTGTTTTCATCAACTGGACACACTCTCCGAGGCGCTTATGGATATGGAAACGAAGCGAGATTTCCTTCGCCCCCTCTTCGACGGCACGGCAGCCACACTTGATAGTTTGAGAGCGGTCAACGACGCAATCACCCTTCTGAAATCAACAATTGAAACCGCTTTTGGTCAACTGCCCAACTTCTTCGCCATGGTCGCTCGGGAGTCCTATAGCACCGAAATGCTCTGCACCCAAATTACCGACGCGATTGCTTCCTTTTTTGGAGTGACCAGGATTCTCCAGCAAAGCATTACAAACAAGCAGAATGGTGTTTTTCACCCCCTTCGTCAGCTACCTGAGGAGATACTCCTACAGATTTTCGAGCACTGTGCAGACGAAGAAGTACAGGAATGGCTCAAATACGAGGACTCGACTCCGAACCCCAAATTCCCCACCCGAATGGCTGGAGTATGTAGACGTTGGCGCAGCATCGCTCTGAGTTGCCCACAATTGTGGCGCCGTGTCTTAGCACCGACATCCGTCACGTATTACGTCTACCCTAGAAATTACACTACTGAGAGTGGTATTGATCACTTCCGACGCGGGCTTCAACTTTGCAATGGGGTAAACCTTGATCTGACTATCCCTAACCAGTCCACATTCCCTCCGGATGTAGATATCACTACGTTGGAAGTGCAACGCCTCAGTATTCTCCATGCGAGTGGAACTTGGCCACCTGTGCTTCCTTCACCAAAACATCTCTGGCTGGGCCAAGACCCTGAGGACGAAGAAATATCATGGGAAATTCCGCTCTCAGTCCTCTCCAACACATCACACATTACCAGCTTTTGCATCTCCCCCACGTTTGCCAGTCCGATCAGCACTGTAACGCATTTGGTGCTATGTGGGGGGCACTCCACCCTCCCTCTTAATGCACTCCTTTTCTCCCTACCTCAGCTTGTTATTCTCGATGCGAAGGATGCTCGCATTTCCGACATGCCAGAGATCAATTCAGTCCAACCCAACATTCATTCTCAACTCCGAACCTTTGGAGTCGATGGGACTGGTCTTGCACTTCTTGAGCAAGCATTGGACGAGGGTCTCCGACTTCCGAAGTTGTGTCTCTTTGAAATCGCAAACATTGGTTCGGAACACCTTGCGTCCGAATATCCTTCGATACCCACTCAGATGAACAAACAAATCACCCATCTAGGCATCTTTGGAACATGCGACGTAGATAGGGAGGCTCTTCATACATTCATTGACATCTTCCCTCATCTTGACACACTCTCATTGCACGGTGCTGTGACAGAGTCCGCACTTCAAATTCTTTGTCATGCAGCTGATAGTGATGGAGACGATGGTGACCTCAAGGGCTCTATGCCGAAGACAGTTCAACGCGTCATAATCTGCGACTATCAAGGGGATGGGGCGGTAATCCACCAACAACTTCATGAGATACACGCAAGTCCAGCCCCGAGCGGCGAAAGTATCAAGATCGTTTTTCAAGATTGCCTCAATATTCGTCCAGATATCAGGAAGGAGCTGTGTTCGTTGGAGGCAATCCAACAAACTGGCTAGGCCAAGTTGCCCTGGTGCCTTGACACACTAGTTTCTGGAACACGAGAAATAGTCAATGTGTATGTAGCAGTGATTCTGTCGTCCACGGTAGATAAGATCGTTTACGAACTGGTCCTACTAAGCGGTTGGATCTCCTATTATTCCTTCTAACAATGGTGAACCCATAGAGTCACGAGTGTTGGGGTTTTATGCACGTCCCGGCGACAGAGCATGAGCATCGTCCACACCTAATAAGTCTTAACCCTTTCTCCCTGCGATTTTGTATCCAGAACGAAGCCAGATTATCCAGCTTATACAGGTGGCCTGATCTTTATTCATTCTGCTTCCCAGAAACGAAGCATCGAATCGCTTCATGCCTCTCAGCCGATCGAATTCACCGACCCCCCCTCGTCGGTCTTGTCGAACCCCTCCTCGACGGTTGGTAGGTCCGTACTAAGCGCTGTTCCCATCCTTTTATCGTACCGTAAACTGTTCACGCTTCCCGCAGTCAGCGACTGAACACTGCTCCGCCGCCTGGAAGGGTAACAAACAAATATATCACGAACTCGAGATCCCGGGTCTCGCTCGTCCAGCTCAATATTGAGCATGTTGTTGTCGAATTGGATTCCGGTTTCGGTCGTTTGGTTTGTTGAGAACTGGTGCACTGAACGAATAGACAGGACGAGCCGGCATGCACATAACGTGGTAAAGTATAGCCCGGTCTTCAAAGAGAGAGGGGGGGGTCAACACCGAATAATAAATTGAGTGCGATTGGACATACTAGAAAGCCGAGCCTACCTACCTTATGGTAACGCAGAGGTACGTAATCAGGGACCAAGCTGCCATGGCTGCAAATGGATGTCAGTACGAGTGAACCTCGGTTCACACACCAATAAGCTAACCGTACCGAAAATAACCGCGAAATGAATCATACTATCACGAAAGCTGATAGACACTCCAATTGGTCGTGATTTCCGCATGACATACCATCTCCTGAATGTTAAAACAAAGAGTATGCTCTCCATAAAGAGGTACGGTGCATCATATGCGGCCTAGCAAATGACCTGTAAGTCAGAGATGAAGCGAGAAGGAACGATAACAAAGCGCACCGTTATCTTGGGGGGAACGTAACACAGCAATTTATCTCAGGGGAGTATCTGTACCTGTTAGCTATAATGGTGACTCAGTGTGTGGGGTTAGAGAGCGTCACTTGAGTGTACGTACGATAGACCAGGGATATGGTGACCATCTGAAGGGATGAAGTTGCCATCGTACATATTGTATAGATGAAGATGAGAGCTTTCTTGAGACATGGATAGTCCGAACCCCAGTACGCCGACACTCGTAATAGCATTAAGACTAGAACTTGCATAAGTGGTGACTCCAGAAGTAGGTCATTACTACTACTTACATTGTATAGGCGCAGTGATGCAAAACTGGCAAGTCATTTCCGTGATGAACCATATCCGGCAGAACTGAATTACAATGGTGAGGACGGGCGCAATGGGGTGTAGGGTTAGACTTACCAAGTCGTTGAGACCTCCATGTGGAGCTGACCCGGTTTTCTCTATGGAGTTGAAGAGCCGGTCAGTCATGCGGGATGAACGGCCCGCGTTCCATGTTTCATGTGTACAAGAGCGAACGGGACGATGCTCCGATAGAGTTAGGAAAGGTACCTTGGAAGATTAGGTGGTGAGGCACACATGATGCAATTGCACCCGCACCGTGGAATCAGAGGTCCTCTACAGGGAGTACCACTCCGATTAAGGGTGAGGAAGAGTTCTCAGAACATTAGGCAGTAATGTACACATGCCACAATTGTGCCGACGGGTGTGGAAGGAGGAACGGTCGACAGGGCAGGCAGTTACTCACCATATAATGCTAGTACGCCGATAGGGAAATAAGTGTACCGGACGACAGAAGGATGGGATTTCCAAACATAGGCTCGTTCATGAGGAAGGGCAAGGAAGTAGTCGTAGAAACCGAGAGCAAAAGACGCGACGATGAGATATCGGGTAACGAGAAGGTGACTGAGCATAGTCCAGATGGATTGTAGGGTCAAGGGACCATCGAGCGGGAAGTCCCAGGCGTTTTGTCGTTTCCAGATCCCCCCATAAACCCCCCGACGCTGACCACGGCGCCGGGGTTGGCGTTCCAAGCATCATACGCCATGTCCACCACCACAATGTTGTTGAGAGGGTCATGCTGGTGCACGCCGCAAGGGAGATGAACGAGCTCGCGGCGGCATGGTCCCCCGTTTCCTTTTCGATTCGATTCTGCGAGGACGTTTGTTTCGCTTGGGTCCCCCTCGGTTGGTCGGTCGGAAGCGCAGCCGACTGGGAGTGCTAAGGTAGGCGACAGCCTAAAGGCCCCACCACAGCCACCCCCAGCCTCACACTGCCAAAATCTGGTGGTCCGAATTTTTTTTTTTGTACCCGTAGCTAGTTTTATATTTCAAAAAAGTTGATAATTGTAACACTGTTTAAACGCGTGCACTCGCCTCCCGCAGAGCGTCTGGCGGCAATGTACAGTGGCCGTTGTACTTTTTGCATGCCCAAGCGGATTCCTCTTCGCCACTATCATCCCACCTGTCTTGGTCGTCGATCCAGTGAATATTTATTTCAAGAACGTTTGATATTTTTTGGCTGTTTTCTGCTTCTGTAGGTGCCCGATCGTCTATAATTCTATTATTCCACTTGTAACTCGCACGCTTTGAAAGGTTGATCCTTCGTGCTATTGTTGAGTTCTTTGGGCGTCCCATGGCCTCGGTTTAGTGGTTCATATGTAAATTTTTGTTGTCGATCTGAATGAAAATACAAAGCCAGATCGACACAAAGCAAGATCGATACAAAGCAGCGATACAAAGCAAGACCACGTGACAGGACTGCCATTTTTTGCGATCCGGAAAAGGAAAACTCCCCAAAGGGCTGTTCTCGCCTAAAAAAAACCTTTGGGCCGGCAATCAAATTTTCCGTAATGGGGCCGGACTGAGGGGGTCGGGCACGGTTTGGACCACGCAGAAAATTTTATTTTAACTCTCTACATTGTTTACAGTATTTTTTCTAACTACATAGTATGGGCGCGGGGCGGAATTAGCCCACCGGCCAAGTCGGTGGCTGTGGTGGGGCCTTTAGGCTGTCGCCTACCTTAGGCTGGGATGCTGGGACGTGGAGAGGGCCAAGGAATAAAGGTGTAAAGGTGTAGGGCGAATTTGCAAACGACTAATCATCGCAAGTTGGTGGAGAGTTACCCCCGAGCACTCGGAGTGTGTGTGTTGGAGTGTGTTGGAGTGTTGGTTGCTTGAGGAGTTTGATGATCGACATCGAGGGATAAGAGGTGGCGCGGTGTTAGTGGGGTTATTAGTGTGGTTCGGGGGTGTAGGTGCGGGAGAAGGCGAGTCGGCTGGAGTATCAAGAGCTGATCGTGTTTGAGATTGAGACTGAAACTGTGACGGAGCTTGTGATAGAATCGCAGACTGGGACAGGGACTGGGATAAGGATATTCCCAAAATCTGTGAGAGAGCAGCAGCATTCGACGATGTTGCTAACTGTTTCGACGCCCGGAACCGGAATTGAGCTCAATGGCTAAATAGGATAAGAAAAATCGGCAAAACAAACATGCGGTCAGTAAATTTATCTCCAAGTCCTAGAGGTAGTCAAACAGCCAACACACGCTAATCTCCTCGAGGGCTTTGTTGTGGTTGATGACGGCCGCATTGGTTGTGGTTGTGGCGATGATAGTACGGTCGATGGGGTATCCGTATCCGTGATTGCAGAAAGAGGAGCGACGCCCAATGACATCCCATCGTTTTCAATAGTCGCCTTCGCCTTCGCCTTTTCCTTCGCCTTTTCCTTCCGCCTTTGCTTTCGCCCTTTCCTTAATCGTTTCCGTTCTTCCTCGTCCTCATCAACCTCCTGGATGGAGACGTCAGTCGCGGCCTTTCCATCCATCACCTTACTCTTCCCCTCCCCCTCCTTCGTACCCTCCCCCGTACCCGCACCCGCACCCGCACCCGCACCCGCACCCGCACCCGCACGAACAAAACCATCAGGGACCACCGAAACCGCCCTTATCCTCTTCTCGTCCTCATCCTTGCCCTCGTCGCCTCCAGCAGCAGTAGTAGTAGTGTTCAACCTCTTGAACATCAACTCATAGTCCCTGTCCTGCTTCCAGGATACGTCTCCGTGACTGTTATTACCACCAGTGCAGCAGCACCACCGATACCCAATAAATGAAGTTTTTGCCCGATGGAAATGTGCGAGAGCGACCTTGGCCCAAGTCTCCCAAGCCAGAGCCTGAACCGGCCGTCCATCCGAACTTTTTGAGGTATTGTTGGCCAAATCGTGAGTTGTCTACAGGACGATACTCATGCTCTGTTGCCGGGATGTGCCGAATACCCAACACTCGTGACTCTATAGGTTCACCATCGTCCGAAGGAATAGAAGGAGATCTAACTGCTTAGTAAGACCAGTTCGTAAACAATCTTATCTACCATGGACGACAGAGTCACTGCTACATACACATTGACTATTTCTCGTGTTCCAGAAACTAGTGTGTCAAGGCATCAAGGCAACTTGGCCTAGCCAGTTTGTTGGATTGCTTACGACGAACACAGCTCCTTCCTGATATCTGGGCGAATATTGAGGCAATCTTGAAAAACAATCTTGATACTTTCGCCACTCGGGGCTGGACTTGCGTGCATCTCATGCAGTTGTTGGTGGATTGCCTCCCCATCCCCTTGATAGTCACAGATTATGACGCTTTGAACTGTCTTCGGCGTAGAGCATTTGAGGCCACCATCGTCTCCATCACTATTAGCTGCACGACAAAGAGCTTGAAGTGTGGGCTCTGTCACAGCACCGTGCAATGAGAGTGTGTCAAGATGAGGGAAGATGTCAAGGAATGTATGGAGAGCCTCCCCATCTACGTCGCATGTTCCAAAGATGCCTAGATGTGTGATGTGTCTGCTCATCTCTGAGGGTATCGAAGGATATTCGGACGCAAGGTGTTCCGAACCAATGTTTGCGATTTCAAAGAGACACAACTTCGGAAGTTGGAGACCTTCGACCAATGCTTGCTCAAGAAAAGCAAGACCAGTCCCATCGACTCCAAAGGTTCGGAGTTGAAAATGAATGTTGGGTTGCACTGGATTGATGACTGGCGCGCTGGAAAGGCGAGCATCCTTCGCATCGAGACTAACAAGTTGAGGTAGGGAGCAAAGGAGTGCATTAATCGGGAGGGTGGAGTGCCCCCCACATAGCACCAAATGTGTCACAGTGCTGATCGGACTGGCAAACGTGGAGGTTATGCAGAAGCTGGTAATGTGCGAGGTGCTGGAGAGGAGTGAGAGCGGAATTTCCCATGATATTTCATCTTCCACAGGATCTTGGCCCAGCCAGAGATGTTTTGGTGAAGGGAGCACAGGTGGCCAAGGATAATTCGCATCGAGAATACTGAGGCGTTGCACCTCCAACGTAGTAATATCTACATCCGGAGGGAATGTGAACCCGCCAGGGATAGTCAATTCAAGATTTACCCCATTGCAAAGTTGAAGCCCGCGTCGGAAGTGATCAATACCCTTCTTAGTAGTGTAAGCTTTACGATTAGTGTAACGCGTGACGGATTCTGGTGCTAAGACACGGCGCCATAATCGTGGGCAACTCAGAGCGATGCTGCGCCAACGTCTACATACTCCGGCCATTCGGGTGGGGGATTTGGGGTTCGGGGCAAAGCCCCAGTCGTATTCGAACCATTTCTGTGCTTCTTCGTCTGCACAGCGCTCGAAGATCTGTAAGAGTATCTCCTCAGGTAGCCGGCGAAGGGGGTGAAGAACACCACTCTGCTGGTATGCAATGCTTCGCCGACCAGTTCTGGCCATGCCAGAAAAGGAAGCAATCACGTTGGTAATTTGGGCGCAGAGCATCTTGGTGCTATAGGACTCCCGAGCGACCACGGCGAAGAAGTTTGGCAGTTGAGCAAAAGCGGTTTCAATTGTTGATTTCAGAAGGGTAATTGCGTCGTTGACCGCTATCAAATTATCGAGAGTGGCTGTCGTGCCGTCGAAGAGGGGGCGAAGGAAATCTCTCTTCGTTTCCATATCAAAGAGCGCTTTGGAGAGTGTATCCAGCTGATGGAAACACTCAGATTGTACTGTTTTTCCCAGCCCATTGAGATATTCCATATGCTTGAGGGATTCCTGGAGCATCGTGGCTTTAGATGACAGTCGTTGATGTTGCGCGTCTTTCTCAATTCGCCATTTTTCAATTGGTAAGACCAGACTCTCTTGTTCTTCAAGTAGCTCCATCAGTACCCTCGATTCTTCTTTGCTGGGGGCCGCATTAGGTTGTTTTGGTGGCCAGATATCCCTATCAAAACAGTCAAGACCCAAAAGGGTGTGAATTTATATTCACAAAACATACATAGGCATAGTTATTATTCTCGATAGCGTCTCCAACCACCTTGCGAAACTGTGAGGACGTGTGGGGGTTCAAGCTGGTTTAGAAGATCGTCAAGCTCCTCATTGAGACTACATATAGGGCACATTTACAGGGCACATATAGGGTCTATAGGTGATTCGTTTAACAGAATCTGCACATCCCCCTCCGGAACCAGCTGGTCGCCTGTATAAGTAGAATAATTCGACTTCGTTCTGGGTACAAAATCCGAAGGAAGAAATGGTTTAAGGGATATTAGATGAGGACAACACAAATGCCTTGCGGACATAAGAATCGCAGGGAGAAAAGGGATAAGAGATACTGAACGAGGACACGACCGTACTGTGCATCTTACCTCTTCTTTCCGTTTTTCGCTTCTTCTTCTTTCCCTTTTTGCTCTCTGCATGCAGTTCAGTGCAATCACCATGCATCTCTGCCACTTCGACGGCATCCTTTCTCTTTCTCTTTCGCTTCTTGTCCTTGGCTACTACGATTCCGTCTACTGGTGTTGCTCCCTCCGGCAGCTCGAAATCCGATTCGGTGATGGCAATGGAAGCTGGCTGGACGGTGGAGATGGAGCCGTGACAGCAACCTGCTGACGAGATCTCATCTTCGCCGCGAAGTAGTCGGCCACTGACGTTGTAGAAGTGCGAATCTGGTCGTCGGGGCATTGCGGCGCGGAGTTAGGGGGGTTGGTGGGGTTCGGGGGTGTAGGTGCGGGAGAAGGCGAGTCGGCTGGAGTATCAAGGGCTGATTGTGTTTGGGATTGAGACGGGGCTTCTGATAGAATGGCAATCGCAGACTGGGACTGGGACTGGGACTGGGATAGGGATATTCCCAAAATCTCTGTGAGAGCAGCAGCATTCGACGATGATGTTGCTAACTGTTTCGACGCCCGGAAGTTAGCTCGATGGCTAAATAGGATAAGGAAAATAGGAATAGGAATAGAATAGAAATGAGGTCAGTCAGTTTGTCTCCAAGTCCCAGAGGTAGTAAAACAATCAACGTACGCTAATCTTCTTGAGGGCTTTGTTGTGGTTGATGATGGCTGCACTGGTTGTGGTTGTGGCGATGATAGTACGATCGATGTGGTATCCGTATCCATGATTGCAGAAAAAGGAGCGACGACCAACGACATTCCATCCCTTTCAATATTCGGCTTCGGCTTCGGCTTCGGCTTAGCGGCAGCCTTCTCTCTTCGCCTTTGCTTTCGCTCTTTCCTCAATCGTTTCCGTTCTTCCTCGTCCTCGTCAACCTCCTGGATGGAGACGTCAGTCGCGGCCTTTCCATCCATCACTTTACTCACCCCTGCACCGTCGCACCCGCACGAACAAAACCATCAGGGACCATCGAAACCACCCTTATCCTCTCCTCGTCTTCGTCCTCGTCCTCGTCCTCGTCCTCATCGCCTCCAGCAGAAGTAGTAGTAGTGTTCAACCTCTTGAGCATCAACTCATAGTCCCTGTTCTGCTTCCAGGATACGTCTCCATGATCGTTATTCCCACCACCACCGATACCCAATAAATTGAGTTTTTGACCGACGGAAATGTGCGAGTGCCGACCTTGGCCCGAGACTCCCAGGCCAGAGCCCGAACCAGCCGTCCATCCAAACTTTTCGAGGTATTGTTGGCCGAACCGTGAGTTGTCTACAGACAAACGAGGTTCCCTGTCAGTTCAAAGATTCACTCGGGCTCGAATATGGCTGGTTGCAGGGTTTGAGGTTGGACGGGATATCAGAAACAGAACGTACCGTTTGCCCATGCTAGATTACGAGGGTCTGCACCTATCCTTTGTTTCGCCTTGCGTTCAGAAAGACCCATCGAAATAATATTTTCGGGTCAGGATTTGGAAGTGCAAAAACCCCCAAAAAGGATGAACAGCCAGTGGTTTCTACAACTGCTTTGGTGTATGTAGTGACCAAAGACCCACTTTAGGCGGTTAAGCCGGTCAGAGCGGTAGCAAAGCAGGTCAAAATACGATCGGAACCTTATTCATTAGCTTTGGTCTTTTGGTCAACACACGAATCCTTGGTCGAACATGATTTCTCTTTATTCTGGGGTATGAGAAGCGACGTACAAGACGAGGACTAAAGCTGCACGATATGGTACAAGAAATCATAGCCTAAAGGAAACAAATGGACAAGGACGTTTCCCGAACCTTTCAGCACGAAAGCTATACAAAAAGCAAGCAAATCCACTGTCAAATACCAGTCTGGGCAAGCCCGGTCAATTTATGGACACGAGCTCTTTCTCTTTCTCTTTCTCTTTCTC
>Ga0307515_10023907_pt1 | contig 10678 bp, 7 predicted proteins | sample 17_EM_MG_FD_194513 | JGI IMG/M metagenome (GOLD analysis project Ga0307515, IMG submission 194513) | Populus trichocarpa ectomycorrhiza microbial communities from riparian zone in the Pacific Northwest, United States - 17_EM | ecosystem: Host-associated > Plants > Roots > Unclassified | place...
AGCCCGGGCTGCACGGCCGTCTGGGCCTCAGCGACGAACCGCAGCACAGCTTCGCGAAGCAGGCCAATGCGGTGCCGCTGCTGGCCGCCGAGCTGCCCGCGGCCTGCCGCCACATGCCCATCGTCTTCACCGACGAAGCGCTGCCGCAACCGGTGGCGGTGCTGGGCCTGCGCGAGCAGCAGAACCTGTTCGTCGACGGCCAGGGCCGCTGGGTGCCGGGCGTCTACGTGCCGGCCTATGTGCGCCGCTACCCGTTCATCTTCCTGGAAGACAGCGCGCGCCATGAGCTGACGCTGTGCATCGACGAAGCCGCGCCGAACGTGGTGGCCGACGGCAGCGGCCAGCCGCTGTTCGACGCCGCCGGCCAGCCCGCGGCCGTGACACGCAGCGCGCTGGCCTTCTGCCGCGACTACCAGGCCCACCACCAGCTGACCCGCGCCTTTGCCGATGCGCTGCTGAGCGCCGATCTGCTGGTGGACCAGCGCGCCGAAGCGAACCTGGCCGCGGGCGGCTCGCTGGGCCTGCAAGGCTTCAAGGTGGTGGACGAGGCACGCTTCAAGGCCCTGCCCGACGCCGTGTTCCTGCACTGGCGCGCCCAGGGCTGGCTGCCGCTGGTCTACAGCCACCTACTCTCGCTGGGCAGCTGGGCCGGGCTGGTGGACCGGCTGGCCGCGGCCGACTGACGCACCCGCTGCCGGGGCTTCAATGCCCCAGGATCTTCGACAGGAAGTCCTTCGTGCGCTCGCTCTTGGGCGCATTGAAGAACTCGTGCGGCGTGTTCTCTTCGACGATCTGGCCCTGGTCCATGAAGATCACGCGGTCGGCCACGGCCTTGGCGAAACCCATCTCGTGGGTGACGCAGACCATCGTGATGCCGCCCTTGGCAAGCTCGGTCATCACGTCCAGCACTTCCTTGATCATCTCGGGGTCCAGCGCCGAGGTGGGCTCGTCGAACAGCATGATCTTCGGCGTGAGGCACAAGGCGCGCGCGATGGCCACACGCTGCTGCTGGCCGCCTGAAAGTTGCAGCGGGTACTTCAGCGCCTGTTCGGCGATGCGCACACGGCTCAGTTGCTGCAGCGCACGTTCCTCGGCTTCCTTCTTCGGCGTGCCGTTCACCCACATCGGCGCCAGCGTCAGGTTCTCCAGCACGGTAAGGTGCGGGAACAGGTTGAACTGCTGGAACACCATGCCGACTTCGCGGCGCACCTTCTCGATCGCCTTCACGTCGTCGCTCAGTTCGGTGCCGTCGACGATGAGCTGGCCTTGCTGGTGTTCTTCCAGCCGGTTGATGCAGCGGATCAGCGTGCTCTTGCCCGAACCGGAAGGCCCGCAGATCACGATGCGTTCGCCCTTGGCCACGTCGAGATCGATGTCGCGCAGCACGTGGAAGGCGTTGCCGTACCACTTGTTGAGCTTCTTGAACTGGATGATCGGCTCGGCCATGGGCTTCAGCGGTTGGTGCTGCGGCGCAGCTGTTTTTCGATCCACAGGCTGTAGCGGCTCATCGCGAAGCAGATCGTGAAGTAGATGGCGGCGATGAAGAGGTAGGCCTCGATCTTGAACGGCCGCCAGTCGGCGTCGCCGTTCAGCGCCAGGCCCATCGCGCCGGTCAGTTCGTAGAGGCTGACGATGGTGACCAGCGAGGTGTCCTTGAAGAGTGCGATGAAGCTGTTCATCATGCTCGGCACCACCAGCGCCAGCGCCTGCGGCAACACGATCTTGCGCTGCGCCTGCCAGTAGGAAAGGCCCAAGGTGTCAGCTGCCTCCAGCTGGCCTTTGGGGAGCGCCTGCAGCCCGCCGCGCACGATCTCGGCCATGTAGGCCGCCGAGAACAGCGTGATGCCCACCAGCACGCGCAGCAGCACGTCGATCTGCGTGCCCGGTGGCATGAAGAGGGGGAACATGAAACTGGCCATGAACAGCACGCTGATCAGTGGCACGCCGCGGATCAACTCGACGTAGATCACGCAGAACGTGCGGATGGCCGGCAGCTCGCTGCGCCTGCCCAGGGCCACCAGCACGGCGATGGGAAAGGCGAACACGACGGCCAGGGTGGCCAGCATGATGGTCAAGGGCAGGCCGCCCCAGCGGTCGGTGGGCACGCGTGACAGGCCCATCACGCCACCGCCCATCAGCGCGAAGGTCAAGGCCAGCACCGCCAGCCACAGCAGCGCCAGCCAGGGCTTCCAGAACGGCCGCACGCAGCTGGCGACGAGCAGGCCCAGCAGCGCCACCATGGCCGCCTCGGGGCGCCATTGCTGGTCAAGCGGATAACGACCGAAGATGATGACGCGGTACTTCTCGGCCACCACGCCCCAGCAGGCCCCACTGCCGCGTGCGGCCTGGCAGGTGTCGAAGTTGGGCACCCACACGGCCTTGAAGAAGAGCCAGTTCAGCGCGATGGGCCCGAACCACACGAAGAAGGCCAACAAGGCCAGCGTGGTGACGGCATTCAGCGGGCTGCCGAACAGGTTGGCGCGCGCCCAGGGGATGAGACCTTCGGTATTGACCGGCGCGATGCGCGGGGGAATGACCTTGAACGAATCGGCCATCAACGTTCCTTGATGGCGGCGCGACGGTTGTACCAGTTCATGAACGCCGACGTGGACAGCGACGTGAACAGGTAGACGCCCATGATGATGGCGATGCACTCCACCGCGCGCCCGGTCTGGTTGAGCGCGGTGTTGCTGATGCTGACCACGTCGGGGTAGCCGATGGCCACGGCCAACGACGAGTTCTTGGTCAGGTTCAGGTACTGGTTCGTCATCGGCGGGATGATCACGCGCAGCGCCTGCGGCAGCACCACCAGGCGCATCTGGCGCCCACGCGGAAGGCCCAGCGCGTTGGCCGCTTCCACCTGGCCGCGTGGCACGCTTTGGATGCCGGCGCGCACCACCTCGGCGACGAAGGAAGAGGTGTACAGCGTCAAGCCGATCAACACCGCCATGAACTCGGGCGAGATCTCGCCGCCGCCCGTCACCGCCGCTTCGCCCGATTCAGGAAAGCGCCAGCCCTCGGGCGCGCCACCCAACAGCCAGCCCAGCGCCGCACCCACCACGATGAAACCCAGCACCGGCAGCCAGGTGCTGCGCGGAATGCCGGTGGCCTCGAAGCGGCGGCGCGCCGCGGCGGCGTAGAAGCGCGAGGCGCCCACCCCGGCCAGCGCGCCCAGCACGGCCCAGCCATGGCCGGGCGCCCATTCGGGCACCGGGAAAGAGAGCCCGCCCTTGCTGAGGAACACCGCGCCGCCCAAGGTCAGCGGCGAGCCGGGGTCGGGCAGCACCTCGGTCAGCAGCAGGTACCAGGCCATCAGCTGCAGCAGCACCGGGATGTTGCGGAACATCTCGACGTAGCCGTAACAGAGGCCGCGCACCAGCGCGTTGGGCGAGAAGCGGCCCACACCCAGCAGCGTGCCCAGGATCGTGGTCAGCACGATGCCCAGCAGCGCCACGCGCAGCGTGTTGGCCACGCCGATGCCGAAGGCGCGCCAGTAGGCGTCGCTCGACTCGTACGGGAACATCGTCTCGCCGATGTCGAAACCGGCGGGCTGCAGCAGGAAGTCGAAGCCGCTCTGGATGCCGCGCACCCGCATGTTCTCCAGCGTGTTGTGCGCCAGGAACCACACGGCGCCGGCGATCAGCGCGATCGCCAGCACCTGGTACAGCACACCGCGCAGCGCGCGGCTGCGCAGCGTCCATTCACGCCGCCGCGGCGGCGGCGTCCTGGCTTCGATCACGCCGCGTCAGCGCACGGGGGGCGCATACATGATGCCGCCCTTGTTCCACAGGTTGTTCACGCCACGCGGCAGGCCCAGCGGCGACTTGGGGCCGACGTTGCGCTCGAACACCTCGCCGTAGTTGCCCACGGCCTTGATGGCGCGGTAGGCCCATTCCTTGTCCAGGCCCAGCAGCTTGCCGGTGTCTTCCGACGTGCCCAGGATGCGCTGCACGACCGGGTCGGTGCTGGTCTTCATCTGGTCGACGTTGGCCGAGGTGACGCCGTACTCCTCGGCCTCGACCATCGCGTAGACCACCCACTTGGCGATGGCGAAGAACTCGTCGTCGCCGCGCCGCACGGCCGGGCCGAGCGGTTCCTTGCTGATCAGCTCGGGCAGGATCAGGTGGTCGGCCGGCGTCTTGGCTTCCTTGTTGCGGATGCTGGCCAGGCCGGATGCATCGGTCGTGTAGGCCTGGCAGCGGCCGCTGAAATAGGCGGCGTTGGCGGCCTCGAGCTTCTCGAACACCACCGGCTTGATGTCCAGCTTGTTGGCACGCGAGAAGTCGGTCAGGTTCTTCTCGGTGGTGGTGCCGCTCTGCACGCACACGGTGGCGCCCTTGAGCTGCTTGGCGCTCTTGATCTTGCCCTTGGCCGGCACCATGAAGCCCTGGCCGTCGTAGTAGGTGACGCCGGTGAAGGCCATGCCCAGCGACGCATCGCGTGTCAGCGTCCAGGTGGTGTTGCGGCTGAGGATGTCGATCTCGCCGCTTTGCAGCGCGGTGAAGCGTTGCTGTGCCGTCAGCGGCACCCACTTCACCTTCGTCGCGTCGTTCAGCACGGTGGCGGCGATGGCCTTGCAGATGTCGACGTCCAGGCCGGTCCAGTTGCCGGCGCTGTCGGCGGCCGAGAAGCCGGCCAGGCCGGTGTTGACGCCGCAGACCAGCTGGCCGCGGGCCTTGATCGCGTCCAGCGTCTTGCCGGCGAAGGCCGGCGCGGCCGCCATCGCCAGGGCGGCCAGCATGGCCGTTCCGGCCAGGCGTTTGAATGCGTTGTGTTTCATCGGTTCTCCTCGTTGGCGACAGACTCGGCGCGCTCCACGGCGGTGCGGCCATGCCTTGGGCACGGTAGCCCCAAAGCGGTGGATGCAGCAAGCGTGCCAATCCCTATCGTGATGGCGCCGGCGGCTGCCGCTATCGTTGCGCGCTTCGAGAAAGAGGACTCCGACCCATGCCAAGACTGCAAGCCGCCGCGGCGGCGGGACTGGCCTTGTTGTGCACGACATTGGCGCTGCACAGCGTGGCGCAGACGGCCGCCGGCACCGACCGCATCGAAGGCCTGCGCGACAACACGCCGCGCTGGCACGCCATCACCGGCGCGCGCCTGGTGCTGGCGCCCGGACAGGTGGTGGAAAACGGCACGCTGGTGATGCGCGACGGCCTGATCGTCGCCGCCGGTGCGAACGTCGCGGTGCCGGCCGGTGCGCGTGTGTGGCCGCTGCCGGGCCGCACGGTGTACGCCGGTTTCATCGACCTCAACAGCACGCTGGCGCTGCCGCCGGCGCTGCGTTCGCTGCCGCTGCCGCGCCCGATGTGGGGCCTGGGCGCCGACCTGCCACCGCCGCGCGGCCCGCGCGCCGAGACGCCGCAGCCCACGCAGCGCAGCGCGGCCGCGCGCAACCGCTTCGTGCGTGCCGAGCAGGACGTGGCGGCCCAGCTCGACTGGAACCCCGAAGAGACGAAGACCGTGCGCGAACTTGGCTTCACCGCGGTGCTGTCGGCACCGCAGGCCGGCGTGTTCCGCGGCCAGGGCGCCTTGATCGCCACCGGCGAGACCAGCGGTGACCCGAAAGCCGCGGTCATCGCGCCGCGCGCCGCGCAGCTGATGGCCTTCGAGATCCACCGCAGCTTCGACGCCGGTTATCCGAATTCGCTGATGGGCGCCGTTGCGCTGGCGCGGCAGACCCTGCTGGACGCGCGTTGGTACCGCGGCGCCATCGCCAAACCGGCCGCCGGCGAACGCATCGAAGCCAACGCCACGCTGGCCGCGCTGGCGCCGGTGCTGGACGGCAAGCAGCCCGTGCTGTTCGACGCCGAAGACGAACAGGACGCCGCGCGTCTGGCGCGCCTGCGCGACGAGTTCGGCCTGCGCGCGGTGCTGCTGGGCAGCGGCCACGAGTACCGCCGCGTGAAGGCGCTGGCCGCGACGAAGCTGCCGGTGGTCGTGCCGCTGAACTTCCCGCCCGTGCCCGACGTGACCGACCCCGACAGCGCGCTCGACGTGCCGCTGGCCAGCTTGCAGCACTGGGAGCAGGCGCCGTCGAACGCCGCCGTGCTGCACCGCGCCGGCGTGCCGCTGGCCATCACCGCCGCCGGGCTGCGCGACGCCAAGCGCGACTTCTGGCCGCGCCTGCGCCAGGCCGTGCGGCGCGGCTTGCCGCCGGAACAGGCGCTGGCGGCGCTGACGGTCAACCCGGCGGCGTGGCTCGGCGAGTCGCAGCGCCTGGGCACGCTGGCGCCGGGGCGTATCGCGAATGTCGTCGTGGCGCGCGGCGACCTGTTCGCCAGCAACGACGCCGCGGTCGAGATCACCTTCGTCGACGGCCGCCCGCTGACGACCGAAGCGTACGGACAGTCGGACCCGCGCGGCACCTGGGCGGTGGACGGCAACGCGCAGCCCCTGACGATCGGCGGCACCGTGACGGCCCCGCGCCTTGAAGGCGAGGGCGGGCCTTGCGAACTGATCGCGCGGCGTGGCGAATGGGTGCTGCGCCAGCCCTGCGGCCGCAGCGCCGATGCCGCCGGCATCCAGATCGTCGCCACGGTGCGCGGCGAGCTGTGGGCCGGCACGCAGCAGCGCGGCGACGGCCCGTTGCAGCCGTTCAGCGCGCGGCGCGTTGCCGCGGCACCGGCGACGCCGGCATCTGCGGCTGACGCCGACGTCCCGCCGCCACGCACCACCTACCCGGCGGGCGCGTTCGGCATCGGTACACCCGAACGCCCAGCTGCACTGCTGGTGCGCAACGCCACCGTGTGGACACAGGGCCCGGCCGGCAAGCTGGAGCGCGGCGACGTGCTCGTGCGCGACGGCAAAATCGCCGCGGTCGGCGCGAACCTGTCAGCCCCCGCCAACGCACAGGTGATTGACGCCGGCGGCAAACACGTCACACCGGGGCTGATCGACGCCCACTCGCACATCGCGATCACACGCGGCGTCAACGAGTTCAGCCACTCGGTGACGTCCGAGGTGCGCATCGCCGATGTCATCGACCCGACCGACATCGACATCTACCGCCAGCTGGCCGGCGGGCTGACCGCGTCGAACGTGATGCACGGCTCGGCCAACACGATCGGCGGCCAGACGCAGGTGATCAAGCTGCGCTGGGGTGGCGGGCCCGAGGAGCTGTTCTTCGAAGGTGCCAAGCCCGGTATCAAGTTCGCGCTGGGAGAAAACGTCAAGCGCGGCATGGGTGGCAGCCGTTATCCGGGCACGCGCATGGGCGTCGAGCAGGTGCTGCGCGACAGCTTCCAGGCCGCGCGGGAATATGCGGCCACCTGGCGCGAATGGCGCGAGGGGCGCGCCAACGCTCGCGGCCGGCCCGAGCCGCGCCGCGACCTGCGGCTGGAAGCGCTGGTGGAAATCCTGGAGCGCAAGCGCGCGGTGCACATCCACTCGTACCGCGCCGACGAAATCCTGATGTTCGCGCGCTTCGCAAAGGAGCTGAACATTGAAGTGGCCGCGTTCCAGCACGTGCTGGAGGGCTACAAGGTGGCCGACGCGATGGCTGCCATCGGCGCCGGCGGCTCCGCCTTCAGCGACTGGTGGGCCTACAAGATGGAGGTGGTTGACGCGATTCCCCACAACGGCGCGATCATGCAGCGCGCGGGCGTCAACGTCAGCTTCAACAGCGACGACGGTGAACTGGCACGGCGCATGAACACCGAGGCCGCGAAGGCGATGAAGTACGGCGGCCTCAGCGATGTCGAGGCGCTGGCCTTCGTGACGATCAACCCGGCGAAGCAGCTGCGCGTGGAAAACCGCACCGGCTCGCTGGAAGTGGGCAAGGACGCCGACTTCGTGATCTGGAACGCCAACCCGCTGTCGACCTACGCCAAGGCCGAGCAGACCTGGATCGACGGCCGGCGCTACTTCGATATCGAGACCGACCAGCGGCTGCGCGACGAAGCCGCCGCCGAACGCACGCGGCTCGTCACCGCGGCCTTGCGCGCACCACGAACACCACCGGGCGGACCGCCACGCCCGGGTGCTGCGCCCGGCATCGCCGCGGCCGACCTGGGCCAGCTGGCGTGGAAGCAGACGCTCGATGCGGCGCGCAGCTTCCGTCACGGCTACAGCGCACTCGATGCCTGGCACGAGTGCTGGGAGGAGGCGCCATGAAGGCCGCCTTGTGTTTCATCGTGCTGGCCACGGCGGCCTTTTGCGCACACGCGGCAGACCACGTGCCGCCGGCGCCGCAGAAGACGCCACTCCTGATCACCAACGCGACCTTGCACCCGGTCAGCAGCCCGGTGATCGAAGGGGGCCGTTTGTTGATCGACCGCGGCCGCATCGTCGCGCTGGCCAGCCCTGGCCAGGCCCTGCCGGCGACGGCAACACCGCCGCAGGTGATCGACCTGGGCGGGCGCCACGTCTACCCCGGTTTCATCGCGGCCAACAGCGCCTTGGGGCTGGTCGAGGTCTCGGCCGTGCCGGTGACGGTGGACACCACCGAGACCGGCCCGATCAACCCGAACGCGCGTGCGCTGGTGGCGCTGAATGCCGACAGCGAACTGGTGCCGGTGGCGCGCAGCAACGGCGTGCTGGCCGCGCTGGCGGTGCCGGCGGCGGCGGGCGCGGGCGGCATTGCGGGCACCTCGGCTGTGATCCAGCTCGACGGCTGGAACTGGGAGGAAATGGCGCTGGTGCCCGAAGCCGCGCTGCACGTGCGGCTGCCCAACATGCGGCTCAACAACGCGCTGTTGGGGCCGGAGCTCGAGCACCTGGGCGACGATCTGCGCCGCGCGGCCGCCAACCGTCTGCGTGAGATCGAACAGGCGTTCGACGCCGCCGCGGCCTACAGCCGTGCGCGCGCTGCGACCCCCGAGATGCCGCGCGACGCGCGCTGGGAGGCGATGCTGCCGGTGATGCGCGGCGAACGGCCGGTGTTCGTGCAGGCCAGCGACCTGGCGCAGATCCGCCAGGCGCTGGCGCTGGCCGAGAAACATGCGCTGAAGCTGGTGATCGTCGGCGGTGCCGATGCCTGGCGCGTGGCCGGGCTGCTGCGCGAACGCAACGTGCCGGTGGTCATCGCCAGCGTGCACACACGGCCGCTGCGCATCGACGACGGCGTCGACGAGGCTTTCCGCCTGGCCGCCAAACTGCACGCAGCGGGTGTGCGCTTCGCCATTGCGCGCGGCGGCAGCGCCGGCTCGGCCGCGAACGACCGCAACCTGCCCTACGAAGCCGCCAGCGCCGCCGCCCACGGCCTGCCGCGCGAAGAAGCGCTGAAGGCCATCACGCTGTACCCGGCGCAGATCCTGGGCGTCGAGAAGCAGCTCGGTGCGCTGGCGCCGGGTTTGCTGGCGAACTTCATCGTCACCGACGGTGATCCGCTGGAGACACCGACGCAGGTGCAGCGCATCTTCATCCAGGGCCGTGAGGTCGACGTGAGCAACCGGCAGACGCGGCTGGCCGAGAAATACCGGCAGCGCTACGAACAGCTGAAAACGCGCTGAGGGGACATCCGCGCGTGCGGCCGCGCCGATCGGCCGGCTGTGGCAAGCTGCCAACCCCGCCGATCCGCGCACGTACCAGGAACGCCACATGCACAGCATGGATGTCGAAGTGATCCGCACCGCGCTGGACTGGATGAACCGCGGCCACCGCGTGGTGCTGGGCACGGTGGTGCGCACCTGGGGCAGCAGCCCGCGGCCGCCGGGCAGCCTGATGATCATCCGCGACGACGGGCAGGTGGCCGGTTCGGTCTCGGGCGGCTGCATCGAAGACGACCTGATCGAGCGCGTGAAGCGCGGCGAGCTCGCATCGCGCCTGCCGCAGACCACGACCTACGGCGTTTCGGCCGAAGAGGCGCAGCGTTTCGGGCTGCCCTGCGGCGGCACCGTGCAGCTGGTGCTGGAGCCGCTGTCGGCGCAGTCGCTGCTGCGCGAACTGCAGGCCGAGATCGAGTCGCACCGCCGCGTGCGGCGGCGGCTGGAGATGTCGACCGGGCTGGTTTCGATGCAAGTAGCCGAACGCGACGACGCGGTCAGCTTCGACGGCCAGGCGCTGGAAACCGTGCACGGCCCGGCGCTGCGGCTGTTGATCATCGGCGCGGGGCAGTTGAGCCGTTATCTCGCGAGCTTCGCGGTGGCGCTGGACTACCGCGTCACCGTCTGCGACCCGCGCGACGAATACCGCGAAGGCTGGGAAACGGTCGAAGGCGTGACGCTGTCGCGCACGATGCCCGACGACCTGGTGCTGGCGATGAACCTCGACGCCAACAGCGCCGTCGTCGCCGTCACGCACGACCCGAAGCTGGACGACCTGGCGTTGATGGAAGCGCTGAAGACACCGGCCTTCTACGTCGGCGCCCTGGGTTCACGCCGCAACAACGACGCGCGCCGCCAGCGCCTGCTGCAGTTCGAGGTGAGCGAAGCCGAGACCCGCCGCCTGCATGGCCCGGTGGGGCTGAACCTGGGCGGCAAGACGCCGCCGGAGATCGCGATGAGCATCGTCGCCGAGATGACGGCGGTGCGGCGTGGGGCGGCGCTGGGTGCGGGGCTGGTGGACTGGAGCGCTTCGGCGTCGGCCTGCAGCACCGCGGCCGCGAGCTGATCGCGTTTCAGCGCAGATCGGCCCGGTCCGGCAGCTCGTTCGGATTGCGCGCGCCCGGTGCCAGCGGGTAGTGCCGGCGCAGCAGCGCATCGACGGCGTCCACCGCGTCGTTCAGGCCCTGCTCGAA
>Ga0307515_10023908_pt1 | contig 10677 bp, 2 predicted proteins | sample 17_EM_MG_FD_194513 | JGI IMG/M metagenome (GOLD analysis project Ga0307515, IMG submission 194513) | Populus trichocarpa ectomycorrhiza microbial communities from riparian zone in the Pacific Northwest, United States - 17_EM | ecosystem: Host-associated > Plants > Roots > Unclassified | place...
AAAAGCTCCAAGGCCCTGCAAAAGCTCTACATCGAGCTCTACCAAAGCCGTGCAAAAGCTCTGCACGAAGCTCCGTATAAAGCTCTGCAAAAGCTCTACCAAAGGCTTTACAGCACCTCTGCCCACCCAGTGTACTGGCAGGGGGGTCCAAGGGGGTCTCCCCCTTAAAGCTCTGCTCGAAGCTCTGCTCGAAACTTTACTTAAAGCCCTATACGGAGCTCCAAAGCTCTACTAACACGCAGCACTAATATACTAGGAAGGTTCTGCAATCGGCCGTATAACCGCCCATACGATCAATCGCCGTACAATCGTCTCTACGAACGGCTCTACAAACTTCTACACAATCGCCGGTACGAACGCCCATACAATCGATCAATCGATTAATCGATCAATTGCCCATACGAATACCCGTACGAACGCCTATACAAACGTCCATACAAACGCCCATACGATCAATCAATTGATTAAACGCCCGTACGATCGTCTCTATAAACGGCTCTACGAACGTCTATATAATTAACTAATTAATTAATCGATCAATTGATTAATCGCCTATATAAACGCCTGTATAAACTCCTATATAATCAATTAATCAAACGACCATATAATTGCCCATATAATCGTCTCTATAAACGTCTCTATAAACATCTCTGTAGTTAATCGCCCGTGCAAACGCCTGCATGTGGCTCTGCATAAGGCTCTGCACGAAGCTTTACTAAAGCTCTACCGAAGCTCTACTAAAGCTCTATAAAAGCTCTGCAAAAGCTTTATAAAAGCTCTATAAAAGCTCTATAAAAGCTCTGCACGAACCTCCATATAAAGCTCTGTAAAAGCTCTACTAAATACTCTACTAAAGCCTTTGCAAGAGCTCTGTCTACGCGGTAAATAGAGCACGTAGTGCGTAGGGGGAGTCCAAGGGGGTTTCCCCCTTAAGCTCAAAGATCTACTTAAAACTCTACTTAAAGATTGATACGGAGCTTTGGAGCTCTACTAACACATAGCACTAATATACTAGGAAGGCTCTATAATTATCTATATAAATAGCTCTATAAACAGCTCTATAAATATCTATACGATTGCCCATACAAACGCCCATACAATTAATCGATTAATTAATTAATTGCCTATACAAACGCCCGTATAAACGATCAATTAAACTTCTATGCAATTGCCTATACAATCGTCTCTACAAACGTCTCTAAAGTTAATCGCCTGTGTAAACGCCTGTATATAGCTCTGCACAAAGCTCTACCGAAGCTCTGCACGAAACTCTACCGAAGCTCTATATAAGCTCTACTAAAGCTCTACACGTAGCTTTACTAAAGCTTTGCACGAAGCTCTACTAAAGCTCTACACGAAGCTCTACTAAAGCTCTATAAAAGCTCTACACGAACCTCCATATAAAGCTCTGCAAAAGCTTTACCAAACGCTCTACTAAACGCTCTATTAAACGCTCTACCAAACGCTCTACCAAACGCTCTACCAAACGCTCTACCAAACGCTCTACCAAACGCTCTACCAAACGCTCTACAAAAACCTCTATAAAAGCTTTGCCTATGTAGTGAATAAAGCACGTAGTGCGCAGGGGGGGTCCAAGGGGGTCTCCCCCTTAAGCTTAAAGCTCTGCTTAAAGCTCTACTTAAAGCTTAATATGGAGCTCCAAAGCTCTACTAACACGCAGCACTATACTAGGAAGTTGTAACGGAACCTTATAGCAGGTACTACGGTGGGCTTATTATTGGGCTAGGTGTATAGGTAATGTAAGCTAAAGTTAACAACGTAATAATAACTGATAGAGTGGTTGCCCAACAGATTAACTCTAATTGTATTCTAAGAATCACTACAAGGAAAGAACTATCTAGAGTAGGAACTATAGTCCTTTAAATACACAACCGTACTCCTAGGAAACCCTCCTTATACGTAAGGTACGTGTGCTCTATCTACTCTGTCGTGGATTACATAGATCATACAGATCACATAGATCACATCACGTGACTCGGTTACCATTCCTCGTCACATGGTTCTACCGGTTCCATCCTGGACTATGCCTATATTAACTAACTAGCTTCTTCTAACTCTCCTCCAAGTAGTCGTAACATTGTACTTAAAGCGTCCGTAACAGAAGTCTTATAATTATCTTTACGAACGTCTCTATAAACGGCTCTATAACGGTTTTACAACGGCTCTATAATTGCCTATATAATCGTCCGTATAAAGGTCTCTATAATCGCCTATACGAACGCCCGTATAAATGCCTATATAATTAATCAATTAAATGTCCATATAATTGCCTATACGATTATCTCTATAAATATCTCTGCAGTTAATCGCCTAAGTAAACGCTTGCATGTGGCTTTACATAAGGCTCTATACGAAGCTCTATATAAAGCTCTACCAAAGCTCTATATAGAGCTCTACTAAAGCTCTGCAAAAGCTCTATAAAAGTTCTATATAAACCTCTATATAAACCTCTACAAAAGCTCTACCAAATGCTTTACTAAAGCCTCTATAAGAACTTTGCCTATATAGTGAATAGAGTATATAGTGCGCAAGGGGGGTCCAAGGGGGTCTCTCCCTTAAGCTTAAAGCTCTACTTAAAGCTCTACTTTGGTTTTAATACAGAGCTCTAATGCTCTTCTAATACGCAGTACTAATATACTAAAAACGCTCTCTAATTGTCTGCACGTCTATATATCTATATATCTACATATCTACACGTCTATATATCTATACGTCTGCATATCTATATATGGCTTTGTATAAGGCTTTACACGAAACTTTACATAAGGCTTTACCTAAAGTTTACCCTTTACTGTAAAGCACGACAGAGGTATAGGGTTTATAAAGTAAATTTATACCTACTAGTATATAGTAATTAAGCTTTAGGTTAATTAATTGGCTTACTAATTATAAACTTAGGTTAAGTTTTTATAAACTCGGGTCAAAATTTTCGTTGCGGGGTACCAACGATCCGCATGTTACCCCTAAGAGTTACAGCGGCCTTTACTAATACCTATAGTGCTATAAAAGGCGGCTACCTAGCTACTAATACGTTTATAAAAAAGCACGCGAAGAGAAATATAATACTTATATATTTATTACAGCCTAACTACTTATAATTCGTAATTAATTCTACTACTCTTACGAGTTAGATAACGCGCAATTATAACCAGATAGTATAAATACAAATACTAATAAGTACGCTCTGGTAGCGGTAAAATACGAGCAGAATGCCTATCTAGTGCCTCTATGCGGTATACCACATTAGAAAAGCGTTATATTATTATTATTATTACTTAAAGTAAAGATATTTAAAGCAACTAAGAATATAAAGGCGGGTAAACTAATTTTATGCGAAACCAATAATAATATATAGTAAGTTAGCTAGATAATTTTAGATATTACCATATTATAACATAATAATAGCCAAAGTATACTATACAATCCTTTTTATTCGGAGTTTAATTACGCCTTTTTAATATAGCTGTACCGCATTTGCTATATAAAGGGAGACATTAACACACTACTTAAAAACACCCGCCTTAGCCTACTTTATGGCCTACTCAGCTTCTAATTTATAAATTAATAGGAAAAACTAATTACCGCTATTCTATTTAGTATATAAGACAAATAATAGCTCTAATTAGAGTGTAAGGTAGAATTAAATATTAAAGGCTCTAAGCAGAGGGAATACTATATTCTTTACTAGGATATTATAAATATAATTACCTTTCTAATTAGCCATTAACCCTTTAAAGATGCACTAGTATATACACTAAAGAGACTCTATAATGCCAAAAACCACTAAGTCTATAATAAGCTATATAGTAGTAACTGGTAGTAGGAGATATAAGGTAAGCTCCCTAGCGGTACTATAGTAGTTCCTATACTTATAGCAGTCAATAAGACCTAGCTAATAATATACTATAGCGATAAATCGGCCTAGCCAGTATATCTTACTATCGGTAATCTTAACTAATAAGTTTAGCGCTAACAGACATCCCCTATAAATATCCTTGTTGGCTTTATACTAGTTATTAAAGAAAAAAATAACAATATAAAAAATAAAGCATATTATAAGGCAATAAGAACTATACTTAAACGTAAGTCCTGCTTTAGTATTCTAACGCTATATTCCATTAACTAAAATATAATAGCAATTAAGTATCTTATAGAAAGCGGCGTAGACCTTTAATATACAGATAATTTTATATAACGATGTTATCCAATTATATATAAAATAATAGCAGACTATAAAGAATAAGTGCTGCTTATAGGTGTTAAAAGCTAACAGCACTACACTATATGCTAGGTCCCCCCTCTAAAGCGCGAAAACTTAACTAAAAAATAATACCCGCTATACACCTATAAGGAGACAAGAAGACAGATTAAACGCTAGAAACTAAAGAATATTCTTCTTTCCTTAACCAACTAGGTACACCCAGTAGAATATTTTATATGGCACTATTACCTATTTAACATCTATAAGGGTATAATAGTAGATATTCTATATTAGCTTCTAAAGGGTATTATTATATAACTTATTAAATAGGTACGGAAACTAGTTAGTATCACACCTATAATAAGGAGACACTATAATATATACACCACGCCCTATATTAAATTAATATACTTAAAGGCATATTTTAAAGTTTCCGTCTAAAGGCAAAGGATTCTAATACGGGCCATTTTAATATACTAAAATTCTATGCCCTTATACATTTTAAGGAAAATATCCGCCTGTACGGATATATAGATAAGTACTACACTAGCGTAAATAGCAAAGCTGGACACCGTTATATTATTAAGGCGTTTTATAACTTAATAAATAAACGGGATTCGCTATCTTAAATCTACTCTTATAATTTAAAATAGGTAGTAGTACTAGTAATAGAAGACGAAATAGCTTTCACAAATAGTAATTCTGTACCACAGTCTTCCCAGTATCTAAAGGTGTAGGTTACTTAACTAATATAGCATTTAGTAGTTATAAAGCTTTGGTGGCCTTTAAAAGACATAAATAGGGCAACAGATCTTATCTAGAGGCGTCTTAGGTTAAAGACGTGGCTTTATATATTTTATATAGTAAACTACTATAAAATCCTAGGGTTTTTAGACGGTATTATGGTATTTGTCTAAGAGTATAGGCAAAAACTATAAGGTAAACGTACCTAGAACTCCAATATAGACCAGAAAAAGAAGAACCCCTTATAGGTTAAGCGCCTACTTATTAAAATATAACCATCTATTTACTATTAGAAACAAGACAGAAAAAATATAACCGACCTTAAGGGCTAAATTAGTGAGGTAGTATATTATATACTAAATTAGCAATGTTCTAACTAGTAAAGGCGTGATTATATATAGGTCCAGGAGTATATAGATAACAGCAACCGTATTAGAAAGGGCCGCACGCCATTAAGTAGAAGACTTATAGGCCAGCTTTAGCTAATTGTTACTATTCTAGATATTAAAAGGTTAAATAAGTACGGTATATATATACAGTATACTAGAGCTATAGTAGAGCTGCTTTAGCCATTAAATTATAGACTGCCGCATCCAATATACGGCATAGTTAAGGTAAAAAGGTAGCTACGCTCGAGCGTAAATACTAGGCAAGTACTTGCAGGTAGTCGCTTTTATTTAATGCCATCTATTCTATAAAGCGCGCATATTATTCCAGCCGCTACTTCTTATCTAGATTTGTACTACGTTAATAATTATATTAATTAGGACTAATATAATACTCTATACTCGGACAACTTTCTTAAAGAAGGAACTCGCATCGCGTTATTATATAGAAGCCAGGACAAATAGTAAAAGTAGCTAAGCTAGTATAGAACCTATAATATATAATATAATAATAAACCTATATAAGACTATATAGGACTATATAAGATTATATAAGATTATATATAATATATATTATAAGCTAACATACTACAGGCTAAGAAAATAGTAAAAATTCATTTACGCAATTAGCATACAACTTTAAAATAATATATTACATTACCTCAATTACATATTAAGGAATGTGCAGTTAGCTTTTAAAGTTGTTAAGTAGGTTAACTGCGTGTTATTTAACTTTTAAATATATCAAGTTGGTTAATTACGTATTAAGTTAGTTAATTACGTATTAAGTTAGTTAAGTTAAATATTAAGTTAGTTAATTGCGTGTTAAGTTAGTTAAGTTAAATATTAAGTTAGTTAATTATATATTAAGTTGGTTAAGTTGTATATTAAGTTAGTTAATTGCGTGTTAAGTTAGTCAAGTTGCATATTAAGTTGGTTAATTGCATATTAATTACGCGAAACACGCTAAACAAAGTCTACTTAAATCTCATCCTGCGAATATTTTCCCGATGTAGTTAACCCTCCGCGGTTACCTTATAGGTGCTCTTTTATAGGCTACTACTAATATAATAAAATAAAAGCTATTCCCTATAAAGGAATAGGCCCTTATTCTTTAGATCCTAGACCTTAATTATTAAGGATTTCTACCCTAGATTATTAATATATAATAGATAGCAAACATTCTACTTATAGCTTATAGCTTAAATCCTCCTCCTCTACCTATTAGTAAGAACTGGGTAATACGCTTTATTAAGGCTTAGGCAAAGCTTTAAACAAAGTAGGCTAGAAAATTTCACTCCTAGCGCGCGTTATATAAAGATTCTATTAAAATAGGGTTATAGTTTAAGCTTATAAAGAATATGTAATAGATATATAGTATTATTAATAAAGATAGCTATAATTTTAATAAGACTAGGTTTATAATAGGGGTTACTAAAACGCCTAAGGTTGCGATAAGCTATAATATTATTAGTTAAGTAATTGCTATATGGCTAGGTAATTATAAGTAGGTTATAACTATTAAGTATATTAAGGCGTCTAGTTGTATCTCCTACCTTTTATTATCCTATTAGGAAAGTGGTACTAGGCTAGCTGGTATTATAGCCTACCTAATAACTAGACACTTATAGTAAGTAATAATGGCTAAATAACTAATAAGCTTAGTCTACTTTAGCTAAAGCACTTTAATAGATAGACTGCGTCTTATATAGCTAGTGTCTACTACTTACTTATCTTTAATAGCTATAGCAGTTATACTACGCCTAAGTTTAACTAGTACTATATAGAGTATAAAATTATTAGTTTCTATATACCTCTATATACCTCCTATCTTCTATAGCTATTAAATATTAGCTACTTCTCCCTACTTAAGATAGTATATAGATATAAGGTAGTAGAGCTTACGCGCTAAAGAGTCTTTTATATTAATAAGTAGGAGTTTCTTAATATCTACTAGCGTATATAGCTAGTAGTATTCTTAGAGTAGAATATTAGGAGCGGATTTTAAGTAATAAAACTTATTCTGTCCTATCTAAATCGCGTCCTTTTATTGCTAATAGTTATCTAAATACCGTCTCTATTACTAATAGTAGTAGATAATAGGGCTTAATAGGTAGTAGAGACGCTATATATTATAGTAAAGCTTTAGTAATAGGCTTAACTTATATAAAACTGCCTCTATTGCCAGTTATAGAGCCCTACTAGCTATATAATCGCTTAGCTTATTAAAGGTTATTAGATAGTAATATATTTAGTAATAATCCTTATAAAGAAGAATAATAAGCTTTATTACGTTAATTATTATTAAAAATATAAGAGGTAGTAGAGACGACGGTATATTACTACTAATGGCGCTCTTATAGCTTAGGAAGGTTAATTACTAGTTAAAAAGACCAATAGGGCAGTATAGGAGGGTAGTTAGGCTTAGATATCTTAGGTTTATTAGTAAGTACTACTAACGTACTTAAAGTGCTATATTTAAGGCTATAATAGGACTTAATATAGAAGTAACTAGGAATCTTTTATATATATTTTATACTTAATATATTTTATAGTTATTTTATAATTAGTTAAAAACGTAACGCGATTTTAGTAGGGTAGGCGGATAACTAGTATAAGTAGATAAGTAGTAAAATACGTTAATGTATTTAATTAGTAAGCTATATATATTAGTAAGCTACGTACTAAAAATTATACTAAAAATTAGAAAATTTAAACCTTAATATTTTAATAACGACTAGGTAATAAATTCTAAAATTTTAATATATTATAGCCATTTTAATAATATCGGGAACTCGCTAAGTAGTGAAAGAGCCGCATCGCCCCCCACCAAAATTTGTATGAGGGGCAATTCTTTTAATTTTAATCACTACAATTTAAGTTATTATGGGCCGCCGCCTTCTAGATAAAGTTATTTATAGAATTCGGATCCGCCTTAAAGCCGGTAAAGAGGCACCAGCTATTGCGAAGGCAGTAGGGGTTAGTAAGAAGACGATCTATAAGCTGCGGTTAAACCTCGATATTTAGGGCGAGCTATATATACCTACAACCGTCGTTTTTAACCGGCCGCGAGCTCTTCTACCTTATTAAGAACTGGTGATATATAACGTTAATAGTGTTGACCTTCTGCTTACTGGTAGTAGAGACTTTTTAACTTTCTCGAAGACCGGCCGACCGCATACCTAAATAAGATGCAAGACTTCCTCTACGATAAGTTTGATGCTTAAGTCTCTATCTTAATAGTTTATAATATTCTTGCAAGAGCTTGTTGGTCGCGGAAGGCAGTAAGAGCTCGGGCAGCGCAAAGAAGTGCGCCTCTACGCAACGCATAGATTGGTATACAAAAGAGCTGGACGGTAGATTAACTTATCTTCCTTAACGAGTCTACATTAAACGAAAGGACAGGCGATAGGAAGTATAGCTGGGCACCTATTGGATCTACTTGCGAAGTATTACATCGGTTTAAAAGATTAGAAAGGTGGAGCGTTTTACCAGCCTTAGCGATAGACGGATATCTAAGCCACCTTATTATACAAGGCTCTATTACCTCTGCAATATTTAAAGCTTTTATAGAGGAGCAGGTGCTTCCTCACTGCTTACTATATCCGGGGCCACGCTTAGTCCTTATTCTTAATAACGTATTTATTTATAAGTCGACACGACTTCAAGAGCTCTGTAAGGAGTATAGCGTTTTACTAAAGTTCCTACCGCCGTACTCGCCAGATTTTAATCCTATTGAGGTAACATTTAATGATATTAAGGCTTGGATTAAAAGGAACCACCGGCATATAGACGACTTCGCAAGCTTTAAGGCCTTTCTACACCTTGTAATTAGCTAAGCCTATAGTATATATGCACGAGAGCACTTCCGGGAGGCAGGGTATGTTATTACTTAAAAATAGCGGGATGGTAGGCTCGTAGTGGGCACTTATCTCAGTTGACTCAGACCCACAGAGAGAAAATCTACCTCCTGCAAACTCCTGAGCCAATCAGCGACTGGCACTACTACACCTCTGTAACCCCTGTGACTCCTATAAACTCCTAAGCTAATTAGCGACCGGCGCTGCAGCCTAATGTACGCCGCAGGCGTTAGTGCTTGCGCTAGCTTTAGTAGCCAATTATAGAGCGCCGAGGTAGATTCCTCTCTAAGGGTCTAAGGGATTATGGTCGCGTTTTGTAAGAGTGTGCTACTCTTACTAGTAGACGACTGCTGTTTTACCTTTAACGCTATATATCGCCCCCTAATATAGCCCTAGTTAGCTTACTAATACCTTTATTTAAAAGTTTATCTTTTACTTTATATATTACATCTAATATAGAATCCAACTATACCCCTAATGGGCCTCTGTCTAAGTAGGACGCTTAAAGTCCTCTATTTAGCCTTTTTAACCCTCTATCTAGCCTTTTTAGCCTACTAGTAAACCTTAGTAATATATCTAAGGATTTATCTAATAGTAATAATTAAATAGATAATAATAGCTAACCTAATACTAATACTAATAAGCCTAAACCTCCTTTACCCCGTTAACGTAAGAGATAGTAGGGGTATATATATAAGCTATAAGCTGTGGTTAATATACTAAAATTAATATAATAGAGCTTTAGGCAATTCTTATCTACTTAGGTTAGAGTAAACAATAAAAAAGACAGGGAGATTATAATTAGGCACCGCTGGTATACTCGCGTTTAATATTAACAGCGAGCGTTATTAAAGGTAGTTAGGGATAATCCGCAACTTAGTTATATTTCAGGGGTGGTTATACTAGTAGAGTCTTTTATTATAGAGTTGGATTGCCTTATTTAGGAACCCTATTTTACTATATTTAATAGGACGTTAAATATAAAAGACCTAGACTTTAAAGTCGCCTTTTACACTATATAGGACGTTGCCCTAATATGGTATATAACTTTACTATAGCTACTTAGTAACTAGCGCGTATATAAAGTAAGTTATCTAGCGAGAGATTAAAAGGCTATGGTTTAGGACGCTTTAGCTAAGCGGGTATATGCTATTACTAGTATAATCTATACTTTTAGAGTAAAGAAGCGGTCTAATTTCTTTATCTTACTTATAGATATCTATCTTATGGGCTCTAGTATAAAAAGAAGGGTGTTTAAAATATTATCGGGCTTTAGACTATGTTATAGTTATTATTTAGCAAATTGTATTATAGGTAGTATTATAGAAGAGGTAGAGGTATATTAACTATCTTATCTCTATTTAAAAGTAACTCCTATAAACTTCTACAAACTCCTAGGCTAATTAAATTAGCTTTTATAAACTTTTATAAACTTCTATGCTAATTAGGGGCTAATATTTATAGA
>Ga0307515_10023909_pt1 | contig 10677 bp, 8 predicted proteins | sample 17_EM_MG_FD_194513 | JGI IMG/M metagenome (GOLD analysis project Ga0307515, IMG submission 194513) | Populus trichocarpa ectomycorrhiza microbial communities from riparian zone in the Pacific Northwest, United States - 17_EM | ecosystem: Host-associated > Plants > Roots > Unclassified | place...
TTGTAGAAACCTGATTGAGAGTATGCCCAGGAGGATGCAGGCAATGGTAAGGGCCAAAGAAGGGAAAACTGGCTACCAGCACAAAAACTGGTTCATCAAGTGGTGGTCATTGTAAAACCTGTATTAAATCAATACATGAAGCTAATGTTTTGACATTTGGTACAAACAGAGTCAAGATACTTTGCTTTGTTAAGAAAAATTCCCACGAGTTTAGCTTTGTTATCTGAGCCACAATTGGCCTTGCAAGGAAAAATTTGCCAAATGTGAACCAGTTTTTGGAGTCACTGTACCTCATCCACACAACCTCGCAGCCGACCTTCGAAGCCATCGTGTACTCGGACTCAGTGCTAGAGAGAGACACGTGCAGCTGAAGCTGGCTTCCCCATTGAATAGTGCCTCTGCCAATGCTGTTAAAGACGACTCCGATCCGAGGCTGGAGGAATTAATCGGAATTATATGTCTTTGGGATTCGGTGTATTTCTTGAGTATCGTATCGAAGACGATGGCGGAGGAATTGATAAGAGTAAGAAGATGATTGGAATGGAGTAAGACCCTTAGGGAGACGATTGGGAATGAGTAGAGGACCGGTTCTTAATTCGATCCGAAAACTAGAGAAGTATGCGGGAATACATGGGGGTTTAAATAGTAAAGAGGAATATGAAATATAAGGTGGAGCCCGCTCGCTAAAGTAAAACACCGTAGGTAAAGTGGAGTAATGTGTCATCGTATCCGCCGTATATACCCGAGGGCCAATGTATCCGGCGGGAATCATAAGTCCGTATATCACTTCACCATAATTCCTACGAACCAAACGGGATATGCGTAATGGTAATTGGAGTCAGTTCGATTTGGTTCCGATCGATTTGGTTCCGATGGGTTTGGTGTAGTTGAATGGATAAAGGAAAAATCGGAATTAAATCGTGTAACGCACGGGGCGTGACAAATGCAGACAGCGAAGCCACCAGTCGATCGGCTGTTGTCCGGATTCCCACTGAGGTTGGCATCCAAGTAGGTGGTGAATAGATCGGGCGTGGAAGAACGTGAATAGATGAGTCTCATGCCTGTGGTTCCCTTAAGGTATCGGAGAACCCGCTTGGCGGCATGCCAATGTGGGAGACCGGGGTTTTCAACGAAGTGACACAGCACACTGACCATGTAAGCGATATCGGGACGAGTGGCAATGGCAAGGTAGAGTAGCTTCCTGATCAGCTCACGATAGGGAATGGCCTTCATCTCTGATCGCCCTTCAGGGGTGTCCAGGGACATTCGGGCTGAGAGCTTCTGGTTTTCATCCATCGGGGTGAGGGAGGGATTGCAGTCGGCCATTCTGAACATTTCCAGGATCGATTCCACATAGCCTGGCTGAGAGAGAGAAATAGTGTGGGTGGCACAGTTGCATTCAATCTTGATGCCAAGTATCGATGTGGTCAGGCCTTGATCATGGATCTTAAAGTGGGTCATGAGCTCAGACTTGACACGTTGGACAGTGGCCTTTGAGTTCGATGCGAGGAGGAGATTGTCAACGTGAATTGGCATCATGATGCGATCGTCGCTGTGCCGGTACACATATACCGAGTAGTCACAGTCTATACGTTCGAAACCGATGGAGGTGAGTACCAAATGGAGCTTCAATGCCCAGATGTGCGGGCCCTGCTTAATACCGTATAGGCCCTTTAGGAGGCGCACTACCCACCGCTTTGGGTCTTCCCCAGGCCGAGGATCACCTTCAACCTCAAGTCCCTCTGGAATCTTCATGTAAATCTCCGCATCTATATCCCCATTAAGAAAAGCGGTCGATATATCCACTGACTCCAGTTCCAGATCCTCTGCTGCAGCAATGGCTAGCACAGCATGCATAGCAGCCATCCTGGCCGTTGACGCAAAAATCTCATTATAGTGTATACCCTGAACCTGCGAGTACCCCTGTGCCATGATGTGCCCCTTGTACTTATCAATAGACCCATCAGGCAGGCGCTTGATTTTACACCCAACGGGAGCCTATCGCGCGCCTACCAGGGGGCAGCTGAACCAACTCCCATGTGCCGTTCTGCAGGTGTGCCTCAATTTCCGCAAGGGCGGCAGCGACCCACCTGTCTGCGTCAGGCCGCTTGAGCACATCAGCGAGGGTCTTCGGCTCAATACTGACACTCGTATTCAGTGCACACTCCACAGCATCCACCAATGGAATAGTGAAGTTGTGGGAAAACCTGGCTGAATTCGCCTTGGCCAAGGCACCAGGGAGCCGAGCCCTGGAGACGCGTTTGGGTGGGAGTGGGAGCCCAAGCGAGGGGTGATGCTCAAAATGTGACGTCAGCTGTTTGACAGCGGGTGGGGTGCGGGGGCGCTCCGGTAGGTCATGGAGTGCGCATGCAGGCAGCTGCGGTGTGAGGTCAGGCTGTCCATCATCCAAAGGGTCAGCTGCAGGTGCAGGTACAGGTGCAGGTATGGGTGCAGGTACAGGTGCAGGTGCAGGATTGGGCTGGACTGCAGGCGCAGGTAGTGGAGCGGGTGGGTCTAGCGGATCGGCCAGGATCGCAGGGAAAAGGATCGCAGGAGGCCCAGGTGGGTCAGGGGTCGCAGCATTGACAGGTGGAATAGGATCGACGGATGTGTCTATCCCAGACAGCCCAGGTTTTTGGAAAGGAAAGACAGACTCGCAGAAGACAGTGCTGTCGGAGACGACCGCCTTGTGCATCTGTGGGTCCCAAAACCTCCAACCCTTATAGTCTGTAGGATAGCCAATGAGTACACACTGGGTCGCATGGGGAAGATGTTGGATTGCTATGACGTATCGGTCCAGCCTCAGACTCGTCCCCGCTCCAGCCTCACCTTTGTCTGGCGATACACCCCGTTTGTGGCCTACATGCCCAAGCCACACGGGCACAATCTCTGTGCCACTATTACCCTATTAGTTCTGTCTTATTGTCCATACGTCTTCTGTGTAGATTGCTCTTATCTGTGGGCCACTGGCCACGCGTCCTATTGTCTCGATCATGTATATAGGCGCGACGAGCGAGGGGGCGAAAGATCCTCACGGTTCTATCGCCTGCTCACTCGCTGCACTAGGTATGCTAACTATGTATACATCTCACGGTTCTATCGCCCACTCACTCGCTGCGCTAGTCTAACAGGTTATGAGCCGCTCTTCCACACCTAGCCTGCAGGCCCCGAGCCCAACCGTCCTTGGCCCTACTCACGGGTCCCATGCTGAACACGACGATGCCCCTCGTTCTTATTCCCACATCCCCGTCCTCACCAAGGAGAATTACCTGAAGTGGCAGCTCAGTGTCAAGGCCCACCTCACTCCCGGTAATCATGTTCGCGTCATTAGGCGCACTAGGGACGCTAGTGGCGGCCTGGTTGATCTGGTGGCGCCGACCGACGTGACTGAGGCGGAGAAGTGGATTCGCTCTGAGCGACACGCGATGGGCGTTATCATGGGGACCGCTGCCGATTTGCACTACGAGCTCCTCTCCAAGCACGAACACGGCGGTGTCTGGCCCCTTTGGGAGGCCATCGAGGCCCAGCACGTTTCGCTCGACACGAGTCTCCGCCACAAAGCCTGGATGCAACTCCTCGGTACCCGCAGGCGGTCTGGAGAAACTTACGTCGATCTCTATCACCGTGTCGACGATGCTCGCAGCAGGATCATCCGCATCATGCCCGCTAACCAGTCCCAGGAGGAGCGATTTGACAAGATCGCCCTCTTTACCATCCTCAGCGCACTCCAAGCAGACAATCCCCTTCGCCGCCAGCTGGTCTCCCAGAAAGAGGTCACCCTCGGTGACACCTACTCCACTTTTATCCGCACCGACAGGGACGCTGCGGTAGCATCCGAGATCGAGTCGGCGAGCGCGGCCTTCTCCCTCCGATGCCACAGGTGTGATCAGCCCGGTCATTACGCGAGGGACTGTCCTCATTTCGAGGCGATCGCGCGACTCGTCGTCCAGCGTGTCGGCGCCAGTGCCGGGGGTAGCAACGGCAACAATCACGGCAACAACAATAACAACAATAACAACAACTATGGCAACTATGGAGGCGGCCGCCGAAGGGGCAGAGGCCGCGGCGGTAATACTGCCAACGCCAATGCCACGAACGCCGGCCCTACCAACAACATCGCGCCCGTACCAGCCGCCCAGGAGACCGCAGGGGTAGCTACCACATTCCTCTCCCACGCTTTGCGCGCCGCTGACGACTGGCTTTGTGACTCAGGGGCCTCAAGCTCAATGAGCAGTGTTTGCTCCGCCTTCTTGAGTCTCAAGCCGGATCGGCGCGCGATTCGTTTGGCTGATGGAAAGGTTATCTACTCCGAAGGTCTGGGTTCAGTACGATTTCTCTCTGATTACGGCTACATAATTACAATACACAATGTCCTCTTCGTACCCTTCCTTACTGTCAGCCTATTCGCATCCAACAAGTTCGCGAGAGAGCACCACGATACGCACTCAGAAGTCGCGGAGTACCCGAAGCGCAAGTGGATCAATCACCGGACAGGGGCCATGGAGTTCACCGCCACAATCCAATCGAATGACTTGGCGTATCTCGATTGGAAGCCTATTCAGGCAGTTGAATCGGCCAGTGTCTCAATTGAAGAATTGCACGCGCGCCTGAACCACATGCCCCACTCGGCACTTCGGCACCTCGTTCGGGCCGGCTCTGTCGCTGGCATCCCGGGTCGCGTTACCGGGACCGTCACAGACGACTTCTGTGAAGACTGTGTCAACGGGAAGCTCACCTGGGCACCCCATTCAAAGCCTGCCACCCGTGCCGAGCGTCCGCTGCTCCGGGTTTTCTCAGATGTGCACGGCCCGATACCGGTCCGTAGCCGGCAGGGTCATCTCTATTGGGTTACCTTCATCGATGACCACTCACGATTTCCGGCTGTTTACTTTGTGGCCAGGAAATCGGAGGTCTATGGTGCCTTCCGGAAGTACAAGGCTTGGGCTGAGAATGTCACTGGACAGCGGATCGGCATCCTACAGGATGATAAGGGTAGCGAGTATATGTCAGGTGAATTCGATGATTTCCTGACCGGGGCCGGGATCAGACGTGAGCACTCCATCCGCGATACGCCCCAACAGCTCGGAGTCGCCGAACGGATGAACCGATCGATCGCTGAAGGGGTGACTACCCTACTGTCACAGTCCGGCCTTGCGCGCACCTGGTGGGAGGACGCTGCGACGCACTGGCTCCATGGTAAAATCCGTCTCCCGTCATCCACCACTGCTCCACTTACCCCATTTGAGCTGTTCTATGGTCGTAAGCCCGATCTATCATCCATGCGCCCCTTCGGTTGCCTCGCATACGTCCACCTGCAAAAGGATCAACGCCCCGCCCTTCTCCCCCATGCGACTCAGTGTGTACTCATCGGATATCCTACAGACTATAAGGGTTGGAGGTTTTGGGACCCGCAGACACGCAAGGTGGTCATCTCCGACAGCGCTGTCTTCCGCGAGTCCGGCTTTCCTTTCCGAAAACCTGGGCTATCTGGGATGGACACCTCCGTCGATCCTACTCCACCTGTCAATGCTGCGACCCCCGACCCACCTGAGCCTCCTGCCATTCTTTTCCCCGCGATCCCGGCCGATCCTCTAGAGCCACCCGCGCCCGTGCCTGCGCCCGTGCCTGCACCCGCAGCTGACCCGTTGGACGACGGGCAGCCTGACCTCGCATTGCCATTCCATGACCTACCCGAGCGCCCCCGCACCCCTCCCGCTGTCAAGCAGCTGACGTCACACTTCGAACATCACCCCTCGCTCGGGCACCCGCTCCCACCCAAACGCGTCTCCAGGGCACGGCTCCCCGGTGCCTTGGCCGAGGCGAATTCAGCCGGATCTACCCACGGCTTCGCTATTCCATTAGTGGATGCCGTGGAGTGTGCACTGAATACGAGCGTCAGTATCGAGCTGAAGACCCTCGCCGATGCACTCAAGCGGCCCGACGCAGACAAGTGGGTCGCTGCCGCCCTCGCGGAAATCGAAGCGCACCTACAGAACGGCACATGGGAGTTGGTTCAGCTGCCTCCTGGTAGGCGCGCGATCGGCTCCCGTTGGGTGTTCAAGATCAAGCGCCTGCCCGATGGGTCTATCGATAAGTACAAGGGGCGGATCGTGGCACAGGGGTACTCGCAGGTTCAGGGTATCCACTATAACGAGATCTTTGCGTCAACGGCCAGGATGGCTGCTATGCGCGCCGTACTAGCCATCGCCGCAGCGGAGGATCTGGAGCTGGAGTCAGTGGATATATCGACCGCTTTCCTTAACGGGGATATAGATGCGGAGATTTACATGAAGATCCCAGACGGACTTGAGGTTGAAGGTGATCCTTGGCCTGGGGAAGACCCAAAGCGGTGGGTAGTGCGCCTCCTAAAGGGCCTATACGGTATTAAGCAGGGCCCGCGAATCTGGGCATTGAAGCTCCATTCGGTACTCACCTCCATCGGTTTCGAACGTATAGACTGTGACTACTCGGTGTACGTGTATCGGCGCGGCGACGACCGCATCATGATGCCAATTCACGTCGACGATCTCCTCCTCGCGTCGAACTCAAAGGCCGCCATCCAGCGTGTTAAATCTGATCTCACGACCCACTTTAAGATTCACGATCAAGGCCCGACCACATCGATACTTGGCATCAAGATCGAACGCGACCGCGCCGCCCGCACCATTTCCCTCTCTCAACCAGGCTACGTGGATTCGATACTGGAGCAGTTCGGTATGGCTGACTGCAATCCCTCCCTCACCCCGATGGACGAAAACCAGAAGCTCTCAGCCCGAATGTCCCCAGACACCCCTGAAGGGCGATCGGAGATGAAGGCCATCCCCTATCGTGAGGTAATCGGGAAGCTCCTCTACCTTGCCATTGCCACTCGCCCCGATATCGCCTACGTAGTTGGTGTGCTGTGTCGTTTTGTCGAAAATCCCGGTCTTCCGCACTGGCACGCTGCCAAGCGGGTTCTTCGATACCTTAAGGGAACTACGGGCATGAGACTCGTCTACTCCCGTTCCTCCGCGCCCGATCTATTCACCACCTACTCGGACGCCGACCTCAGCGGGAATCCGGACAACAGTCGGTCGACTGGCGGCTTCGCCATCTGCATTGGCGGAGGCGCTATTCAATGGGGAAGCCGGCTCCAACCGCACGTGTCACTCTCCAGCACCGAGTCCGAATACACCACTGCTTCAAAGGTCGGCTGCGAGGTCATGTGGATGAGGTATCTCCTCAAGGAACTGGGTTACGATGTCTCACGCCCCTCCCCACTTCTGGTTGACAATAAATCCGCTATCCAGGTCGCCAAGCACCCCGAGCACCAGTCAACGATGAAGCACGTCCATCGTGCGTATCACTGGATCCGCGACCTGGTTGATCAGAAGCAGATCGCCGTCTCGCATGTTCCCGGTAATGAGAACCCCGCCGATATTTTCATGAAACCACTCGGTAGGCTCAAGTTCGCGAAGTTCCGGGCTATGCTTGGCCTACACCCTTGACCGACGGGCTATCCCTGGACCGATGCACGTCTAGGGGTCGCCCCTGATGGGCCGAGGGGGTCGTGTTGGATTGCTATGACGTATCGGTCCAGCCTCAGACTCGTCCCCGCTCCAGCCTCACCTTTGTCCGGCGATACACCCCGTTTGTGGCCTACACGCCCAAGCCACACGGGCACAATCTCTGTGCCACTATTACCCTATTAGTTCTGTCTTATTGTCCATACGTCTTCTGTGTAGATTGCTCTTATCTGTGGGCCACTGGCCACGCGTCCTATTGTCTCGATCATGTATATAGGCGCGACGAGCGAGGGGGCGAAAGATCCTCACGGTTCTATCGCCCGCTCACTCGCTGCGCTAGGTATGCTAACTATGTATACATCTCACGGTTCTATCGCCCGCTCACTCGCTGCGCTAGGTATGCTAACTATGTATACATCTCACGGTTCTATCGCCCGCTCACTCGCTGCACTAGTCTAACAGAAGAAGGGCGGGGCGTTGGTCCTTTTGCAGGTGAATGTATGCGAGGCAACCGAAAGGGTGCATGGACGATAGGTCGGGCTTACGACCATAGAACAACTCAAATGGGGTAAGTGGAGCAGTGGTGGATGACAGGAGCCTGATTTTACCATGGAGCCAGTGCGTCATGGCATCCTCCCACCAAGTGCGCGCAAGGCTGGACTGTGACAGTAGGGTAGTTACTCCCTCAGCGATCGACCGGTTCATCCATTCAGTGACTCCGAGCTGCTGGGGTGTGTCGTGGATGGAGTGCTCACGTCTGATCCCGGCCCTGGTCAGAAAATCATCGAAATCGCCTGACATGTATTCGCTACCCTTATTGTCTCGTAGGATGCCGATCCGCTGTCCAGTGACATTTTCAGCCCAAGCCTTGTACTTTTGGAAAGCACTGTAGACTTCCGATTTCCTGGTGATGAAGTAGATGGCCAGAAATCATGAGTGGTCATTGATGAAAGTAACCCAGTAGCAATGACCTTGCCGGCTACGAATCGGTATCAGGCCATGCACATCTGAGAAGACCTGGAGCAGCGGACACTTGGCACGGGCGGCAGGCTTTGAATGGGGTGCCCGGGTGAGCTTCCTGTTGACACAGTCTTCACAGAAGTCGTCTGTGGCGGCCCCAGTAACACGATCCAGGATGCCAGTGATAGAGCCGGCCCAAATGAGGTGCTGAAGTGCCAAGTGGGGCATGTGGTTCAGGCGCACATGCAGCTCTTCAATTGAGACACTGGCCGATTCAACTGCCTGAATAGGCTTCCAATCGAGATACACTAAGTCATTTGATTGGATCGTGGCAGTGAACTCTGTGGCCCCTGTGCGGCGATTGATCCACTTGCGCTTCGGGTACTCCGCAACCTCTGAGTGCGTATCGTGGTGTTCCCTTGTGAACTTGTTGGATGCGAATAGGCTGATGGTAAGGAAGGGTACAAAAAGGACATTGTGTATTGCAATTATGTAGCCGGAATCAGAGAGGAATCGTATAGAACCCAGACCTTTGGAGTAGATAACCTTTCCATCAGCCAATCGAATCGTGCGCCAGTCTGGCTTGAGACTCAAGAAGGCGGAGCGAACACTGCTCATTGAGCTTGAGGCGCCTGAGTCACAAAGCCAGTCGTCAGTGGCACGCAAATCGTGGGAGAGGAATGCGGTAGCTACCCCTGTGGTCTCCTGGGCGGCTGGTATGGGCGTGATGTTGTTGGTAGGGCCGGTGTTCATGGCATTGGCATTGGCAGTATTACCGCCGCGGCCTCTGCCCCTTTGGCGGCCACCTCCATAGTTGTTGTTGTTGTTGTTGCCGTGATTGTTGCTGTTGCTACCCCCAGCACTGGCGCCGACATGCTGGACAATGAGTCACGCAATCGCCTCGAAATGAGGACAGTCCCTTGTGTAATGACCGGGCTGATCACACCTGTGGCATCGGAGGGAGAAGGCCGCGCTCGCCGACTCAATCTCGGATGCTACCACAGCGTCCCTGTCGGTGCAGATAAAAGTGGAGTAGGTGTCACTGAGGGTGACCTCTTTCTGGGAGACCAGCTGGTGGCGAAGGGGATCGTCTGCCTGGAGTGTGCTGAGGATGGTAAAGAGGGTGATCTTGTCGAATTGATCCTCCTGGGACTGGTTAGTGGGTGTGATGTGGATGATCCTGCTGTGAGCATCGTTGACATGGCGATAGAGATTGACGTAAGTTTCTCCAGACCGCCTGTGGGTACCGAGGAGCTGCATCCAGGCTTCGTGGCAGAGACTCGCATTGAGCGAAATGTGCTGGGCCTCGATGGCCTTCCAAAGGGGCCAGACACCGCCATGTTTGTGCTTGGAGAGGAGCTCATAGTGCAAATCGGCAGTGGTCCCCATGATAACGCCCATCACGTGTCACTCAGAGCGAATCCACTTCTCCGCCTCAGTCACGTTGGTCGGTGCCACCAGATCAACCAGGCCACCACTAGCGTCCCTAGTGTGTCTAATGATGCGAACATGATTACCGGGAGTGAGGTGGGCCTTGACACTGAGTTGCCACTTCAGGTAATTCTCCTTGGTGAGGACGGGGACGTGGGAATAAAAACGAGGAGCGTCGTCATGTTCAGCATGGGACCCGTGAGTAGGGCCAAGGACAGTTGGGCTCGGGGCCTGTGGGCTAGGTGTGGAAGAGCGGCTCATAACCTGTTAGACTAGCACAGTGAGTGAGCGGGCGAGAGAACCGTGAGATGTATACATAAGTAGCATACCTAGCGCAGCGAGTGAGCAGGTGAGAGAACCATGAGGATCTTTCGCCCCCTCTGCTCGTTGTGCCTATATACATGATCGAGACAATAAGCTGGCCAGTGTGGCCTACAGATAAGAGCAAACACCACAGAAAACATACGGACAATAGGACAGACCCAATCGGGAAATAGTGGCACAGAGATAGTGGTCATGTGGCTTGGGCATGTAGGCCACAAACCGGGAGTGTGGCCGGACAAAGGTGAGGCTGGAGTGGGACAAGGATGAGGCTGGAGCGGGGGCGAGTCTGAGGCTGGACCGATACATCATAGCAATCCAACACTATGTTTTGTTTTTCGTTGGTTGCAGTGTTGTGGGAGTGTCTTGTGAACCACCTGACCTGGGTGCTGTTACAACGTATTTTCGGTCATTCGACTAGAAGTACAAGTACGTTAATATTCGAGCAATAGTGCTACTT
>Ga0307515_10023910_pt1 | contig 10677 bp, 5 predicted proteins | sample 17_EM_MG_FD_194513 | JGI IMG/M metagenome (GOLD analysis project Ga0307515, IMG submission 194513) | Populus trichocarpa ectomycorrhiza microbial communities from riparian zone in the Pacific Northwest, United States - 17_EM | ecosystem: Host-associated > Plants > Roots > Unclassified | place...
AGTTCTACAAAAAAAAAAAAAAAAAAAATTATGCTTCTTGATACGCAAACCTAGCGATCAATTCAAAATTTGTTTTTTTAGGTGTTTTGAGGCAATTTAAAAAAGTTTTTATAATGTTTAGGTGAAATGGGTTGGGTTGAAAAATAGATTTGTAACCTCAAAACCTCTCCTCTTGATTTTTTAAACACTATTATGCTAGCTATAACTTAATAAATAACGTGTTGTGTGGTATTTTTTTTTTAAAAAAATAAAGGTGTTGACAATAAGTCATTTATTTTTATTTTTTTAAAAAAAAAACCTATGTATGCAAGCTTAGATTAGAAGGCCTAGCTCTTGGGGTTTTTTAAAGGCTCAAGCATACTCAATCATCCAAGCTAAGCCCATATGTTTGGTTTTTTTTTCTCTTTGATTTTCTTCTTTTATACATTGAATTTTTTTTTTGTTTGATTTTTTTTAGTTTTTTTTTAAGGTTTTCAAGTTTCTATAATTTTTTATTGTTTTTTTTTCAAAAAATAAAATTTTCTTCCGGCAATTCAAGGGATATTTTCATATAAAAAAATCATGTACAAGAAAAAATATGAAAATACAATGTTGATGAAGTTTAAAAGAATTTTTAAAAATTATATTTCATTAGATTTTTGAATTGGTAACCAAGATTTATTTTTTGTTATTTTTCCTTAAGAAAATACAACTATAACAAAATACACAACACCTAATATGTATGTATGTATATCTGTGTGTCGCTAAGGGGGTTATTTTGGAATTCAACTTTGTAATTTTTTTTATGTTTTTTTATTTTCTGATTATCATTAGCACCTTTTTATTTAAAATTTAATCAATTTACTATCATTACTTATTATATTATATAATTAAATAAAATTATTTTATTGGACCTAATTGGGTTTATAATTTAAATCATTGATTTATTTTCTTTAAAACACACTAGTAATGTTTGAACATTGTTTCTTTTTTACATCAAAAAAATAGGACAAGTCCACGTAGAAACACAAGCCACCTATCAAGTTTCCAAGAAAACACAAGAAAGAAGAAAATTAGAGGAATAGGGAGCATTCATGTAAGATCTGAGAGTGTATCAATTGATTTTAAAAGTAATTTTTATTTGAAGATATATTAAAATTATTTTTTTTATTTATTAAAAATTATTTTAATATCAATACATCAAGATGATTTGAAAAATATAAAAAAAATTAATTTGAAATAAGAAAAAAAAAATAATTTTAAAATAAAAAACAAACAGTTCTGTGATAATCTTGCCAAGCAATTCAAAATAAAAATACTTTTATTAAAGACGATCACTCGACACCTAACGCCATGGTTTAAAGAGGAGCAAATGAGTTTGCCTCTCTGTTAACGACAATGAAAGAGATGCTGCTAGTTTTGACCATGAAAAACATCGTTTCTTTTTCTTCGTGCGTCTTTTTCATGTTTTGCACTTGGTTTAAGAGAGATCAGGAAAGAAAGTGATGTGCAAAGAGAAGAAGGTGGTGGTTCTATGGTTTCAATTTAAAATTTTCAATTCATTAATTAAAACGTATCTAATTTAAATCCAGCTATCCAAAATTCACAATTGCATGCATATTTATCTGACACATGTTCGTATATTAATTGGATATTGATTCCAAATTTATCATTTTAAGATTACATAATACCGTTAATATGATGGTTACTTGAGATTTACATGGTTGTTAATTTTAAGGTCTATAAAACTAGTTGAGGTGCACGCAAGTTAACTTGAACATCCACGTTAATAAAAAAAAAATCACAGAAAAAATAAAAAAAAATATAAATGTAAAAAAATAATTAAATTTTTTAATTACGATCTCTCAAATTTAAAAGTGGAGTTGAAGAAATTAAAGGATAGCCAAACTCGTCTTTAGAACACCTGTTAAGATTAATTAATATTTATAATCAATCTTCAATTTCCTTTTTTTTTTCCTTATCTTTGAAATTATGGGAAACAGTTATGTAAGTTTGCATATGAAAAAAATTTATAATATGTCTAATGCCACCGTCAAATGAAAAACCTGTTATGCTTCAGTTTCTTCTTATTTTTTATTTCAAAAAATTAAATTCGATTCATTTTTTCAGTTGATTGAAACTTCAATAATCAAAATCGAAATGTAATTTAGCTTTTTGATTTTTGGAATAAAAAAATTAATTTTGGTTATATTTTTTTTCAAGTTTCCTGTGAAAAACTAATTTTTTATTATATAAAATGGTTTTTTTAATTTCTTAATATAGAACATGTTTTCCTGCTACGGTGTGTTTTATCCATACCGTGAATTGCTACGGTGGGCCTTCTTCTAGCCATTTTTTTGTTTCAGTCCTCAAAAACATTTTCATTTCATTCACTAAAATCTTTCTTTTAATTTTATCCTCTGATTTTACCAATTAAAGAACATAAAACAATAGGGATCATTCGGATGAACTTTAACAAAGAAGAAAACCATACACTTTTTTCTCTTTTTTGTAGAAAACTACAATTTGATCCCTGTAGTTTTTACTTTTTTCATTTTAGCAATTTTCTTTTACTGGTTTTACTTTTTAACACTGAACTTTATTTATTTTATATTTTAGTCCCTAAATTTTAAGAGCTCTATAGTCACAAAAAAAAAAAAAAACAATCTGAATAAGTTTTTGTTTGAAAAACAATACTTCTCATAAAATTTTATCATCAAAATGAAAAAAATAAGATTGGATTTTTAATTAAAAATATACATGATTTACTTTTTTAGTTCAAGTCATTATAGTTTTTGCAATTATTATTTTATTGCTACTATATTTTACTTAATGAACCGCAATGCTGACAAAAAAATTGTATTTTTTTTAAATGCATTATTCAATAAAAATACAAGTTTGGCAATGAAATAACATTTTTTTTAATGTTTTTTATACGAATATCTATTTTTATTATTTTATAATTAAATAAAAAATATTTTAAAAAATAAAATCATTAGATCTGACTAGTTTCATAATCTAGGTCACGAATTAGGCAAATTAATCCATATTGACTCATGTCAATCCAAGATAATATCATTTCAATATTTTTAAAAAATAAATTAAGATGACATTATTTTACAAAAAAAATTATTAATGAAAAGTTAAATCAAATTTTAATCAGATCAACGGAATCATAAATTAATCTACTAAGATATTTATATTATAAGAATCAACTTTTATGCAATTTAATTTAAAACCTAACTAGAACTAGAGAGCAGCTAAATAAATCACCAAGTTGAGCCATATAAAAAACAAGATTTAGGTAGTGTGTTGAGAGTATGATAAAAGTTGTTTTTCAAAGTATTTTTATTTAAAAATATATAAAAATAATATTTTTAAAATTTTTTACATCATCATATTAAAATAATAAAAAATAATAAAAAATATATTTTAAAAAAATTACAATACACATTTTCATCAACGAAAACAAAGAGTCTCCTAATAACAACATCATCGTAACGTTCCCCACAAAGCCCTTGAGCAGTTAACTAACTAATGAAAAAAAAAAGAGTCACCCACGATACTGTACACTTCAAACTCATTACGGCACCACAAGTAGAAAAGAAAAATGAAAAATACAAAACGGATCAGTTTCGCTTGTCTCACACAAAACCACGTGCTTAATCACTCTAGCCCCACGTGGATCCACATAATCATAATCCAACGGTAGAAACTAGAAACAATGAGAGGTGTAGTAGTTGACAAAATTCACTGGCTGTACCGACAACAGGCTCCACGAATATTCCATACCACTCGATGTGAACCCTGAAAGCCTCCTCCTCAAGTGGAGAGAGATTTTCTATTGGCTCAACGCTCTCTCTGTCTCTCAATTTTTCTGAAGCCTCTGTTTTTTCCTTGTCCGCTTAAAAAATATAATTATACTCTGAATTTATTTTTTTGCTCTTTTATTATAATCAGCTCAAGTAATTTAATGGCAAAATCCTTATTCAGTTCAAATCCAAATGGCTTTATGAGTTTGTTTCAATTTATTATATATGTGCAGCTTTTATTTTCACAAAAAATCCCATATTATTTTTCAGATTCATAGTATACCTTGTTTCGTTTATTAACGCTTTCTCAATTAGCAATATTAATAATCCTCACAGCCGCCGGAGATGGGGAAGCGTATGTTCTATCTTTCTTTCTCGCTCTTCTATATTTGTTGAATTTGTCAAATTAGGTTTATTTTTTTTAAAAAAAAACTTGGTCATTTCGAAGAATAATTAAAATTGCGTGTTGTGCAGGTAATAATCAGCGTAAAAATGTTGCGATGTTGGATAGTAGTGATGATAATAGTAGCGTGAGTTCATCATCAACTGGCCGTTCTGATCTTATGTCGGTGTCTGGGAGCGACGATGTTCAAGTTGATAAAGATAGTTTACTAGAACAAGCTCTAGATGCTTTGTATGAGAAGAGGTTCGTGTCGGGTTTTTATTTTATTTTTTATGCTCATGTTTGTGATCAATGTATGTTAAATTGGTGGTTTTTTTGTTGTTTTTTTTTTGTGTGTGTATAAAGGGGTTCGACAAGAGAGAAAGCTTTGGCAGCGATTATTGAGGCTTTCAATACCAATTTGCAGCTCCAATTTGTTGAGAAAAAGTAACCACTTGTATTTGTCGGAAGAACTAATTATGATCTACTGTTACTAATTATCTGCTCAAATTATATATTTTGATTGGTTTGTTTGTGTTGTAGCTAGTTCTGTTTCTTCTTCTTTTTTTGGTAATGTGCAGTTAGCAGTCATACTTATTAATTCCTAGTTTCTTACATGTATTTTGTTTTGTTTGTTTCTTCAGATTTGCTACTTTATTGCATCAATGTCTTAATTCCATTAAAAAGGGGTCTAGCAAAGAGATTGCTCTGGCATGCCATGCCATTGGTTAGCCTTGAACCTATCTCGTCACGTCTTTTACCCTTTCTCTGTATTTACAATTCTTACCGATCTACCATGTCGTTGCTGTAGGATTGTTGGCTCTGACTGTTGGTTCTGGGGATAATGCACGTGAAATTTTGGAAGAATCAGTAGCTCCTATTTCCCAAGCTCTTAAATCTCAGTCTGATTCCTTGAAGACTGAATCGGTATGCATTATTTGCAAATCTTTGGGATTTTAATTGTTCTACAGTTTTCATTAATTGCTGTGATGTTGAATCTCTGTTGTTTTTTGTGGGGTTGTGATTTCAGTTACTGGAGTGTTTGGCTGTTGTGACATTTGTTGGTGCAAATGAAACTGAGGAAACAGAACGATCAATGCAAATCATGTGGCAATTGCTTCATCCTAAACTAGGTTCTAATGTAATGTATCAGTTCTTATTCTTTGCTTTCTCTAATCGGTGATATTAATGATGCGTCTTCTATCCTTTAATTACTTGATTTGAAAACCACAACCCATGAAGTAAACAGTACAATGCTGTAGTTATTGGTTATGTTTCATCTACAAATCAATTTTCCTATTTCACTTTTAGGTAGTTGCTGTAAAAACTCCTGCCGTTGTAGTAACAGCAGTTGTCTCTGCTTGGGCATTTCTCTTGACAACCATGGATGGATGCTCCCTTAACTCCAAAGATTGGCAAGAGTAAGTAAACTATAAATTTGATTTTCCACTTTGTTTTGTGTACTTGTTTTCTTTTATATGGCAATCATTTGGTATGATGATGGGGGGGCGGATTACGAGGGTAACTTTTCACCCCCTTCACATGTGTTTGGCACAATTTGTGTTGGAGGGGAAATATTCAAACAGGGTAAAATTTAACCCCAAAAGGAGGTTAAATGTTAACCTTATAAGAGGAGGGGTAAATGAAGTTGAAAGGAGAAAGTTTTATGTTTTTCCCTCGATTTTTTAACATCTAATATTAATTTATCCTTTCTTCTCATACACTTCTCATTTTGGGCCACAAGTATAATTTTCTATAAATTAAATATTGATTTGATTTATATTGGGATCCACTTTTATCCCTTAAGTTTCCATCTCGTACCAAACATGTTAACCTTTCAATCCTTTACACTTCACCTTTAAAGCGTACTCCTGTAACATTTTCCTTCCAATTTTTTAACCCCATGCCAAATGCAACCTAATATGGTTTCTTGCATTTAATGAAATTGATTTGACAGTCATTTAAGCTATCCATCCCCACAACATTTGCATAGTCCATAATGAAAAAGTTGGTGAATAGTTAGTTTTGTCAAGATAGTTGGCTGTACCCATGCCATGGTTTCTAGGACGAGGAACCTAAACTTCAATAAAGAAATCAACTTTTCATTTATTGCATTTGATGCAGGTCCATTTCTTATCTCTCTACCCTGCTAGATAAGGATGATAGATCTGTACGCATCTCTGCTGGTGAAGCACTAGCTTTAATTTTTGAGACCGGAAGTATAGAAAAGTTTGCTGCTGAAAATAAAACACCCCCTGATGGCTCAGTTTTAGAAGGAAATAAGTCTTGTGAAGGATATACACGTATACTAGGTCTGAAATCAAAAATCCTAAATCAAGTGAGAAGTCTTTCTGCCGAGGCTGGCGGAAAAGGTTCCACTAAGAAGGATCTTAACAGCCAGAGGAACTTGTTCAAGGATGTTTTGGAGTTTCTGGAGGTACTAATTTGTTCCTTTCCTCTCGAGTCTTACTGTTTGTGTGCTTTTGTACTGATAAGTTTTTATGTTGTCAGGATGGCAACACTCCTGAAATCTCAATGAAGATTGGTGGAGATTCACTACAAACATCAACATGGTCTGAGCTTATACAGGTTTCTTTCTATTTGATCATTTGTTTTATTTTCTATTCATGGTCTTGGTTTGTGTTTATGATTTTCAAGCTCTGTGTCTGTTTTTTTAACAGTTGAACTTCTTGAAGCATTTTCTTGGTGGTGGGTTTGTTAAGCACATGCAGGTTGGTTTTCTTGACCTGTCCTCACGTCTGATGTGATGTTTTGCTTTCATATTTTCCTTCTCAGTGTTGCTTTTATACACTGTTAACAAGTAATTTTATTTAAATAGGATAATGAATTCCTTCATGATGTCTTTGGGTTCACGCCAAAGAGAAAGCATATCCTTGGTGTTGAACATCAAATGTCAAGTGGTGAAAAGGTCAGTTAACTCTCCTTTTCAACTTGGCTGTCTATGACAGTCTTCAATCTGGAAATTTTTTATCTGTCCTAAAGATGTGAGACTGTCTTATGTCTACACCATCTAAACTATTCATCTTCTTGAGTGTCAATACAGTATTTGTTTTTCTTATATTTGGGATATTTGCCTAGGTAAACTTGTTTAGATGGAAATTTCAATGTGATTAGTATTGTGCTAAAACTTGAACATTCTTTAAACCATACTTCCTTTTTATAATAATGTTTGGTTGTTAATCCATTTGTGTATTTTTTTTGTTCATATTCAAGTCTAAACTCTTTCTTATCACAGCAAATATAGCAATCTCCACCTCCAGAGCCTTGAAATAATTCCCCCCTTACAAATCTCTTGAATTGAGGCACTGATCAGCAGGTCCAAAATGCAAAGCATTCCTAGGAAATCATGGTGTAAAAATGATGGCTGGAAAATAGACAAACATTTACTTTTGCTGATGACCTCATTCTTTGTGCCTGTTTTTTCTTTCAAGATATTGATACATTGCATTCCTTGCTACAGAGGATGTTCCGGTCTCCAAACTCAGTCCTCAATAAAGCCAGGACCCAGTTTCTGAACAAGCAGCGGATGCTATCTAAGGTTGGTTCTTCTACATTCAGTATAGTTATTGCACTGGCTTTTCTGGTCACGATTGCTCCTTTTGGTGTGAGAAACATTTCAAAAACTGAAGCACCAATGCGCTTTATTCTATATAATTGTTTATTTTCTTGTCATTTTACTTTTACTGGTTACACTTCTTTTTTGGGTGCAAGAAGTATTTTAAAAAATGTTTTTTTTTCCTTGACTTTATTAATTGCTTCTCTGTTGACCCGTACACTTTCCTGGATTCCGCAGGATAGAAACGTTGGGCATTTTGCTGTTGGTATGGGCGATGAAGATATGTGAGAAAAAGCTTCCACTGGAATCATTAATCAGACTGTAGGGTTAATGTTATCGACATTTTTACGAACGAAAGGAATGGATTTTGGGGAAGGCTATGTTGTTGATTGATATACACAGATTATTGTTATCCCAAGTTGAAAGATCAGATCATTCATTTTAATTGTACTGTGTAGTCCTTGCTTGCAATTACTGCTGAATGTGATTCCGTTGATTACCATCATTCATTTTATTGTTTGCAAATGGTTTGATTAGATTGAACCATTTCCTGCTCGTATTCCTTGTTTGCAAATGGCAAGCATGAAACATTTGGCATCTAGTTGCCGGGATGGACCGTAAGTTACGTATTACGTGAGATAGTGGGTGGTTAGGATGGGGTTTAAGAGGTATGTTTTTCTTTTTTGTGGATTGAGAGGAATGTTTTTTACATGGTTTTCAGTTCGATTTTCTATGTCCACTTTTACTAATGATCATGAATTATAAAGCTGAGTATTGAATAGCGAGTGCCTCGCTAAAGCAAGTGTTGCTAAAAGATTGCTATCGACCTAGCTAGGTTGTCTAGGGATAGTTCCTGGTTAGCCTGGTTGGGTTTATTTTTCAATTTGGTCACAAACTAAGGTAAAGTAGAGGGAGAACACAAATGCCATTTGTGCTAAACAAATACCATAGAAAAAAGGCACCGGGAGGAAAGAGTGTCCAAACTATAAAATGCCGCAAAATGTTGACCAGACGGAATTCCTTCCCAAAAGGAAAAGGAAGTGTCTGTTCCAGGCCCACGTAAACAGCAGCCAGACTATGCAGCTCTATGAAGCTCTCAAACATTCTATACCTCACACCATAGATTCAAAATAATAATAATAAAAAAAAAAAAACTGTATATTACTACTTGTATAAGCAAAGAGCATCTCACGAGCACCTAGAAACCGGACAATCCAGAGAAGCGCTTATTCATTGCCCTCTTCTTCCTGTAATGATTACTCCCTCTTCCCCCACCCTCTACCTCTAGGATTTCATGCCTTTTCTCTCCCTTGAATCTCAGAGCCATCAAACTGGTTGTCTTGGTTTTCATTTGACTCCCTCAGCCTTCCTCCTCTCTTACTTCCCCTGGAATTCCCAGTATTCCCTCTTCCTTCTGTCTCAGGTTCATCAGACTTATCCCGATCTTGTTCATGATACTCAATCAACTTCTAAGATGCACCTAGGGGAACATTACCACCGCGTCCAAGACCATAAATTAGTTCTTCCTACACTTAATTAATTAAAGAAGCTTCGTTGGCATTTGCCACCCCGACCGAACCTGCAGCCTTGTAACTATAGTTCTTTCCGTCCATCACATAATATTGTGGCTTTTTCCTGGAGCCCCTTTTAGTATTAGGAGCGGTATGAGCAGAGGTTTCAGTTTTGGTCCCTGAAGATTGTTGTCAAAAAAATATTAGTCTGCCTGGATTGATTAGTTTCTCACAACATGAGCATTCTAATTAAATTAAATTAAATTACATGTCCAAGTAAAAGAAATTCTTGAGAACATACAAATTTATAAATTTAGATTATAAGCTTATAAATAATATATATTATGGAAAACAGGCAATCAAAAACTATAAACATATAAAATATTAGCATGCATAAGATTTAATCACAATCCTATCATGCATACTAATCATATAAAATATCTATGTTTAAACTAAAACAAAGAAGAATATTTACTTGTTAAGACATTTTAAAATAATAAAACTTTTGTTGTAGTCAAGGATAAATCATTGACAACAACATGCTTAATTTCTCTTTATTTAGTGCAATTAGGGTGTTTGCAATAAGTTTCGTAAGATTCTAACAACACCATCTTGTTTAAATACATTTCTAAATAAAATCAATAAATCAAAGATAATAAGCTTAGGTTTGATTTTGTTGAGGATCAAATATCTCTCAACAAAATCAAACCTAAGCTCTATATTAGGAGGAAAAATAAAGCACAAAACTGAGGAGAGAAGACTAAAAACTAAAGTGAGAGAGGGTGTATAAAATAAATAAAAAACAGTGTAGAAAACTTTTTATGTAGCTCCTTTTTATAATCAATTTTTGAAATCAAAACCAATAAGAATTAATTCTAATAAATATGAGAGTAATCTTTTTTTTATTATCAGATTTGATTACCTATCATAAAACCTGAATTAAACCTAATAGTTTTGGTTTTGGTTTTAACGAGCTAGAAAATTTTTCTAAAAAATTGTATAAGGTATGAAGAGTCAATTCTAGAAAAGGCTGAAGAAATTGATGGGACATAATTCATTAGCCGGATAAGATAATAGACAAGAAATAATAACAATAATTGGAATAGACCCAAACCCAAAACTAAGATGGGGAAAATAATCTTTTATAGCCTATAAAATTATTTTACAGTAAACCCAAACTCAAGACCAAGCTAGCTAGCCCGAGCATGGGCCGAGCTAGGCCATGCATATGCAGGTTTAATCTCCAAACTCACTTTGTTTAGGACCTCTCTTCTCTAAATGTTTGGGTGTTATTTGAGCACAATTTTAACTTTCCACATTCCCATTATATAAACAATTAGTAAAGCTTGTTTTTTTCCTACATGGAATATGAGTTTTTTAAAAGGTTTTGAGTTTCTCCAAAACATGTCAACCAAT
>Ga0307515_10023912_pt1 | contig 10676 bp, 6 predicted proteins | sample 17_EM_MG_FD_194513 | JGI IMG/M metagenome (GOLD analysis project Ga0307515, IMG submission 194513) | Populus trichocarpa ectomycorrhiza microbial communities from riparian zone in the Pacific Northwest, United States - 17_EM | ecosystem: Host-associated > Plants > Roots > Unclassified | place...
TCGGAAATGTACAGTTTGTTTATTTTGGTTGTTTTACTTGATCCTCGGTTGAACTTTGGAGCTCTCCCTCTCCCTCCTCCTCTCCTCTCTCTCTCTCTCTCTCTCTCTAAGATTTGTCTGGAAGGATGAGCTTAATTTATTTATTTCTTCAACAAGAGAGATGACAAAATTTTAGTCTGACATCGAAAATAGTCAAATCAGATTATTTTGATTCAACCCCAAGTTAGTTTCCGTGATTTATCGATGATATATTTTTTTTACTTGAGTTTTTAACTATTTTTATATAGAAGTTAGTTACACCAAGTCTTTTATAAGTTGCTTATTTTATTATTTTTGTTTCATTTTTTTTAAATGTATTTTCTATTCTAAAGTTTATAAGTTTAAAAAAATTTATATCCTCATGCTCATGTGCTAAAAAAATTTATCAAATTATTTACAATTAAATAACATTTAGTTATTATTTTGAGATTAAAAAAATAAAGATGGTAGAAACAAAAATACGTTTAGTTTAAAAGACAAAGACAAAAATAAATTTATCCATCTGGTAATATTAGAGTGAATTTTTGTACTTAAAAACAGAAGATACATATATGATATGTCTCAATATACAATATTTTTTATTTTTTATTTTTAAAATATAATTTTTAAACTAAGACATGTAAAATAAAAATTATTATTATCTTGGTTTTAAAACCAGACTCGATAGTTGACCTGGAGCAAAACTTAAGTCACGAGTCAAGAAGGTCAGCATAAGAATTAATTGGTTATTATCATAGTTTTAAAAATCAACTTGGAAGTTGATCTAAGACAAGGTCCAGGTCACGGATCGAGAGGGTAAATCCAGGTTGACTAAAAAAATAATCAAAATAATCTTGTTTTCACCAAGAAAAATTCAAATAAAAAAAATCAACAGGTTTTTAACCCATGTTTTTATCCCAGGTCAATCTGGATTTTTTACTATGTCAAGTTGGGTCAAAATTTCCTCTGTTTTTTTTTTTTAAGTCAGACGGGTTCAGGCCCTAGGTTAGTTAGGTCACATGTCGACCCGTTGGGCCAATCCTGGTTTTATACTTAGATTTATTATAATATTATTAATTTCAACACCCAGTACAAATAAAATTAAAAAAATAATATATAGTTATTTTTTAGATGTGTAAGTTTGACGGTATACATATTAAAGGTAAAATAAACTTTATATATCTTATTTTATCATATCTATTATAACCAGACAAAATATAGAGATATTCATTTTGTCTTGCATATCAGTACCACAAAGACGATTATATTTCTATTTATTTTTCTATCTAATTTTTCTTGTCTTTACCATTTCGTCTATTCTGTCCTGAGATAGTAATCAAACACCACCTTAATCAACATTTACAATATTAAATTATTAATATCACAACTTTGCCATCCAACATGTAACTACCACTTTACTGTAAAACTAATATTAGAACTATGCCAAAAAATAGAAAAGAGTAAAAACTGTCATAGTGGTTGGTTTCAAATCCCTCTTATGTTGCCATCTTCTTCCTTCACTGTACCTTTTACCTCTTATGTATCCCTTTTCATTCCTTTCTGGGTATTCCCTTCTTTCCTTTTCCGCGTATTCTTCTCCTTTTATTACATGCATAATGGAAGAATGATTTCTTAGTATAGAGCATCACAGCCAAGCAGTAGACTTCATTAACTAAGTTTTAGTCTTCCATGTTCTGACAAAGCTCCAATTATTTTTTGCAGATTTACCAAGTATACTAAAACGCCCTGCTAAAACACTGAAGGAATCTACAATAGCGTCTAAATTTCTTTTGTCCAAATCGTTCTTCAATTTTTTTTTATTTCAATTGCATTATTCTATGCCCAATTTAATGCTCAATTTGTTAAAAATTGTTAAGATAAGCAAACTTCAATGGAAAAGGGTATTTTTCCTTGATTTCTGACTGGATTGCGACTTTGAAAGGTCTGAAATATCTATAGCTTTTGATGTGATGGTTTTTGTTGGTTGGATGTTGCTATTCTTTGAACTGAGAAGATGGAAACAACATTTATATTGCTTTCTTCTAATCAACTGAGAGTTTGTAGATGACTGATCTTCGGTTTGTTCTGGTCTTTAGCATGATTAGTGCCTCTCCCACTGATTTTTAGGTGTTCTATCTTTCTCTTTGCATTTTCTGTTCAATTTTGCTACTTTCATCTTCATGTTTTTTAGTTGCTTTCTTTACATGTTCATGGTTGTTAATCTGCCTTTTTCTTTGTAGTGCCTTATTTTGCTTCTTCTTTTTTTCCTGCTGGGTTTATCCTTAGATTTGAAATTGAGAGAAGCTCAAATGCTTTGGCTCCCATGCCACTCGAAGAGCACAAAATCGCTCCATATGCAGATGCATGAGTAACATGCACTAACAATTTTTTTTTAAAAGTAATTTTTAAAAATAAAAGAAGACTTGATTGTTTATAACCCAACTTAATAATAAAAAAAAAATCAAAGTAAATGATAGAAACATCTTTGGATGCCAGGCTTATGAAACTTGATTTTAGGGGCAATTTAGTCAATCCAATTAGTAAAAAACAAAAAATAGCATTTAATGCTAATTAAATGAAAGTAACTTTCAAGTGCAATTTAGTAATTTTTTTGTGCATTAAAGATCTAGCTCACCATAATGTTCCATGATGTTCTCTATGAACTTGGACATTTGTGTCCCAAGGAAAACACCGGATTAACCTCCTAACATAGCTAAATGTTCGTGTGACAAGGATAAAATCATAAATTTACTATTAGAATCCATAATAAATTATGAGTGACCGATCCCTGTTAGTTTTTTTAATAATGTACATCCTAATAAATCAAGCAAAGAAATATCAAATAACGTGAAACCAAAACAAAACGCATACGCCACAAAAATATCCAACACTGAATTCAAACATCTGCCAAATCAATTTTCTAAGTTGCCCGCATCGCTAACTAGAACAAACCAGCGTACACTAAACTGGAGACCAGTCACTACTGCCTGGGTCTAATCAGAAGTCAGCTCTCTGCATGCAGATAAAACCTGAGAACAAGAACAGACAGAGGACATGTCAGGAATGGTTTTCTTGACTAAAACAGCACGAAGGCCACATTTATTTTTTGGCCCTGGTCTTTTTTCCTTTTCTGTTACCACCCATTCAGATCCAAGGGAACAATTTGTAACGCTAATTAAGCACAGCAAAATGAGGCCGAAAGCCTGAGTTCATTAAAAGGCAATTCAATGCCTAATTTCTCAATGAAAAAGGCAAGTCAATCTATAAATGTTGCGCCCGAATGGAGAAGCAAGTAGATTTTTTTGCCCCCTTGGATTTAATATAAAAGGTCTGTTCTTGCACTCGCCTTTTCGGTGACAAACAAAGCTAAACATGAGCTTTGTTTCCAGCTTATCAGGATGGAGATGGGAACAAAAGAAATTTTTGGCGTTTGTGGGTCACTCTTATAATTTAGTAATTCACGAGAATGCAGTACCCGGTAGTCATGGTAAATTAATAATAAAGAATTTGTACAAGAGACAATTGCTTCTTCCTTGTAAAATACTTTGCACAACTTTATATGTTAAACAGGAATTTCCTTTATCTGATTTCCACCGACATGATAAAATAAGGAGATCGGAAGGAATCCTTCGGAATGTGCAGCGCAAACTTTTGAATTTCAACAGATTCTTCTATATTATTGACCACATAGCATGACACTTTTACTACCCAGCAATTCATAGAAAACTATGAACTTGCTCGTTTAAAGAAACGGTATTGACAATTATTTCAGCACTTACTATTAGAAAAGAATTAGTTCTTCAGACGCATTTGACTGACTCTTGAGCTCTTAGAAAATCAAGACTCAAAATGAAAGAGTGCATGGCGTACCATGTTATGCTTCTGGGAGCCAAAGTGCTGCTTATTTCAACTAATCTGACTGTAACTAGTAAATTAGGATAGAACCATTTATTCCTCAATGCTCTATCATATTTACCTTCTAATGGGGGAAAAAACCCTGCAGTTTATTTTTTTAAAAAAACAGGCTTTGTTTACGAAGAAGTTAAAGCAAGTAAAGTACTTTAGATCTCTATAATTCAATGTACATATGAACAAGTGTAAGGAGACCGGGGAATTGCTCAGACATTGAACCCACACTCTCTAAATCTAGAACAAGACGACAGGCACGGAAGGGGAGCATGATACATGAACGAAAACAAAACAATGTACACTCTAGTATTAATGCACGTATACAAAACCCCTGGGAAGCATGACATGTGAAGAGAAACATGGCAACCATGTAATGACATCAAAACTAAATGAAGAGCATTTGGGATAAGGCTTCAATTAGTTGTGATTGCATGGCAGTAACCATATTATAGGAAATTAATTATTAGTAAGCAACTATCCAATTTGCACCATCAAATTTAAAGCAGTAATATTTCACGCAAGTATAAAATAATAGAGTTTGTGGTGTTCAATCACAGACAACATACCTGCACAGCTATTTATTAGCATGGCATTACAGAACTATTTGTTCATGCAGAACATGCCTCAACAGCCGAAGCGCTTTGGCATTGGACATCAATCCTGTTAAGTAGTTCTGTATAGGAGGAAGTCAGTGAAAGTTCAAGTGCATTAACACCCTCAGTTTCATTGCAACCTTTACTGCTGTTGTCCATGAAGCCAACACTATCAAAACCATTTTCAACCGGCTGATTCATGTGAATGATCTTACCAAATAACTGAATAGAGCTAATTCCAACCTTTTTGGGGTTGAAGCTCCTGTTTCCAGTAAAGTCTTTGCCAAAAGAATGTGCACTACTCTGGCTCTCAGGTGATAAGTCCCCAGACTGCAAACTGCCAATGTTCATCTCACTGGGCATTCTTTTCATTTTGGGTACCAAGTTGTTTCCAAAGACCTTGTCACCAAACACCTGAGAAGCATTTTCACTTATTAAGTTGGATAAACTGAATGTGGAAAAAGGATCTTGCCTGGCTCCCTGCATGCCAGCAGGAAAAGTACTATAATTCAACATTGAAGCATTCATGTGCCCCGTTCTTGAATTAGTTAGGTCTGACATCGGAAAGAAAAGTTCTCCATTTGTCAGGAACCCAGAATCATTAGGATATCTCAATTTCTTCATTGGGGGGGATGCGTCTTGAAGTGGCAGTGTGGTTGCAACAAATTCCACTTGCCAAGGGCTCACTCTCTTTACATTCTGCAGAACTTCAGGCTCATCCCAAGTAATCTATGCAAGAGAGAAAAAGGTTGAAATGGCAGCAAATATGGTAAAAGGATCAAAAGTTTGATGTTGTGACTATGAAGGAAACTTATAAAACTGCAACTATATAACAGAATCATTAACAGATAATCGCTAGTGGAGCTCACTACTTGACCTAAAACTGTTAAACACTTACGAAGAGAGAAAGACTTGGTTAAAATTAGACAACCTTCAAAATCAAATTGCAGAGATTGTGAAAATGACCCTAGGAAAGGGAAAATGACTCGTGGAACAAACCAGAAGTCCCTAACAAGTGCCGCAGTGAAATTCTAACTTAAATAGTAACAGAGTTCTTAAGACTTTAGGTGGTACTCCTTTGCAAGTAATCGAAGAAAACCTTAATCATGTTTCATGACATATAGCTTCAAGACAAGTAATGTAGCCTTGGGTAGGATGAAGAACAAAGAAAAACAAGGTATACAGTACACTAGCTTAGTTGCAGCAAGCTATTCAGTGCCCTAAATATTCAGTACCCAAATCACAATTGCATCCAAGCACCAAAGTCACAGGAAACAGCTTACATATAAAATTCAAAAACTAGGAAACTGTAAAAAGAACACGACTATTTCAAGCACAACCTTAATATCCGATTAGAATAAATTGCTCCATTTCATTGACAGCCAACTGCTCTTCATTTTCTCTGGCATTATTAACATCTATTCTTATTGTTTAACATACACTACAGGCATGATCATTCACAAAAAAATCACAGCAGGGGAGATTAGCCCTTAGCATTTCATCATAATTTTCTGCTCAAAATCAAAACTAGCAGGTATTGTTTAAGGGCATAAGCAAGCCACAAAAATGATTTAAGATCGTTTGAAACGAATGTATTTTTGCTTCCTAGCTCAAAAGCAAAAGACCCCATTATCCTCCCAAATCACTTATTTTCACATGACCATAAACTGTATAAAACAATGAACAAATCACTCTATAAACCAAACAAAAATGTAAATCAGCAAACACGTTATTAACATACATACCTGAAGCATGCGCCAAGGAGAGCCACGCCATGCACCACAGTCAGGCAAACCAGTACCCGAAACAGTCCCCTGAAACCAAGTCATTCTGGAGGAATCCTCAGTCTCCACAGCCATCTTCACTCTCATCCCAGCAGTCCAAAACACACATAGTGCAGCTTCCACCACTTCAGCCCTCACCACAAAATCTGAATACCACCCTGCCCTCGGATAGTAGACAACCTCAAACGGCAAGCCTTTAGCCGCCCTCTCTACTGCCTCCACCACAGCCTCTTGAGACAACCGCCCTCTCCAACTCCTTGAAAACCCCTCCTCCACCTTCACTTTCCCATCTCCACCGCTGTCAGAAACCTGCTCCCTCCACCTGGCACTGTTATTAAACCTAACAGCCCTCCTCACTCCAATGAACATCTCTCCCTTCAAATTCCTCATAAAAACCACCGAATCTCCCGCAATCAACTTCTTATTGTTAACAAACTTACTCCAACCGGTAGTTAGCAAGTGCCTACGTGGCGTACCTCGATAAATGTGCCTGAAATCCCAACTAACGCCGTGAATATCGGCAACCGTTAGAGTCTGGACCGGAGGCTCCGCCTGGTAGTTTAACGGAGGGAAGATCGAGTCGGCACAGAACCTCGGGACAGAGAAGCCGCCACCGTTATTCGCATCTGATGGAGTTAGAATCTTAGAGAAGGCCAAAATCTTTCTTTCGTCGTCATCAACGTCATTAGCACCTTCACCTTCACTTCTACAAGGTTCTAGAAAGGAGAGAGGGAGGTTAGAGAAGGGGTTATCGAGAGGGATAAGGAGAAGTCTGGTGAAGACCTCGTCAGTTACTGGATCAGCGAGGAAATCAACGGCGGAGATTTGACAAGGGATTGAGGGTTTAGAGAGAGCGAGATTGGAGAGGAATGGAGGATGAGGTGCCGTGGACGATGAGGATTGTTCGAAATGACCTTGAGGGAAGTAGTAAACCCTAGAGTTAACGGCGGGAATTTGAACGGAGGATCCTGCACAGGCTCGCCAGAACCGCGGGTCGACGCGACTGAGCTCAGTCAGTTGCGGCGGCGGCATTTGTTAGTTCGTTTGGGTTCCGAAACCAAAGAGAGAGGTAAGAGTGAAATGGAAACGGTTTCCTAACATATGAGCTCTGAGTGTGTCGAAAGAGAGAGAGATATTTATATATATAGAGAGAGAGAGAGAGAGAGTTAAATATTGTCTGAGATGAAGTACGGGAAAGAGAGTGCCGTCTCGGGGTCGGAGAACGGGCAAAAAAAGATGGAGAAGTTTAGGGACTGCTTAATTGGCTACACTGTATTTTACAGTTTTAGCCACGACACTCTTGCCAACTAACTTCAGGATTCTTCACCCCTTTAGTTCTCCACGCTATCCCGAGACGCGTGCACCACACTCTATCAGGTATGAATTAAAAAAGGAAAAACAATCCAATTTCTTAGGTGTAGATAAAAAAAATATTTTTATTCTACTATAGTTATTTAGATTTCCACAGTAATTCAGTGATATTATCAAAAGCATTTCTAAATATAATATTTAAAAATATATTTTGTGAATTATTTTGACAATAGTTATCTTGAAAAATGTTTATATAATAAATTTATGTAGAGTGATTTTACTAGTTGTTTTGTATTCAGATTTATCCATCAATTTAAATATATTATTTTTTTAAATATATGATTTTAGTATTTTTTCTAAATATAAATCAACTTAAATTTTTATATTTTTATAAGATCTATCAGCTACAGATAAACAATTATTTATGTAATATTAATAAGAAATGAGATTGAAATAAATATTATTGAACTATATTAATGAGAGGTAATGAGAGGGTGATTGGTATTTTAACCACAATCTTATTTATCCAAGATTAAAATTTATTTTAATGTTCTTGGATTGGTTTTATGTGTTTATATTAAAATAAATTTTTAAAAAATAAAAATTATATTATTTTAAAATACAAATGATGAAGTAATTTATGTAATATTAATGAGAAATGAGACTGAAAGAAACTTTATCAAATTATATTAATGAGAGGGTGATTTGCATTTTGACCATAATTCTGTTTGTATAAAATTAAAATTTATTTTAATGTTTTTGGATTGGTTTTATATGTTTAAATTAAAATACAATTAAAAAAATTAATTATTTTAAAATATTTAAAATAAAAATACTAAGAAAACAACTGCATTCTGCAAGTGCAGCGATGGTGCTTCCAATTTGTGGCAACAAGCAGTTACTAAAGTGAGATCTTAAAAGGAATGAATACAAATCTCGTACACATAATTATATTGGCAGTGACAGGTAATAATTACGAAAAGGAAAAGTTGACGGCGCGTGAAAGGTGAATAAATGAATTAGTGGGGCTTACACGTGTACAGCGTGTGCCGTGAAACGAACCTCGAAAAAAATAGGATTTGAAAGGCTATATATCTTTTATTTATTATAGGAGTTTTTAAAAGTATTTTTAGTTTTGAAAAAAATATTAAATTAAATTTTTTAAATTTTTTTTAATAATTTTAATGTGTTCGTTTTAAGAATTTAAAAAATAAAATAAATTAATATATTTAAAATAAAAAATATTTTAAAAATCACTTTGTACCACAATCTTAAATGCATGCTAACATGACTTAGAGGGTGTTAGAGACAATGATATAAATTATTTTTCATAGTACTTTTCGTTTAAAATATATTTAAATAATATATTTTTAAATTTTTTAAATTTATTTTTGACGTTAACATTCCAATATGATTCCAAAATATATAAAAAAATTAATTTTAAAAAATATTCAAAAATTAACAAAAAACAGTAATTCAATCGCTATGCTAAATGTACCCTTAGATATTTTTATTGAGAAGAGAGAAAGTTACTGAATTATGACAATAAGAGAAAACGTTAGTGGTTGTCATTGATTCCAGGAATAAAAAAATATTGACTTTTGTATTAATTAATTCCTTTCGTCAAGAGAAATTTGATGGTGGTTTTTAAAAACTTCAATGTTGCCTTAAATACAAATCGAAGTCAAGAAAGGAAATTCTTACCCGGTTTGATTTTGTGTTCTTAAGTTGTTTTCTTGGGTTTTTTAGTTTGATAAATTGGTTTTTTTTTTTTATGTTATAAGGGTGTTATTCAAGTGATTTTAGATATAAAAAAAAAAAAATTGTTGACCCCAAAAAATCAACCCATGATTTTTCGGCCACTAATTGTAGTTGAAATCGAGGCAACAACAAATGAAACGTCTGTTTTATTTTTATTTTTTATTTTTTTAAAAAAGGATGATAAGTCATTCACCATTTACAGGAAAAACAAAAAAAAGGGTCTAAACGCACGGGCATGGACTAGAGGTTTTTTTTTAAGGCTTAAGCATGCTTGGCTACCCAGGCCAGACCTGTGCACCTGACCTCTTATTATTATTATTGTTATTGTTGTTGTTTGTTTTTTTCTTCTTCTTTTTTCAATTACATTCTTTAGCTTTAAAAAAAAAATTCCTTCTCGATTTTTGTTATCATATATTTAGCTATTTTAAAAAAAAAAATTATTAAACCCAATGAAATCCATGATTCAGATCGTGGATTAAACAAATTAAGCCACGAAACCAGAGTTAATCCAATATATTTTAGTCTTTTTTATATTTAATTTTTATCTTTCAATTTCATATACATTTTTTTTAAAAAAATCTATTTCTGCTATCATATGTTTAGGTAAAAAATAATTTTAAAAAATAAAATAATTTAACTAAATGAATCTCTAACCTAGATCGCGAGTTTGACGAATTAAACCAAGAAATGAGGTTCGATTCAATATAATGTAGTCTCAGTTTTTTTTTAATTAATCTTTATTATATGTTTTGTTTTGGTTTCCGTAGGATTAAATGGTTATGATTTGCTTTTTATAGAGTTATTATGGTTTCAGGATACAGGTCATGAGTTTAATAAATTAATCACAGTTGATTAAAATTAATTCAATAAGTGTGTCAATTTTATTTTTTTTGAATCCTTGTTTTTGGATCTTTCTTGGTCATCTAGGAATTTTTTTCCATTAAAAAAAATCATCTCCAGTATAACACAAATCAGTAATCTAGTCTAAGCCTGTTTTAAAAACTTTTTTTAAAAAATATTTTTTTATTTTTTTTATTATTTTAAATTAATTTTTTTAGATTGTTTTCATTAATATCAAAATATTTTTTTAAAAATAAAAAAAAATATTATTTGAATATATTTTTAAAAAAACTTTAAAAAGCCACTGCACGCTAACATTATAATGCTTACTATTCATCTCCAATCCATTCGGTCGGCCATGTCTAGTCATTATCCACCAACATCGAAATGAAATTGAAAAGACTCTTAAAGTAAAAAGATTATACATTCTTCGGTTCGATTCATCTCCAATTCTTCATCC
>Ga0307515_10023913_pt1 | contig 10676 bp, 1 predicted proteins | sample 17_EM_MG_FD_194513 | JGI IMG/M metagenome (GOLD analysis project Ga0307515, IMG submission 194513) | Populus trichocarpa ectomycorrhiza microbial communities from riparian zone in the Pacific Northwest, United States - 17_EM | ecosystem: Host-associated > Plants > Roots > Unclassified | place...
TATTACTTAATCTATTAATTCCCTTAGGGTGTCCGCATCTTCTATCAGAATAATTACGTCCTAGACTTTAGCCTTAAGTCCCTATTTATACTGTGCCATAAGCGCCCTATTATTCTACTTAACTTATATAGCTAGTGTTTAGAACTATATTATGTACTTAATTGCTAAAGTTTGTTATATAATATCTTAGAGTTTTCTTTCCGCTATAGTCACTGCCTCTAGGTCTCTAAACATTTGTATAAGTCGCTCTATAAATCCTTCCTAATTTAAGAATATAAACCGCACCTTCTAATTAGTGGTTGTTATTTTATTTGCCTGTGTTTCTATAAGGTAAGGCTTAAACTATTTAAGTGCTCTTCCTAATAAGAATAATCCTGCGTAAGCTATTTAATCCATAGGTGTTACCAGCTTTACTCCCTCTTACGTAACCTTAAAGTGCATTTATATAAGGAATCCTTTAAGCTTTAATCTTTCTCCTAAGAATCTTTTAATTAATGGTAACTTAACCTTTACTACGCCTATCCCGTTAATCCTTTATTTAAGTGTTGTATTATTCTCTATTAACTAGTCAACTATCTCTTATAGTTGTCCGACCGTTATAGGTTGTTGCGAGTTAGTATCTGCTATACTGGTGTTGCCTCCTAACCTTAAAGTAGTTGCTGCCGTTAATGGCGTTATGGTGGCTGCTTTTAGTAGCATATTATTTGACTTATTAAAACCGTAACTGGGTAATAATTGTGTAACGGAACCTTATAGCAAGTACTATAATGGGCTCGTTAATGGGCTAGGTATATAGGTATTATAAGTAAGTTAATAACGTAATAATAACTAGTGGAGTGGTTGCCTAATAGATTAACTCTAATTGTATTCTGAGAATTACTATAAGAAAAGAACTATCTAGAGTAGGGACTGTGGTCCTTTAAATACATAACCGTACTCCTAGGAAACCCTCCTTATATATGAGGTATACATTATACATAAGGTACGTGAGTCCCTCTTATTCCTCTCGTCCCTTGCGTAGTACATCATATAACTTACTTACTATTCCTCGTTATATGGTTCCACTGGCTCCATACTAGACCGTGCTTATATTAACCAATTAGCTTCTTCTAACTCCCTTCCTAGTAGTCGTAATATTGTACTTAAAGCGTCCGTAATAACCGCGGTAGAGGAGCTTCTAATTGCGCGCGTATACGTTTATCTGCAAGTCGTGTATATACGCGGCCAGTAACATCGCTATACTAGCTATGTCTACTACTTTAGCCAGAACACACTAAAGACTTAAAGGCAGCTACTATGGCTACCTTCTAAACTTAATATACTGGTTGTAAGGCCTACGGCAGTAGAGGGTAGCAAATACCTAAGTTGAGGGTTTACTAAGCGGTATACCATAAGGCGCTCTGCTATAATACATTAGCTTTCCTTTCTAAAGATTAATTATCCGGATTACCGCGACGTTAAAATATATAGTAACCGGCTTACTAGCTTACCTAAGAATGGTTTTATATTAGATTAGCTGCCTTTTATTAATAAGCCGGATTCTAATTCTAGTACCCTAAGAGCTTACCCCCCTCCTAGACTATAGGCTGTATTTGCTCCTACGGGCAATTATACTTCTACTATTAATTATCTACCTATTGGGCTTAGCGATAATATATAGAATGGCGAATTTAACGATAACGTACTGGATACTTTGGTTCCTGATCTAGCGCCTAATCTTAGTAAATTAGAGCTTCTAAGTCGCGAGGTTTAATATTAGTAAGGCCTACGGGCGGGCCTAGAAATCCCTACTATGCGGTAAACACCTCTCTCTAAGCGATTAGCCAATTATATTATACGCGGCGCCTTTCCTATATTATTCCCTTATAGTAAGGCTAATTTTAATACATTACGAAGACGTACAGTTACCCTGGCTGCGTACGCTAAGTATATACTTAAGTATCAGGACGGTTAATTTAGCCGCTACCCCTTATTTCGCTACTATCTATTTAATTGGATTATAAAAGAGTAAGCCCTTAAAGCTACTAGCTTTCTTTATAGTCGATTTATTAAGAGTGGCCTATCTCTAAATAAGCTTAGTAATCTCATTAGTGGTAATAGGGGTAACTAGATTCTAAATAGGATTATACGGCATATATGGAAGCTTAAGAGTACTAGGCCTTACTGGAGATAGAAGAGAAATAAGCTTATAGCTTATGCTGAAAATATTAAGAACGGGTCTCTATTCTTTACGCTTAGCGCTACTAATTTATATTAGTATAATCTATAGTCTTATATGCCTTAATTTGATAAATATAAGGCTGCTAATAAGGCCCGGCGCCGTCAGATTACATCTCGAAATCTTAACGAAAATCCTTATATTGCTACTTACTGGCTATATTGCCGCTTTAACCTGTTTAAGAAGCACGTACTTATAGATCTATTTAATAGCACTGACTTTTAGTTCCAGTTTAAGTAGTAGGTGTAAGGTAGCAGTTATATACACGGTTTTTTATAGTGTTTAACGGCTTTAAAGCCAGACACGTTAACTAGTAAATTAAGAAAGGCGTTTGCTAAGTATTAAGCTACTTTTATATCTATATTAAATCCTGATTAATCTAGGCCTCCTAATCTTTAATATTCTTTAGCTCTTGGCTATAAAGAATAGCTTAACAGTAGTAAGCTGCTTACTGCTTACCTTAATCGATTTTAACGCTACCACAGTTGTACTAAATCCTACTGCTTAAGGTTAAAAAAAGGCTCCGCTAGAGTAAAGGGGTGCCGCTTTTACTTTCCACGCTCTTTTTATAATAAGGCCGCTGTATTAAAGGATCAAAATCTATATTACTAAATGTTCTATCCGCAGCGTAATAATAAGCTTCTTAATAGTTATAATGCAGCTATAATATTAGCGTAGATGGCTAATATTAATACTTCACCAGCTACAAGTATATTAGTAATAGTTAACTATATAGGCAAATATTGTAGTAAGGAGGAGAAAAAGTTAACTTCCTACTAGGAGTTGCTCTAATTAGTATAGCCATACACTAACAGTCTTTATGCCTTCGGCTTAGTAGTAGCCAAATTTATAAACAAGCTTATTGCTAAACGCGATTAGTTGGCGTAGGAAGTATGCTATTTACTTCTTAATATTCCCTTTTATAAAGGCTCTAGGAACGTAGTAACTTTAGATTATTAGTAGGAAGATAATTAAAGCACTATATATGAGCTTAAGGACGGGCAACTGGAGGAGTACGGACTGTCTACTTATAAGAAATATAAACGCCGCCTAGATAGGGCAGAGGATATTACTTTCCTTAATTTTCTACTCTATTTTAATTACACTAATTATAAGCGTTGGCTAAGAGCAAGGCCTTAAGTTATATTATACTTTCCGCGCTATAAAGGCAATCCTTCCTATCCGTAGTATCCTAAGTTCTATTATATAAAGCTCCTTCTTTATTACCCGTAAAGGGAGTATAAAGAAGTAGCTACTTATACTAATAAATTCGGAGCCCCGGATTACGTGGCTTCCTATTAGGCTTATATTATATCTTATTAGCACCTACCCAACTACTTTTATAATCGGGTACTAGAGGAAACTTATAAGGCTGCTGCTAATATTAATAAGTTTAATAACGATTTCGTAGACAATCTGGAGCTATATTAGTCCTTTAAGATACTATATACCCGTATTCGAAATACTAATATAGTTAAAGTTGAGGACCCTAATAAGCTTAGTAATAGGGAGCTTAATTATAACTACGATTAAAGTAGGCATTAGGGTACATACCCGCAGCTTAATAAGAGGACTTATTAGCAGGACGTATAATTACAGCCTCTACCACGGAGCTACCTACCATAAATAGCAACTCCGTCCTCCCTATAACCAGCCCAGCGTTATATTTACGATATTATAGTTAGTTACTATAGGCAGATCTAGATAGGCCTTAGTCCCCCCCCGCTGCGGGTTAATATTAATAGAGAGGCAGGAACTAGTAAATTACATCTTATTATAGTTCTGTCTGCTATATTCTATAATATAGCAATATCTAATAGTAAGCCGTTACTATTAGTTTAAGCCACCCCTACTAGAGTAGCTGCCTTTAATATTAACGGCAGAACTATATACGAACTGTTAAGGTTACTAGTAAACCGTCCCTTTAAGGAATTGCCTATTACCAGTCTTACGCCTTTATAATAGGCTTTTAAGGATATTTACTACCTTATCCTTAACGAAAAATTAATAATTAGGCAAGTATATCTAGCTTGGATTAATTGCCGCCTCCGTTAGATCTATCCTACGCGTAATAATAATTACTTTAGAGGCTTAAACGTCTTACTAGTGGGCGATTTCTATTAACTGTCCCCTATATGTTAGACGGCCTTATATAACAGTCTATCTACTTACCCGTCGGAGCTTATTAGCCGTAAAAAGGAAGCCTATAAGGTAATTGACTAAACTACTGTCCTTAATTAAGTTATATGGTAGGGCGGTAATGACGCCAAGAGTTTTATATTTAGGACCGCCCTTACCAAGCTACGTATTAATTCTATAAGTAATTTAACTTAGAAGCTTCTTTTAACTAGGTGTTAGCAGGGCTTATTTATTAACAAGGTTGTAAACTTTAATAATGTAATCCGGCTCTATAATATACGCGCAGCTATAAGTAAGTATAATACTATCCAGCTTCGCAACCTTTTACGGCTAGTAGTGGTTATTAAGTTAGTAGACACTGGTGTAGGTGTATAAAAGGTTACTCCTAATTAGTATAAGACTGTACAGAATTTAACCCTATATATTGGCGCTAAAGTTATACTAATATAGAATATCTGGATTAAACTAGGCTTAGTAAATAGCACTACTAGTATAGTTAAAGATGTTATATAGAAGGAGCACGCTGACGTTAAAAGGGATCAGCCCTAGGCACTGCTAATTATAGTAGATAGTTATAATAGACCTGCCCTATTTACTTAGTAGAACGGAAGGAAAATCGTCCCTATCTTTTCTATACTTTATAAGTAGGAGGGTATAAGAGGCTCTTACTTACGGCGTTAATTTCTAGTTACTCTAGCTTTTACTTTTACTATACATAAAAGCTAGGGCCTAACTCTTAATTAGGTAGTTCTAGATATTAAGGAAAAGGATAAGACAGCTAGGCTAACTTATATAGCAATCTTATAAGTTAAAAAGCTTTTAGGGCTTATATTCAAATATAGATTTAATAAGAAATAATTTTAGTCATCTATAAGTAAGGCTAAGGAGGTATAATAGGAAGATTTTATATAGAGGTAGCAGTAACTACTCGTAAACAACTTTTCCTAAATAGGAAATTATATACTAGCTTGGAGGTAAGTAGAGAATATAGCATTTATTTTAGTTTTTTAACTTTTAAACAGCTTAACTACAAAGTCTAATTTATCTAAATTTTAACCCCCCTATCCGTCCTACCTTCTTATTACCTCTAGAGCTGTTAGATATACATATAATAGTATATAGGGAGAATTAGCAATATTGCCAGATTAATATTGCTGCTATCTATAGCGTTAATTAATTTTTAGAAAATTTTAGATTTTTTTTTTAGGGCGGAAATGTCACTTATATAATAAATTACGTAACCTCTAAGAATGCATATTACTTCTAAATTAACCCTACTTAGTTACTGCAGTAGACCCTCTTAATAAGATATAATGCCACCTAGCAGTAACTAAGGCGCCTTAACCTTACTACTACTCCTTTTATAGGCCTCCTCCCGTCTATAAATAATCCCTCTTTTATACCTACTCTTCCTTCCTTATAGGGAGCTAGAGGTGCTCTAATACGCCTCTTTAGTCTCTACTAAGAAATCTATTAGTTAACGTGGCGATATAGATAATATTAGATAAGAAGACGATAGGTAAGAAAGAAGATAGGAAGGACAAAGGAGCCTCTAGTAGGTGTTAGTTAAGTAACATTAATAGCTATATTATAGCCGCCTAATCTCCTATACTTATAGGCCTCCTCCCATCTATAAATACTCCCTCCTTTATACCTTCCTTTCTTCTTTTCTTCTTCCTTATAGGAGCTAGAGGTGCTCTAATACTCCTCCCTAGTCTCTACTAAGGGATCTATTAGTTAATATAGCGATATAGACAGTATCGGACAAGAAGATAACGGGTAAAAGAGAAGACAGGAAAGACGGAGGAGCCTCTAGTAGGTGTTAGTCGAGCAACATTAATAGCTATATTATGGCTGCCTAATCTCCTATACTTATAGGCCTCCTCTCGTCTATAAATACTCCCTCCTTTATACCTTTCTCTCTTCTTTTCTTCTTTCTTATAGAAGCTAGAGGTGCTCTAATACCCCTCCCTAGTCTCCACTAAGGGATCTATTAGTTAACGTAGCAATATAGACAGTATTAGACAAGGAGATAACGGGTAAGAGAAAAGACGGAAGGAGACTCTAGTAAGACGCTAACGCTCTACCCCTAGGGAGACTTTTAATTTTCCTTACCCAAAAATTGCGTTACGTAATGATATTCAGGAACGCAAATATATGCCCCCTCCTATACCCATACCACTACTAAATATTTTAGATTTCACACTTAGAGCTGCTTATAATAAGCGTTCCTAAAAGATCTACTAATTTAGTGTTCTAAAATTGGACATTATTAACGTTTTATATAGGGGTCGTTAATTAAGCTCCCAAGATACGATTTTTAAAGTTTAATACTATACCAATATTACAACTTTCTTGTAATGGCCGAGCCACCCCTAATCTCCTCCCTTCCCTCCCTTCCCTCCCCTCCCTCTCTTCCCCTTCCTCCTATTACTCGGCACCAAGCCATTACATTATTATATAATCGCGTCATCGTGTTAAGGTAGTAGACAGCCACGCAGCAATTTAGTTATTAGGCGATTAAAAATATTTAATATATAAAGCTTTAAATCGGAATTACAATTAACTGCTCTATTATATCCTACGTAAAGGGCTCTATATTAAAGCTCTGTTGTCCAAATATATACTAGATTTGTGACTAATATAATCTTAATTACTAGCTACAAAAGCTCTATTAAACGCCCCTAAGCTAAAAGCCTTAAAGCCAATAGCTTCTGGATTAAAAGCTTCTAAATTAAGGCTTTATATCGAAGCTCTAAATAAAAGGCTTAGTAAGCGTAAACTCGGTCAAAATTTTCGTTAGTTTTTACCCTAATAATTATCTTTATTATTCCTAAAACTTCTTCATAAGGAAGGTGCAAGAACTTTTATTAGGGACCTCCGTAGTAGGGGCTTAGGAATAGGTTTAATTACTTAATTTAAGAAGTATTAAATTAACGCTATGCTAAAGTTAGCTTTCATGCTTCAGCACTAAAGCATATACTCGCGGGTCGCTGGGCCCTGTCCACCAGGATGTATAAGTTATCTCTTACCCGGGTGCACGCCCAGGAGCTCTTAGGGGCTGCCAAGGCTAGCCGAAGGCTAGCCCTTGGCACCTCCTTATAAGCTCCTCGGGCTTGCAGCCCTCCTGTCCTCCTCATCGGTCCGTCTCCGTACGAGGCTATTGCCTACCCTCATTACCATATCGTCCTCTTCCACCGACTCTCCTTGTGATTCATGCTCGGCTTACCTGCTCCCTACCGTACACCTGGGCAATATGCCTCACAGGACGCGTTAGCATCTGCCTAAATACTAAAAGCGCGTAGCTCGTAAGGAAGTGGCGTTCCTATTATAAAAAAGTAATTAATTATAAAGGAGACTGGTCTAACTTAACTTATTAGCTTATTAGGTTAAATAGGTGTTATTGGGGAGTTAAACATATAGGTGAAAGTATCTCTTATATAAAATTGTAAAAATTAAAGTTAAGCGCTATAGAGTCCGCATCAAAGGCCCTTAGACGGCAAACTTAAGGTCGGTAGATAGCTGGTTGGTTAAAAAAAAGTGGCGGTTTTTAGGATGAAAACTAGTGACATTTCAGTATTAGTGAGTGCGCCTTCAGTCTGCCCTCGCCGCCTGAGTCGCTTACTGAGATAAGCATATGCCGTTCCTGCCTCCAGGTGTTAACGTGATTGCGCCTTGCCAAGCTCCAGCTGGGCTGATATTTGAAGTCGAAACTTCGAGATGAATTTCATCCTCACAGCAATCAAGTACTTGTGGCACCATCTAGTGCTTGCTTCCCCCGTGATCGTCGTTTCCTTACCGCTTGAGGCCTAGTCGGACCGATCCACCCGCCATTTTGTGCTCTGCCAAAGCAGGAACTCGAAGATGCGGCTCTTGCACCACAAGAACGATGGAAACATCGGCCTGACCGACGATATCATACAAGACATTCCCGCATACGCGATACTGTCTCACACTTGGGGTAGAGATGATGAAGAGGTCACATTCAAGGACATCCAGGACGGCCCTGAGCAAGCGAAGTCCAAGGCCGGCTATCGCAAGATCGAGTTCTGCGGGAAGCAAACCGCTAGCGACGGACTAGAATACTTTTGGGTCGACACTTGTTGCATTGACAAGTCTAATAATGCTGAACTTGCCGAAGCTATCAATTCGATGTTCCGTTGGTATCGCAATGCTGCGAAATGCTATGTGTACTTGGCCGATGTTTCGATGGGCAGTCAGGATGATATCGACCAGGCATTGCAAAAGAGTCGATGGTTTACCCGTGGATGGACACTTCAGGAACTGTTAGCCCCGGGTTCGGTTGAGTTCTTCTCGTTAGACGACAAACGACTTGGTGACAAAAAATCACTAGAGCAACAGCTTTTTAACACTACAGGAGTCGCGCTTGCAGCACTTCGAGGAGGTCCTCTTGATTCCTTTAGCGTCGAACAACGAATGGCGTGGGCAGAGAAACGGACAACTAAGAAAGAAGAAGATAAAGCTTACTCTCTTCTGGGCATCTTTAATGTCTTCATGCCGCCAATATATGGCGAGGGCACGGAGCACGCGTTCTATCGACTTAACGAAGAAATTAAGAAACGTGCAAAGGCGTCAGCAGATCGCAATCTCTCTGAAGGGCTTCCGATGTTTCGAAGCGACTCAATCTTCCCGCAAGAACGGCTTCTGGTCCGTGCAAATGTACAGTCTTTTCTTACTCAGGCGCTCAGCTGCAGTGGGCACGTTCGTGTCATCTTGCATGGCCTTCCAGGCATAGGGTAGGCGAAGCTTTTATATCTAGAGTTCTCTCATCGCGCTAACTTTGTGTGACAGGAAGTCAACTATGGCAAGATCATTTGCATACAATGCCCAGAAAACTATGGCCATTCTTTGGATACCCGGCAATTCTGAGGCAGCTATCAAACAAGCATTCGAGCAGTATGCCAGGCAGATATGTGGAAACGACCAGCAGTATTCGGAGCCTATGCCTCTCATTGCTCGTCGGCTATCCGAACGCTTTTCCGGCCAATGGTTGGTTGTATTTGATAGCCTGGACACTCCTCTTATCAACATTCAGCGATATCTCTTTGCTGACCTAGGGGAGAGCAAAATCCTCATTACAACAAGGAACAAGGATTTGGCTTCATATATCAAAGCTACACATGTTCTTCAGATGAATCCGCTGAATGAACAAATTGGTCAAGACCTCCTGAGTGTGTACATGAACACAGACTCAGCTTCGCTTACTGCAAGCCAAGCTGTCCAAGAGGAGCAGACTCCCCAGGAAACGGACGCAAGAAGACGCATCGTGAAGGAGCTTGGGGGTCTTCCGTTGGCGATTGCCATCGTAGGTGCTGCTTTACGGAAAGAAAGTGGCATCCCGAGCATTAACAGCCAAGCCTATCTTGCGTGGGCTGATGAGGTCAAAGACATTTTACTTGAGCAAGATCCGGTGTTCTCTGACTACTCCTCTTCAGTTTGGAAAGCCTTCCAATTCGCGTTTCAAGGCATCCTACAAGGCACTGGGATCAACCAATATGCAGCATTCATGGCTCATTTCGCGGCGTCGTGCGAGAACGCGTCAAATCTCGCAGAATACATTCGTTTGTATCGCAAATTTAGAACTTGGAATACAGCGAGCACCCGATCCGCTGCAACCCCAGGCCATTCTGTCATCGGTCAGCTTTGTTTCCTGGAGATTGGGTTTTTCGAGCTCGCAATCAAAGCCCTGGTCGCAGTGAACATGGTCACAGTGAACTGGATGGAAGGTGGGCCTAATGACGTGCCTTACATCGAGATGCACTCTCTAGTCAGAAGATGGCTTGGTAATACGAACCATGATAAGGTTTTCACCTACGCTGGCTCGAAGATGTGGCTATTGGGCTTCGGCATGTATGACCAACTGAACGGGAGTCGAGTTGGAGCTTCGAGGTTCGAGCCTTTGCTCAAAGAAGTCTCAGAGACGCTCATCGAAAATCCTAGGATGCTTGATGATAGCCAAGTGCCAGCTTCAGAGGCTATCTTTCCGTTGCTGCTTGATGCGCAAATTAAGTTGTCAAAACCAATCGACTTCCTGCCGGCAGGATCAGCGCAGCGCAGCCGCCTGCATCAGTTCTCAACAGGACTGGAATCTGAGATCACAAATTCATACGATGACAATCTTAAAGATATTGATTGGAATTTGGTGTTCCAAGACTGGGCCCGAGAGCTCGGAGAGCAAGTCGAGTATGCCGTTGGGTCCGATGCCGAAAAAGATGACTACATGCTCGAAGACTTTTTCCTCGATACCTTGGACTCCCACGGATGCATTCCAATCGCATTTGGTAGCGAAGCTCCTTAT
>Ga0307515_10023916_pt1 | contig 10675 bp, 6 predicted proteins | sample 17_EM_MG_FD_194513 | JGI IMG/M metagenome (GOLD analysis project Ga0307515, IMG submission 194513) | Populus trichocarpa ectomycorrhiza microbial communities from riparian zone in the Pacific Northwest, United States - 17_EM | ecosystem: Host-associated > Plants > Roots > Unclassified | place...
TTATCTAAAACTGTCAATTTAAAACATGCATCAACTAAACCATAAAAATATTATAACCTTGTTGCCATATTTGACAAATTTCAAATTAAGGCAATCATCATCATATCAATACATTCAAAACGTTGCATTTAAACAATAAAAATCAATCTAGCAGACCTCATAGGCTTCACTTTCAAAGCTTACAAGAATATACCTTCCAAGCTTGAAATCTTCAAATAGAAATGGATTTCTAATGCTGCCTTTCTTTCTTCTTATCTCCAAACCCAACAACAATAAACTAAATCCTTTATTGCGAGACCTATAAGCCTTCCTAATTTCTTTCTTTTTTTTTCTATCTCTTTTTTTTTCCTTTTTTCTGCCCCTCTCTACCCCCTCTTCTGGTGATTTTCCTTACTTTTTTATAATCTCCTATGATAGGTGGTTGTGAAATCATTTGTGAATTTTGGGGTGGTTTTTCAAAACTAGGTTATAGAGGATCTTTTTTTTCCAATCTATTAGGAGATATTTTTTTTTTCTTTCTTCCTTTTTGTTTTCCTTGTCTCTTGATGCCTAACAAACCATAGAGAGCTTCTAGAAAGGGTTGAGAACTTAGTAGTTAAAGCTTGACAAAAGTAGCGGTACATGTTCTATGAATTAATCATTGACAATAAGAGGTTGTTGGAGTAAAACAAACCATAGAATTATAAAGGAAGTATTATTCTCCAACTAGGATCAAACCACACTTTGTTTGGTGGTCTGTAGCTTCCTTACCATTAATTCAAAGTTGGAGGCAATATTGTTGAATTTCTCTAAAACAATCAAGGCTGACTTGGGAAAAGAAGTTGATGACTTCCATGTGGCAAGTGAGGTATAAACATCAAGTAAAGGTGGCACAACCTTGTAAAGGGGAACCCCCTTCCCCTGTATTTCCCCTTTATCACATGGTGGTGTTTGGAGACCTTGGATAGTTGGAAACACCACATTCATTTACCTGAAGATGTCTACTCGATTAGCAAATATTGTCAAAGGAGAAGATACACAGTGGCTGAATGACGCGTCATCTAGGCTAAACCCTGCAAATTAGGGTTTTAATTTGGGATTTGACAAATTTCAATTTAATCCCTAATCTTCTAATTTATTTTAATTTTACTCGTAATTTCCTCCTGAACTCCTAATTTAATGCAATTTCATCCCTGCCAAACTTAATTGTCAGCCCTAAATTTGAGCGCCTTTTACAATTTTGTTCTTAGTTTTTAATTTGTTCAACTAGACACCCAGATGACTATCAAACTTTTAATTTTCCTTAATTTAACCCCTAATTTCATCAATTTCAATCTTTAACACGTGTTTTTTGCAAGTTGGTCCATGGTCATGAAATTATTTAATTAGACCCTCAATCAGCCTTCAAACTTTAAATTTCTTTTAATTAAGCCCTGATTGCAAGAATTTGCCTCCTCCAAGCTTCGATTAAGTCCTTAATCTTTCAATCCTTGCAAATTGACCTTGATTGAATATTTAACACCCATTAGAAGTTTAATTAAGTCCTTGAATTTATTCAATTCATCTAATTTAGCCAAATTGACTTTTAAACTCAATTTTGTTTTAATTAAATTTTTAATTATATCAATTAAACCCATCAAAAATTTGATTAAGTTTTTAGACTTAACTAATTCTTTTAATTTTAGTCAATTAGGATTTCAAACTTAAACTTTTGCTTCAAATCAAGTTTTTCATCAACCTATCTTATCAAAAAGTCCTAATCTAGCTATTCTTCTAGCTTATTGATCTTTTGTGATTTAAGGCTTATTTCCTTGTGTGCCGAAAATATTTTTGAATTTAAAATGTTAATTTTTTTAAAAATAAAATAAGAAAAAATACACAAATAATATTAGGGTGAAAAAATAGGTTATGACAACTATAACAAAGGGGTCAAATGGAAATGAAATGCATGAATGAACTTTATATTTCTAGCAATTAAGGTATAATAATGGGAATTATAGATGGATAATAAGTTTATTAATACTAATGGTTTGATAGTCATTCCATGGATTGTATAGTGAGTTTGATTCATATAATGTCATTACATGGATTAAGAGTCGCAATATCATGAGACCATGACGATTACAAGGTGGATTCATTGACATTTCAAATTCTTGTATTATCCTTTTTATTATGAACTTTACTCATATTCTTAGAAAGAGGAATCATGTCTCAAATCATTTGGCAAAGTATTCAGGAGTTCATTGAGAAGCAGATCTATTTTCTTGGTTTCAGTTTGTTTTAATTTCAAAGTTTGGTTTTTGTTATGACTTTGTGGTTTAATAGGACATTGTTTTGTTTAGTCCTGTTTGATTTATAAAGTACCTATTTCTTTCTTTGTTTCTCTCTCTCTATAGCAATTTTCTTCTTACTGGTTATAAGAGATATTGATAATTATAATAATTGATGGAAATAATATCATGATAAGCTTATATTTTTAATTAAATGTAATCATATCAAGTTGTTTTAGATAAACACAATCATTATGAATAGATAATGATAAATTTTGTAGATAGAGTTTGTATAAAACCCAATAGGTTTTTGGGAATAAAAGAAATATGCTTCTTCGAAAAACATTTCTCTTTATTATTATTTTTAAATGTAGATATATAGAAATATCAAAATCACTTTGGTGTGATCCATTAATTATGATTTGTTCTTCCAGCTTTAAATTATTTCTCTCCTCGAAATAGATTCATTGAACAAACAAGTCAAATCTATCATCTTAACAGACAGGAAATTAATGAACTGATCTTCACTTTGAGAAATGATCCAAGCTCGACAGAAAGTAGAGACATGGAAATTATTTTGATTGCCATTTCTAACTGTCGGCGAAGGGGACAGTGAAGAGCAATGCTCTCTTTGACGGCATGTCGACCAACCTAATTCTTTTAAGTCCATACCTTCTCTGTTTTTTATTTGATCTAAAATGGGCATTCTTCATTGTTACAAAAACAGATGAGAATGCTAATCATTATTGGCTTGACAAGACTTCCACCTACTACTTGTTAAAGTAATAGCTAGATTCTTTGTATCAAAGGATCTTAGGTTGTGTTTGGCAAAAGGTGGGGAATTTTAAAGATGTTAAAGAGGTAAGATATAATTAAGGATGGAGTGTTAAGGTTGTAAAAATATTAAAAGGGTGAAGTTTTAAAAATGTTTGGTGAAAGTTGGAAAATTATGAATAGGAGTAAATTAATTCGAATGTAAATAGAATAAATTTTAAGAGGTAAGCAAAATTATAAATAATTAATAAATATATGTTTGTGTTCCAGAATGAAAAGTGGAAGTAAAAAATAATTGTTTTTAAGTTTTTTAAAAAATAGAAAAATGCATAAAAATCAAAATTTTCCCCTTCAATAAATTCTTACTCCTCATGCTTGAAGGGTAAAACTTACCCTCGCTTTTGGGGTTTAGTATTAATTTAACCCTTCATAATTTTTCAAACTTACCATCGCTGCTGGGGTTTAGTATTAAAATAACCCTTCATAATTTTTCTTCCTTCAATTTTTTAGGTAACAAATAAGGAGAAGAAAGGTGAAAAATTATAAGGTCAAGATTTCACCCTCTTTTCTCCCATACCAAACATAACCTTTAGTTTATAACTTAAATTCCTTTTTTTTTTCTTGTTAGGGAATCGCAAATAAATGCAGAGCATACAAAGGATAAATTATATGAACTATTACAGGAAAAAAAAACATCTTCAACTTATTCTATCAAAAGATATCAATCAAACAAAAAAGAAAGAAAAAAAATTGAGTATTTTGAAAAAAAAAAATTAATTTTAATTTCTCTTTTTTAATTAGTGTAGTAAATTAAAGAGGTTTACCTCTGAATTAATTCCATACTATTTTTAAATATTAAATTATATTTAAAATTTAATTATTAATTATTAATACTCAAAATAATTTAAAATATTCATTAAAATCTTTCCATTCAATTCATAAAGTTTCAACACGTAGCCATAATTTGCAACCATTGCATAAAAGAACAAAGGATGCTTGCGTTTGCACCTTTTTAGAACGTGAAGGTAGCCGACAACACAGTGCTGAAGGCTGACCACATTCTTAACATGTTTCACATTTTCTCTACCAAAATCATAAATGCTATATGATATGCAAGAATTATATAAGTTGGTGTATAGAAGCTAGTGTTTCACGCCACCCCTTAGTATCTGAAATCAAGCACCATGCCTGCCTCTACTACAACTTCCATGGTTCTCAACCATTTCACAAAGAATCAAGCAAATGACAATGGAGAGGATTTAGAGAGATTAACCAATGAGTGCAAGGAATTGCTGCTTTCACTCCCAAGAGAGAAAGGTTGGAGAACTGCATGCCTCTATAAATACAAAGGGTTTTGGTGCCAACCAAAAGAAATCCAAGCGATAATCTCTTTTCAAAAACACTTTGAACCAAGAGACACTGATGTTATCCTAGCATCAATACCTAAATCAGGAACTACCTGGCTCAAAGCCCTCTCTTTTGCCATCTTGAATCGCAAGAAATTTGCAATCTCTAGTAATGACCATCCTTTGCTCGTCTCTAATCCTCACGATCTTGCACCTTTCTTTGAGTACAAGCTTTATGCAGACAAGCAAGTTCCTGACCTCTCGAAACTCCCTGATCCTAGACTTTTTGCCACCCACATTCCATTTGCTTCACTTCAAGACTCCATCAAGAAGTCTAATTGCCGGATTATTTATATCTGTAGAAACCCTTTTGACACTTTTATTTCCTCATGGACTTTCAGCAACAAGCTGAGATCAGAAACTGTTCCTCCACTGTTACTAGAGGAAACCTTCAAAATGTATTGCGAAGGGGTTGTAGGGTTCGGTCCCTTCTGGGACCATATGTTGGGATACTGGAAGGAAAGCTTGGAGAGACAAGACAAGGTGTTGTTCTTGAAGTATGAGGACATGAAAGCAGATGTTACGTTTTACTTGAAGAAGATTGCCAAATTTCTTGGCTGCCCTTTTTCAATGGAAGAAGAAAAGGAAGGTGTAGTGGAAAAGATAGCCAGCCTTTGTAGCTTTGAGAAGATGAAGAATTTAGAAGTTAACAAATCTGGAAGGTCTATTACGAACTTCGAAAATAAGCACTTGTTTAGGAAAGCTGAAGTCGGAGATTGGGTGAATTATCTGTCTCCTTCAATGGTGAAGCAATTATCTCAATTAATAGAGGAAAAGTTGGGTGGATCTGGTATTGAATTCAAAGTGTTTCCTTAGCTAGGGGCAAGTTATGTTACTTCAAAATTGGCATTTGTGCTCTTACTTTTTAATTTTATCAAAACAAATAAATAAAAATGCATGCGATAAAAAAAATATGATGAAGGTGAAGGTGTTTATGATGAAAAGGAGGTGTCCAAGCTGCTGCTGCTGCTGCTTCTTCTTCTTCTTCTGTTATAAAGAAGAAATTCGAGCTACAGAGATATGGAGAGAATAAGAATACAAATGTCAATTGAACTATAATTTATTTACAAGAGATGTTCATGTTATTAACCTAAGTGTGATTGCAATAAATAAAGTTGATATTATTGGGATTAACTTTTTAATTGAGTTTGATTCTTCTTCTACGGTGAGTGGGTTGAACAATCCCAATTCCAGACCTTGAAAGTTTCAGGATCATTTTGCTAAGGTTTTCAGGTTTTCTTCTAGGCTAGGCAACATTTCTTTTAGTCACAATCTTAGAAAAGCTAATTCTATGGCTGACTCGCTTGCAAAACTTGGGGTTTATATATGTATTGGCTGACTTTAAGGCATGGACTTGAAGTGAATATATACTTTCGGGATGATACTTCAGTAAGTTTGTTGTAAAGTTCATAATCTTGTATATTGTGATATGTCTTCTCTCTTGAGGCCTTTTTTATATTGTTGTTGGGTTGCAATTTCTCTAGTAGTTTCGTTGATTTTTGCTGTTATGAAAGTTCTTGAGTTTTCCTGTTTTGCTGATATGGATCTAAACCTTTACTTTTATCTCGTTTCAAGTTTCAACCTTTATTAATTGTTTTTTATCTTGACAGTGCTTAGTTTATCCTTTTCCTGTAATAAAAGATAAGATTGCCTGGAAGCTGACAGCTGATAATCAATAATATTGCTAAAAGTGGTTGGGATTTTATTACAAAGAAGATGAGCCAAGTACGATTGGTTCAAATTGCTTTGGGGACGTCTGCATATATATATATATATATATATATATATATATATATATAGTACGAATCATAGCATGCTTATTGCTTTACTGTTATAGTTTTTACTCCATTATTTTATAGCAAATCATCAAGTAGTTATTTAATAATGATTTTAAGAATCAACTACATAATTTTAATTTTCAGAATTAAAGATAATTTTTATAAAAGTAGGTTAAAAGTACATTAGCTTTGTTTATTTACATGAAAGACTGCTTATTTTATTTCAAAAATAAAAATTATTTTAAATATTTTAAAATTAATTAACTTCAATTATTTTTATTTTAAACATAATAATTAAATAATATTATTCATGGTTAATAATCTTAAATATTTTATAAATAACTATCTTTAATTAATTTATTTTAAGTGTGTTAGCTTTTGGTTTATATTAATCTTAATCAGATAATTTATTAGGTTCCAATTTCATGACTAGGATGTTCATACTTGCCTCCTTCCCAAAATCTGGCTCCGATCTTGGCTAATGACCTTGATATTTTCCATTGTCAATCGTTCTCGCTATCCTTCCTCAGATAAACCTTGACTTACTTCGAGCACTCACAAAGCTCGGGCCCTTTATTGAGCTTGATCTCTTCGACCAAGAAGGAACTAATTCCCCTTATCTTATATATCAGTACTAGCACTACTCCGTCTACATCTCCAAGGCTTTTCGCTGCTCACATTCCCTATTCATCATTGCCCGAATCCATCAAGAAGTCTAATTGTCGTGAAGTTTACATTTATCGTAACCCTTTTAACGTGGTGGCATCCTGGTTTCATTTTTCCAATGTTGAAGGTGAACCAGAGAAGCTGGATGAGGAGTATTTTTGAGTCGTTCTACAAGAGAGAAGTTGCGGGCATAGTATTAAACTTGGCCTGGTGGGGTCGGTCTGCTTACCTGAAGCCTAGTCCAAGCGGATTTTTGTCCGAATCCGATGGATATTCAGATGAATATTGACCGATCAAATCTGGATAACCTATCAAGATAATCTGCAACCCCCACAGTTTCGTTTTGGGGCATGTACAAGGGTTTTGAAAAGATAGCTTGAAGAATCCCCAGAGTGTCAATTTTTTATGCAGGAAAACTTGAAGGAAGACACACTCTCGCCCTTGAAGAGGATGGCTGAGTTTATAGGGTACCCTTTTTCAATAGATGAAGAAACACAAGGTGTGATTCAAGAAAAGAAACGCTATGCAGTTTAAATAATTTGAAGGATTTAATGGTCAACTAGAGTGGCAACTACTTGCAAAATCATGCAAACACCTCCTTTCTCAGGAAAGGTAAGGTGCAAAATCATGCAAAATCATGCAAGAAAAACCTGGTGGATTTGGCTTGACTTGGTTTATTTTAATGACATTCTCAATTTCAAGATTATCACATTAAATATTATTAGAAAACATATTACTAGCGGTTAAAGGAAGTTAAAAGAGTAGCGAGGACCACTTCTCCCAGTCTAGTCAAGTTGCTTCAACAATGGGACGATGGGAGGATTCTTTGGGACCTATGGCGAGAGACATGGGGGGGTTTAAAATAATCCTCTTACATTTACAGATCACTAAAATGCCATGATCCTAAACCATTCCAGCATCCTTACCTTACAAATTGTGTACATATTAACTTGGGAATGATACAACTACATCTGGAACAATGGAGCTCTTAATCAAGCAGATTTGATAATTCAGCCTTTCTGAAACAATCAACTAATGCCATTTTTCCAGCAAATTCTTTTTGAGGGTATAGGTTATCTGCCTTCATCCTCGCTCGCAACCCATAGATTGGAGTTTTCGCGTTGATGTAAGCATCGACCAGAATCTCAAATGGTTTAAAGCGTGCTGTATACCCTAGCTCCCTCATACTCTGGAACAACTTCTCTGTGTTATGTATATCGCCTTGTTTTGCATAATGCTCCATGACAGCGATGCATGTTGTGTACAAAGGCCTCTTCCTCTTCATCCTAGCTACCTTTAGCAAAATTGAATGCGCTTTCTCAACATCACCAGATTTGATATAAAGCCTCACTAGTGCATCCCAGGTCAATGGGCCAGCCCACGACCCAATATCACCCATCTGTTCCACCAGATCCTTGCCCTTACTGGTTAAGTTGTTGTCTATGTAAACATTCAGAAGAGAGGTGTAATATCCAAATGTGGGATTCTTCCATGTCTGAAGCATCATCTCTGAGACTGCTTCTGCTTCTTCCACTTTGCCCAACTTGCCCCAGGCTCGTATGGCAGCTATGCACTCACTCTGTTTGGGATCTGCTTTGCATTCCTTCCAAATTCTACCCACCTCATCAGCATTTCCAAGAGAAGCATAGAGGGAAAGCAATGATCTACGAGCTCCAAGACCTCCACCCTTCTGTTTTCTTTTTTCAATTTCCTTCAAGATGAGGTCAGCTTTATCTTTTAATCCCACACTTATGTAGTGCCTTGCTATGACAGCTAGAGCAAAGACGTCAAGTTCCATGCCTTCATTCCTCATAGCCTCAACTAATTTCTCCATCCCCGTTGTGTCATTAAACTGACATTTAGCATCAATAAGAAGCTTGTATGTAAGGAAAGAAGGTTTGATATTTTGGTCCTTCATCATCAACAATATATTGGGTATTTTTTTCTTCTCCAGCCTCTTGTAGATAATTATCATCTGTTCACATGCTTCGACAGTGATTGGCAACCCTAGGTCCCTCATTTTCCGGAACACGGACTCTGCTTTCTTGATATTCAAAACACTGACGCAGCTCGCCAAGAGGGTTTGATAAACTAATTTACCTCTGAAGGACTCAGGGATCTTCTCAATAAACTTCTCTGCCTTCCAAAGCCCCAGTACTTTCGCAATGCAATCAAGATGACATGCATAGTCCCTTTCAGTGAAATCAGTTTGCTTACTTCTTTCCAACCACTCAGAAAACTGCAACGATACAGAAGAAGTTAAATCATAGCATTGTTTGATTCAATGAGGAGAAGATACATACTAAGAACTGGAAAGTCTTGAAAAAGGTGACAAACATTCTGATGCCAATTGGAAAAATGAAAGAGATATGGGTAAAATGAGTTCTACACTGGCTATAAAAAACAGAAATGCATTGAGAAAAAGACATGTCCTCACTAAGTTATTATCAAACAAACAGGAAATATCACTACCTGATTTGTCCAGAATATTCACGTAAATTTATAACTAGTTTCTATGTTGTCTGTCAGATCATCTTGTTTTATTGAATCTTATAAACAAGCTGTACTAACCAATTAAGAAATGAATATAGTCTTTAAAAATCAATTGATTCAGAAATGAGGTCCTGACAATCACTTTTGGCTGTTCACATGAGGTCTTAGTCTAACGTTTCGAAACACACTTTTAATAATCTGAAGTTGGTGACTATAACGAAGATAGCAAAGGTAGTCTTGTTAGTTTGGATAAGGTAGAAGTGCCTTAATATGCCACAAAAAAATTTCAGGAAATCTGAGGGGTATTACCCATAGAATGGGAGAGAAATGTGTCTAGGGTTCTATGCAATGATTAAGTCCACAACGATTGGAGAGTAAATTCTATAAGCTTGATTAAACTGGCAGCATCTCCACCAATAAAGCGCAAGCAAGATTATAACTTTTAGCTAAATGCGTGCAGGCTCACAAAATGCAAATCTTAACAGAGGAAAAAGATCAAGACGGTACCTGTAATGCCCTCCAATACAGCTGCTTTTTCCGAAGATGATCCATGATCAAATAAATCTCCCCTCGACTCAGCTCGTTGCCCTCCTCAGTAAACTTACTAAGAAAATCAACAATATTTGGAGTTTCCGTAATTGTATTTAATAACTCTAAAGCTTCCTTTTTATCACCAGACTCCTCATCCACTTCCTCTGCATTGCTCTCTTCAATTATGCCATCCATATCACCTGTCTCAAACTCCAAAAACCCACCTCCAATTTCATCATTCTCATTGTCATTTCCCATAGCAGCCTTAGAACAGTAGCCACAACTCCCCACATATAGTTTTTCACTAATAGGTGGCTTACGGTGAAGCTCATTCAACAAATTATATCTCCCCAAAATCACATTTTCAAGAGTGCATGTACCAGCTCTATCACTCGCAAAATGACATATTCGGTCCAATTTAGCAGTCCTTGCTCTAAAACATCCAAGCCAAGACCTATTTATCCTGACATTAAACAACAAATAAATCAATAACTTACAAAAACATAGATTTTATTGGGGATGCATCATAAAGTATAAACAACACTAAAGATGCTTACCTTTTCTCTCAATTTTAATTTTTTAAAAAACAAGCATTTTACACAAAAGGCATAACTTTTGCCAACAAACAATCTACTTATGAACTTTTAAGGCAAACCAACACATCAAAATCTATAGTGGATGCTTTCCTAGTTTCATAAAAAACTTGAAATGACAATTCTTGTGATGATAAATACAGAAACAAGAAATGGGCACTAAGAATCACACTTAAACACGCAAT
>Ga0307515_10023917_pt1 | contig 10674 bp, 14 predicted proteins | sample 17_EM_MG_FD_194513 | JGI IMG/M metagenome (GOLD analysis project Ga0307515, IMG submission 194513) | Populus trichocarpa ectomycorrhiza microbial communities from riparian zone in the Pacific Northwest, United States - 17_EM | ecosystem: Host-associated > Plants > Roots > Unclassified | place...
TTTGGGAAATATCAGATGTGACGTTCGCAATATCCCACGTGACTTTACCCGCACCGTGTTTTAGGAAGCCGTACGAAAGTGATCGAGATAGCTCGAAAGGGGGGAAGCGGAATTCCCACTTTTACTTGACCACTCCCTACCACATAACCTCACCTCCACCGGCCGTCCCACCGGTCGTACCACTGAACCCCCACCATGCCACTCACACTACCGCTGGATACCGGTGTCAAGGACGCGTCGGTCAGGAGAGCACTCTTGAATTTATCGCTGGCTGTAGCGAAGAGCAAGAGGATAGTCGTCGTGACAGGAGCTGGGATCTCTTGTTCGTGTGGAATTCCGGTCAGGCAGCCTCCTCTTCAACTACACGTGTACTCGTGCTGAAAGCCACGCTGTTTCAGGACTTTCGCTCTCAGGATGGACTGTACAACCTCGTGAAACAGAAACACCCCGATGCAGTCCTCAAGGGACGCGATCTATTCGACGCGTCATTATTCCGCAATCCCGTCTCCACCTCCGTCTTCTATTCCTTCATTGCTGGCTTGAAACAGGCTATCGACGACGCGTCCCCATCACATACACATCGATTTATTAAGGCTCTCGATGCCAAGGGCCGACTCCTCAGATCGTACACGCAAAATATCGATGGTTTGGAGGAGCGAGCAGGTCTGCTCGGCAGTTCCAGCCAGGAAGCTAAGGCTCCGAATCCCTCGAAAGCTAAAGGGAAGGCAAAGGCCAAATTAAAGATCAAGGACGTTCGGAATGTCCAACTTCATGGCGACATCCACCGCGTACGATGTACAGTATGCTCCGCCGAATACCCTTGTTCAGCGCCATATCTGGAAACGTTCACTCAAGGATTTCCACCTGATTGTCCCGACTGTACTACACGTTGTGAGTGGCCCGAACGCATTCGCCGCGCCATGGACTGACAGCACCGTGCCAGCACAAGCCCGAGTCGCACGTTCCGCACGTGCCTTGAAGATCGGGACGCTTCGGCCTGCCATTGTGCTGTACGATGAGCCTCACCCTCTGGGGGACGAGATCGGCCAAATACAAGCTGCAGACGTACGGAAAGGACCAGATTTGTTGATCGTCATGGGTACCTCCCTCAAGGTGCACGGGCTGAAAAAGCTTGTGAAGGAGTTCGCCAAGGTTACGCACGCCCGAAAGGGCCCGAAGACTCCGGGTATCGTCATCTTCGTGAACAAGACACCGCCTGGAAATGAATGGGATGGGGTGATCGACTACCATGTTGAAGGGGATACGGATTCATGGACGGAGAGAGTGATTGCAGACTGGAAGAAGCACAAACCAGCCGACTGGGAACATCAGACAACGTTGGTGGAGGGACCAAGCCCGTTCAGGATTTCTAACGGTGTCCTTGGGAGTAAGTTCTTCACGATATCCCCTGGAGACGTTGCCTTGACATCATGTCCAGCAATTAAGACCCACAAGGAAAACATTGCCCCGAAACCGATGATGGCACCTTCGAGTCCTTTGTCAACGCCACCTTCCTCACCATCAAAACGGCGGGGCTCGATGTCGCATTACTCGGATCTGGAATCTAGTCCGTCGAAACGCCGCGGGGTTGCAGAGCAAGTGATTTCGAGGATGTCCGATGAAGAGCGGAAACCTCTGTTCACCTCTGAGGTTGCCAATACGCTGGCACCAATGAGGGTTGACAGGGAACCAGTGTACCGGACGCCGGTCAAGAAGGGAAGGATAACGACCATGTTGATTGAGAGCCCGATGCGCGTCGACGGGGAGAGCGGTGACGAACTTCCAAAGGAGAGGAAAGGATTTAGGAAGAGCATTTCCGACCTTTTTGGCAGCCCCATGAAAGTCGATCGACCAGGTGTAGTTGAGGGTGGTACGCCACGGAAGCCACTCCCCAGACTTCGTGTTTTCGTCGAGATGCCGGCCAGGAAACGCGCACGAGGAAAACCAGCGGTAGCCTCGTAGGGGTACATTTTATAGCACTTGTATTCATCATCACTATAGATGGCGACGGGTCAGCCGGGATGCACGTGTATAACAGATGGAAGTGGGAAAAGACATCATTCAGTATCAGTAATCAGCTCGGAGACGCTCCAGTCCTCAAAGGACCCGTCTGGGAGGTATCTCCGGATGATGAGGGGAATTTTTCGCTGGGACAGCTCCTTGATAGCGATCTGGAGCGCGTCCGTCTCGCCGTCTAGTGGAACAAGGACGGGGGCATTCATGCTGTGGCGGGTGAGAATATTCTCCAGAAGGTGTCAGAGACGAACTTACCTGATTTGCAGAGCCCTTGTGCCGAGGATACGAGCCCTTTCGTACTTTGTCAAGTACCGCGTGGTTATGCGGACCTTGTTCGGTTGACGTTCGCCTTGTTGTTGTGGTTGTGCGACTGCGCCCTGACTGTCTGCCATCTCCTGGTCACCACCGGCATAACCATCGGCCTCATTGGGCTGGCCAGGGTCCTGTTCGCCATCTACACCAGCCTGTTCGCCCTCTGGGTTGTTCCCGGCCAGGAGGTCGTATCCATCGTCCTTTTTTTTTCCTCAGGATCAATCTGGCGAACGCGTAGAAAATGTGTGCGAGTTACGAACAAAAGTATCCTCTGCGAAGCTGAGGTGTGTTTCAGCGACGTAGACACCGACTAGGATCTCGCAATGGACGCATACCTTGGGCCGCCGTAGTCGTAGTCGCCTCCGCCGCCGCCGCCGTACTCGTCGTCAGACATGATCAGACAATCGGGAATTTCCGAGCACTGGACCGATTTCTTCCCCCCACTTTATCAAGCTCGGTGCGAGCCATGTTCGACATTGAACCAAAGCCAGAGAAATCCTGGAAAAATAAAAGAAAAATCCGAATATCTTCCTCGCTCTCCCATCGACCACCATCATCTACATCCACAGAGCTAAGCACAGTATGCCCAAAAAGTCCGTCGATACCAGTCCCAGACGATGGGGCACTCGCTTCGACTCTCTTGTCCCTGCGTCCCCGAACATCCCGCAGACAGAGTTATCCTCCCCGTCCACCGCCACACCCCACCTGGCGCACCAGCTTGCACGCTCCGTCCCCTCCGGACACAGAGATCTCCAAAAATTCCCTCACAACGCCAGCGTCTTTGTCGGAAGCCTCCCCTCCGCCATGGATCACAGAGAGTTGATCCGCGCTCTCTCTGATCATCTCTCTCCTTACGCCGAGATCCGTAACATCAAGGTCGTCCGCGATCCTCATCACGGAGGCGTCTGCGCGTTTGTCCAATGCGAAGTATGTGTGTTTCCTTGTAGACTCGTTTGTTGTGCTCTCTGACCACCGATAGTCTGCGGAGAGTGCTGCTCAGCTTATTACTACCCTCCACGCTAAACCTCCCCCGCCATTCTTTGGTCGTACCCTTCGCTACGAAAAGGCCCGGTCCCAGCGAACTCTTCTCGTATCATACCGGTTTGTGGGTTCTTCATCCAGCTTCCTTTTTATTCACGTCCCACAGCGCACCCACCGCGTTCACTCCCCCAGATCCATTTGGGGATGCTACCGGGACCGGATCTCTTGAGCCCATCAACCCCGCAACGGCAATGCGACTCCACAAGACGCAAGGAGCAAGGTAACAAATTTCTCTAAACGCAAATGTATGCGTCTAAAAAGCACCAGATACTTCTCCATTAAGTATAACGAGGGCGCCCGGGAGCATCTCTCAGAAAATGGCACTGCTGAAGATGGTCTCTTGTTGTCACCCCTGACTTTCGACGCGGAGGTGAATCGTCTCTACGCGCATTGAGAGGCTCTATTGACTTTTGTTGTAGGCGATTCTTCAAATTGTCGGCTTCTTTGGTCCCTTGGATGAGATTAAAACCTATGCCCTCGGTTCGTCCCCCGGTTCACCTCATCCTTCCGCCTTCCTGATTTTTGCTTAGATACTACAGTCGATCCGTTTCACACTGCTTCGAGACTATCCGTGATGGACACAAGCGTTTGGGAAGTGAAATTCAACCACCGCGACGATGCGTTGAACGCCTTAATGGTCAGTCAGTCTACTACAATCCGTCCAGCGGCACCCACGTTGAACCCCATCAGACTTTGAGGACGGTGCCTCATCTTACGGTTACCTGGGCCCACCAAAGCAACTCCAAAGAACAAGGAAGGTCTGACCAACCAGCACCGACCACCCCCCCTGTTGAAGATAGCAGAGATCCCCCCGCTACAACACTTCCACGCGCACAATCTGACGCCGCGCTCCCCAGACATTCCTCGGATGATAAAGGTACTGATTCGGCAACTATCAGCCCCGATGCTCCTACCCGCAGACCTTCGCTCTCTGAGGACGGATTCCCTCCCCTCGTAGGTAAGCCGGTCAGCTGGGCCGATGATGAGACCCTCCCCCCCAGCGACTCCTCCCGCACCCTCAAGACAGCATCTGAATACGGATCTGTTCCACCTACCCCTGGATTCACCAGCGGCTCCATCTCTCCTACGACCCCATTGACGTTCTCCAGCACTCCGACGACTCCGCACAGCGCACAGTTCCCTGGAGGATTTGCTGGTGGAAGTGGATCCTTCCAATACGATTACACCTCCTTGTTTGTCGGTGGCCTGCCACCGTCATGGGAAGAGGAAAACGTCCGGAACATCTTTGGTCGTTTCCCGGGACTTGAGGAGGTTCAGTTGATTCGGCCAAGTGCGTTACCGTCTCTCCTATATTCGATTCTGTGGAGCAGAGTGCGTTAACACGTTTTGACAGCCATGAAGAAGGGATCATCCTTTGCATTTGTCAAATTTGACAACACGGAGTCTCCTAGGAAAGCCATCGATACAGAGAACGATCGCGTCCACGATGGCCGCAGAATTCGAGTCCAGATCCGTGATTTGAACCCACCTGGTCGATTTGCATGGAAACGTGGCATTCAACGACATCTAGCGGGAGGCAACAACCACGACACCTTCGCCATGTCTGACCTTGGATATGCTCTGCACGGTGACCCAGGTGGTGGGTCCGTCAATCCATCACAGACATACCCCACAATTCATCAGGACAAAGCTGGACCTTTGGAAGCCTCTGCTTCTGTCACGACGACTCCTCAGCCGTCTACGCCTGGGCAACAAACTTCCTTTGTTCCTTACCCCTACCACCCCTACTATCCGGCTACCCCCTGGAGCTACCCACATTACCATTACCCTATGCACTACTACCACGGGTATCCAACGTATGGACACGTGCAGCCGTATCCACCTCCTACTACTGCTGTGTATAATCCTTATGCTGTGGTGCAGCCTCCCGTACCTGCGGACCCTCCGGCTACCCCGTCCCAACCCCCTGGCCCGCATACGCCGATCAAACCTGTTTACAATGCGAGTGAACACGGCAACTTCTACTCTGATTTCCAGAGCGAGGGGCCAGAAGCGCTTAATGCTACCACTCCGCCTCCTGGTCATCCTCCTGCCATGGCACAGGCAACACCACCCCCGCCCGCTTCTCACCCACCTCCCGTCGCTGGCCACCCTTACCCCCCATATAATCCAGTGCAGTGGACGCCAGCTGGCCCCACCACCCCCCACGTCCACGCACCTGGAGTATACATGCATTTCCCTACGCAGGCCCAGATGACGCCGGGTCGCCATGCATCAACATTCCCGATGGCTGGCTCGGTGCCCCATAATCACCAACATCGCGACTCACACCGGGGCAGGCGTAATCAGCGTCACCAGCAGCACAACACCAACGTTACCGATGCAAACACTTTTGCCTCACCCGGCCATCGACAAGGCTTCAACCATGGGTTTGACCACAGGAATGGAGCCCAGCCTATGCCTCAATGGGTGAACGGGGGTCGTTGAGTTCAGAATGCAGGGATCGAGCGGCGATCTCCCCACTGTTACTTTGTTTGCTCTCCGGACATAGACTTTCGTTTTCTCAAGTCATTCGTTTCCAACTGTTTTTCTTTCCCTTGGACCTTATGAATTATCTCCTCATTCACCTGTCAGATCCCTCAGTATTCGCTCACATTCGTTTATTCGCTCGCATTCGTTTATTCGTCGCGCATCGCTACTTACCCCTAACTGTCGTTTTCATGTTCGTCCCGGTACCTTACAATTGCACACCTTATTAATAATCCAAAATGTCACCTGTTTTCCATCCGTCACACAGGGGCAACGGATCTGTCATCTGTACCCAGGTTTCATTCCGCCGCCTTCCGCCCCCCCCCCACACACACCTATGCCCATCGCCATACCAACGTTGAAGCGAAAGCCGGACGAGGAGGATGATATCCTTACGAAACGACGCAACGAAGCTATGGTTCATATGGCCAGGCTTGCCTACGAGAGGATGAAGAGAATTGACGAAGAGGACCACGAAAGGGGGTTGAAAGAGCAGCAGTACAACGAAAGCGTGAAGTACCAGAGGATGGTAGAGTACGAGTTAAACAACCCTGGTGAGACTGCCACGGTACGTCTGGATCGATTCTACCCAGTCCCCAGTATCGCGGTGCGGGTAAATCCTCACCTAAGACTGTGTATCACAGGGAGCACTTGAGTACGAAGCAATCTTCAAGAGGTCAAGGAGGAGACGAATCAAACGCAAGTTGGTGAGGGAAGCTGTGGCGAACGGGGATGTGACTTATGTGCCGGTGAGTTCAGGCGCCAGTTTCGGGAAGCCGAGGTTAAGTAAAAGGAAATCTTCGACAGCGTTCGTTGAGACCGAAGAAGCATGTCCGGAGGAAACCAGACCCTTCAAAGATCGTTTACAATCGATTTACCCCTTCGGTACAACAGGAAGAGATTGAGAGGGAGCTAAGGTCCAAGGTGAGTCTAGGCTGAGACTCGACTCGCAGCTATAGCTCATGGGTACCCCCGCCCCAACAGTCTACCTTGACGGACCTTGTCCTCGGGATGATGCCCAAGTCGAAGTCAGGAGGTAAGAAGACGCCGGCTACGGAACGAGGGAGGGAACGGGAGAGTGAGTATGAGAGGGAGTATCGTCGCGAGCGATCCCTTGAGGACAACTACGGCTATCCAGATTTCAGAGGTTATGAGTTTGGAGATGCGAGGTATAATTCGTTCCCCCGGATGGAAGGTGCCTCGGCTCGTATCCGACCCTCGATCTACGACGGCCACGAGATTCCTGCGGTTCTTGGACAACCCCGATATTTTTACGGACATTCTGGAGGCTACGGTTCGCTTTCATACGGAGAGGGTGTCGGGTGTGATGAGCGGAGAAGGTTTTCGGTCCCCATTCCAAGCCACGATCCTTACCCCGGATTCCAGCCCCGGTACCGAGAAGTTACAAGTCTACCGGACATACGGATGCATACACCGGTCGAGGAACAGATAGATGAACTGTTGGAAGCGGTCGAACGCAGCTCGTTGACGGACTCGGATGTGTCCGGGATGTTGGATGGCGTTTCTGAGGAGGTGGGACGTCAGCTCGTAGATATCAAGGCTGAGAAGAGGAGAGCGGGTGGGGCGGGGGGCGCGGTGGTTGAGTGCGTCGCGTTGGAGGATCTTCCGGCCGTTATCCAGACGATCGCAATCTCTCGGGAAGATGCGCGACTGGAGTGCGAGGATGAGGTGGGTTACGAAACCCCGGAGATCGAGGACATGGTTCCGATGCTGGTGGACTTGTTTGATCTCGCCCAGTTGCTAGCGCAGGAGGACGTGTAACACTCCAATAATTGTAATCCAAGTATTTAGAAAGAAATCTGGAGAGAAATAAAAAGTAAAGATTCCTGTCCAACGGATCGGAGGAGAGGGGAAGCCGCCGATTACTAGTCAGACTAGTGACTTGCGTCACTCAGGGAACTGTCGCTTTCGGTTTCGCCCCTCGAGGCTCCGTGTCCATCGAGATCCTTCGCTTGTATATATAAAAAGGTGTTCCTTGTCCACGTCATCTGTCTCCCCCCTTCATCCTCGTACCATGTCCCTCAACGATCTCATCGAACATGCCGAAACCCAGGAGGAGGCGATCGGCAGGCTTTCCTCCGGGGTCAGCTCCGAAACCAGGCGGTGCGCCGCCTGGGACGCTTTCAGGCGAGCTATTTGGGGGAAAGGCCTGGAGGCCTTCCAGGGGCCGCAGCCGGTCCAGAGGGATACAGCTAAGCGTGTTGCGCTTCCCGATAACCATCTTGTCGCAACGATTCCCACGATCCCAGACGGAGACCAGGACGTGAGCAATGGACAAATCTTGGTAAGATCCGAGTACGACGAAGCCGCACGGGCAGCTGTGTTGTTGTCCGGCCAACTCAACCGCGATGTATTTGTTGTCACCGGACAGCCTGGAATTGGTCCGCACTCTTCCCTCCCCACTGCTCGTAGAAACTAACATCTGATCAGGGAAGTCTGTCTTCATACGTTGGCTTCTCATGTGTCGGCTTGCACTCGGGCTTCCAACAGCATTCCAGATTCGCAAATCTTATGCGATCCTATTCCACGGACGCGGCGTCTTCGAGTTTCAAGATCTCATAAGCCATGTCGACCATGGCGCGTTGAACTTCCCGCGCGAATATCCTTCCCACAGGATTTGGGCTCTGGTCGACTCGAGCCCGCAGCTCTTGGAACCCGCGGACATCTTCATGGACGGGAGTGTCTTCTTCGTCGTTGATGCAGTATCCTCCTGTTCCAAGCACCTCGAGTGGCTCAACAAACTGGGCCATGAAGAATTCTACATGGAACCGTGGTCTCTTTCGGAGGCTATTCAAGCGTACGCGGATATGGTTCCCGGAGGTTCGCACTACTCATGTTATCCGCAGTCGCCGATTCCTCGGTGGTCACACAGAACGTCAACTTCGGTATATGTATGAGAAATTTGGCGCATCTCCCAGGGAGTTGGTTTTACATGCCGGTGCACCGGCTCAATATGAAACTCGCCTCCACCGAGAAATCAATGAACTGGACCCTGACCACTTGCACCTCATCTTCCGGAGTCCGTCATTCTATGGTCCCTTCCATTTAATCATTACCACAAAGCCCTCGTCGGCTGATCGCTTCTGCTTCAAGAGGGTGGTCGCCTCACGGCATGTATTCGATCTGCTCTGGGAAAGACACATCAGCCATCGAGTTGACCTCATGGGGCTCCTCTACGGCCAATTCCAGGCCAATCCAACTAGTCCTCCTGCCTCTGAGTGGATCTTCAAACTGCGAATGCATCAGTTGCTTGTGGAGAAACAAACCCTTCAACTGTTCCCTATTGGTGGCCACCAGGCAGAGGTGAACCTCCTCTATGACAACTACACCGCCTCCAGGAAACGACAGGATCCGATGAACCTCGAGTTGGTCAAATCAGAACAATATCTCTTGGCCGAGAAACACCATCTCCAGAAGAACTGTTACTACCTCCCAAAATCCAAAAGCTTCCCGGCAATTGACTCACTATTCCTCGTTCATCCTCCTGGCGAGCCTTTGCCCATCCTGCTCGTGTTCCAAATTACACGGGATGAAAAAGACCACGATGTGAACAAGAGGAGTTTGCGTAAAATTGATGACTTAAAACTCCCTCCTAACACTCGAAAGTGCTATGTGGTCGTCACCCCTGAAGGCGTTCGCCCGACAATAACAGTCCCCACCAAGTACCTCCAAAACGAGGAGCAGCAGGAGACATCGGATAGCGAGGAGACGTCAACCGACGAGGATGAAGAGTCGACCGACGGGGATCGAGAGATGTCGGTCGACGAGGATCAGGATCAGATGTCGGTTGGTAACTTGTTCTCGGTGTTTCATTACCCTGTCCGCATGGCGCAGCTGTTCAAAAACGAGAAGTTGGGCCGTTCATGATCGCGTTTGTTCTTGATTTTCCTCATATCGTGCTGCGCATTGGTGCCTCCTGTACTATACTACTGTTGACAGTTGTCATTGTATCATTGCTACTCGTTCAATTGTCAAGCGGCGAGATTATGCACCCCCTGGTGGTTTAAGGTATCTTGTAGGTCTTGAGGTTCCCTCGAAAAATGGGGTTGAAATCGCATCGACATGACATCACCGTACGCCGTTCGTATTTTCCACTATTTTTTTCGATCACTCTTATATTTTTGCGCCCGGTTTCTCGACATCCACCACCTCAAAGACTCAACGGACGCGCTCGACTTTGTGGTGGCGTTGCAACGGCATCGTTTGGTGTTTTTAACTGACGTCGAATCTTTCTTGAAATTCGGGTTTCGGACTTCAGTGACCCTCGAGCGCGTTCGGTCATCACCTCAACAGTTGTGTTTTTTTTTTTTCACTTGGAGCTCCTTCCAATGCTTCTTGGTGAGTGTAAACTACGTTGCTACGTCTTATTTTCGGTGACTCGCCACATTGTGTACAGGAAAACCCATGTCACTAGGAATGGCAGACTGGCTGAGAGTGAGGAGAATCGCACAGAGGGAGATTGCTCGTTTGGACCGGGTTGGAAGTTCGAATGGACATTGACGACGAAGGCGGAGCTGACGGCAGAAAACAAGCCGGCATACAGGAACAGGTGAGATGATTGAGAAGATTGGTGATGAGCGACGCACGAAAATCAGCTTGGTATTGAGGCCCTCATCATACTTCTTGACGTGGTGCGCATCGTACTCGGCCGCCTCCCTCTTGTACATCATGTAGAAATCGACACGTACATCGTCTGTCTTGGTTGGTTGGAAGAAAGCCCCGATAGTGTCTTGGAAGCTGCGTTCTGTCAGCAATCAGTGACCAAGGCGACATCACGTATATACCGAACGTACC
>Ga0307515_10023918_pt1 | contig 10674 bp, 11 predicted proteins | sample 17_EM_MG_FD_194513 | JGI IMG/M metagenome (GOLD analysis project Ga0307515, IMG submission 194513) | Populus trichocarpa ectomycorrhiza microbial communities from riparian zone in the Pacific Northwest, United States - 17_EM | ecosystem: Host-associated > Plants > Roots > Unclassified | place...
AACCACTGACAGCCCTGCCAGGATCTACCCACAGATTTTACGTCAAAACCTGTTCCCACTGTTTTCACGTCATTTTCTGTCACTCTTCCCATGTATTTCACGTTTAAAATGGTCACTACAGCTGTTATCAGTGTTGTATGAAACCCATTATTCCCCCCCGATGGCCACCGGGACTACCGACGCTCTGCCGGTCTCCAAGAATCGGACGGTTCTGCTTTTGGTGGCGTTCGGATGACGGACCCTGGCACAATCAATCGGGAAACGACCTTATCCGTCCGCGCTTGATGCAGGGAATAAAAATTTTTGTTTAGTGTACTAACACTGTGAACGAGACCTACTAGTCGGATTGATACGACAAAGGGGAAATCGTCAATTGCTGAGGGTCCCGCCTAATGTACATCAGAGCGAATCGAGCACGGCTGGGATAACACAGGAGACTCTAGAGGGAACGAGTCATTTTCATTTTCTCGCCCCTCCAACAGATGGCTTTCGCATGTCGGCTCGGGTTGTGCGCATCGGGTTTACCGCCCTGATCCACCGCGACCGAAGTTCTGCCAACCGACCGCGAGGTTTCGGTTCTTGGGCTCAGAAAAGGGTTCTTCACCAACTGGGACGTAGGCTGCGGCCGAATCTTTGGGGCTTCCCGGTGATGGGAATGGGTTTGAACCCTGATGTCGACAGTTATTGTGCATTCAATTGGAATGGGAGGATGTTCCGGAGGGAGAGCTGCAGGGTATTTGAAAGGAATTTGATGATCCACGTTGGACGTCAGCGGTCTGTTTGGAGTGGACACAGACGGAGGGTCCTCGAGTGTCGCCCAACCTCTGCTTCTGAAACCAGATGCAGATGTCATGGGGGAGGGAGAAACCGTCGCAGCATGAGGTGGTTCTGAACGTGGCGGAGGTGGCGCAGGCTCTAGACAGTAGTCCGTCCGAGTTTTTTGAAGCCATCAGCGGAGGACGAGCTGCTGGCCGTGGGCCAAGCATCGATGGCAAACCCTGATTCCTTCTCCGATGAGGCGGGTGCGGGTTCGATACGTGAGGTGGTCCCCGCAGTGACAGTAGAGTTCCGGGCGGTGCTGATCGTGCCGACCACCTGTGGAGTGACGGTGCTCAGTTTCATCCCAGCAACTCTAGCGGCCCTCCACAACTCTTCCTCCTTTCTTCTGTTCCTCGGTTGCTTCCTGGGAACTAGTCTTTGAACTTGGCCCGCTCGTTCGACTGCATCTCCTTGAATCGGATCTCACGGTGGCATGAATACGAGTTGCAACGTTCTGGAACTGTTCTTCGCACACCGTTCAATGAAAATGTCGAAGGCTTTCCGTGGCTTCACGTTGAATATGCGCTCGGCGAGCAACAGTACCCTGTCAGGTCGTAAGCAACCGCGTTAACCAACAATTCATGACGACGAACCCCTCCCTGCGTGTTGGTCTCCGCTCTCCTTGAGAGAAAACGAAAGCAAGTTCCCGGGATATATCCCCCGCACGGGAGTTACGGGCCTGCGATATACAGTGTGGTACGCCTGCAGGACAACGTTCTCGAAAACATCGATCAGACAAACGGAGGGGTGGCGGCCCGAACCGACCAGTGATCGGGATTTGACTTGAGCTCGAGTCTTCCGTTTCACAATGCAAAACCGCGTGCACTCTCCGAGCCTGCAACCTCCCTTCTCCCCTCCGCAGAAAGACAGACGTACAGAAACTTGTGGATGATCCGTGGCTGATTAAAAAAATCTCCGCACCTGTGGTCCGATATCCCACATTGACCGGGGGAGTCGCGAACTTCAATTCCCCGTACTCGGAGTTCTTCTAGCGTGTAGTGGACCGTGAAGTCCACATGGATGTCTTCCATCCGGCGAAACAACGTATTCTAGGGGATTCGCAGAAGTAGCAAAGGCGGGACGAGATCTCAGGATGGTTCCTCCCGTCCACCGCACGATGAATGAGTCCTCGGAGAACGAAATATACGAGCTGTGCATGGGCATGAAGAAGGGCACATTATACAAGAACGCTCTCAAGTTATGACCTTTTCCTCTCGATCCTACCGCTTCGGGTGGCACTCCTGGTGCCCAGCCACCTCTCAGTCGTCAACGAGAACTCCCGTTGTTCGAAGAGAAGGATAGGATTCTGGAATAACGGCGAGAGGAGTACTTATCAGAACCCGCCATGGAGGTTATGCGCAACATTTGCGCCGCTCTTATCACTGCTCGAACTGAGGAGTTGCTGGGTCGGGTCCGAGCGGTGTGGCTATATGCATGGCTGCCACTGGATCTGGGAGAACCACACAAATCCCCCAGCCCATTCGGATGACTGTATCGGCCGGGGAGGAGGATACAGCTACCATATCATCTGTACCCAGTCCGTCTAGGCTGGAATCCAGCATCAAGTTCAGAGCTCGGGTCTGGAGAGGGGGGAGCATCTGAAGTCTCGTCGCCTCGCCGCAACCGGTGTCACTTAGTGGGTGGCCAAGGAGAGAGGGGAGCAGCTTTGTTCCTCGATTAGATACCAAGTTCGGTTCGAAAGCCGACTGCTGGAGGAACGAGGAACCGTCACGTTCTGCACGACAAGTATCTTCCTCTAGAGAATGAAATTGCGTTGCTGCGAACCTGTCTTGCTCGAACAACTTCTTGGTGAAACCTACATTGCTAATGATTCAGAATGCAGAGCTTGTACTATACGGGTGTGATTGGTGTCTCGATAACGGAGTAGGTATGAATGGGTAGGACGAGGAAGGTCAATAACCGTCCCAAGTTGGACATCTGCATCAACCGTGAATCGGCTCCGCTGCTCGTTGCGCTCATCGCTGTGGCGAGCCAACCCGATCTTGCGGTCAGAACGGGCGAGACGTCGTACAGGACCTCCCAGGATATGAAGGTATTATTGACCCTTCTCTTCGATTTTCTCGATTCACTGGCGCAACTACACCTTCTACAGAAAGTCTTCGTCTATCCCTCAAGCGTAAAGAAAGAAATGACCCCACTAGATAGTAAACACTTGCGGGAAAAACAGATCGCATTTGTGTAGAAGCGGAGTAGAACATCTCGGTCGTAACAAACAGCCCGCAGGTCATCATCACGGCTGCAGGATTGGACCAGATGTCGTATGTGCTGTTTGGGGCGTACAACATCCAGTTAGACACGGACTGGAGTGCGACGAATGGCTACCAGTTATTGGGAACCACGCGGCGTTGGACCTGATCTCGCCGTTCAGGGAGGATGGGCCCTTGCTGCTTCCTCCGTGTTTACGAGGGAACCGTAGTGGCGATAACCGCTGAAGGAGCCTGGGTATGTCGAGGGGCTCATGTGATCCACGGAAATCGATACCTCACAATTCAAGGTGATGTAGGTTTTCGAGTTTTGGTCGAGTAGAGAACGAGGAGAATGATTCCATTCTGGAAATGCGGAGGTCTTTACGGTGTCGGAATCTTCTGGGTTCTCAGGGGTTCTCCAAGAGTATTTCCAGCCACTGCCTCGCACCTTCCGCGGATTGAAGATCTGGAAACCATAGCTTCATCGCTGAGTCCCGGGCACGTTCTGCGGGGTGGACGGCATTGGGACCTATGTTTGGGCGGTGTAAGCATGATGACGAGCAAGGTCGACCCCCACGAACCTTTGCAAGTAAGGGACCATGAAGTGCCTGTCGTTTCCGGCAACACTTGTTTTACGCAATGTTCGACAATTGCGTACCTGCTGATGTGGCCCCGACCAAACCGAGCGTGCAGTCCATCTGGAGTTGACTGACATTTCTCGTGTGGAATGCCTGGAAAGGTGGGGAGAATGTAAGAACGGGAGTCCAAGGACTCTGTTCTGCGGTTTTATGTTAGCCACCGCACAGACTCGCCGTGATTGTCTAGAAAAACCTACGCGTAGGGAAACTCACTCTTGGTCACCCTGACCGGGTGTTAGCCGGGTCCGTGCGATAGTAGTCTCCTGTTATGCGATCTCAGTTCGGCTGCGATTGAGCAGTGGGCGCTGAATAGAGACTCGACTGGACGCTCACGGGCATGATTGGTTCTCTCGATTTTTCGAGTATGGAGTGAGAGTCTACACGCTTAGAGTGGGGGTGTATCAGGAAACACGCAGTCGTCGGAGGGTGCTCGAGGACTCGACCAATACGGGGACTAGTATTACCTGCAGCTGCCCGCTAATTACGAATCCAGCTCTCTGGCGCTTAAGGCGGTCCTCGTGGTAAACACGCCCCATCTTGCAGACGTCGACAAGCTATCTGAATTACATATCCTGTGAACTACTTAAGGCCATGTCCAACACCTTTTGGAAGCGACGCCCGACGGCTAGTGGGACAGGAATCGGACCAAGCTCATGTACGGATCGTGTCCGTTATCGTACTCCATGTAGCCCAAACCTCACGACTTCCCACAGCGAAGAAACAGCGGTTCATCGATATGGCAAAGACGTTACTAGACATCGCGAAAGAATCATCCGACGCGTTTCCTCCCCTCAAATCGTGTCTGGGAGGTATCAACGCCCTCATCAAACACTACGAAGTGCGTTCCTGTCAATCGCACCACTACCCCGCTGACATATCCATCCTAGCAAAGCAAGGATGTCGAAGACAAGCTCGGGGATCTCATCCCGTGGTTGATCAGGCTGAAGGACAGTGTGGCGACGGACAGCGCCGACGGTAATCACGAGGAGGCAGAAAGGCGTGAGCGGTTAATGCGGTTTGTACCATGCCCTTATTGTCTCGTCAGGAACTCAAGCTAATTATCCGTAGATCCTTGGGAGACATCGAGAAACGATCTCAGGCGTTGTTGGGGAAAGGAAAGACGGCCAGGTTCCTCGATAAAACGCAAGACTCCTCAGCAGTCGTCAAGCTCATTGAAGAACTTCGACAAACGATCCTCATCTACCAGGTTGGCAATATTGGATCATTGAGATTGGCCAGAGTTGACGCGTTTGGGATAGCTATCGCAGCAGCAATCAATAGACAACCAAGTCGCACAGTTGACTGTAAGTTTTTCCCCGTCGTCTTTACCATTGTAACTAACACGGGACTGGTCGAGCAAAGACTTCTTTCAACGCATTTTTGAAGCTACACGAGGTAAAGGAGCGTGCACGCGCTGTGAGATTCCCGCTGACACATCAATAGGGATTGCCCGGGATGCAGGGAAAGATCGAGTCCGTCCTTTCCCGGTTGGATCGGCTCAAGGTCGAGCCTGGGAGTACCGTTGGCGATCAAAATGAGTCTAAGCGACAGATGATACTGTTTGAGTGAGTACCGTCCACCCGTTGTGACCAAGTGTCCACATTAATCCCGGTTAAGAGCTCTCGAGGGAATCAAGGACGGGTTGCGGCCCATATCTGAGCGCTCTAGCGCAGTTGGCTACCGGGAAAATGATGCAGACGGACACGCTGTAACCGAACTTGCGGAAGAGCTCAGAGACGTCATCATCGAATACCAGGTTGGTACTGATTCCGCAGCCACCCGTAGGATGATTTGCTTAGGTGTCGTGCAGTTCTCTCAACAGAAATCCTTGTATGAGCAAAATTGTCGATTGATTGTACGTATGGTCGCTCTGTTTGAAAAGACCAGGTGCTAATAGATCTTTCTAGGAGGCAGGTCAGACAGATTTCTACCATCGAGCGGACACACACTCACGTCTCAACAGCCGAGTTATCAGTGCTGAACAGCTGCCGTCGTGCGCAGGGGGCCGAATATCGACATGGGAGTCGGAGCGGTTGCCTTAAGGGTACCCGAGAGAGCGTGTTGGACGAGATCGAAGAGTGGACAGAAGATTTCGACAAATCTCCGGTCTTTTGGCTCAACGGGCTTGCGGGGACAGGCAAATCCACGATCGCACAAACGATCGCAGAAAGAGTGTTTGCCAATGGCCATTTGGGAGCGTCGTTCTTCTGTTCAAGAGGTGTCGAGGATCGCAGCAACCTCCAGCTCATCTTCCCTACTCTGGCGTTCCAGCTCGCACGGAAGTACCCAGGTTTTCGGTCCTCGTTCATCCCACTCCTCCAGTCCGATCCGGACGTCGTCCACGAGTCGCTCCAAGACCAGATGCAACAGTTTCTGGTCGAACCACTCAGATCTGCAGATATCTCGACTGTCATTGTGATCGACGCCCTCGACGAGTGCAGGGACGAAGACCCAGAATCGGCGATCCTCCTCGTGGTGGGACAGTCAGTTCGAGAAATTCCAGGAGTCAAGTTCTTCATCACCAGCAGACCGGAAATGCACATCACGGCTGGATTCCGCGGGCCGCTGCTGAGGGGATTCACCGACGTCTTCATTCTCCACGAAGTCGAGCCTCGGACCGTCGACGATGACATCCGCCACTTTCTCAAACACACGCTATCTCAACTTTCTCGTCGACGTGGCTGTACTGACGGATGGCCGACGAAGGAAGACTTGGACTCGTTGTGTCGAAGGGCAGCCGGTTTCTTCGTGTACGCTGTTGCAACGGTCAAGTTCCTCGATCACCACCTTCAGGATCCCTCGGATCAGCTTGCCACGATTATGGGATCTCCGGAGAGCACGACGTACGAAGGGGAGACGGAGCTGAAGGTGTACAACAGCCTGGACTCGCTCTACATGTCAGTTTTTCAGAAGTCCTTTCACAAAAACAAAGCCGAGGACGACACTATGGTCCGTTCCATCCTCAGTGCGACGGTACTATCCACAAATCCCCTCTCACCGTCTGCGATCGCCACACTCCTCGGTTTTCGTCATAACCAAGTCCGGCGCCTCCTGGAGCTAATCCAATCATTACTTGTACTACCTGAAGATCCTGACCACCCTGTCCAACCATTCCACAAGTCATTCCCTGACTTCATCACAGACCCTACCCGATGCAGAGACCCAAGATTTTACATATCCCCTGATTACCACATTGAATTGGCCCTACACTGCTTCCAGCTTATGGGAAAGTTGCTGAAGAAGAATATGTGCTCAATCCCTGACTACTCCCTCAACTCTGAGGTGGATGATTTGGCAAAGAGGATTGAAGACAGTGGGATGCAGGGTGCACTGGAGTATGCATGCAGGTCATGGTACAAGCACCTCATCACAATCAAGCACCAAGCCACAGATGTGTTGTCAGCTCTATGTGATTTCCTGGAGGGGAAATTTATCTCCTGGTTGGAGGTGATGAGTATTCTTGGTGCTGTGGGTGATGCTGCACATGCATTGATTGCAACCACAAAATGGCTGAATGAGGTGTGTTCAGAATGATAACTTGATTGCCAGGCTTCTTTGTGCTTACTGAAGGTCAGATGCAGGTTTCTGGTGATGTCAAGACTCTGCTTGACACCATTGGTGATTGTCTCCACTTTGTGACTGAATTCTTTGAGGTCATCAGCCAATCTGCACCCCACATCTACCACTCTGCACTCCTGCTCACACCCAGGTCATCAATTGTCTGGAGGTTATACAGCCAACAGACTCACTCAGTAGCAAGGGTGGTCACTGGAACAGCTGCCTCATGGGACTCATGTGCAAGTGTCAGGACTGTAATAACTCATGATCTTGTTTGGTCCCCATGTGGTCAATTTATTGCAGTGGACTGTAGGGGCACAGTAGAAGTCCAGGATCCAAATACCCTGGAGAGACTATTTGACCTGAAGCCTCCCAGCAATCCATTGGAGGCTTCTCTTGGATCTTTTGACTTTTCACCTGATGGTCATCTACTGGCATGTTTTTATGATGGGTGAGAATCAACTCTATCACTATTGTTTCCATGTTAATACTAATCTCTGTGCCATGAAAGTTCTGAGACCAAGATTATTGTTTGGGACACCCAGACAGGTGTTGCAATTGGGGAGATTGACACTCAGATAGGTTATGAACCTGAGGAGAGTTTATATGAGGACAGAGTTGTGTTTCATGGAGACCAGAGGACAATCACACTTTTCACATATGGCTGGTCCCCACACAATTGGGTCCTCTATACACATGATGCACTCAATGGCACACAGCTATGCCAGGTTATAATCCCATCCCAAACACATCATAAACTGGGTGCCTCCTGGGTCTATAAAGATACTCTCCAATTTGCTATGAGTGTTGAAGCTGATGGAAAATCTATGATCAATATCTATGAGCTTCAACCAACCTCAGCCTCTCCACTTCATACAGTCTCTTCATTTCCTATCCCATCTGATATAGTCTTATTTCTCATGCCATCTTATTGGAATTTTTCCTTCTCCTCAGTATCCCTCCATGCATCCTTCATTCTCAAGAAAGAGCTCATAGTGCTTGATGTTCAGAGCTCAAAGATTCTCCTGTGGACCAGAGGGGCTCAGGTAGATGATGTAGCACAGCCATGTTTCTCTGCTGATGGGAACTTTGTTGCATGTATAATATCAGAGAATAGGCTTTGCGTTTGGCAGAACACACCCACTGGTTATGTGCTATGGTGTAGCCTCAGAGCCCGGTTGCCATTTTCAAGCCTCTCATGGTCACCCACTTCAGTCTCAATCATGTGTTGGGGTCCAAGTGGAATCCAAGTGTTACACCTAGGCAATCATCTCAGCCCTATGTCCCCCAATGAGTCTGAGCCCTCTAACAAAGGTGGAGACCATTTAGTGGCATACTCTGCAGATAAGGCACATATTGCAATTGCAAAGCGAGGCTGTCATGTTGTCACAGTCCTTGACTCCCTCTCAGGCACTCCACAACAAGTCATCAATACAGACATGCAAATTGAGGATACCAAGATCTTTGATAACACCATCATTGTAATTGATAGTGATAAGCTTGTCAGCTGGGGGCTTGAGGCAGCTGGAGTAGTGCAATGTGGTTATAGTTATGGGAGAGTGATACATGAATCCTTTATCATTGACCCTGATGCAATGTACTTGAAATTATCCCATGATTGCTCCCAGATTGCCTATACTGATAAAGAGATGCTTTACATATATAATATTCAAGCCCAGGAGATTCTTCGATATACACTCTGTAGTAATTGGTTTGGGGGTTTTTTGTTCTCTCCTGGTGGGCATGAACTGTGGGTTGCCAGTCGAGGGCATTACAATACTTTCTCTCTTAAAAAGATTGGAACAGAGGATTATTGGCACAAAAGGCTACTATTCAAAGGGAATCATCCAGAGGAAGAAAGGCCATTATCTAGGGATGAATGGCTATTATCTGAAAAGGAAGAACCAAAGGATGAATGGGAATGGATGAACATTTTTTCATCTTATGGGTACTGCATTCAAAGAGACTCTGAGTGGATCACAAATTCCAGAGGCAGCAAAGTTTTGTGGTTGCCCCCAGTCTGGAGGACAGAGCGGTGGGAGGAAGTGAGATGGGATGATAATTTTCTAGCCTTCCTTAACCATTACCACCCAAAACCTATGATAATTGAGTTCAAGCCACATTAGGTACCTAGTACCCATCCTCTTCACCCCTCACTATCTGATCTTGGCTACTGCTCCTTGTACTTTCTCTATTCCCAAATGTATCCTCTTCACTCTGGATTACCTCCACTTTTCTTGACATGATTCTATATGATAATTCTTGTTGACACACTATGTATGGCTGTGCATGACTGTATAACTTTCCATTATGCTTACCACTATCCCTGCCCAAATATGCTCTTTCTCAAGTACTTCTATAGAAAATGACTGTAAAACCACTGTATTTAAAATTCAGTAGGCATTTCAGCTGAAAGGTCACTTGGTGTGATTACTTTATCACCCAGGAAATTGAGCAAATGTCAAATTCAGTCATCCTGGACTGGCTGATATCAAGGTGAGTTGAACCATTGGCTTTTGGGTGGCTATTAGTGGTGTATCCCAGCTGTCCTCTGACTAAAGATTCTGCCATACCTTGACATACCAACTAAGATCCTTGTCAATGGAATCTGTGACATCCTGAGGAAACAGCAGAGCAAATTGCAAGATTGTTTACACATGCATACATAAGAAAAGCTAATTGAAATGGCAGAGTGGAAAGAAAGTTCACGGCTACAGAGGAAGTAGGAGCATGTAGATCATCGAGTCAGTAACCCTCTCCTACACCCATGCGGAACAGAAAACATCGAGACAAAGGAGAGAACCACGAGGGACATGCCCCATCCAATGCCTCTTCTTTTACTCTTCATCTTCAAAGTGAAGGATCTGAGCATCTTCGTCTACCGGTACATCCCTGTATCCTCTTCTTGATCTATATCCAGCGGTAGCCGAACCGAATAATGACGATGCATGCTCCCATGCAATCCCGATTACCCCAATCAGGAACCAGGGTACCGAAGCCAGAGTGGCCAAAGCACCCGAGCCCTGACCATAACCAATAGAGTTATCGCCCGGCAGTCGGATCGTGCTAAAATAATGGAAGCGTAAAAACGACATCCGTCAATCACTCCGAGAGCAGTCAGATGTCAAACACGTACCCCCTTGCCATGCCACTGCGGCGGTAGTACCAGTATCCTATCAACGAGGTGAAACCGAAGGGCAGGAAGAATATCATGATCCAGAAGAACGTGCTGTGTGCCTTGAAGCCTGGACAGATATGCGGCGAGCCTCTGTCGAGTCGCACACCACCTTCACAACTGGAGTGCGGGATCTTGCGGTACGCCGTGCGTTCGTACCAATAGTCATCATCGCCCTTGCACGAGTCGTCGTCTGGTAGTGGCTGGAGTCTAGAAACCAATACACATTCTCCAGATGCATCACGTTCGTGATTGAACTCACTAACAGAAGGTTAGT
>Ga0307515_10023919_pt1 | contig 10674 bp, 9 predicted proteins | sample 17_EM_MG_FD_194513 | JGI IMG/M metagenome (GOLD analysis project Ga0307515, IMG submission 194513) | Populus trichocarpa ectomycorrhiza microbial communities from riparian zone in the Pacific Northwest, United States - 17_EM | ecosystem: Host-associated > Plants > Roots > Unclassified | place...
GCCGCCAGGTGCTGCGCATGGGTAGCGCCGTCGAGCTCACGAGCACCGAGTTCGACCTGCTGGCCTTGCTCGCGAGCGAGCCGCAGAAGGTCTTCAGCCGCGACGACATCCTGAATCGCCTGCGCGGTGTCGAGGCCGAGCTGCAGACCCGCGCCGTCGACATCCTCGTGAGCCGCTTGCGCAAGAAGCTCGAGCCGCTGGACTGCATCAAGACCTTGCGCAACGCCGGCTACACCTTCGCCGGAGCACGCGCTTGATGATCACGAAGGCACGCGTCGAGCCGCGCCTCCGGCGCTGGCGGCGCTCGCTGGGCGCGCGCCTGATCGGCCTCTTTCTGCTGCTCGCGTTCGGCATGGTCGTGACCTTCGTGGTCGGCATGCAGTCGGCGCTGCGCTTCGGCTGGCAAGACTACGTGCGCCCGCTGGTCGCCGATTACGTGGACACGCTCACCGCAGACATCGGCACGCCGCCCGATGTCGCGCGGGCGCAGGCGCTGACCGCGCGCCTGCCGCTGCGCATCCGCATCGACGGACCGGCGGTGAACTGGTCGTCGGACCCGCGCGATGGGCGCGATGCGCGCGACGACGAGCGCAGCGGCCACCATCACACCAACCCAGACATCTGGCGCCCGGTTCGCCTGCTCAGCGACGGCCACCGCATCCGCTTCGGCCTCGCCAGCATCGTGCGCGACGACGCGCCCGAAGACCGCCCGCGCCTGATCGGCTGGGCCACGCTGGCGACACTGCTGCTGCTCACCGCGCTGGCGTATCGCACCGTGCGGCGACTGCTGCGCCCGCTCGACGACATCCGCGCCGGTGCGTTGCGCTACGGCGCCGGCGACTTCTCGCAGCCCATCGTGCCGCGCCGCCCGGACGAGCTCGGCGAGCTCGCCAGCCAGATCAACCGCATGGCCGACGGCCTGCACGGCATGCTCGACGCGAAGCGCGAACTGCTGCTCGCGATCAGCCACGAACTGCGCTCGCCGTTGACGCGCGCGCGGCTCAACGCCGAGCTGGTCGACCACAGCGAGGCGCGCGACGCGCTGCTGCACGACCTGTCGGAGATGCGCGATCTGATCACCGACCTGCTCGAAAGCGAGCGGCTCGCGGCCGGCCACGCCGCGCTGCATACCGAGCCCGTCGACGTGAATGCGCTGGTGCGCGAGCTGCTAGACACCTCGTTCGACGGCCGAGCCATCGACACCGCGCTCGAGACGTCGCTGCCCACGCTGCCACTCGACCGCACGCGCATGCGCCTGCTGCTGCGCAACCTGCTCGACAACGCGCTGCGCCACAGCGCGGGGGTGAGCGCGGCGCCGCTGATCCGCACGTCGATGCAAGGGAGCGCATTGCGCATCATCGTTCGCGACCACGGCCCCGGCGTCGCCGACGCCGAGCTGGCGCATCTGACCGAGGCCTTCTACCGCACCGACTCGGCGCGGCTGCGCAGCACCGGCGGCGTCGGGCTCGGGCTGCACCTGTGTGCATTGATCGCGCAGGCGCATGGCGGACAGCTCACGCTGCGCAACGCGATGCCCGGCCTGGAAGCCGAGCTGGTGCTGCCGACTACTTCGGCTTGACCTTCTCCCAGTCCCGCAGCGCGGCCAGCGTCTTCTCGACGTGCTTGCTCGGGTTCAGGCTCTGGTAGTTGTAGACGATGGAGTGGTCGGGCGCGATCACATAGGACACGCGGTTCGCGTAGTCCGGCATGATCATCATCACGGCGTCGTAGGACTTGATCACGGTCTTGCCCGAGTCGCTCGCCACCGCAAACTTGCCCTGGCAGGCCTGGGTCGAGAACTTCAGCTGGGTCTCGATGTCATCGGTCGAGACGCCGATCACCGTCGCGCCGAGTGCTTCGAATTTGCCGATCGCTTCGGCAAACTCATGCGCCTCGGCCGAGCAGCCCGACGAGAACGAGGCGGGGAAGAAGTACAGCACCACCGGCCCTTTGGCCAACGATTCGGCGAGCGTGAACTTGTATTCCTTGCCGGCCAGCGCGGCCGGCGCGCTGAAGTCGGGCGCCTTGTCGCCCACGTCCAGCGCGGCCCACGCGGCGGATGTCAAACCCGAGGCCAGCAGTGCACAGATCAGGATCTTCTTCATGGTGCTCGACTCCGTTGACCGCTCAAGCGGGCGCTTATCTTGCCAGAAGCAGCACCGCACCGACACATACGCCGAAGCGACCCTGCTGGATGCAGGCTTCCTAGACGGCGCGCCCTAGTCTCGGGACGCCTGCACAGGCAATTGCGCCGATATGATCCGCGCGCATCATCGAGGCGAGCTCGCAAGCACGAGACGCCCGACCGCTAATTTTCGGCCTCTCGGAGACAAGCATGTTCGACTACATCGTCATTGGTGGCGGCTCCGCCGGCTGTGTGCTGGCCGCGCGATTGAGCGAGGATGCGAGCGTCAGCGTCTGCCTGCTCGAAGCCGGCCCGGCCGACAAGAGCGTGCTGATCCACTGCCCGGCGGGCCTGGCGCTGATGGCCCAGACCGGGCAGGCCAACTGGGCCTTCGAGACTGTGCCGCAAGCCGGCTTGAACGGCCGCCGCGGCTACCAGCCGCGCGGCAAGGTGCTGGGCGGCTCGAGTTCCGTGAACGCGATGATCTACGTGCGCGGCCCGCGCGACGACTACGACGGCTGGGCCGCCGCGGGCAACCCGGGCTGGGGCTTCGACGACCTGCTGCCCTACTTCAAGAAGTCCGAAAACAACGAGCGCGGCGCCGATGCGCTGCACGGCATCGGCGGCCCGCTGAATGTGATGGACCTGCGCAACCCGAACCGCTTCGGCCCGGTGTTCGTCGAGGCCGCTCAACAGGCCGGCTTCGTCAAGAACTCCGACTTCAACGGCGCGACGCAGGAAGGCGTCGGCATGTACCAGGTCACGCACAAAGGCGGCGAGCGATTCAGTGCGGCCAAGGCGTATCTCACGCCGAACCTCGCGCGCTCGAATCTGACGGTGATCACGGGGGCGCACACGACGCGCATCCTGATGGAAGGCCGGCGCGCGGTCGGCGTCGAGGCGCGCGTGGGGGGCGAGCTGAAGCAATTCAAGGCCAGGCGCGAGCTGCTGCTGTGCGCCGGCGCGCTGCAGTCACCGCAGATCCTGATGCTGTCGGGCATCGGGCCGGGCGCACACCTGCAGCAGCATGGCATCGACGTCGTCCACGACCTGCCCGGCGTCGGCGCGAACCTGCACGACCATGTGGACGTGGTGCAGGTCGTCGACGCGCCGCAGCTCACCGAGCTGTTCGGCGTCTCGTTCACCGGCGTGATCAACGCGATCAAGGGCGTCTTCGAGTGGCGGCGCGCACGCAGCGGCATGCTGACGACCAACTTTGCCGAGGCCGGCGGCTTCGTCAAGAGCCAGCCCGGCGAGGCACTGGCCGACCTGCAGTTGCACTTCGTGATCGGCAAGCTCGTCGACCACGGCCGCAAGCCGACCTTCGGCCACGGCTACTCCTGCCACGTGTGCCTGCTGCGCCCGAAGAGCCGCGGCAGCCTGAGGCTCGCGAGCCGCGACCCGCTGGCAGCGCCGCTGATCGACCCGAACTTCCTCAGCGAGCGCGACGACGTGGACCGCCTGATCCGCGGCTTCAAGATCATGCGCGGCATCCTCGGGCAACCCGCACTCGCCGGCTACCGCGGCCGCGAGCTGGCGGCGTCTGCCGGCGCGCAGACCGACGCGCAGATCGAGCAGTTCATCCGCGGCCATGCCGACACGATCTACCACCCGGTCGGCAGCTGCCGCATGGGCCCGAGCGCGACGACCGACGTGGTCGACGCGACGCTGCGTGTGCACGGCGTGCAAGGCCTGCGTGTCGTCGATGCGTCCATCATGCCGAGCATCATCGGCGGCAACACGAATGCGCCGGTGATCGCGATCGCCGAGAAGGCGGCCGATCTGATCAAGGCCACGGCGTAGCCGTTTTCCGTTCGGGCGAGAATGGCGCCGACTCAACGCCACTCGGAGCCTCAAGCATGAAGACCCAAGCCGCCATCGCCTGGAAAGCCGGCGCCCCGCTGACAATCGAGACCGTCGATCTGGCCGGCCCGCGCGCCGGCGAAGTGCTGATCGAGGTCAAGGCCACCGGCATCTGCCACACCGACTACTACACGCTGTCGGGCGCCGACCCCGAGGGCCTGTTCCCCGCGATCCTCGGCCATGAAGGCGCGGGCATCGTCGTCGACGTCGGCCCGGGCGTGACGACGCTGAAAAAAGACGACCACGTCATCCCTCTGTACACGCCCGAATGCCGGCAGTGCAAGTTCTGCCTGTCGCGCAAGACGAATCTGTGCCAGCTGATCCGCGGCACGCAGGGCAAGGGCTTGATGCCGGACGCGACCTCGCGTTTCAGCATCGACGGCAAGCCGATCCTGCACTACATGGGCACGAGCACCTTCAGCAACTACATCGTCGTGCCCGAGATTGCGGTCGCCAAGGTGCGCTCGGACGCGCCCTTCGACAAGATCTGCTACATCGGCTGCGGCGTGACCACCGGCGTCGGCGCGGTGCTGTTCACGGCCAAGGTCGAGGCCGGTGCGAACGTCGTTGTGTTCGGCCTCGGCGGCATCGGCCTGAACGTGATCCAAGGCGCGAAGATGGTCGGTGCCGACAAGATCATTGGCGTCGATGTGAACCCGGCGCGCGAAGCGATGGCGCGACAGTTCGGCATGACGCACTTCATCAATCCGAAAGAACTTGAGAAACGCGCCGACAACGTCGTCGATGCAATCGTGCAGCTCACCGACGGTGGCGCCGACTACAGCTTCGAGTGCGTCGGCAACACCACGCTGATGCGCCAGGCGCTCGAGTGCACGCACAAGGGCTGGGGCCGCAGCATCATCATCGGCGTGGCCGAGGCCGGCGCCGAGATCAGCACGCGGCCGTTCCAGCTCGTCACCGGCCGCAAGTGGGAGGGCTCGGCCTTCGGCGGCGCGCGCGGCCGCACCGACGTGCCGAAGATCGTCGACTGGTACATGGACGGCAAGATCAACATCGACGACCTGATCACGCACAAGCTGAAGCTCGAGGACATCAACCAGGGCTTCGAGCTGATGAAGAGCGGCGAGTCGATCCGCTCGGTGGTGATGTACTGAAGCAGTACCGACGATGACGCAGGCGAAGAATCCACTGCATGGCGTGACGCTCGAGGCCATGCTCACCGAACTGGTCGCGCACTTCGGCTGGGCCGATCTCGGCGCGCGCATCAACATCAACAGCTTCACCGTCGACCCGAGCATCGCGTCGAGCCTGAAGTTCCTGCGGAAGACGCCGTGGGCGCGCGAGAAGGTCGAGAGCCTGTACCTCTTCATGCGGCGCGAGCAGGCGCGCGAGCAAGCACAAGCGAAGCGCGACCACGTCGAGCCGGTCGAGGCGCCATTCGGCAGCTGGGCCTCGCCGGTCACGGCCGAGCTGATCGCCGGCGCGAGCATCCGCCTCGGCCAGATCGGCGTGCTGGGCCGCGACATCTTCTGGAGCGAAGGCCGACCGCAAGAGCAAGGCCGCAACGTGCTCGTCTGGCGCAGCGACGACGGCCGCATCGCCGACCTCACGCCCGCGCCGCTGAACGTGCGCAGCCGCGTTCACGAATACGGCGGCGGTGCGTTCACGCTGGGGCGCAAGGCCGGCTTCTTCGTCAACGATGCCGATCAGCAGATCTGGCGCATCCGCGCCGGCGAGGCGCCGCACGCGCTGACTGCGATGCCCGGCATGCGCCACGCCGACATCGAGATCGACGCGACACGCAAGCGCCTGCTCTGCGTGCGCGAAGACCACAGCGGCAACAGTGAAGCGGTGACGACGCTGGTCGCCGTCTCGCTCAGCAACGGCGCGCAGCAGGTGCTGGTCAGCGGCCACGATTTCTTCTCGACGCCGCGCGTCAGCCCCGATGGCCAACAGCTCGCGTGGTTGAGCTGGGATCACCCGAACATGCCTTGGGATGGCACGACGCTGTGGCTCGCCGCCCTGCTGGCCGACGGCACGCCGGGCTCGGCGCGCGTGGTGGCGGGCGGGGCCGACGAATCGATCTTCCAGCCGAGTTGGTCGCCGAGCGGCGAGCTGCACTTCGTCTCCGACCGCAGCGGCTGGTGGAACCTGTACCGGCTGCGTGGCGACGCAGTCCAGCCTCTGCATGCGATGCCCGCCGAGTTCGGGCAACCTCAATGGGCATTCGCGATGAGCACCTACGGCTTCGATGCACAAGGGCGCATCGTCTGCGCCGTCGCGCAGCACGGCCGTTCGATGCTGGCCCTGCTCGACGCCGACACGGGCCGCTTCGAGATGCTGGGCACGCCGTTCTGCGCGATCCAGGAATTGCAGGTCGGCGACGGTTTCGCGACCTTCCTGGGCGCGACCGAGACCGCCCCGGAAGCGGTGATCCGTCTGGACCTGGCGAGCGGCGCGCACGAGGTGCTGCGCAGCTCGACGCGCAGCAGCGTCGATGTGGCGTTCGTCTCGACCGCCGAAGCGATCAGCTTCCCGACCGAGAACGGCCTCACCGCGCACGCCTTCCACTACCCGCCGGCGAACCGCCACTTCCGCGGTCCGGACGGCGAGCGCCCGCCGCTGATCGTGATCAACCACGGCGGCCCGACCGGCTCGACCAACGCCGCGTTCAAGCTCGGATACCAGTACTGGACCAGCCGCGGCTTCGCGATCGTCGACGTCAACTACGGCGGCAGCAACGGCTACGGCCGCGCATACCGCGAGCGCCTGACCGGCCAGTGGGGCGTGGTCGACGTCGACGATGCGATCAACGCGGCGCGCTTCCTGATCGAACGCGGCGATGTCGATGCCGACCGCGTCGTGATCCGCGGTGCCAGCGCCGGCGGCTACACCGCGTTGAGCGCCCTCACCTTCCGCAGTTTCTTCAAGGCCGGCGCCAGCCACTACGGCATCGGCGACCTCGAGGCGCTGGCGCGCGACACGCACAAGTTCGAATCGCGCTACCTCGACAAGCTGATCGGCCCCTACCCTGCGCAGCAGGCGCTGTACCGCGCGCGCTCGCCGGTGAACCACACCGACCGGCTCGCGAGCCCGATGATCCTGTTCCAGGGTGCCGAGGACAAGGCCGTGCCGCCCGCACAGGCCGAGGCGATGTTCGAGGCGGTGCGCGCCAAGGGCCTGCCGGTCGCGTACCTGTTGTTCGACGGCGAGCAGCATGGCTTTCGGCGCGCCGCGACGATCAAGCGCGCGCTCGAGGCCGAGCTGTACTTCTACGGCCGCGTGTTCGGCTTGACGCCTGCCGATGCGATCGAGCCCGTGCCGATCGAAAATCTTCCGGCCGCATCAGCCTGAACTCGCGATCGGTTCGGCATACAAGCCGATGTCGCCGTACCACGCCTCGACGTGGTTCTTCAAGTCGTCGCTGTCGGTCAGCACGCCGATGCTGGTGATGTGGCCCGTCGGCGCTTCGCCGAACACGCGCCGGTAGTCCTCGAGCACATTGCGCTCGTAGCGCAGCCACTGACCCGCGCGCCTGGCACCGCTCTCGACCACGTCGTAGCGGATGCGGCCGGAGCGCGCATACGGCAGCACGGCGTCGACCGGCAGCTCGCCGTCCCACACATAGGTGAGCGTCGCGAACGGCAGTTGGTTGCCGGTGAACAGCTCGACCTGCTCGAAGAAGATGCGGTCGCGCAGCGACAGCTTGGCCATGTCGCCGGCAAACGCGACGACCAGGCGCGCAGGCGTGTCCTCACGCAGGTCGTCGGCGACGGTGGCCTTCTCGAACACGGTGTCGACACGCCACTCCCAGCGCAGCCAGGGCGTGCGCTGTGGGTCGATGTCGACCGCGCACGACAGGCCGGAGCTGGCCTTGTCGGCCACCGCATGCAAGGCTGTGCGGCCGTCGCGCTGCGCCATCGAGTAGGCCGTCTTGATGCGGTCCGGCCGCAGGATGTAGGGGCGCCACCCGTCCGGCGGGGCCGCGCCGTCGGTCACGCTGGAGAACAGCGGCACGACCGGAGGGGCATGCGGGGCGGTGACCCCGTCCGGAGCCGTGGCGCAGCCGGTCAGCCCGATGAGGGCAGATGCGGGTGCGGCTTTGAGGATGAGGCGGCGGCGCCGGGCGTCAGGTTGCAGCATGCGAAGCGGGATCGGGTCGTCGAATCAACCCGCGATCCTAGCGGCTGGCCGCGGCCTCTACGCCTGCTTGCAACTTGAAGCGCTTGCTGACAGCAGTGCGCGCGTCACGCGACTACCGTCGCCCCTCTGAAGGAGAAACGCAATGATGAAATCTTCGTGGCGCACTGCTTGGCAAGGACAGGACATCGTGGTCTATCGCAACGAAGCCGAGGTGGACCGCGTGCATGCGCCCGACATCGACCGCGTCGTGCTGGTGCACCGCGGCTCCGGCGAATCGCCCGGCGATCTGGTGCAGGCGGTGGTCGAGATCGGCGACTCGACCTTGATCTTCCCGGCCGACACCGGTTTCGCCGGCCGCGTGAACTTCGAGCGTCAGACTTTCTGGGCCGAGCGTGCCTGTGTGTTCTGGGTCAACGAGTCGCGCGCCCCGCTGCCGCTGCGTCTGCGCCGCAGCCGCTGGTTCCTGGGCCTGACCCACCCGGTCTTCACGCGCGTGCCGCGCGCCGAACTGGCGCCGCTGATCGAGCGCTGGCCGCTACAGGGGCCGCAGACCTGGGAACAGCGCAAGTGGCGCCGGATCGAGCGCAGCCGGCCGTTCGCTCGGGCCGAAGACGACGACGAGCACCACCACCGGCTGCAGGCATGAACTGACGTTAGCGATAGACGCAAAAAACCCCGCCGAGGCGGGGTTTTTTGACGGTGCTTGAGAAAGCTCAGGCGGCCGGCTTCGAAGCAGCAGCCTTCGGGGCCTTCGCCTTGTGGGCCTTCTTGGCGGTCTTCTTGGCCGGGGCGGCTTCCTTCTTCATTTCAGCAGCCGGGGCAGCAGCGGCGGGCTTGGCAGCCGGGGTCGCGGCAGCGGCCGGGGCCGAAGCTTGGGCGAAGGCGCCGAACGAGAAGGTAGCGGCGATCAGGGCGGCGATGATTTTGTTCATGGTGAGTGTTCCTGCAGGGAAGTTTGACAAAGAGCTGATTGCTCGGGAGTCACAACGTGGCCCGCGACAGGTCGGTTGACAAGATTTCTGCGAATCCTGTGAGAAGAGCAAAGGCCGAGCAGCCCGGTGAGCCCCATAACAGGGCATGGTGCGGGCGAGACCTAGTCGAAGCGCCCCTGGCGCAACCACTTCGTCGCGACCCACTTCTCGCCTTCGATCACCGGCGCGCCGCCGTGCAGCGTGCGGGTAACAGGGTGCGGCCGGTCGTAGCTGAAGAAGACCGCATTGCCCTTGACCGGCGCGACATCGAGCTGGACGTCGGGGAACACGGTGGCGCCTCCCAGCGCCGGCGTGTTGAGGTAGCACACCAGCGAGGCGACGCGCTGGCCGCCGCGCTTCAGGATCGCCGGGGTGCCGGCCTGGTCGGGGTCGAAATAGTCGTAGTGCGGCTTGTACTCGGCGCCCGGGCCATAGCGCAGCACCTGCAGGCCTTCGCCGTTCTCGATCGGCCAGTTCATCAGCGCGGCGATGCGGGCTTCGAGCCGGGCGCACACCGGGTGCTCGCCACGCCCGAAGAACATGCCCTGGCTGGTGCGCGCCTCGTTCACTTCGCTGGAGCCGGTCTGGGTCTGCACCGTCTCGGACCGCGCCAGCCGCACCCGCGCGAGCGCGATGATCTCGTCGCACTCGTCGTCGGACAGCAGGCCCGAGAACACGATCACGCGTGGGTTGGACATGCTCATCACGACGCCGACCTCGCGGTCACCGGCGAGCACCGTGGTGCGCGCGCCTTGCGGCAGCGGCTCGGGCACCGCGACCGGTGCCGGTATCTTGGCGCGTTCGGCCTGCTTCTCGCCGAGATAGCTGGTGAGCGTGGCCTCGAGCGCGGTGATCGCCGAGTCTTCGTTCCAACCGCTCGCGAGCATGGACTGGAGCACCATGTCGGGCGGGTGCCCGGCGGCGGCCTGCTCGATGATCCAGGCCCGCAGCTCGGGCGTGACGGGTTGATGATCAAGATGATCGCTCATGCGCAAATTCTCCCTCATCGTCAGACGCTGCCACTGCCGCTGCGGCGCCGGAACACGAAGCGATCGGGCTCGGACGCGCCGGCATCGAAGGCATAGCCCTCGGCATCGAACTTCTTCAAGCCGGCCGGTGTCTTGATGCGCTTCTTCACGGCATGCCGCGCCATCAGCCCGCGGGCGCGCTTGGCGAAGAAGCTGATGATCTTGTACTGGCCGTTCTTCCAGTCTTCGAACACGCACTCGATCACGCGCGGACGCAGCACCTTGCGGCGGTCCGCAGCGCGGAAGTACTCGTGCGAGGCAAGGTTCACGATCACCGGCGTCGGGTCGGCGGCCGCGCGTTCGTTCAGGTGCTCGGCAATCGTGTCGCCCCAGTACGCGTACAGGTCCTTGCCGCGCGGGTTCGCGAGCGGCGTGCCCATCTCGAGCCGGTACGGTTGCAGACGATCGAGCGGCCGCAGCACGCCGTGCAGGCCGCTCAGGATCGCGACATGCTTTTGCGCCCAGACCAGGTCGGCGCGCGTCAGTTCCTTCGCGCCAAGGCCACCGTAGACATCGCCATCGAACGCGAGCGCAGCGGGTTTGCTGTTGGCCGGTGTCATCTGCGGCGACCAGGCCGCGTAGC
>Ga0307515_10023920_pt1 | contig 10674 bp, 7 predicted proteins | sample 17_EM_MG_FD_194513 | JGI IMG/M metagenome (GOLD analysis project Ga0307515, IMG submission 194513) | Populus trichocarpa ectomycorrhiza microbial communities from riparian zone in the Pacific Northwest, United States - 17_EM | ecosystem: Host-associated > Plants > Roots > Unclassified | place...
GTGAGTTTTAAAGATTATTAGTTATAAGGACGTTAATAATAAAATATAGTATAAGGTTAAGTAGATAGGCTATAATAAGACTACCTAGGAACTACTAGAAAATTTAAAGAACGCTATAGGAAAGGTATAGGAGTATCGGAAGAAATAGGTTAGGTAATATTAATAAGGAAGGATCGCCAAAGAATGAGTTACCTAAGGGGGACCTAGAAAGAGCGACTGCTGAACTACTCGGAGTTATTCCCTTTATAGGAAGAGAGTCGGTTCTCTTATTACTAAGTTCCTATAGACCTTATTCTATAAGTTTCTACTCCTTAAAACGAACCTTCTTATAAACCCGTTTAAGACGCAGAAGATAAGTAAAGGCTAAAAGACGAGTTTTAAGAGTATACTATTAAGCGGCCGCAGCCTCTTATTCCGCCTCTCGCGATTAACGCAATTTATTAAGGGCACTTAAAAGCTTACTATTAAGCTTCGCAGTAGTAGATTAAACATAAGACCCTATAATAAATTACTTAGGGAACTTAAAGACTATTAAGAGTTATAGGACGCGTATACTTAGCGTTAAAAATAGAGCGAATATTATAGAACGAATAAACGTTTACTTTAGTGCACTCTAAATAAGAGGAAGGTTGCTAAGACGAAGGACTTACTAGCGTAACGCAAACTAACCCCTTTTTCGCATAACGAGAATACGGAGATAGCATTACTTTACTTAGTAATAGCATAATGGCAATAGTATAAGCGCGACGGGCTATAGAAGAAAGAGAAGTTACTTTAGATATAATAAGTAACGATATTAACTAAATTAATTAGACGGATATTACACCTTTAGTAAATAACTTAAAGATATTTGGAATCTTTAAGGACGAAAATAAAGAGGAGGGAGATAGTATTACGGACGCTTTAAGTACAATATTATAACTACTTAGAGAAGAGTTAGAAGAAGCTAGTTAGTTAATATAGGTATAGTTTAAAATAGATCCGGTAGAACTATATAATAAGGAATAGTAACCAAGTCACGTAATATAATCTATATAATTTGTGTAATCTATATAATCCGTAATAGAGTAGATAGAGTATACGTACCTTATATATAAGGAGGGTTTCCTAGGAGTACGGTTATATATTTAAAGAACTATAGTCCCTACTCTAGATAGTTCTTTCCTTATAGTAATTCTTAGAATATAATTAGAGTTAATCTATTAGGCAACCACTCCACCAGTTATTATTATGTTATTGACTTACTTATAATACCTACACACCTAGCCTAATAATGAGCCTATTGTAGTACTTGCTATAAGGTTCCGTTACACCTCCTAATTAGATTATATAGTTATAATATATATGTAATTACTCTCTTACCTAACTCCTATATATTAAGGCGTTATTTAATACTAAGATTATATAGCTAGGTATATAATATAGGAGAACAGAAGACTTAATCTAAGCATTAAATATTTTAAAAGTAATTAAGCCCTACTATATAAAAGTCCTAGGGAGGAAGCCGTTAATTATATATGTAAAAAGAATACTCTAGCGCTCCAAGCGCTTAATTAATACTATATTAATCGCAGAGAACTAGGCTATCTTATTAAGGTAAGTACAGTCGTTTTAAAAAGATCGGTAAAAAATCGCTAAGCCGAAATAGCCGCATCGCACCCCACCAAGATTTGTATGAGGGGTAATACTTTCGATTTTAACCACCTATAATATGTTAACCACCTACTGTAAGTGCCCAAATATTAAAGCTGGCGCGTTACCTAGTTAAGTCGATTGTATAGAAATCTTAGTGTTGCAACTTATGGCGCCCCAACAGCAGCAGCTGCCTACTAGATCGTTGGGCCGTTCTAAACAAAGCGGGCTTAATCTATGCCTGCTTCTGCTATCTTATAGCCGCCTAAGAAGAAGGCAAAGAGGAAGGCGAAGTTAGTAAAGAAGAGGCAGAAGACAATACCAGTACCGTTACAGTTACCGTCACCGTTACCATCACCGTCACCGTCACCATCGCCGTCGCCATTGCCGTCGCCGGCAACGCCCGCAGAGCCTATATCTGCAGATAAGGTTAATAAGGGCGAGGATAAGAATATTGAGGAGCCTGTAGAAGTAGAAGATGAGGATATAGGCTCGCCATTACCGCTACCGCCTATACGCTTTATAAGTGTTTAAAAGGCAGTTATAGGTAGTAAAAAGGGGTCTCTTTCTAGTATAAGGTTAGCTGTATTTAACACTAAGAGTATATGCTACTTTAAGCTGGATAAATAGCAACACGAGACTATACTACATTCACTACTATAGAAGTTTAAGATTACCTAGCTCTAAGCTGTCGCCTCCTACAATAAGGCGCGGCAAGCTAATTACTGCCCTTAAGATATTCGGTCGCCTTTGGATCTAGATTAAGCTCTTACTATAATTAAGGAGTGGCATAAGCGCTAGCCGTTAAAGTATCTCTCCTTAAACTTTACCTTATATTTAGCTAAAGAGAAGGAACTAGAGGCTTAGGCTCCTACTACAACTCTAAGTTAGTAAGTAGTTAATAGGCCTATAGGCAGAAGGACAGCTATATAAGTTTAAATTACCAACTTACCTAACGTAATTACTACTAAGGAGGCTTCTAGCAATAGGATACCAGTAATTATAGATTAGTGACCTTATATAAATATCTATTGGCATAATATATTAGGAAATTTTTTAGGCAGCCGAAAATTGGGGTCTATAAAACCTACGATTTGCGCCAACTTATGGCAATTTGCTATAAATATATAGGCTACTTATACACCCGCCTACCCTATCTGTATATTTATAGTAAATCACTACAAATTACCATAAATTACTAAAATTGCGACTTAAGCAAGTTAAGCAGACCCTAATTTTTGGCTGTAATAATATACCAAAATAAATAAATTCTAATGCTATAACTATATTATACTAATACTTATAATCTACCACAAAGCTCTGTATAAAGCTTTACACGAAGCTCTACACGAGGCTCTGCACGAAGCTCTACACGAAGCTTTGTATGAGACTCTGCAGGAAGCTCTACAGGAAGCTCTACACGAAGTTCTACACGAAGCTTTGTACGAGGCTCTGCACAAAGCTCTACACGAAGCTCTGCACAAGGCTCTGCAGGAAGCTCTGCACAAAGCTCTATACGAAGCTCTACACAAGCTCTACGTACAGAGGCTCTGCACGAGACTCTGCGCGAAGCTCTGCATCGGGTCCCCGCTATATTCCCGATAGCCTCTACACGTGCCTCTGCCAAGTATACCCCTTATATACACCTAGGTAGCCACCTTATTTTTTACCCTTCCTTCCTTACATCCTCCCTACCTACGTTATACTATATTCAATATTCGATATCTTTTCAATATTTTCGATATTAAATTAACATCCAATACCAATATCAATACGGCCTTTTACTAATATTGAACATTGATAAGAGCACTGTAGGCAGCCCGATATGGCTGGACTGATGTGATTCTGGCCCTTCTGGAACTAGGTGCGGAACCGGGCGTCAGAGACTATCATAGGATGGTGCTGTTGCCTTACGCTGCTGGAAGTGGAAGTCTAGAGTCCACGGAGGCCTTATTGGATTCCGGAGCATTCCCGGATTCGGAAGACATAGAGCGTCGAAGGCCGCTCTCATACGCAGCTTCAGAAGGTAGCGTCCTCATTGTTGAGAGATTGCTTAGCGATCCACGTGTGCCTTCGGAAGCATTAGAAGCCCTCTCTATGGCTGCAGGACAAGGTCATGAAGCCGTTGTGCAGCTGCTACTTAAGAAGGGTGCCAACCCAAATAATTATTCGTCCCTATCTCACACTGTACGAAATAGGCACGACAGAATCGTGTAGATACTACTTGGAAACAGTGCTAACCCCAGTCATGGTGACACCTTGTCGACTGCCACCCAACAAGTGAACACGACGATCGTGTAGTGGCTGCTCGGAAGGGGTGCGGATGAAGGCCAGAAGAAGCCCTGGAGTATGCCGTAAATAAAGGTCGGTAGGAGATTGTACAACTGCCACTTAACCATGGCGCCAATCCAAACCGTTCAAACGCCCTGAAGAACGCCGCAGAACAAAGTCACTGCGAGATTATGCGGATGCTGCTTAGTAAAGGTGCTAAACTAGACTCCGAATGTCCTTTCTGCCATCGCAATGAAAGGCTATGATGAAGTTATACGGCTGCTGCTTGAGACAGGGGCTGATCTAGACATCTAGTCTGCCTTGTCTAATGCCGCAACAAATGGCCATGAGGAATCTGTACGGCTGATACTGCAAAAGAGTAGCGAACTGGAAAAAACACGAGTATTACCATTTGCTGCCAGCGAAGGGCATACAGCAATTGTGCGGTTGTTACTCGACAAAGGCATTGGACCAATACCTAGCCTAGTTGTAGGACTAGCATCACAAAAGGGACGCCAGAGTGTTTTACAGCTGTCTTTGATAAAGGGGTCGAGGCGAACTTTAAAGACTTTCATGGCTGAACACCGCTCCGGTACGCTGTGCAAAGCAGTAATGAGGTAGTTGTGAAGTTTCTGCTTGAGAGAGGGGCCAACCCAAGCCTCACGGGTTCGGACGGCCAGACCCCATTGTAAAACGCTAGGAAAAATGGGGAAGTGGTGATTGTGAGTCTCCTAACGGCTGAATCACCTCCCGGGTAATGGTAAGGGCCCTCGCAGTACACTGATTAGACTGCTGCACCACACGTCGATATCTATCAGGAGAGGAGCCTTACTACGTCTTAACTGCCCGATGCTTCATAGAAGCTCCCAAAATCCCCTAAGTATTCGGAAATAAGTAGAGGTAACCTGGTCCTCATGCGCCCTGCGGGAGACTCCATGTCCGAAAAGTTGAGAATGCTATGGATAAATGGAGCTACTGGTTGAAAAATTCAGCGGTAGAGCCTGATAGCCTTCACTAACGTTGTACAGGTCCTTCAAAGTTTTCAAAATTAGCTTCGTAGCATTGGAGCTGTGGTAGGGCAAGTGTGAATAGACGATACATGAATGTAACAGCTACCCCTAGGGTTAGGCCGCTGGACAGTGAAGCCCTGCACAGAGCCTGTACTAAAGTACAGGAAGGATGAAGTATAATATACTGTCAGTTATGGTCTCATAATATTCTTCGAGGCTGCTTGAGAGAGCTCTTACAAAGGAAACGCCTTCTCCATTGACTGGCTCGCCTCATGCGAGTCTAAATGTAGAGGGAGATTTCATAATATACTCAACTTTTCGCCAAAATTTATCGAACTGTTTGCCTATATATAGGACTAAAACGCAAATTGTATTCTTGAAAATGGATGTTGATTATGTTCATTGGAAAACGTAAAATCTTTACTACTTTATGGATCCTGAATCCCATAATATCCACATATAGCTTTACGATCATGATCAGCTATTTGCAAGCAAATCACAAACTACACATACCTATTTTGTACCTTTATTCAGCAGACGCGGATGAGGACGGACTTCCGGAAGGATGCCGGAGGGCAGTGCAGTTGCACACGTAAGATGAAGGAATGCAGCAAGCATATTTAGGCAATCAGTTTGAGAGGATGCTCATCTAGAACACGGGATTTAGTGATAATTATCGGAACAGGAATATGTCAGGTGCAGTTTAAGTTCGTGTTTCACAACACATAGCCTAATAATGGTAGCATCCTTCTGAATCTATTGTAGGACATGCCCGAACAAGGTAGCTTGTCAGCCACGCTAAACCCTGAAAGGCATAAATCGGTTAGAGTGGCAGAAATCGATGTACCAAAACGGTATCAAACATGGTAGTTCAATATGAGAAGCAAAGCCAAGCATGGACTTGAATTGAACATCTAAATGAAACATCACTTAGAAATTACACTAAACAGTTTACACAATATCAAGTATATACGCTGGGTGTGTATCAGAGAAACGCAAAAACTCCGTCGCTATGCTAAAAAAAACGAATGTAAATACAATCTCCCACATCAGCTATGCCATTAAGTCATCCTTTATATCTCAATAAGACCAGGGGCGAAGATGGACGCCTGGGCGACAGCATCAGCAGTCGCGAACGGGCCGGCGCCGTTAGTAACGGCAGCAATGGTAAGGCCGTTCATCTCGAACTCTGCGAAGGGGAAGTTGGCGGTGAAGGTGACGACATCACCACTAACGCTAACGCTCTGGAGCGCCTCAACGACGGGCAAGTTCTGCTGGTTGATGTAGACAAGGGAGAGCTTGGTCCAGTCAGAGGTGCCGGCGTGCGAGGCGGAGAAGCTGAATTGGATGCTCGTGGAAGCAGCGCTGGGTGTGCCGAGCACGTTGAGGGGTTGGAAGGTCTTGAGAGGGATGGTGTTGATGTTGGGGCAGGAACCAGGAATCACGAAGCTCTGGATAGCGGTGAAGGCGAAGTCGCGCACGCTAGTGGTCAGGAAGGGCAGCGTGTTGGGGCGCTTGTTCTGGAGAACGTGGTAGAAGCCTTCTTGTTCACCCTCTTGTCCAATTACTGAGGCAACGCCGCGGGCGAGGCCATCATCGCCATTCTTTGCGAAGATCTGGGTAACATCCTGGAGCGTACCAAGAACGACATCGGTGAAGGTTGCGGCGAGAGCAATAGCATCCTGGAACTTGGTGACCGGGAAGTTGTATTTGCATGGTAGAATTGGAGCAGCGTTGAAGTGCTTAAGGGCACCATTTGCGTTGAGGGTGTGGAGCTCCTCTTGCTATTCGGATATTAGTAAAACAATATTTTCGGGGGTTGCTTTGTGGACTTACTGCGAGCACAGCCTCCAAAGTTTCTAGAACAAAGTCGTGGCCGTAACCAAGGTCATAGCCACTGACCTTGTTGGTGAGATTAGCGACAAGCTCGGTAAAAAACGCGACCTCGAAAAGCTCGTTTAGAGCGATAAGCTTCAAGTTGGTAAGACCATCGGTGCTGATTGTGCCTGGAGGGGGACCATTTGGCAGAGTGCCAAAAGCCCTATTTTGAATATCTTTGAGCTGATCCGCACTAGGATTTGGGAACCCGTCCGTAAGCGGAAAGACGTTGCCGTAATCCCTTTTAGCTGCCGGAGCAGCCAAAACGATGGCAGAAGTGAGAGACAGGCCAGTAACGGCGGCGAGAGAGATTATGGAGCGCATTTTCAATTACGTTGTTGTGTAGTGAGAGTGAATTACTGAAAAGTGGAAGGATGGCTGGAAATATTACTGAATAGGAATGACGATAGGAAAGATGATAAACTGAGATGTGATGCTGCAAGATAGTGACTGTGGAGAGCGTTAGGCTACGACTTTATATGCAAGGCGGGATCAGATGCATCGCAAAGCAACGCATCGGCCCAGCTCAGGATTGCATCCTTCTCAGCAGGCGCAGCGGCATGTTGGCCGCTAAGGCGCAGCACACTGTGGGAAGAGGGAACCTAAGTCGCTTGAGGAATGGAAGCCAACGCCAGAGGTGCCGTGCGGTGGGGCTGGCCGAATAAGCGAAAGTAGTGGCTGGCGCCGTGCGTGTTTTTGGCTGGTGCTCCCGGAAAAGAGGAATAGAAAGAGTGGTGCGTGATAAGCGCTAGTTTGGAGCTGCGGTCAGCTCCTCCAGAAAGAGAAGGCAACTTGTTTTCTAAAAACATCCTGGTTGGCTGCAGGTTTGTAAGCTCCGATCGTTGTGCTTGTTCCAAAGCTTGGCCTGACGAGTGCAAGCTTATTCATGAAGGCGCAGTCTGGGCCTTAAGCGAAGCGAACTGCAATCTGTGCGGAGAACGCAAAACCCTCAGCGCACCTGAAGACGCACCCAATATCGCAGCGCCATCTCACCGCAGTGCCGCTCAGTCCGGACGGCCATATTAGGATGACCATGGAATTTGTAATTATACAAATCGTCTCAAATCCCCGAATTAGAACAATCGCGGAAGACATGGAATCCGTAGAATCAGGCCTCTCGAAACCACATTGTCACGATGTGTGTTGGCAGCCCAGCAACAGCCCCGTCAGGATCCAAGCGACAGGTGCGCTAACTCGACATGCATACACCCAGGTGCCTCTCCACTTCAGCAAATCGCCCACACCGCAAGTGCAGCCCCGACCGACCAGCCTCGTGGCAATGCGACAAATTGCACTCATCTTACAGGATGACAAAACGAAACCAAGAATATGCTTATATACGATGTCAGCACTGTAAATATAGATGCTCAAGCCACAGCTTTGACAAATCCGTGGCTGAACACTTCGGAAATTGCGCCCACGCAGCCTGCTTAATCCCGCGCAGCCCTCACGCGTTGATCGCAGTCTCGTTTGCGCGACTCTTCCCGCTTCCTGAGGCAGCGACCGTTCTATTTCGTTCGCGTCTTATTTCTCCTTTTCTTTTTATTATTGTCTTCCGAGACAGGTATCCGTCTAGGGTTATTCAGTTACCCTAAACGGCAGAATACTGGTGTCGCGTCATTTAAAATTTGTAAACCTCACATTCCATTCACGATGTGGCGTGTTCAGTGCACCAGACTTATGTCTTTACGTTCACGGCTTTTTTAAGATCACCGGTTACCAAGTTTTCTCTGAATAGTACCCCATTCATAAGACATAGCGAAGGACTGTCTCGCGGCACAGCGCACTACGACATGTAGTCAGGGATTTTGCGATCCTTTATCGGAGGTCTCGGGATGGCTTGTAATGCTTGCTATCGGCTCCAAGCCCTGATATAGAGCAACGCGCATTGTGTAGGCAGCTCCTGCAACTGCAGCTCTATCGTAACGGAGTAGGATCAAAGGGGCCGGATCCCTCAGGCCCATCGGGAGGGGCGAAAGTGTTGAACTAGGCGATAAAGGAGGCTCTAACGCGGGTCAGGGCTGCAAAGGCTTCTGAGCGACTAGGAAAAGGCCATAGGAGCAGGTATCCGAGTAAATTTCCACCGCACGCTTTGTAAATCTTCCTGAAATAGATCTCATCACTTATATTTAGCGGAAGCATCTCCTGTAAAAGTTTTAATATTTCTTATTTCTCACTGCTTCTTAGGGACGCCGTTAAGGCTAGCAGCAATGCTAGATGCTGCTTACGACGCGTCACAAACCGATCCTCTCCAGTTCGCTTGCAATTAAATAATGGTTAGATGAGGAGTGAGCACTAAACCGGCAAATAACAAGAGATTGGTCGAGGATTTGGAAGTCTGGCAGACTAAACATAATGACAAAGTCAGAGGAGGCCTCAAGCCTTGCACCCGAAACAGTAAGCATTCGGGTCATGATATTAGAGACTGCCAGCCTTATTCCCCTTGCCACTGGTATCCCCACAAAGAAACCAGCAGCATCTCCAAAAAGTGACCGAAAGCATTACTTTTCTCTTAGACCTCTCGGAAGCTTTTCAGAAACTTTTACTAAAGAGAATTTAGACTGAGGGCCCGTAGCGACCTCCTAGATCAAAGCTAGCCCGCCGTTGCAGTGCACATCTGGCTCACAGCTTCGCATCCACTGCAACCACACCCTCCAATGCTCGCCGTCCTTTAAATTATTAGCAATATCAGCAAACCTCGTCCTCCCTAGTTTACCAATATATCCCTTCACCAGTATTGCCATAATGATCTTCAGCATATTCTTGTTCACGCCAGAAACAGGGTGATCAGCAGCCAATCCGATATCGGGTCCGGTCCGTCTGTTTCTACAAGGTAATTCAGTGCTTCATATCCCGTTCGAAATTCTTAACGTGCAGTTCCAGCGGCTGTTAGCCGCCGCAGCGCGTCGAGAGCAGTTTTGCGAGGCGAGAGAGCGCGACACCTCTTTGTTCTAGTACTTACTCTTCAGTTCGTCCCAGACGCCTTTGGCAGACAAATGAAAGCCTCCTGATGGATGCTTGCAGATAACATTGTTGCAGGGTTGGTCGCCGAGAAGCAATGATGCAAGTGTAGGAACTCCTGTTAATATGACCAACCGGTGCATTTATCTCGTCTTTTAACGCTAGGGTGGAGGACAAGGCCGATTCGGCTAGAGTGCCATTAACAACGTTCTAGGGTCCGAGTACTTCGAGGTCGGAGTGGATACCTCTACTCCATTCTTCGTAGTTTATGCTACTATAAAACTTCATATTGTCGACCGAGCGCCGATCACGACCGTCGTCGTTAACTTCGCCGTCAGCCTTTCGCCAGTGTTATCAATGGACTGGATCTATTTCTGGGTTGGTTTGGATATCTAATAGATCTAGATCTACATATAGGTGGTAAGACTTCAGGGCAGGCAAACGTCACCCGAGCAATCTAAGCCAATCGTTATACAATCGTAAGCCGTCGATTAAGGCTTAATCTATCGTGTAGCGACTAATTTGATCCAATGTAGTTGATTAAGCTGAGGTCGTTGATCCAATAAAGATTAAGTCCGGGTTGTTGATTCTGATCGCGTCGCCCTTATTACTACCCTCATCGTATCCCTTAGCACGGTAGCGTCCTCAACGTAAGTGGTCCGTGCGGGAACACCAAAATTGACCTCATTTCTGAGCATACCCCTAAATCCTATCGATAACGCGAGGACGAATTTTACCGTGCCAAGGGATAGAAGCGACACCGAACAAATCGACGATCCTTTAGCTTAGGGCCTGTCTGGTTCGTCGGTTGGAGGCGAGATGGAGGCGTCATCTCAACGGGCTGATATCGAATTGACGCTCCCGTTTGGTTCCTCTAGCTTCATTTCTTGCTCTGATCGCTCCAGCTGAGCTTCATCTCGGC
>Ga0307515_10023921_pt1 | contig 10674 bp, 10 predicted proteins | sample 17_EM_MG_FD_194513 | JGI IMG/M metagenome (GOLD analysis project Ga0307515, IMG submission 194513) | Populus trichocarpa ectomycorrhiza microbial communities from riparian zone in the Pacific Northwest, United States - 17_EM | ecosystem: Host-associated > Plants > Roots > Unclassified | place...
TACTGGGCCGGTGATAGCTCCGCCACAACGCCCTCATGTCGCACGAACAACAGCATTTTGGCCGCCCGGGCCGGTGTTGTTTGGGTGTGTCCGTTGCGTCTACGATACCGAGGCTGAGGAGGTACCGTCTTGGGGTGCACGCATGAGCACCAACTGGTTCCGACTGAATTTGGCGATTAGGCGCCCCGTCACCACCCTCGTAGACGAATGAAGGTAGGGACGATTTCATCGCCTGCCCACCTGGAAATATGAGGCTGCACGGTACTAGGACCGTGGAATAACCTCAGGGAGTAACGAGGCGCGCAAAGTACACGAAAAGCCACGACTTTCGTCCATCCAAAATCCATTTCAAGGGTTCTTCCAATTTTACCCACAGAAACCCCGCCCTGGTGTGGTGAACCAGTGAAAGCGATGAGGCGGGGACTCAGACTCAATGCGCATCACATGGACGCCTCCGAGGGCTCGGGGAACTCCGACTCCCCCCATCCCAAACATCCATGTAAAATTCCCCGTTTCCCACGCCGATAATCATCTCTTTCACCCCACCATCATCTTTGAGCGATTCCTATCGGTTCTGCCGTGTCTAGATGTTCGGTTCGTCCCCAGTTACAGCTATACCATACCAGGTGGTCATCGATCACAAGCCTGGACGATCGGCCCCAGCATATTCGGGTTATCTGAGGGACGTGGACGCGCTCGAGCATTGTCGATGGTCTCCCAGATGCAGATCGCGACTGTGGGAGAAGTCTCGTTGCCGTCGTCACGATTCGGTCGCAGCCTCACCAGGGTCAATGTAACCCGAGGTTGTCTCTTTCGAACTTGAATGCACGCATTCTGAACAGCGGCTTCACTCAGAGATCACGTCGCCCTATATTTTTATCGCCTTCGCTTTCCGGATTACTTTCGGTACTCGTACTCATCTCAAGGGGGCTGGAACCGAGGAAAGTATGGTTCAAACCTTAAGATGCATGGAATAATAACGAATCCAGCTGTGTTCTGGGCCTTCCAAACCGCAGGCCGTCGGACCAAAAATTCAAGCAGACGGTATGGCGGATGGATTCAGGAGGCCCACAACGTCGTCCAGCACTAAAAAAGAATACAGGTAAGCGGAGCGTCACGATTCCGAGTGAGTATGCCGTACTCACCCTTGCATCCACGTAAAATTGGCTGTTTTCCACGCTGATAATTATCCCTTCACCCCATCATCGCCTTTGAACGATTCCCATCGATTTCGCTGCGCCCCAGATATCTGACCTTTTCTTAACTCACCCCACTAGGTGAACAGTCTCTACCCATACAAGTTATCCGAGGGACATGGACGCGCTCGAGCAAGTTGTTGGTGGGCTCCCAGATACAGGACGTGACCGCTAACCAACTCTCGTTGTCACTACCACGGTCTGGCCACAGCCCCATCGGTGTCAGCGTAACCCGAGCTGTCTCTCCCAAACATGGCCGCATGTATTCTGAACGGCGGCTTCAGGGACAGTAAGTATCGCCTTAAGTAAGTGCCTCGTGTTTTTATCGCCTCTACCTCCAGGGGCTACCTCCGGCACTCGTATTCGTCTCGGGGGAGGGAAGGGGGGCACAATCCACGAATTAAAGCTGATGAGAAGCCCAAGAAAAGTATGATTTGTATTCTGCGATACGGGGGATAACAAGAAAATTTTGAGTATCTGCTAGGTCCTCCAAAACACCAGCTCTCGGAGTAGAAATTCAAGCGGGTGGGACGGCAGGTGGATTCAGGAGATTTTCAGCATGATCCAGCGCTAAAAGATGATACGGGTAAGTGGGATGTCATGATGCTGAGTGACCGCGCCGTGCTTACCTTTTGTTAGCAGCCCCGGGCATTCCCACGTCGACTGGCTCACCCCTAGCCGGTAATACCGGCTGAGCTCCTCGTTCAGCTCCTGGGTCCCCTCCCCCTTTCCGTACTCCACATCCGGGCCCTTACCTTGGGTTGTTCGTGTGCCGGCGCCTTTTTTAAGCCGGGGTGCGGTGTACACTGGTATAAGGGTCAACTCCACGACTTCCAGTACAGCTGAGTTCCCATCAATCAGTTCAACGTGCGTCATTTTACGAAACTGGATTTGTACTTACTTCCTAGAGCTTTCTTGTAGGTTGGAGGTTTCGCAAGACCCTCCCATCCTTTTGCCCGAGATCTCGCTGGTACTAAATGCGCCACTTGCGTGGTGGCCCTGAGCCTCAGGGCCTCCTGGTTGCCTGACGCCGAACGCTCACTCAGCTACATGAGGAAATGGGAACAGCAAAAGTTACTTACTGGGGCCGCATGTTCTTTGTCAGTTTCGGTGTCAGCCGTTGCCTGGGGTCTCCCTCCGGAGGGGTAGGTAGTTGGCGGTGCCGTATATGGAACGAACGAAGGCGCAAGGTTTGATGGCCTAGCTTCCCCGTTTGTGTACTCGCTCGAAAAAGCACGGGGTGTCTCATACGGCTGGTACCGCTGTGTTTGCATCATCCCAGCCATTGATATGGAGTTTGCGCATTCTACGGAGAGCGGTCAACGGGTTGCGTGACTACGATCGAGCCTGAGTACTTACCGCGTAAAACGTGCCGGTGAATGGTCCGCTCTCACTTTCGCCCCAGTAGTTGAGCGGGACTATTCGCGGTCGGTGAGCACTTGATTCCTCAAAGTCTCAGGAGAGAAAAGTACTTACTATTACCAGTGGGGGCGGGGGTCGCTGTAGGGGCTTCGAAGGCCGCCATGCCCCTGACGAAGGAATTGTACTGGCCCATGATACCGGAAGGGTAGGACCAGGCATACTGGACAGTTACGGGCCAGTAGTGTTCCTGATATGATAACAGGTCATATCCGTGGTCCTGCACCGAAGACACTGGCTCTGGGGAGAAGCATACGTAAGACCGCGATCCTCGAAGGGGTTGTAGTCGTACTTACCGAAACTTGCCTCAGTACTGAGGCCGGTCAGCGAGTCGACCAAGTAATCTTGCTGACTGCCCACACTCCAGCCGTTGGCGAAGGTACCGAAAGTTTGATTGTTCGCCTGTTCACTGGCTGACGTCTGACCCGGATAGGTGTCAAATTCGCAAGAGGTGGAGGTAGGGTAGAATCTGGCGCCGTTGGTGTCGTTGAAGTAAGCCATTGGGATTGAGAATGTTTTGTGGGAACGGAGAACGAAGGGCGAAGGGCGAAGTTGCTACGAGGAAACAGCCATCCAGTTGCCCATGGCTTATATACACCTCGGTCGCCCGGGGTGGCCAGGGGGCGGCTTTGACGGGTGCATCCGTTATGGCCATGGATTGAGCCACTCATTGCCCATCAGAATTCCAGACTGTGGCGTGCATGTCCAAAGCGCCAATCGCAAAGGAGTAGTTCTTCACCGACTGAAACGCGCGTTATGGGTCTAGCCTCTAGCTTTGTTCAAACGGGTTTCGTTCACCACGAATGGTGGATTCGAACGGTGGATCGGTCGGGAAGATTACGTAGTAACGCCGACTCATTGCCATGCACAAAGGACGGTGTAATGAAAGGGAGTTGAAAGGTGCTAGACCCATTTCGCATGTGCCCCAAACACTACTGACCCCGTAGTATTTGGGGTACATCACTCGCCACGCGTCAGGTTTTTGACAAAGGAAGGTATGGCAAGGGTGAAAATGAGTCAGCGATGGATGATAAAACCCCCAATAATTGTGACGAGGGGGAGGGGGTCGCGCGCTCGCGTCATGTCGTGCATTTTGATCTTCGGGAGCGCTGGCACAAACCACCGCTCATCAATTGAAAGGGATCGAGATCGAGGCCGACAATCCCCAGGATGACCTCATGTACGACCTCGAGGTGGTCGCCTTTGACCCAGAGGTGTCCCGAGCCCTTCCGGAAGATCCAATTCACCAGGGAATTTCCATTCCACCCCCACAATCCGCTACCCCTTCTGCGGACGACAAATGACACTAAACCGCGTCCGGGCGCTGCCTCAAAAGTGGGCCCGGTTACGAGTTCTGGGCTGGTGTTTCCGATCACCGAATTGGAGGGCCAGTACGGAGTGGCTCACCGGCCTAAACTCCCCGCGGCCACTTACTTGCACCTGTGCTCGTCGAAGCTCTCCTTTCGGTACGCACGACGCACGCAGGAATCCCTTGCAGATCGAAAATAGCCCTACTTCATCATAGTTGAGTGCCAACCAACCTTGGGTCCGATCCACAACACTGGGAAGTGTACAATCGGACCCAGTAGTGCCATCCGCTGGCTCCGGCATTAGCACATGTCGACGCACGCCCCCACCTGGAAAGATGAACTGACTTGGTTCCCTAACGGACAAACAGCGGCGGATCGGGGGGTTCCCGTGGATACGTGTACCAGTGTCGGGGGTTCCAGTTTGAGAAGGTTTCTGGTGTAGGTGGGTACGAGAGATGTAGATCCAGACAGGTGTAAAGTAAGCACGGTGCACAGAAACGACTCAGAGCAGGAACAGCCTATAATGAGAGTTTATGTCATTGAGGCGTGAAAGTTGCGGGGGTCATTCTGATTGAGGCCAACCGCCGCCCTCCGCGCAGCCTGAAGAAGCTGGCCAGGAGCAGTACAGTAAGATGTGTTTGGTCGGAGACAAGCCCGATGGAATTTGGAACCGGCCCCCGGGAAGCTGGAAGTGATCCGCACCAGCTCCGACGGAACCATTCAAGTTGTGATCGTGAGATGACAGCGACTTCAGTGACCAGCCACACTCTGCAAAATTTGCGACTGACCGACCTCGACTCTACCTCACTTCGACAAAGATCCGAACAATGCTCTCCGTGCTCCCAGCAGAGCTCTTGTTGGACATTATCCAGTGGTTGCCCTTCACGGCTCTTGCGTCATTGTCCACCCTATCCAAACCATGGGCAACGTTCATGAACACGAACGAATCCCCAATATACCACGGTATCTCGAAAAGGTATGGATACATCCCAAAGGGTGATTCAGGCGCTACTGCTCCTCCAGAAGGTTGGAAAACCTGGTGTGAGTAGCCCTTGGTGCACTACCGTTGACGGCCGAATAACAATTCCTCAGTCATCCATAAACTCCACATCGAGCTCCGCTGGATGGGCAAGCTCTCTGGAAATCCTCATCGTATCAAAATCCCCGGGAAAACGGGGAACTTTCACAGAATCAAAGTCGACGAAGAGGCTGGATATGTGATCAACACATTCACTAACGGTGGACTTGTTGTTTCGGATATCAATGATCACAGGATATTGTGGTCTCTGGACGAGGTACTTCGAATCGTTGATCATTTTCCGCATCCCCTTACTTCTTGTGGATATACCAGGATTTCTGTGATCCCTTTGTTCACTGCGAGCACGATGAGGGGTATATCGTCTTCAACCGGTTCGACAACTACAAAGAGATATGGAGGCGGAGGGTGGACGTTCTCGACATCCCGGATGAGGCGTGGCCATCATTGCCGCACAACAAACCGGATGAAGATATGATCGAGGCAAGCCTGATCGCTGAAGACCTGTACCTCGACGATAGCCGTAGCAGAGACCCCGATCACCTTCGTGGACAGTTCGTCCCCTGGGCTCGCCTCCTAGTTCCCGAAAACGGTCGGGCGTTCAAGCTTTCACGAGGGACCCTGCTGGTGTCCAGCGCTCAAAGAGCGTTCCTTTACGATATTGAAACGGCGGAGCTTCAGCAGTCTATTGCGGTGGAAACCTCTGGGCAGCTACGATACGTTGACGTCAGCGAACGACACATATTTATCGTCAGCAGTCTCAGACTCAATGTATATGATCGGGCGAACGGTTCATGCGTTCTGAGTATTCCTGCTGGGAGACAGCCGTGGGGCTTTTACGCGACTCCGGAAAACCAGTGGAGGCGGAGTGAACAGGCTTCTTACCATGGCGAGCTGTGCTTTCGACGGGCTGCGCCTCCAAATTGGGCAGACAGGGAGGACTATTTTCATGCTGGTATGTGGTTCAGGATTTCACGGTCGGCAGCCATTCCAATTCCGCTGACGTTCCCACGTCAAGTTCACGTCTCCTCTTGTGGAAAGCATATGGTGATTATGGCACTGAGCAATAGGGTAATCCTCATCCAGGACTTCTGGAAGCTCCTCCCCACGTTTTCGTCGTCATCCCCACCCACTTCGACTCCGTCCCCTATAAAACTCCAGCAAATTTCGAAACAGGTTGATTTCTACATCGAACGGCCGCTGCTGGAAGCGGAGGGCTATCTTGCCTACGATGGCGGTAAGATCGCCGTCATCGGCATCCATGGGATATTCGTCCTGGTCCTGGATTCCATTCTCGACCAGTTGGGGGAAGTCGATCTACCTCCGAAGGACGTTTCTTTACCACCGGCATCATCGGGGCATAACCCGTCCTGGCCAAACCTCCGTTTACGCGAAGTGGAATTTGATGATCTCGATATGTTCGAAACAGACGTGGTTTCGTGTCTACAGTTGACGGAAACGAGACTTTACGTGTCTGTGCTCTCTGATGACTTCGTTGAGGATCGGGGTGGGAACATGTGGTGTTATGATTTTGCATCGTCGCCATCGTCCGTGTGAGTTCTCAGACCGTGTCATCAAAAACAAACTGAGCTCTGGTCATACTTTGCAACAGCACCGACGACCTCCCAGCAGAGGTAGATTGGGGCGCAGAAGTGGATCTGGATACATGCTACCGTGACGACGATTGGAGTAGGGATGCTGATCGGGGTGGAGAGGATGATTGGGGTGGAGGGGATGATTGGGGTGGAGGCCCGGATGACTGGGGTGTGGTGGAGGACGACTCGGGCTGGTGAGTGTTACCGTCGGGGGCGCAAGGCGTGACCTTGCTTGTTATATCATTCCCCGGTGCCCCTTTGCATTCATGTTTATCACAGGCGATTCGCGGCGGAGCGGCCGGAAGTGAACAAAAAGCGCTTTTCTCGAATTTCCTTTGTCGACCAAAAATCTCGATAGTCACGGTCTTTCTCTCCTTCTTTTCTGGACGGATTGTACTGATAGTGTGTATCTGTAACTGTTTCGCCGCCGGACTTGTGCCCCATACAACGATGATGTCGAGCGAAAGCCATAGATGGCATAACGCCACGCTGATTCTTGGGCGTTTATGTCAATAGAAATCCCGAGCCTGTCAAATAACTGAACGCCAGGCACCCGGGCCGCAGTATAAGAAACACGTTCCACGTTCCCCACATCCCTCTTCACCAGCCATGCAGCTCAAACCACTCGATAACAACTGGCCAGAGCGTATTGACTATTCCAAACAGACCATCGAGGTGCCGGGCACGAAGAAACCCGGAGAGACGCGTACGTCCGCTTTTAATCCTCATCGCGCCCTAGTATGAACCGAACCGAACTCTGGCCGCCGTTTCTCGAACTTGCGTGCGCTAACAGCTGCATACCGTGGCGGTGCGTGTTTCCATATCTGGAGTCCGATTTGGGTGTCCTGATTCGTCGTGTGCACGCTCAGCCTTCTTGAGGCAGACTTCTCTCCAAGATCCCGACAGTTTCAAAACCACGGTTGAGGTCTTCGAGCAAGGCCTTCAAACCGCCGGCAAGGACGCGCAATGTATCGGCTACCGCCCCAAAGTCTCCGAGGAGCCCCTGAAGTTCGCCGACCACTTCGTGTGGCAAACCTACGGCGAAGTCGACACCAGACGCAAGAACCTCGGCAGCGCCATTCAAGGTCTCTTCAACGCCGGTGACGCTCTTGCTGTCGACGGGTTGGAGACGATTGCCCTCTGGAGCATGAACATTCCAGGTGAACACACAGCTTCTCTACCGTTTAGTTGCCGGTGCTTGTGCGGATATGAAGGAGGCTATTGAGATCTAACGTGCCGCGGTGTAATTTAGAATGGCGAATCATCGATCTAGCTGCAAGCCTGTACGGGAAGGCGCTTGTGCCGTTGTATGACAACTTCGGGCCAGATTCCATCGGTGCGTCCGATCCTGTTTCTTGGTCTGGCTTCCGAACGCTGACCTTAATGTGACCCTCTAGAATACATGTAAGCTGTACTTAACACCCCTTCTTCGATTCACTAACAACGTGGGGTGTGCCCAGCGTCGGCAATGCGGACGTCTCCCTCCTCTTCCTTCAACCCAGCGGACTAGCCACTGTTCTTGGCGTCGCCCACAAACTTCCAGCTCTCAAAACTATTGTCACCGTGGGACCCCTCTATGCTGAGACGAAGAGCATCCTCAAGCTGTGGTCCGAGCAAAACAACATCAAAGTATTCGAGTTGACCGAACGTATGTCAATGTACTTTCTGCAAATAAAAATAGGGAGGCTGATAACACCCAACATCTAAAGTCGAGGAAATCGGTGCCAAGAACCCACTTCCACCCCCCACTGTCACAGCGGACAGTGTTGCTACAATCTGTTACACATCCGTGGGTCCAACTTGCCACGCCTTCATGCTCCTTGATTGATCCCAGTTGAAAGGGAACGACCGGTAACCCGAAGGGTGCCGTTATCACCCAAGGAGCCTTGGCCACCAGCACGTTCGGAACCCTCGCCGGTTTCGATATTCCAGTCTCCGAAACTATCACCCACTTATCCTACCTACCGCTCGCCCATATTTACGAGGTAATGTTTGGTCCGCCTTTCAGTGACTTTCCCGTGTCGCTAAAGGCGTGGTTGCACCTCAGCGATCCGTCGAATTGATCGTCTTGGGAAGGGGAGGTCGAATCGGCTACTACTCCGGTTCTCCTCTTCGAATTGTCGAAGATTTGGGGGTCCTGAAGCCGAATTTCTTCCCATCGGTCCCCAGATTGTTGAACAAGATATACCAAACCGTCATGGCCACCGCCAGCACCCCAGGTCTCAAGGGTGCCTTGCTCAGGCGAGCGATCCACGCTAAGCTCGAGAGACTCGAAGCCACCGGCATCGATACCCATCCGGTCTGGGACCGCCTCGTATTCAAGAAGGTGCGCAGTTTCTCTATCTCCGCACTTTGGTGCTGACTTGGGATGTCCAAGGTTCGGCAACTGCTCGGTGGAGAGCTCAAACTCATCGCCTCTGGTTCGGCCCCGCTGAATCCCAAGGTGTTCAACTTCCTGCGTATCGTTTTCTCTTGCACAGTCATCGAAGGTTATGGAGCGACAGAGACCTGCGCAACGTGCTTGCGTTTGGCTCCCGCTGATCCAACAGGCGCTGGCCGTGTCGGAATTCCAATGGCTTGCAACGAGGCTAAGCTCATCGATGTTCCGAGCATGGGTTATAGTGTGCAGGATAAGCCCTTCCCCAGGGGTGAGTTGCTGATTAGGGGCGATAACACTTTCACGAGGTACCACAAGAGTAAGTCCTCGTCATTAGTTCCGGTTCCAGTATCAGGGGGACTAAGATGTCCCCACTACCTGTAGACTCTGAGGGCACCAAAGAGGCGAAGGACGATGATGGTTGGGTTCACACCGGTGATGTTGCTGCCATTGACGAACGCGGAAGGTTCCAAATCATTGATCGTGTCAAGGTGAGCCTTCACAAAAGACGACCAGGACCGAGTTTGATACTCAACCCTGGATTCCTCAGAACATCATGAAATTGTCCCAAGGCGAGTATGTCGCCTTGGAACGTATCGAGAACACCTTGTCCGCGGCGCCGATTATCGCTCAAATTTTCGTGTACGGTCACTCCCTCCAGTCTTACCTCCTCGCCGTCGTCATCCCCGACCCCATTAACCTCGCAAGAATCGCATCTTCTATCCTCGGAAAGGAAATCTCGGGAACGGACACCGCCACGTTGGATGAAGTTGTGAAAGACGAGAGGGTCGTTAAGGTGATCCTTGATATCCTGACCAAGGAGGGTACGAGGAGCAGCCTCAAGGGGTACGAACACGTCAAGCGAATTCACGTCTCGAACGAGTTGTTCTCGGTCGAGAACGGTACCCTAACCCCGACCTTCAAAATCAAGCGGAAGGACGCCGCCGCAAAATACCAGAAGGAGTTGGACGCCCTGTATGAGCTTGGAGAGCCACAGTTGGCCAACGGCGCCAAGCTTTGATAAGGGTTTGATTCCCCGCTTCGGGTTGTTTTTTCTTCCCACCTCCAGGGTGTGTATTTCTTTAGCCGCTCTAATTTGCACTCATTCCCACATCTGTACGTTAGAGTAGACTCGGCTTTGTTCCAACCAGTACTCTAACGATTGCCGGGTAATATATCAAGTCTTTCTACTGTAAGCTGCCAACCGCATATACCAATGGCACACGACCAGACCATGGGAGGGAGAGGATGATAAGTCTGTAAGATACCGATGTGGAAGCTGCCTCGCGGCGGCAGCAACACTCAGACGAGAGGCAGGACGGATAGGACAACAGTGTGGGATTCGGGAAAGAGGGAACTGATTAGTACGACTACACAGTATCGACGAGACTATATTATATACCGGGGGAAAAGTTAGATGACAGTACAAAACAGCGCACGTATTGTCGCATCATGGGAGGTCGCATGGTATTCTCGGGGATGACCACACCAACGGCATGTTCTCCAGAGTAGTCGCGTCCCATCTGAACTTTTCGCGTCACTATAAAAGTCGGCCGACGGCCAGGTGTCCCAGATCAAGGTCCCTGGAAGGAGGCCTGCATTCGGTAATTTTCAGATAGGACACCAACCTATAGCTACTCTCCCAGTGACTTCGAGCGTGCGGTTGTTACCGTGCACAACCGAGCCGCGACGAACGCTTGAATAGCCACGAAGCCACTTCCCTCGCCTCAGTTTTCTGGAG
>Ga0307515_10023923_pt1 | contig 10673 bp, 5 predicted proteins | sample 17_EM_MG_FD_194513 | JGI IMG/M metagenome (GOLD analysis project Ga0307515, IMG submission 194513) | Populus trichocarpa ectomycorrhiza microbial communities from riparian zone in the Pacific Northwest, United States - 17_EM | ecosystem: Host-associated > Plants > Roots > Unclassified | place...
ACCCAGACGAGCATTTCCCGATTACTAGGTAGAGGAAGTTCATTGGCGCCCCTTCAAGAGCCCAAGAACTAGGTTCCTTAATTGTTGCAAGTGAAAGGATCACTGGGAAATTGATTTCAAATTGGAGGAGAAGAGATGACCGTTGCACATTCAAATCTTCCAAGCGCGGCGTTTTAAATTTTAATTACTAATGTTAAGTTCAACGCAGCGTTTCGTGTTAGGAGGCCTAAGTCCAACGCAGCGTTTTATGTTATGTTTACGTTTTGTTTCTTACAGGCCACATGCGGTTTGGTAATTGGATGTCAGGAATTCCTATTTTGTAGGAGGTTCCTTTGTACCGCTGCTATTTATGCAATAGAAAGCACCAGAGAAAAGAACAGTTAAGAAATATAACAAACAATGAATAAATGAATGAAGAGGGGATTCGGGTGAATCATCCTTCTGTTCTATCCATTACTGTTTCCTTATCTTTTCCATAGTTTCTTTCTTTCATCCTTGGTTAATCTACACAAAACTCTAACATAGTAGTTGGCTCGTTGAATATTGATCTTGCACCAAGTGTATTAGAGCCTCAGACCTTCAGATTCTAGACATGGCACTTGAAACTCGATTACAAGATCTTTAGAGGATCGAAGAGTCTTTGGATGCTACAAGCAAGGAGCAATCTCAGATGTATGAACATGTTATGAAGCTGCTGGAGTTTTATGGTCAGATATTGGAAAAGACTACCTCCAATCACGAGGCTAAGTTTGGAGAGTTAAAAGATCTTATTAGTGGACCGAATCAACAAAGCTCTATTCTACAGAAACTGTAGTTACCTGCAGATGAATCCAATCCTGCCGGAGATCAAATAGTGAAGGCTCTACTTAAAAGGCATGCTTTACTTGTGATGGGAAACTTCAAGTCCATAAGGTATATAAACCTGGGCATGAATTTCCAACTTTTGATGGAGATGATTTTCATAAATGGCTTTACAAACATAATCACTACTTTGAGAAAGATGAAATTGATGATTCTGAGAAGTTTAAATTAGCCTTATATTACCTTGATGAAATGACCTAAGAGTGTAAGAAACTAGAAAATGAGCTGGAGTGAGTATATTGAAGCTTTGTATAGCAGGTTTGGGGTCAGTAGGATTTATTGGAGAGGAACTTAAAGACCTTAAACAAACTGTCAATCTGAATACATTCATTCAAGATTTTGATATCATGTGGAATAGAGCAGAAATTAGTGAGAAACAAGCCTCAGTATTCTTTGTGGGTGGTCTAGAAATGGAGATAAAAATAAAACTTAGTAAAAATATTTGAGCCTAAAAACTTGAAACAAACTTATAACTTAGCCATATTAAAGGAAAATACCCTCACTTATAAAACAGATCCCATCATAACTTCACTAAACAATAATCTCAAATTATAACCCAAATTAAATCATCTTCCCTGTAAAATCATTATAAAAGTTCTATTATCTTCCATGTTCACCCTTCTAAATTACACCAACCTAATCCATTAATTAACTCAACTCAAAAATTTCACCGGTAAACCAACCATTAAACCTACCAAATCCATGAAGAACAAAGAGCTAGAAGAAAGGAGAGTCAACGGAGTATGTTTCTAATGTAATGAAAGGCTTGTACCTAGCTATAGGTGTAGAAATAAAAGGCTATATTCCTCCTGCATTGTGGAAGATGTTTTTGATGATGAAGAAATTGGGGAGGTGGAAGTTATGTCAGAAAATATTACTTCTCATATATCCATGAACACATTAGATGAAACTACTGGTTTCAATACTCTCAAGGTGACTGGAAAGGTAAGCAAACATTCATTGTATATTATGGTAAACTCTAGCAGTACCCACTACTTTATCAAGGATCAGGTAGCTCATATACTTCAATATGAGCTTACAACCATTAAGCTTTTAACTGTTGAAGCAACAAATGGAGGGACAATGATTTGTTCTTCTTTAGAATCAGTGGAGGATGAAAGGGGTAAATTTCATGGCAGATGTGTTTATTATGGAGCTTAACAATTGTGACATGGTGCTAGAAATCTAGTGGTTACTATATTTGGTAATATTATATCTAATTACAAGGAATTATGGATATAGTTTTAGTGGCAAGATTAGAAAGTATTGCTGAAAAGAGAGAATTCAGTTAAGCTACAAACAATCAGATTTATTAAAGTTAATTTATGCAGTTAGAGAATTATTAAAGAGGTTAATAATGTTTTTTATTTCATGATTGAAATCTTTTCTCCTAATGAGAAAGAAAACCTTATTCTGAAAACCTTGTTAGATTCCTACAAAGAAATGTTCTAGTAATCGAAGGGATTACCACCTCTTAGGTATCATGATCATTGTATTCCTCTTAAGGAAGGCACACAACTTAACAACCTAAGACCATACCACTATTCTAGTATCTAGAAGGATATGGTTGAGAGGATGGTTGCTGAAATGCTGGAATCAAGTATAATTCAACATAGTACAAGTCTGTTTGCTTCACCTTTGTTATTAGTTAAAAATAAGGATGCTTCTTGGAGGTTATGCATGGACTATAAGGCTCTTAACAGACTAGACTCATTATTAAGGATAAATTCCTCATTTCTCTAGTTGAAGAGCTACTAAAAAAACTGGTAGGGGCTACTATATTTTCCATGACTGACTTCTGGTCAGGGTACTATCAAATTAGGATGATTTCTAAAGATGTGTATAAGATTGCTTTTAGAACCCATAATGATCATTATGAATTTCTGGTCATGTCTTTTGTTCTTACAACACCCCTATTACTTTTTAGAGTGTTATGAATGAGGTGTTCAAAGTACATCTCAGGACATTCATCATGTATTCTTTGAAGATATTTTGGTATACCACTTCGATCAGGTTCCTCCATTTGTTAAGGTTTATTATACGTTGAAAAGTGGGTGTCGGAGAATGATCTCATGAAGTAGGTCGTTTGGGAGCTTTCGTTGGGTGCTTTTGTGAATGGGGCTTGTCGTCATTGGCTTGGATATAATCCATTGGAGAAGGATAATGCACCCCATGTAATTGTATCAAATTACTTCGGAGAACGAGGTGTTCAGGGAAATGGCAATTCCGGATTGTTTGGGTTGGGAAGATTGTGTCCGTGTGACTGTTAAGGTGTTTAATGGATTGATTTCGTTGGTTCCATGCAGGAAATGGACAGGGGAAAAGCGGTATTCTGTACAGGCGATGAAACAGTATGCTGCTTCGGAATCTTGGACCAAACTTTTCAATATCGAACATTTGGAAGGGGTAAGAAGGTTAATTGCATCTAGGAAAAATGATGAGGTTATACTTTTGGGGTTTCCCAAAGACGAGAAAAACCTGGGGTTGTGAAATCTGTGGTTATCAATATACTTTGTGGAGAGCCTTTGTCTTACTGAGTGAAGCAAGTGGAGTTTTGGTCGAGAATGATTCTGGGAATGAAGAACACGTTTTACAAAGCAAAGCACAGTATGTTTCGAAGAAACAGACTTCTTTCAGTGCCGGTTCAGACAGAGAATGGGTGGAATATGAAGACAAAGAAATATAAGAGAAGAGCGACTAGAAAAGATTAATGTCAAATGAATTTGTTTCTTAAGCTTGTTGAACATTATGTAGTGACTGAATCTTTAGATGAGAATCAATGTTGTCGACCTTGCATTAAACTAGCTAGTCTGTTGGATTGCAATCTTAGTGCTCTTGATGACTGATAATATCGTATTATTTCTTCAGTTTGATATAGAAAATTTCTATATTGTGCTTCCTTTGATAGATAACCTTTTCGTCATATCAACTCGTTCCATTTCTTGGTTGAAGAAAGAGAGACAGCTCCTTGGCTAGGGAGAGAGACAGCTGAAACTTCCTTCTAGACTTACAATAGAATTCTAATACGGGTCTCCTTGTGCTTTTGCCTCACTTGGGGTTTCTTTACGGTGATGACCATAGACATTTCTAATATGGGTCTCGTCAGCACTGACTCAACAGCTTGAAAGCTTACGTCTTTTTTCTTTTTTAAGCCTTACATGTTAATATCTCCTACTAGTTTTGTTCTCTTGTATTTCTAGTTTCAACTTTTAAAATAATTAACTGTTCAGTTAGATTAATCTGTTCTTTAAGAATTTTCTTATAACCAACAGATTTTACTGATTTTACTGATAAAAATCAAACTGGACTGGATCAAAACCGGTTGATATGGATTGATTTTCAATTCAATCCCATTTATAATTTATATTGATTTAATTAGTTTTTTTATATAAAAAAATTAATTACGTAACCAAACCGAAATTATATTATACGAAGATAGAATTTGCAGAGAATGCAGGCTTTGGAGCTGCCACGTATGGTGTACCATTGCCACGAAATGATTTTAAGGTAGTATATATATGTGGCATATCAGCATTTGACAAGCCTATGATACAGCTAAATCATATTTTAAACCATTTCTCAAGTAGGAAATTAATAAATAAGGGGTAGCTCAAATCTGTCAGCAATTCTGTACAATCACATTATTCAACAATCAATATGTTCCAGTAAACTGGAAGCGTTATTGCTATTTAATTTGTAAAATACACAGAAAGAGCTTGAGATATATGTAATAAATTTTAAATTTGAGTTAAGACGTATATTTCTTGTAAAAATTTAAAATAGTTGGAGTTTTACTTACTTATTTAGACCCATAAAGTATATTTTTAAAAAAATAGAAATTTTCTTAAAAAAAAAAAAAAGAGGTTATTTCTACTTAAGTTATGTACGTCCCATTTCCCCAAGAATAATGAGTTTCTTTTTTTAAATGGCACAAGTACAGATTGTAGATAACTTGACCTCTAGGCTCTAGCTGCCCACTGAGATGGCTTCTCTATAAACAGTCTCATGGATGGTATATAAACAGTCTCATGGATGGTATAGTTAGATGTCACTCGTTACGTTACAGGTTAATTTTTTTAATATAAAAAATAAAATAAAATTTAAGAGTTTTAGTTCTATCTGTAAAGCTAGATCTAAGAGTCTTAGATCAGACTGTAACGTCTTATCCAAGAATAATATTTATAATATTAATTATAATACCAATAGTAATATTTATAACACAAATAATAATATTTTTAAGTGGGTCTGGTTGCAACGCCAGGTTCAAGAGCTTTGGGTCTGGCTGCAACACTAGATCCAAGAGCCTTGGATGTGAGTCTGATTGTAAAGCCATGTCATGAAAGTGTAATAACTAAATAAAAAAAATTTAATATTACAGAATGAAATTAAACAAAAAAAAATTTAATTGAAAAGAAAAGAACAAAGAAAAAAACAAAGTAAAACACTATTCTAATGAATAGTGCTTTGCGATGAGGGGTACAGTAAAATCCCCTCATGAGATCACGATAATCTAAAAAAAAGTAAACAAAACAAATTATAAAGTTTAATTCTCAATCAAATCGATATTAAAAGAAAAAATTAGAAGAAAAAAACTAATTAAAAAAAAGAAAAAAAATCTAAATCAATTAGGTTAACCCGTCAAACCTGGAATCCGTGTTATGAGAGTGTGATAACTAAATAGAAAAAAATTAATATTAACGAACTAAATTAAACAAAAAAGATTAATTAAAAAGAAAAAAACAAAAAAAAACTATAACTAATAATATTTTTTTTCAAATTTATTAATTATTATATTAGCAATATTCATTATAATAAAAATAATAATATTTATAATACAAATAATAATACTTTTAATATTAATAATAATATTAAACTTGCATGATCCAAGTTTAAATGGGTCTGGCTGCAATACTAGGTTCAAGAGCCTTGGATCTGGCTGCAATGTTAAGTTCAAGACCCAAGAGCCTTAGATGTGGGTCTGGCTGCAAAGCCGTGTCATGAAAATGTGATAACTAAATAGAAAAACATTTAATATTACATAATGAAATTAAACAAAAAAAAGATTAATTGAAAAGGAAAGAACAAATACAAAAAAAAAAAAGCAAAGCATTATTCCAATGAATAGTGTTTTGCGATGGGGATACAGTAAAATCCCCTCATGAGATCACGATAATCTAATGAAAAGTGAACAAAACAAATCATGAAGTTTAATTCTCAATCAAATCGATATTAAAGATGAAATTGGAAGAAAAAAACTAATTAAGAAAAAGAACAAAATCTGAATCAATTAGGTTAACCCGTCAAACCTGGTATCCGTGCATGAGAGTGTGATAACTAAATAGAAAAAAAATTAATATTAACGAACTCAATTAAATAAAAAAAATATTAATTAAAAAGAAAAAACAAATAAAAAACACCTATAACTAAAAGGCATCCGCCTTTCACAGTGGATTTACACAGTGAAATCCACAATGAAAGGTTGACCTCTTTTAGTTATATTTACGATATTAAAAGATGAAATCAGAAGAAAAAAAACTAATTAAGAAAAAGAAAAAAAATATGAATCAACTAGGTTAACCCGCCAAAGTGTGATAACTAAATAGAAAAAAAATAATATTAACAAACTAAATTAAACAAAAAAAATATTAATTAAGAAGAAAAAAACATAAAAGAATATTGGAATAAAAAACTAATTAAGAAAAATAAAACAAAATCTGAATAAACTGGGTTAACCTGCCAAACAAGGTTAACCTAGGATCCATGCCATGAGAGTGTGATAACTAAATAGAAAAAAAATTTAATATTAACAAACTCAATTAAATAAAAAAATTAATTAAAAAAAAACAAAAAAAACCTATAACTAAAAGGCATTTGTCTTTCATTATGGATTGCACTGTGCAATCCATAGTAAAAGGCTTATGCCTTTTAGTTTATAGTTAATATCTCGGTGGAGCCACAACCCAAATGAGCTTCAAGATGAAGCTTGGTTAAGCCAAGCCCAACCGAGCCTTAGCTCAAGCTCGGTTGGGCCACAACCCAATCAAGTTCTCTCACTCCTCCTTATCTCACTTCCTTGTATCTCTCTTTTCGTTCTCTGTCTTCTATTTCTCTCTTTTATTTTACTACTTATACAAGCACCAACTATAACTTCAGCTAAGTGTCACTTTTCATGGTAGGCTACTCCATATATTTTCTAAAAAATTTCAGAATTTTTTCAATGATATATATTCTCAGGTTTAATAAGAGAGGAAAAAGAGAAGATTTCATCTCAACAATGTCGCATGTGTGCGCGCGGCGTGGCAGGACGTTGGGGTCAAGGAGTCGCCACCTAGTTGTTTGGTTTAGGGTCACTAGTAGACTCAAGTGGAATGGTCCTATATGAAATTCTAGGGTAAGAGACTAGATGTGGCAAGAGAATATATTAACACTCCTAGCACACCTTACATGAGGTAAGTTACATTGTGTGGCATGGATCTTTGTAAAGGGGGTGTTTCTTAGTTGAATGGTGGTGATTACATCCTCAGAGATGGTTGAAAATGTCGCTTTCATTCACCTGAAAATGTCTACTCGATCAACCAAAACTGTCAAAGAAGAAGCTAAACAGTGGTCAAACGACACGTCAAACCCTAAAAATTAAGATTTTTAATTTTGGATCTGACAAATTTTAACTATTCTTTCAATTGTTTTTAATTTCACTCGTAATTGTCTCTCAAACTTTTAATTTCATGCAATTTCATCCCTAACAAACTCAATCATCAGCCCCAAAGTATAGTGTTATTTTCATATTGGTCCTTGTTTTTTTATTTGTGCATTTGGACCCTTAATTAACCATCAAACTTTTAATTTTCTTCAATTTGGTCCATGATTTGGTGAATTTCCACCCATACAGTCACACATCTTTTTCATTTTGATCATTGGTTTTGGATTTCTTCAATAAAGTCCCTAATTGCCTATCAAACTTCAATATTTATGCAATTAAACCCCTGATTTGACCAAATTAACTCTTTAAAATTGCAATTCAACCTTTAGACTTTGATTTTTTTCCAATTAAAGCTTAAATTGACGTTAAATATCAATTTTTCTTACAATTAAACCCTTAATAAAATTAATTAAACCTTTCAAAATTTCATTGAGTCCTTACCTATCCAAATTTGTATTTCTTTACTGCAAATAAAAATATTTTTACCAAATAAGCCCTTTGTCAATCAGAACTGAGTTGCTAATTTTATCAATCTTATACATTTTGGTCCTCCAACTTTTCCACTTGTCATTTTGGTCTTTCAGCACTAACTTGAGTAATCTTTTAGGCTTTCTTCATGTGTATCCTCTTGATTTTTTGAGTTAAAAGTGGGTAACAACAAATAATATCAAAAGACATTAAGTTAATCTCTCGACATAAAGAACACAAATCTTTTCTCTACATATAAAAAAACACATCTTTCATCTTCTTGATTTTTATGCTTGTCACTTGAGCATCCAAAACTAAAATACTAATTTAAGCATCAAAGTGTTTCTTGTTTTACCAGGGACTTGTTTTACAGGTACAACTCAGACTTAGAGCTAATCAGCCATAGAAGTCCATTTCTGTGAAGTTTTTTCATGATTTTATCAATGACATCGTCTATGGAGAACAAATAAAAAGATTGTTCATTTCATTTCCACAAAACGTTTCCATGGCTAATGAGACTCAAATACATAGAGTAGTTGATCTCCCCACAAGGACTCCAGTTTCCTTAGGTATCCGACAACTCTCCCAACAAGTGTAAGTACTTAACAACGTTGTTCTAGCCATACAAGAACATCTCTGCTCTCTTCAGTACAACAAACAACAAGGTCAACCCACAACACTAGGTGTACAAAGATAACTCTAGTTGTAAAAAAAAACTAGACAAAACAACATGTTAAGTAAGCATCGTACTCCAACTCTCTAAATGAGTCAGTATTCCCCAACAAATCTAAGTCCTAAACATAAATATCTCCATCAATATTCTTATGGGTCTCGATCTTCTTGTTTGCATGCTCTCTATCACCAAAAAAAAAACCAAGGCACAACATACATGAGATTGCACCAGCCCTAACTCTCGCACGTTATTCCCACCAAAAGGAACAATCTTTAATTTGTAACAAAGTGTTATATACTCACCTTACTAAGAATTATGTCACTGTTAAAGACTACTTAAACAACTAAAATGATTTTACAGACCTTATGGAGAACTTACAAAACATTAAAAGCATCATCGAGCTAGTGATAACAAAGAGTGATGCCATGTGTAAGATTTTCACAATAACGTTTCACGGATCTGCTAGGGTGTGGTATCATAGCTTTAAACCTGGCTCAATCCTAAGTCTTCATGATCTCTATGTAAAGCTCATCTCTCATTTCAACACCAGCATTCCTGCCGAAAAGAGCACCACCAAGCTCTTTGTCATCATACAACGAGATGATAAAAACACGAGGGCATATCTCTAGAGATTTAACAAGGAAATGTTAAGCATGAAGGATCTACTTGAACTCATCACCACCAAAGCCTTAATCAATGGAGTCTATAACTATTCCTTATAAGAAATGTTATATATACTCCTTGATAAAAATCTCCTTAACATCAACCACGTGATGGAAAATTATATTAGGGTGAAAGAAGCTAGCGTGAGCAAACAAGATCACCCATGTTTCCACACACAAGAAGAGTCTCTACCACGCCATCAATCTCCAACATGAGTATCCAAAAAAAGCCTTAAGAGGAACATCTATGATCGTTTGACATTCTCCGAGCTTGTGACCATACTTCTCACAATGACAAGTGTTGAGGCTTTGGCTAATATAAAAGGAAAAGACTCCTTGCAACACTTATGTCCAATGAAAAATGGTTCAAACACAAAGAACCCAAACAAGTTTCGTCTTTTTCATTACGATTATGACATAACAGAAAAAAAAAGTGTCACGCACTCATAAAAAAGATTAAAGATTGATCTATGAATGGTACCTTCAAGAATTTATAAAGGAAGAGATATAATATGAACAAACAGGAAATAATAATCGTGATGTATATTACCTTATATAAGATAAATTTCAGAAATTGCATCTTCATCATTTTTGGAGTTTTTGTTTAAAGGTAGTGCATCTTCATATCTCTAAACACGAAGGGTCTCCATGGAATTTCCATGAAAAAATCTCCATTAATCTCTATTTTATCGTTAGGTCACTGTGACCGATTTTCCTTGGATTCAGTGACCAATTGTCTCCAGGTCCCTTTGTCTTTTTCTTGCTCGTCGATGTTATTGGCCTATATATGAAATGTTACAATCAAACCTGTCTTCACCATACGAGAACAATAACGGGTCTATTTTGTCATCAGGTTACTATGACCGATTTTCCTTGGATTCAGTGATCAATTATCTTCATGTCCTTTTATCGTTTTCTTGCTCGTCGATGCTCTTGGCTTGTATATGAATTGTTACAATCAAACCTGTTTTCACCATAAGGGAACAATAACAAGTACTATAAGGCTATTAATTTCAAATGTAATTTGGAGATCTTTTTAAGAAAACCACACAAGTTTTCAATGATAATGTCACATTCAAAGAAGAATTATCCAATGTCCCCAACAATTAGTCCTCCAATATCATTTGATGAAGGATCATCGTATTGTCGAGAGTCACTGTCTCTTTTACCAAGCAAACAAAGTTTATAATCAGAGACAGGGCCAAAACCCAAGCGCTCTCTTGCATAACAAAAGATTCTAGCAAGATCATATGTATTATCAAGTATATTCATAAACCCATGAACAATGTCATTGTCAAGGGACGATGTT
>Ga0307515_10023924_pt1 | contig 10673 bp, 1 predicted proteins | sample 17_EM_MG_FD_194513 | JGI IMG/M metagenome (GOLD analysis project Ga0307515, IMG submission 194513) | Populus trichocarpa ectomycorrhiza microbial communities from riparian zone in the Pacific Northwest, United States - 17_EM | ecosystem: Host-associated > Plants > Roots > Unclassified | place...
AGGTAGGATTCAGGCCAGATCTCTAAAGTTTAGGCCTAAAAAGCCTTATAAACGCTACAATATTGCCTAAATCCCGCCCTATAAGCCTATACCCCCCACAATTAATATATTTAAAATAGATTATAACCTATTTATACCGTACAAGAGATAGATATTACGTATCTATACATTGCTTAGCTAAAAACCCTATAACTCAGGTATTTAACCAGATGTTTAACACGGTTAATAGTATTATCGCTTGCAACTATACTTAATAGGTCGTTCTTTTCACCCACCTACTCCCCTTCCGATGTATATTAGATTAGATACTTACAGTCCTATTTTAGGTCTAGCGGCAGGCTACCCTATTAGGGGCACCGGGTAGGATTTAGGCCAGATCTCCGAAGTTTAGGCCTAAAAAGCCTTATAAACGCTACGATATCGCCTAGATCCCGCCCTATAAGCCTACACCCCCCACAATCAATATATTTGAAATGGACTATGACCTATTCGTGCCATACAAGAAATAGATTAGTATTAAAAGCTTTAATCAAGTTAACTAAGTAGATTTTAGTGGGGTCTTAGCGCTTAAAACCACGCTTTTCCTAAATAGGAAGGAGAACTCTATTTCTGCTCTATTCTCCATACTATCCTTACTATTTAAGTTACTTACTAAAATAAGTACTAATGGAATTAGGTAATAAGGTTGCTAAAGTAAAAGGTCTATTACTTTAGCAAGCTTAAACGTAATTCTATTAGTATGGATTTTTAATTAGTCTATAGGCTAACTAACTATATTTATATAAAACCACTAGAATTATATCTAAGTAATATTTATAACGTTTATTACGCGCTTTAATAATATCTATATTATAGAGGTTACGGATATTAAAATAACTTAATACTAGTATTTTATATCCTTTTTTAAAGTTTATTGATTATATAATAGAACCTAGGCTTTTAGGCTATATTATTTTTATTACTTAGGTATTCTTAAGTCTTATACTTATTTTCGCCAAAAACGCGTTATTAAGGATTATAGAACTTTATATAATTTTATTAAACGCTAGCTGGTATATATAAAACCTATATAGGTTTACAATAGGTACCTTAAGGCACCTACTATAGCTAGGTGGATATATAATATCTATATTATACTAAATAATCTCCCTTTAAACCTTATTATATGCTAACTACTAAGTAATAGATATTTAAGCTAACCTATAATATGTCGTTATAAAAACGCGTTATATAAAGAGGTAGAAGGTTAAATAAAATACTAGAACAGCTACTACTATATTAGATACTGGATACTTAAAATTAAAAAGGTTATAGGATAGAGCGAGAGTGACGGCTCCAAATAGATACCCGTAACGTCCTTAATCGCACTATAGGTCTCTTTGTATAAAGCTTTAAGCAGAGCTTTAAGTAGAGCTCCGTATAGAGCTTTAAGTAGAGCTTTAAGCAGAGCTTTATATAGGCGTTTATATAGCGTTCGTATATACGTTTATATAGACGTTTATGCAGATAACCGCGCAGACGTTTATATTCCCCGAAGATAGTAGTAATAAGCAGTTTAAAGTCCTTAGGTGGTTATTATTTGGGTAGCCCGTAAGCGATTTAATCGATATATTGCCTATTTAGTGAGCTTTCTACTTAATATCGCGGGGACTTATAGGGTAGAGATATTTATCGATTATAGAGCTGCTTCTACGGATTAATTTAATAGTATTTCCGAAATAATAACTGCTATAGGGGTATAGGATAATTTAATTAAAGAAGGTAATTACTCTATATATAAAACAAGTCGCGTCGCTTAATAAAGTCTATAAAGTCTTTTAGACTAATAGTATATCTATAGTTACATTTATATAGCTAAATTAACGGCTAAGTTATAATTACGCGGGCAAGGAGGCCCATGCATTTAGCAACTATAGATATTACCCTATATCTATAGTCGATTTTTAATCGCTAGTAACGCCGCACTTTTAATACTCGTTAAGCGCTATATAGAGCCTACTGAGCACTTTCTACTTATACTAGAATGGTAAAAATCGGCTATAGGTTAATAAAGATATTCGCGTTTTAAGTTGTGCGCCGCTATTATATAAGTACCCTAAAGCACTCTATTAAACTTATATAATATAAAAATAAGCCCCTAAGGGCTATAGACAAAGGCTTTAATAGAGGGCCTTTTAGTATCTTATTAAAAGTTAGATGTAGATAATATATATAACTATTTTAAAGCCTTTTTACCTATTTAAAGCCGTTTATAAAGCTAATTTAGTAAGTACTGCATCTACTCCTACTATAGATTAATCTACTATATAACCGCTTCCTCGCTAATCTTCTAAACCTACACAACCCGTTTAATCTCCTTAATAACCTTAAGCTATAGGGAGTACTATTAAACCTTTTTTACTAGCTAGCCTACTATCTACTACCCTATTTAAAATTTAGCGCTACTATAAAAACATTACCTTTTAGTCCTTTAGTCTATTTACGCTAAAGGGCCTATATAGAGTTTACCGCGCGGCTTATATAGTATATAGGTAGAGACCTAGACTTAGGCTCTAGCTAGGACTATGGCTTTAGCTAGGACTATTACTCTAGCTATAGCTATAGCTATAGTAGCGGTAGTAGTGGTAGTAGTAGTAGCGAAGTTATATAGGAAGGAAAGCCTATAGCGCTTGCCTGGGCGGATATATATATACTAAATCCTATAATAGATAGAGCTAAAAGGGCCGCTTCTATAGGTAAATATAGGGGGTTAGTAGACCAGCCCTAAGGTTATACTACTACTACTACTACTACTACTACCGCTATAGCTATAGCTAAAGGGGCTTCTAGTTAGAATCTAATGTGTTTAAGAGCTAGCGTCGCTACTAGCGTCGCTATTAAGAGGCTAATAACGTAAGCAGTTAGCGAGCTTATAGAGTTATAACAGTTAGTTAGCTATAAGACTACAGTTAGCTAGCAGCTCGCTACCTTAATAGTAAGATTTAGTAGAAGTTAAGGATATTTAAATCTTTAACTAAGATTATACGCTAAGCAATAAGAAACCTATAGGAATTTCTTACTTAGCTATAGTAAATAAAGCATTTCCCCTAATATTTCTATACGCGCTATAAACCCGTTTTCCTATACCAAAATTTACCACCTTACTACCTATATAAAATGCAACGTATATTACATTTTACGCGTTAGCTAGGTAGTAAAGGTTTTCCTCTATTTCTTTCTCTACTTCTTTCTTATTAAATCTATAATCTACGCGTTACTTAACTCCTTTAATACCGTATAGGGTTTATAGATTAACTACTTCCTCCCCTCTTTTAATTAATGATAATACCAAATTAGGCGATTAAGATAATTCTATATCGCAAGAGCCTTCTCTAGCTAATTAGAACTACGGCTATATCTTTTTTATTAATTAGGATAATTTTTACCTAATAATATACGGCAAGCTAACTAGTAAATACGGATACCGAGTTATTAATAAGCGGTTGCTATTAAGTAAAGCTCCTATATTACTAATATAGAAGTATAAGGTAGACCTTTTTTAAAACGGTCCTTTAGGTAAAAAGAGGCTCTAGTTATATAAGCTCTACTATCTAGCTTAAAGACTAGGTGATTTACTTATAATTAATATCAATAATTATATTAACGGCCATTTAAAATTAAAGCATAACCTTATTATTAACCCTAAAAGTTATAGTAATAGAATATAACAACTAGCTATAGAAGCTTCTACTTTTGCTAGCGGTTATAAACGCCAGCTATTTTAGGCAGCTGGCTATATTTAAGCCTATATTAATTAGACAATTCTATAAGATATTACCTTTTATTAAGCTATAAGTCCTTCTATACGCGCTCTACTAATATTTAACCGTCCTTAGATCTAAGACCATCTTATAAAGGCACCTATATTACTAAGCAATTAGATTAAAACTGTATTTAAATAGTAACGCGTTAATATTAAAGACCTCCTCCTTACAGCACTTAGTAAAATTAATCTTACTTATAATATCTAGATATCTATAAATGGAATGCTACTACTTAGTATAGTGGCTTATTGTATTAACAAAGGTAAAAAGCTTTATTTAGTACTTTTAGGCCTTCTATAACTATAAGGATTATACTCTACTAAGAATATAGCAACGGCCCTAGTATCGGTAATTTAAAAGTATTAATTTAATGATGGGCTTAGCTCTTTAATGACCAATAACGCTAGTAATAATAAGCAGCTCCATAACTACCTCTTATAAAGCCTCTTAGTGGCTAAAAAGGAGCGACTTTAGTGCGTTGGCTATATTTTCAACCTTATCGTTAAGGCTTTAATATATGGCAAAGACGTAAGCAAGCTTAAACGCTTAATAATTAGCGCGAGCAACTATATTAAATTTGATTTTATGCGGCAGAGAGGCTTTATAGGTAAGCTTTATAATATTATTAAATATATTATGCAATTAATAAGACGCTATAAGGATTTTACTAAGAACTAGACTAAGGCCTATATTAAGGACAATTTTTTTAATTAAGTAGAGCTTCTGCTTATTAAGGATAGAGGCGTTTATTAGAATTTAACCTACTTTATACTCCGCCGTGCATTACTTCTTTATAAAGTAATTAACAAATATTTATTAGCTTAAAGGAAGCCCGCTAATAATAGCTACAATCTATCTTAGAACGCGTTTACTAATAAAAATTAGCAGTAAGTAGAGTAGCTTATTAAGATCCTAAAGCCTTTTATATTAGCTACTAAGCGTATAAAAGGTAACCTTAATAGTCCTAGTATTAAAGGCTTATATAGCGCTCTATAGAAGTTAATTACTAATATAGAGCTCCTCTATTAAATCCTCTAGTATATTTAGCTAAGCCTTAAGAATAAATGCAACTCCTTCCTTAAATTAGGCGTTAATATAGCTATTAAAAAGATTAATAAATATTTTAATAAAATAAAGGCCGAGAGCCCTTGCTATTTTACTATAGTAATCCTTTATCTATCTCTTAAACGCGCCTACTTTTGCGATAAGTAAAAATAGTAACCCTAGTAGTAGAAGTACGCCAAGCGGTATATAGAGACTCTATTTAATAACTATATTAATAAGTAAGTAGATAAGGAAGATAAAGAACTAGTTAAGCTATAATATAAGAAGGTTTCTTATAAATTTAATAACAATTTAGCTAATAAATATATATAGTTCTTAGTTGTAGATAAAAGCCTTACTTCTTTAAAGCGTAATTAAAAGCGTATTAAGCTTGCTAGTAAGCTTAACCACTACTATAATATAGGCCTTAAGTTTATTAAGATCTATTTTAATAACGGTAATAAGCGGAATAACGTTATTTCCAATCCTCTTAACTAGTGGCTTAAAATTAGTTAAATCCTTTATCTAACGCTTGCTAAAATTACTCTAAATCTATTCTCTATACTAGTAATAGGCTCTATATATAAATTAAGCTTTAGTTAAGCTAAAAAGATTATTACTAATAAGCGTAATAAACTATTAGCCGACATAATTAAAGCAGATTAGTATTAGAAGTAGTAGTTAATTAAAGGCCTTTTATTAAGCAGTTTAATTAACTATATTAACTCTAATAGAGCTTTAACTATACCCTAGTTAATAAGCTTAAATATTAATCTTATTAGCTATATACTAACCATAGAGGCAGAAAAGCTAGCTTAGTAAGGTAGATTTAATAGAGCTTTATATTTAATTAAATTTAAGATAAAAATAGAGCCTCCGGAGCCCTTACCACTAACTATTTTATTTATTATTTAAGCCTCTACGGATGCAGGCTAAATTTAGCTAAATTTAAATACTGTATTAGGTAAATTAGGGCTAGATTTTAATTAGGTAATGTTTATATTTATATATAGAGTAGTGCTGCTAAAAATCCGAAATAAAACACTATAAAGTCTATATAAATTTCCTAATTAGGACAGCTAGCTGGCAGTTTAATAGTTAGCGTACGTTATCTAATAGTTAGCGGACAGCGAGCGATCTAATTAACGCAGTTAGCTATTTTTCTTAAGCTTGTAGCTAAGCTAACTATTAAATACATTAAGTTAGAATATAAGGCCTCTAGACGCTAGTAATTAAAGCTATAAAAACTAGGCCCGCTAGGACTTATTTAAATAATTTAATAAGCCCTTAACCTTATTAGTGTTATAGGACACCCCCGTAATACCTTATACACGTCTACCTATTTCTATTAACTTAGCAACTAGAGACCGACCACGAGACGCAATTTAATAGCAATCTACGGTAATCTAACGGCAACCTACCGCATTTTACTATATTCTACTAAGTTCTACTAAATCTTACTAAGTTTTACTAAGACTACTACTAAAATTCCATTTTACTTTATGCATATATTAACTAAGCAACTTAGTCTATAATATATACCCTTTCTTTTTATTTTCCTACCTTCTTTCTTTACGTAACGTCTTAACCTCCTTATATAGTTTATGTATATAGCTTAATAATATCTACCTTGTTATATATTATCGCCACTTATACTTACTCTATAATACTATATTATGTTAACTACCTATACTATTACTAACATGCAGAACAAACCTAAAACTCCTATAATAGCCGCCGGTATTATATCCACACTTTAAAAACAATTAGCAGAGATATAAAAGTCTTTTATAGACACCCTTATATAAAACTAAGCTATTTTAAATTAATAACAAGCCGAATAAGAAGTATAATACTAGTAATTAATTAAGGACCTCTAAGAAGAAATCCGCACCCTTAAGATGTCTATACTAGGACCTTAAAACTAAACGCTATCTCTAAAGACAAATACGCGGAATGTAAGCTCTAAACCTATAGTAGTCTCTTACCCTAAGCTAACTACTAAATCCCTTAGTATTTACTAGTAAATAATAAGAGCTCTAATTATTTTTAAGCTAGCTTAAAAATAAGTTAACTAGTAACTGTTACGGACGCTTTAAGTACGATGTTACGACTACTTGGAGAAGAGTCGGAAGAAGCTAGTTGGTTAATATAGGCACGGTCTAGGATGGAACCCGTGGAACCATGTGACGAGGAATGGTAAGCAAGGTCACGTGATATAATCTGTGTGATCTGTATAATCTGCAAGATCTGTAATAGAGCGAACAGAGTAGACAGAGTAACGACTTTCTTAGGAGTACGGTTGTGTATTTAAGGACCCTTAGTCCTTACCTAGATAGTTCCTTCCTCGTAGTGATTCTTAGAATATAATTGGAGTTAATCTGTTAGGCAACCACTCCACCAGTTATTATTACGTTGTTGACTTTATTCGATACCTACACACCTAGCCCATTAATGAGCCTATCGTAGTACTTGCTACAAGGTTCCGTTATAGTAACGCTAACCGCTACCTAATTAAAGCTAACCGACTTTATTACGCCCTAAGTTAACTAGGAGAAGAGGTAGCTAACCTTAGTATAGAGCCTAGTTATACTTAAAGCTATATATAATAACCTAAACCGCTAAGCTATTACTTAGAGAAAAATAAACTATATAGCTTAAGGACTAAAAAGTTTCCTAGTATACTTCTCCAAATTTAACCGTTATATAAAGAAAACTAGCTAGAATAACTCTACACTAGTTAATAGCCTTATTAAATCCCTAAGCCCTAAACTAAAAACCTCCCTAATAGGCGTAGACTTACTAAAAGCCCTTAATGCCTACGTAAATGTTATTAATAAATAGTACAATAATATACTACACCTAATACTAAAACACGCTCCTTAATACAATATAATAGCCCTATAAATGTCTACTAAGTTATCTTAGCTTAAGCACCCTAATGCTATAGATATTAAAACTAGGACCCTAGGATACGCCCCACTAGGGTTCTTTAAATAAGAATAACGTATTAAGTTAGGCCTCTGCTTTAAATATAGAAGTAATTCCTACCTCTCTAACTACTACTCTATCCCTATACCTAAATACGATTTATAAACGGCTAATACTAATAACCATTTACCGCATTAATCTTCTAGTTACCGTCCCTAATCTTTACTTAGTTCTAGCCCTATATTTAGTAAGCACTACTTATAAGGGCAAAGCTATAACCGACGTCCTATAGGAACCCCTTCCCGCTCGCTACTAAAAGGTATATCTTAAAGTTAAGTCGCTTTCCAGGACGGCTCTGCCTTAGGATCTTATTAAATACCTTAAATATTATAAACTCTAACTCTTAGAATTGTAGTATAACCGTTAACTATCGTCTTTAGTAGAATAATTAATAGGCTAATACTTAAGTCCTAATTAATATAGGAGCTAGTAGTATAGAATTTATTAATAAGATCTTTATATAAAATAATGGTTTTACCCTAACCCCCCTTAACTAGTATATTAATATATTTAGATTTAATAGTAAACGCATGGTCTTACGTTAAATTACCTATATAGTATACCTAAAACTCTAATACCTAAACTACAAAGAACTAATTAGGCCTTTTATTACTACCCTAAATTACCTAGTAATTCTTAAATAACCTTAGATAAAGATATATAAGGTAACCATTAATTAGGATAACCTTAAGCTTCTATTTACTGCCCCGCGTTATAAGTAAGAATACTCTATAATATACTACTTTAACCCTAAACTAAAATCTAGAAAATCCACTAAGATTTACTAGCCTAAGATTTCCACTAATGTTTACTCTACGCCTAAGGAATCCACCAGATTCTATTAGTACAGAAATTCTACCAAATTCCACTAATATAAGAATTCAACTAATATCTACTAAGGATCCGAAAATTCCACTAAATTATATAAGTTATTACTAAGTACTATACTACTCTAAACTAAGTAAAGACTTAAGCTTAGTATATAAAACTACTAGAAGAACTAGTATCCTATAATAAAAAGAATACTTAAAGAATCCGAACCTAAACTTAAATAAGAAACTATAGACAATCTAAGTAAGCTTAGCACCCTAGATATCCGCATAATTAGAGCTACTCCATTAGTATAACTTATTAAAAAACCTAAATATATAATCTCCGCTATCACTTTAGCTAATATTAAAAAGGCCTTAGTACTAAAGAAGTATACTAACCCTATTATAAAGGTACTAGTAGAGTAATATAACCGCCTAAAGGCATTCTTATAGAAGGAAGCTAATAAGCTACTAGAACACTAACTATATAATTATAAGATTATACTTAAAAAAGGGAAGTAGCCTATATTTAGACCCCTATATAGGATGTCCTAAAATAAACTCTAAGTATTATAAAAGTACCTAGATAAGAACCTAAGTAAAGGATTTATTAGAGCAAGCTCTTTACCTATAGCCGCACTAGTAATCTTTATTAAGAAACTAAGTAGCGGACTACGCTTTTACGTAGACTACTAAGCTCTTAACGCTGTTACCGTTAAGAACTAATATCTAATCCCGCTAATATAAAAGACGCTAAACTAATTAAGTAAGGCTCGCTTCTATATAAAGCTTAATATTATCTTTATATTTAACCGCCTCTATATTATAAAAGGAGATAAATAGCTTACTGCATTTTATACCTAATATAAATTATTTAAATACTTAGTAATACCCTTTAGCCTTATAAACGCTCTAAGCTTGTTTTAATATTATGTAAATAATGCCCTACGTCCTTACCTAGATATCTTCTATACTGCTTATATTAACGATATTCTAATATATAGGAATAACTTAACTAAATACCAGAAACACGTTAATTTTATTTTATAAGCCCTATAAGGAGCTAGTCTATAATTAAATATAGATAAATATAAATTTTATAAAATAGAAGTCCTATACTGTTAGGTAAAACCTAAGTAGATAGTTATATAGCTGTAAGGTATAGGCAACCCTAGAGCAACCTAGGGGTGACTTGCTTGTAAGGTACGTGCGCTATATATACCTAGGGAAAACCCTTCCTACCTCGCACATAGACTCCTCCTTTTTCCCTTAAGGATTCGTCTCTATATATACAATATACCCTATTATTCTATTATTGGACTCCCTACCCACATCCTTACCTTATATTTAAATCCTTACCAATCCCCTTAAGAGGATAGCCGGTTTAATTTTTCTATAATACCTCTAAAAAGAAAACTAACGCCTGCACCTAATAGTAATATACTAGCGATACGACCGCAAAACGCCTTAGGATCTAGTGTAGACGAAACCGCTAAAAGCATACTAGTAGAATCTAAGCTACCTTTAGAATCTTAAAACGATTAGATATCTATAAACGCTAGAAACTAGTTTAACTTATATACCTAGGCTTAAGAAGAGCTTAGTAAGGTTATTAGCATTTTACTAAATACTACTAACCTAAAGGAGCTAGATAAGCTAGCTAAGAAAATAACTAACTTATAGAGTATTATTAATTTAATAAAGCCCTTCCGTTAACTCTTTAGTAAGGAGTATAACATCGGGAAAATATAGTACCCTTTTAATGGCCTCAATGGCTGGTGGTTGACGCAATTGGCGCGCAGTTGAGGTCATTTGGCAACTCGACCAACTAGCCTATGTCGTGTTTTTTTAACACGCAGCCTGCGCGCAGCCTGCGCGCAGCCTACCAGCAATCTACGCATTTGGCAACTATAATTATATTTACCTCTTTTATACTAATAGCATATTTTAAATAAATAAAAGCTATTTTAAAGCTATTTATAAGGCTAGCAAAATAAATATTATTATTTTAGATAATTTAATA
>Ga0307515_10023925_pt1 | contig 10672 bp, 8 predicted proteins | sample 17_EM_MG_FD_194513 | JGI IMG/M metagenome (GOLD analysis project Ga0307515, IMG submission 194513) | Populus trichocarpa ectomycorrhiza microbial communities from riparian zone in the Pacific Northwest, United States - 17_EM | ecosystem: Host-associated > Plants > Roots > Unclassified | place...
AGATGCTGGCTTCCGTGAATTATGTGCCCACCCTAGACATTGTGCTGCCGCCACCCATTTTGCCATTGTGACTTCACACAGAATTCCGTTTTGATTGGATGCATTCAATGCCTTGCATTTGGAACAAAATTAAAATTAACTCAAACACAAATTAGCACTTGATTAACAAAAATCTAAATATTAAATTTAAAGAAATCCCTTTACAAAAAAAAAAAAAGTTAGGTATAAGAATATCTAGTAGCTGCGATAAAATCATTGTATTAAATCCCATATGTATTGGTAAGATTTTTAGGTATAATTTTTGTGTTTAAGCATCCCTATTATTTATAAGTTTTCATCAAATAAATATTTGGTTGTAGGTGATACGAGAGCGTTTGAGAACGCGGGTCAACCCGTGTTTTTAAAATATTTAATTTTTTTTGTTAAAAATTAATTCTTTTAATGTTTTGAAGTGTTTTGATGCACTGATCTCAAAATTAATTTTTTAAAAATAAAAAAAATATCATTTTGACGCATTCCGGCATGAAAAACACTTTGAAAAGAAACCATAACCACACTCTCAAACAGGCCCTCGAGTCTTGTATCTTATATTTGAATTTTACTATAGTTTTGTTTTTTAATCAAATGTCATGATTGTTTATGAGTAAACAATCATGAAAGTATTCCAAATGTTACCTTTGATATAGATGTGGTGTATACCTCTTAAGGCCATGATATTCTAAAGTTTTTAGTGTTTGAGGGTGTCATAATTTTTTATTTTTAATGTTTTTTATGATTTTTATATGTTATGTTAAATATTAAAAAAATATAAAAAATAATTATTTTAATATTTTTTCAAATAAAAATATTATACACTACAATATCAAATAACAAATGATTTTAATAATAGGGATGCATCACTTCTTCCCATGATTTTCTTTGGTATGTTTCTTTAATTCTACTCATTTCAAATTTATCCAAATAGTATATTGCATGCGCACTGCCATAAAGAATTTATTATAATATGTTTTTATTTAATCATATGAATATAAAAATAAATATTCATCTAGAAAGCAACGATTACAATTATGAACAAGAAATATTGTTTTTCATCCAATAGTAATGATTCTTCTATACATGTGTAGGATAGATGTGAAAAATAGAATATCTCTACTGAATATATAATAAATATACTAAAAGACATTAGAGATTTCTTATAGCCATAGATACACTTTACCATTCACTATAATAGCAGAGCAACGCCTATGCTCTTGGCAAGAAAAATTAATTGCTTTTGATTCAAGAGTATTTTGGTCTTTAAATAATATTCATTTGTCATTATTGATTTGTTTTGAAATGTTTTTGTCGATTTATCTTTTAATGCATAGTAAAATAATGAAAATAGCTCTAGAATAAAAAAAAAATAACATTGCTTGACAAGGATGTTTTTATATTTTTACTTTTTAATTGTATAGTACAATTACACAATTGTTCTTGGGATAAAAAAAAAGGCCATATAAACAGGGGTATTAATGTCTTTTCCTCAAGTTTTTTGTTTGTAATTACTGGGATTGGTCTAGGGTGATGAATTAATTTAACATTCAATTAATATTTTTTAATTCAAAAAATTGTTGGCCCTGGTGGTATAAAATTGTCTTTTACCGTCTCATTTTGTGCTCTGTCGTGTACTCTTTCTTTACTGTGGGCGCGTGTCATATAAAGGTGGTCAGTTTATTGCCAGTGTTCCTTTCTTTTTTTTCCCCTTTCATTCTCTCTCCTAAACAGAGAGATGCACCATGGTCTCCATTTTTATTGTCTTTTCAAGTTCAATCCTTTTGGTTTTAATTGTATATTTTTGTCATTTTTTCTTTTGTTAAAGTTTTATGATTTTTCAATTTAATCCTTCAATTCTAATTTACATATATATAATATTTTTCGGTTCAGTCTTTCTACTTTTGATTTCTTTTTTTGTTTCTTTTTTTTTTATCATAGTTTTTATGCTTTTAGTTTTATCCTTCAAGTCAATTTTATGATTTATTTTCAATGATAATATAAATTTCAAATTGGTCCTTCTTCTTTTGATTTATTGGTTTTTTTCCTTGACCCTTTTATCAAAGTTTTATAGTTTTTAATTTTATCCTTCAAAATAAATTTATGGCTTTTGTTTTTTCAACAATAATGATGATAATGATGATGTTATAGTCATATTAGTAATAATAATGATACTAATAATAATAGTAATAATATTACTAATAGTGGTAATAGTGGTAATAATAGTTTATTATGATTGTAATGGTGCTAATTATAATAATGATTGTGATGATAATATTAATAATTGTGATCATAACAACAACAACAACAATAATAACAACAATAATGATAGTAATGATAGCAATAATAATACTACTAATAGTAATAGTGATAATAATAGTAATAAATAATAATATTGGTAATTTTATCATTCAAAATAACTTTTATAGATTTTTATATTTCAATAATAATAATAATAATAATAATAATGGTAATTATAGTAGTGGTTGGAGTAATAACAATTATAATAATAATAACAATAATGATAGTGGTGGTGATGGTAATAATAATAATAATAATGGTAATTATAGTAGTAGTTGGAGCAATAATAACGATAATAATAATATTAGTAACGGCAAAGGTAATGGTATTAGTATTAGTAATAATGATAATGATACTAATAATGATAATAATATTAATAATTGTGATAATAATAATAGTTTATTATGATAGTAATAATGATAATGATAATGATGATTGTGATAATAATATTAATAATAGTGATGATTATAGCAGTAGTAGTAGTAGTAACAACAACAACAATAATAATGGTCGTGATAATAATAATAGTAATAATTATGATAATGATAGTGATAATAATCAAAAGGACCTTGGAATAATGTTTTTTTTGATATATTAGTTATTTTTCTCTTCAATTTAACCCTCCCAACGGAACTTTTTGTCCTTTTTTGTTGTAATTGCTTTTTGTCTATTGTCCTTTTGGATAAGTGTTATTCCTTTTTTATTTAGTTATTCAATTTCAATTTTCCATGTATTTTTTTTTATTTGGTCCTTATTCTTTGTATTTGTTTTTTGTCTTAACTCTTTTATATAAGTTTTATTGGTTTTTGATCCCACACTTCAATCCAGGTTTATGTTGTGTTATTTTTTTATAGTTTTTTCCTCATTTTGTTTTGTTTTTTTTGCTTGAGTTATTTTTCTTTTCAATTAAACCCTTCAATTGAAAAAATTTAGTTGCCCTCTAATTTATTTTTTATTTTTATTTTCATCCTCATTCTTTTAATTATCATTTTTTATTTTAGATCTTTTTGTATAGTTAGTTTTCCCCCCTGTTATGTTCTCCCATGTTTGTTGACCCGATCCACTTTTTTTACCATTTTTTTATCCAATTTCGTGCTCCTATTGTTTTTTTTCCAAGGTATCATAATATTTTTTTTTAAATCCAATTAATATCATTGTCTTATCTTTTACCGTCTAATTAAAATAAAATTAACCCATTAATCTCAGTTTGTGTTATAACTCAAATCGTTAATTTATCTTATCTCGAACAACCAAATACTTTATGTTAATATATTTACTACGACTCTCACTTTAATTTTTTTTCAAGAAGAAAACATTTGTCGAGCTATAATAATAAATCGTCAATGGCTTTGCTATTAAATCCACAACCTAAAGCTCTATGATGAAATTTCTTAACCATTTCGCCTGTAAAGTTGCTTCAAAACTTGCTATAAATTTTGTCTTCATTATGGATGATGCAACAAATGTTTTTTTGACACTCTTCCATGATATCACACCTTTAGCTAGCATGAAGATATATCATGAAGTTGATTTTCTAGAATCTTGACATTCAACAAAATTTGAATCTAAATGTCCAACCACTTCTAGATTCTTGATATGTCTATAAGATAACATGTAATTCTTAGTTCCATGTAGATATCTCATAACTTTCTTGGCAACTTTTCAGTGAGCAATTCCTGGATTACTTTAATATCTACCGAGTATTTCTATTGCAAAGTGTTATGTCTACATACCTGAACATGCATCAAACTACCAACAAAAGATGCATAAGGAATGTTTTCCATTTCTTGCTTTTCAAGTCATTTTTCAAACATTAATTTAGATTAAATTTATCACCATTCACTATGGATGTTGTATTAGCTTTGCACTGACTTAACTTGAATTTCTTTAGAACTCTTTCAATGTAGGCTTTATGAGACAGATCTAATATCATTTTAAACATGTCTCTTTGAATCTCTATACCAATAATATAATTGGCTTCACTCGTATCCTTCATTTCAAAGTTCTTTAAAAGAAATTATTTAGTATCCTTTAGAAAATTTTCATCATTGGTTGCAAGTAGGATGTCATCCATATATAGCATTAAGAAAATAAATCTTCTCCCACTTACTTTAAGTTATATACATTTATTCACAATGTTTTCAGTAAAACCATAAAAGATAACAACATTATGAAATTTTAAATACCAGCTTTGGGAGGCTTGCTTTAATACACAAATTGATTTTCTTAACTTGCAAACCAATTGTTTATTTTTATCAAAACAAAATCCTTAAGGTTGCTCCATATATACTTCTTATTATAAATCTCTATTTAGAAAGGTTGTTTTCACATCTATTTGGTGTAGCTCTAAATAAAAATGAGCTACCAGAGCCATTATAATTCTAAATGAGTCCTTTTCTATTATCAAGAAATACATATCATGGTAGTCAATGCCTTCTATTTGTGTGAAATTCCCGGCTACCAATTTGACCTTATATCTCTTAATTTTACCATTTGAGTCCAATTTGGTCTTAAAGACCCATTTACAACCTATAATTTTAACTCTATTTGGTAACTTAACTATTTTTTATACTTAGTTTTTAGCTATAGATTTCATATCTTCTTTCATTACATTATACCAAACCTTAAAGTCTTCCTTACGCATAACTTGTGAAAACATAATGGGATCATTTTTTAGTCGAACATCAAAATTAGAATCAACTAGGTATACTAGATCGTCATCTGATATGGTTGATCTTTTTTTTCTTAAAGATCTTCTAACACATTCACTTTCACCCATAACTTGTGGATGTTAAACTTTTGGTTCCATGATTACTTGTTCCTCTTGAGGTGGTAGTTCTTGAATTGATTGTTCCTCCAAGATATCAGGGGTTTGATATACTTGGGGAATGACCAGGTATCTTTATTCATAGAAGTATTATCTTGATCTTGTGTTTTACGAACCACCTTTGATGAAATTCTATTTAAGATATACATTATTGTCTTTAAGGTTTTACTCCACAAAAATAAAGGTAATTCATTGCTTCTTAACATACTCCTAACCATATTCATAAAGGTATGATTTTTCCTTTCAGCAGCACCATTCTGGTGAGGTATTCCTGGCATGGTATATTATGAAATGATACCCTTTTCTTCTAAGTAGTTTGCAAATAAACCCTTTCTTTTTTTCAAATTCTATTTATCTTCCATAATATTCACTACCTTTATAAGAACTTAATATATTTATTTTCTTTCTAAGTTGTCTCTTTATTTCTTTTAGAGACTTAAGTTGAGCAACAACATCTCTCATTTCCATTATGTGTCCATACATATTTTCTTGATTTATGATGTTTTATCATAAACAATTTATCCATAAGGGTGTTAGCCAATGCTTTATCAGAACTAACAAATTGCTCTTCAATAGCCTTCATGTAGTCATTAACCTTATTACATTCGGGATTTAAGCCTCTAATAATCTTGTCAATATAGGCCTTTATGAGCATCGTACTTAAATAGTTGGATTGTTCCCACCTTTCATATGTCATTCTATCTATAGTGGAACTTGATTCCGTTGACATATGTGGTTCATCTACATGAAGATAAGGTCTAGATCAATCACCTTAATATTAAAAGGATTGACTTTCCATTCTAAGAAATTCTCCCCATTCAGAAAAAGAATATGAGAATCATTGTTCATAAAACTATTAACATCAACTGCAATAACCAAGAATTTAAATAACATTTAGAGATAACATAATAATATGAAAAACCATAATCATATTAAAAGCAAAATCTAAAACTTTTTGTAGGTAGAGGTGCATTCTATGCATAAAATTTTCTTCTTTAATCACATATATCTAATAGTTAAATCTAAACTTTTTTGTGGGTAGAGGTGCATTATTGCATAAAATTGGTTAATTGTGATTATTTTAAAACTTTATTAAATATCTAATGTCATTAAGATGTTGTGGCTATTCTTAATAACAATGATGTTTTCTTAAATGTATTATTACAATTTAAATCTATTTATTTATCTTATGGGTTTAGGTTCTTATACTAGCCTAAGTCTATGTATTGATTGGATTTAATAATTAGACCTAAAATTAACCGTATTAGGTTTTTCTTAGCCCAATCTAAATTCTATAGGTTTTAACCAAGCCAAAACCTAATTAATTTGGGTTTTGTCCAAAATGTAATAAGATTGATTATTTCTTTTTAAGATCCATTTTTGTATGGTTTTTAATTATAGCCCAATTTAGTTTTATTAGGCCCATTCACTAATTATTATTAGCCCTAAACCTTAAGTGTAATAACTTATATAAAAGATTAGCCTAACCAAAATTTCAATTAACCAATTGAGTTTCTATCCAAGCCCAGACCAATTTTAATTTGGCCCAAGTTTACAAATCATACAACCTTAAAATAAGCCCAAATCTAATTAATTTATTCTGGCTCAAAATTAAGACCAACCCAAATATTTTTTTTTCTTTTACCCTTATGCTTTCTATTCCTTTATACCTAATATGCCTAGAACACTAGAAGTCAATTCCAGAGAAATTTCTAAATATGTGTTCATTATGTTTAATTAAAATTCCAGAAAGTTGTAATGAAATCATAAAACAATAAGCACAATTATCATAACTCACAGATAAACTTAATTCTGGAATTCCCAGAAATTACCATCAGCAACCATAAACATAAAATTTCTCTGATCAATAAAGAATTTGCAGAAATAATGTCACAACCACGTATGCAATATTCCTAAAAAAATAGATGAAAAATTAACTTATAGCTTGAATTATGAGACACCACATCATAGAAAAATTGTTAAAATCATCATCCTAGATTTTTTTTAAAAGAAAAATTTGCCAATAATAATAATAATAATAATAATAATAATAATAATAATTATTATTATTATTATTATTATTATTATTATAGCATATGATATTGTTGTGCATGCAAATTCATTCAATATTCAAGTTGTAACCAAGTGGTGAGTCCTTTACTTGTTTATGAGGAAGTCATGGGTTCAAGTCTTAACAACTTCAAGCAATGTTATAATGCATGCATAAACTTTAAAGGTCATGATGCATATATAATTTCTTTGATAGAAACTAGGAAGCAGCCTACTAGTAAGGACCTATCCTAACACATTTCAGTTAAAACTTATACACCCATGTTTGAATCTTTGCCTCCTCAATTTATTTTTTAATTTTCAAATTCCACTTCTCAATCATCAAATCTCAATTCTCTTATTTAATTTACCAAATCAATGTGTGGGGGTTTAAGAAAAGCTTTGCAATTAAAATTTTCATCTTGAACTATTGCGACAAAGAGACATATAAATTCAAGCACTACTATTTATTTTTTTATTATTCTAATGATAAACTTAATAATCAAATAAAATAACTAAAATAAAATTTGAATTCATAAAATTAGGATTACAAAAATATTTGAATGGATAAACATGAAAGTTTCAAACTGACTTTGATACCACAATGTAAAATTTAATTTAGTTTAATATGTAATTCTATATCTTTAATTATCATGTTTTTCACATTCAATAAATATAACAGAAGCAATTGATTAAGAAAAACATACTTGAATTCATAATGGTAGCATTTCTTGACTTTAAGCAATAATTATGTTGTTGCTTTATATGCAAAATCTAGAAAACTATTTTCTCTCAATAATAGAGAGAAGTAGGAATAGATTTCTTAGCCTGGTCTATTTTCCTTTAAATTGTGACTTAATGCTAATCACAAATATATATCTGTATACATGTTAAAACTCATATTCTAATAAGAGTTCTTGGTTATCCTTCTACCAATGATAGAGTTTTCAAGCAGTAAAACTCTTAACTCCTTAATGACTCTTTAAAGGAGATGTTTCATATGTCCCTTTGACTACTCGTTAAGGCAATATAATAAGTATAAAGTTTCTAATTTTTCTTACCTCTTTTTAGGTGTGTTATTTGTTAATTATGATGTCAATCATAGAAAGTAAGCTCTCATCTTGCTCTATCGAACCAACTTTTCTCTTCTCCTCTATCCTAGGAAAAAAAACCTTTTTTTTTTCTAGACTTCTTTCAATTTATGTAGAGGCAAGAACTTGTGACTTTGTGAATAATAAACAATGAAGTTTATGATGGCACAAAACTTTCTTAATGATGTAGTCGAGTTTGTAGCAATAAAAGGTTATGAGCATTTAGGTGAAGATTTTACATAACTTGATATAGATTTGACCTAAACAGACTATGTGGATAACCTAACCCAATAGATGCTTTTATAGACTAGTGGGACATGTCTAGATCCAAGAGGAGGTCTAGTGTCTAAACCTAAGAGAAGGTATTAGGTTAGCAACTTAAAATTATGATAATGAAAAATTTGACTGTTGAATCGGGCTTAATTTTTTCCAGGTGACTCTACATATAGTTTTCATACGGAAAGCCACTGTGTTGCTTATCATACCATTATATCTCCTAGAATTAGGCCTAGAAGTTTTTTTGGCCAATTTTGTTATTTTTCCTATGATTTTTTGGATTTATATCTTATTTTAAATTTGTTTTAATTTCCTTTGTGTTTTTCGGATTTTAAGTTGTTTACTAGTAGATGTAGAGTTTTATGACTCATTTAAAGATATTGTAAATGTCTTGATGAGACAACCACCGTATATTTATTTTTTAGAGAATAAAACGGCAAATTTAATATTCAAATATGCAATCCTTTTTATTCATTAAAATTTATATTTTTTTTGTGTTACTATTCTACTATTAGCTTCCACCAGCCTCATTAAAGGGGTGTTTGGCTTGGAGGTGTAATAGCTTTTTTTTTTTGTGGAACCCACATAAAAAGCACGTATTTTTTGCTTATGTGATATGTGGTTTATGCTTTAAAAAAAATTGTATCTTTGAAAAAAAAAACCAACCATACCTCCAAGCCAAACACTCTTTAATCATCTCTTTTAATTTTAAGAAATAAAGTTTTCATCATTATAAGCATACACACAAAAACCTTAATGACTCTTTGAAGGAGATATTTCTTACGTCTCTTTGACTACTCGTTAAGGCAATATAATAATTATAAAGTTTCTCATGTTTCTTACCTTTTTTTAGGAGTGTTATTCGTCAATGATGATGTAAATCACAAGAAGTAAGCTCTCATCTTACTCTATCGAACCAACTCTTCTCTTCTCCTTTATCCATCCTAGGAAAGAAAACCTTTTTTTCATATTTCTTTCAATCTACGTAGAGGCAAGAACTTGTGACTTTGTGAATAATAAATAGTGAAGTTTTATGATGGCACAAAACTTTCATAATGATGGAAACGAGCTTGTAGAAATAAAAGGTTTTGAGCATTCAGGTGAGGATTTTAAATAACTAGATATGAATTTGACCTAAACAGACTATATGAATTACCTAACCTAGTATATGCTTTTATAGGCTAGTGAGACATGTCTAGATCCAAAAATATTTTACATAACTAGATATGGATCTGACCTAAACAGACTATGTGGATTACCTAACTCAATAGATGCTTTTATAGATTAGTGAGACATGTTTAGATTCAAGAGGAGGTACTAGGTTAGCAGCTTAAAATTATGATAATAGAAAATTTGACAGTTGAAATGATCACGCTCAATTTTTTCCAAGTGACTCAACATGTAGTTTTCATATGGAAAGCCACTGTGTTGCTTATCATACCATTATATCTCTTGGAATTAGGCCTATAAGTTTTTTTGGCTAATTCTGTTATTTTTCCTAGGATTTTTTAGATTTATATCTTATTTTAGATTTTGTTTTAATTTTCTTTGTGCTTTTCGTATTTTAAGTTGTTTCCTAGTAGAAGTATGGTTTAATGATTTATTTAAAGATATTGTAAATAAGACAACCACCATATACTTATTTTTTAGAAAATAAAATGACAAATTTAATATTCATATATGCAATCTGTTTTATTCATTAAAATTTGTATTTTTTATGTTACTACTGTAATATTTGCTTCCACCAGCCTCATTTAATCCTCTTTTAACTTTAAGAAATAAAGTTTTCATCATTATAAACACACACACAAAAGAGTACATTAAATATCTAGAAAACATGACAGAAAAAAAAAAAAACACTCCGAGAATACACATGAACTACAGAATTATGATTTGAAAGTGAAACCAACTTGTAGATATTACTAATCGAATGGTACATATTTATTCCATCACATTATCTTAATATTTAGCATTATTCCACTTGAAGGATTACGAAAATAAGACTAGGTTGAACCGTCTGAATATCCCTTGCGTGTATGAGCTACTTGAAAATCAATAATTGCAAACTTGCATTATTTTATTTTCCTTGGTTTTGTTA
>Ga0307515_10023926_pt1 | contig 10672 bp, 1 predicted proteins | sample 17_EM_MG_FD_194513 | JGI IMG/M metagenome (GOLD analysis project Ga0307515, IMG submission 194513) | Populus trichocarpa ectomycorrhiza microbial communities from riparian zone in the Pacific Northwest, United States - 17_EM | ecosystem: Host-associated > Plants > Roots > Unclassified | place...
ATACTATTAGATTAGAATTAAGGAAGGCGATAAATAGAAGGCAGCCTTTAGGTTAAAGGAAGGACTATATAAACCATTAATTATATAATTCGGGCTTATAAACGCACCAGCAATATTCTAGAAGCGTATTAACAATATATTAGGAGAACACTTAGATGAATTTGTTATGGCATATTTTAACAATATTATTATCTACTTAATGACTAAGAAAGAATATAAAGAATATATTAAATAGGTTTTAGAGAGACTATAAGAGGAACAGATGCTAGTAGTAATTAAGAAATGCGAGTTCTTTACCAGGAAGACCAATTTTGTTAGATTTATTATTAAACTAGGCCAACTTAGTATAGATCTAAAGAAGATTAAGGCTATAGTGAATTAGCAAGAACCAGAGAACATTACGCAGTTAAGATTATTTTTAGGGTTTTGTAATTATTGCAGAAGGTTTATAGCGCAGTAGTTAAAAGATATTAAGCTATTTACGTAATTAACGAAGAAAGAAGAACTATGGGCATGGGGAAAGGAACAGAGAGAACTCTTTAAAAAAGTTAAAGAGTTGTTTACCCAGGAGTTAGTTCTTAAGATCTATTAACTAGGTCTAGAGACAGTTGTAGAAATAAATGTATTAGACTATATACTAGGGGCATACTTTATATAAAGGCATTAGGATAGATAGCACCTAGTAGTATATTATAGTTAGAAGATAATACTACTAGAGTTAAACTATAATATCTATAATAAAGAGTTATTAGGTATAGTTATAGTATTAAAGGAATAGAGAGCATTCTTATAAGGCATAGAGAAACTATTTATAGTTAAGACGGATTATAAGAACCTAATAGGATTCCTAATAATAAAGAAATTTAACTAAAGATAGGTTAAATGGGCAGAGATGCTTGCGGAATACTATTTTAAGATTTAGTATACTAAGGGTATAGATAATATGCGGGCAGATACTCTAAGCCGTAAAGCTAAACTATAAAACAAAGGGAAGCCATTAGGGGCTTTATTATAAAAAGATATAGACGGATTGATTAGGTATAATTATCCGAAAATTATAGCAACTTAGGAAGATAATAAACTAGAGAAAGTCTATAAGACACTAGAAAGCTTTTAGGAATAAAGAATTCTAAAGGTATAGCTAGAAGATCTATAAGCGGATATATATAAAAACCGAGAAGTAACGTACATCCTAAGAAGTATAGTAGAGTAATTTGTAGAAGAGTTCTATAAGGGACTAACTTAAGGACATAATAGAGCTACGGGCTTATTATTAAGACTTTAGGAGGAGTATATTATTAACGGAATCTAAAGGATAGCTAGGAAGGTTATAAAGGAGTATCTAAATTGCTAGAGAAATAAATTAATAAGGCATAAGCTATATAGAGGGCTATAACCTATTAAAATACCAGGAAGACTATAGGTGGTTATATTATAGGACTTTATTATTAAGTTGCTAAAGTTAAAAGATCCTATTACCGGATAAGATTATAACGCGATCTTAGTAATAGTAGATAAGCTTATAAAGTAGGGATACTTTATAGCATGCATAAAAGAAATCTCAGCAGAAGATATCGCTAGAATCTATATTAAAGAAGTATTTATAAGATATAGAGCACTAAGCAAGATTATATTAGATAGGGATCTAAGATTTATAACAGCATTCTAAGAGGTATTCTTAGCGGAGTAAGGAGTTTAAGTAGCAACTTTTACCGCATATTATCTATAGATAGACGGTTAAACAGAAAGATTAAATTAGACGCTAGAATAGTATCTAAGGCATTATATTAATTATATATAGAATAATTAGGTATTGCTATTACTAGTTATATAGTTTATATATAATGCAACACCTTAAGAAGGAATAGGTATATTACTATTTAAGGTAAATTATAGATATAAGCTAAGGACATTGTTATCGCTATAGTAAGTAAAGAAGATGAGTAGCATAGCTAAAGAAAGGATAAAGACGTTAATAAATCTTTATATAGACCTTATAGAATTAGTAAAGAAAGTATAAGAGAGAATGAAAAAGTACTATAATGCTAGGAGATCTAAAGGACTAGATCTTAAGGAGGGAAATAAAGTATGGCTACTATATAAAAATTTTAGGAGTTAACAACTAAGTAAGAAGTTAGACTACGTTAGACTAAGACCTTTTAAAATTACGTAGAGGATTTCACCGGTTATATTTAAGTTAAACCTACTAGCTAAAATAAAGATTTACCCTATATAGCATATTGCGATGCTAGAGCCAGTATATGGGAATATTAAGCTACTGGTTTATAAAGTAGACACATATAGAGGATAAGAAGAAGACAAATAGTAAGTTTTAAAGATCGTTAGTTATAAGGACGTTGATGATAAAATATAGTATAAGGTTAAGTGGATAGGCTATACTAAGACTACCTAGGAGCCACTAGAGAATTTAAAGAATGCTATAAGAAAAGTACAGGAGTATCGGAAGAGATTAGGTTAGGCAGTATTAATAAAAAAGGATTACTAAAGAACGAGTTACCTAAGGGGAACCTAAGAAGAGCAGTTGCCAAGCTACTTAGATCTGTTTCCTTCTCTATTAGAGGAGAATCCGTTCTTTTATTGCTAAGTTCCTATAAGCCTTATTCTATAAGTTTCTACTCCTTAAAATAAACCTTCTTATAAACCTTCTTAAGACGAAGTAGACGAGTAGACGCCGCGATCTAAGTATTTAGGGCCTTCTATTCCGCATTATAAGAACGTTCTAACTTAGTAAGGGCTTAAGATAGTTTACTATCTAGCCGCATAGCAGCAGATTAAATATAAGACCCTAAGACAAATTAATTAGGGAACTAGATGACTATTAAGAGTAATAAGTCGCGTATATTTAGTATTAGAGGTAGAGCGAACATCATAAGATAAATAAATATTCGCTTTAGTGCACTCTAAGTAAGAGGACGGTTATTGCGAAAATGGGTTCGCTAACGCAATATAGACTAACCCCTCTTTTAAACAGCAAGAATATAGAGACGGTATAATCTTACCAAGAGATAATATTGCAGTAATAGTGCGAGCACAACGTTGGGCGTATAAAGAAGAAATTGCTTTAGGTATAATAAGTAATAATATTAACTAAATTAATTAGACGGATATTATACCTCTAGTAAATAACTTAGAGATATTTTAAATCTTTAAGGACGAAGATAAAGAGGAGGGAGATAGTATTACGGACGCTTTAAGTATAATATTATAACTACTTAAAGAAGAGACGGAAAAAGCTAGTTAGTTAATATAGGCACAGTCTAAAATGGAGCCGGTAGAACTATATAACGAGGAATAGTAACTAAGGTTATATAATATACTACGTATTAAATAAGAGAAATAGGAGGAACTTATATACCTTATATATAAGACGTATATTACGTATAAGAAGGATTTTATAAGAGTACGGTTATATATTTAAGGACCCTTAATCCCTACCTAGATAGTTCCTTCCTTATAGTAATTCTTAGAATACAATTAGAGTTAATCTATTAGGTAACCACTCTACTAGTTATTATTACTTTATTAACTTTAACTTACTTTACCTATATACCTAGCCCAATAATAAGCTTATCGTAGTTCTTGCTACAAGGTTCCGTTACAATCCCCTTACTCTATACTAGCTTAATAGACTATTTATATATTAAGTAATAGGCCTATTAATAACTAGGATATATTTAACTAAGGTTTATAACCTACTAGTAACCTACTAGTAGTAACCTATACTAATAGCTTATATACTATTCTATATATATACTATATAAATAATATAAGGTTAAAGTATAGAGTTAATAGCGGATTTAATAGGTATTTAGCATTACCACCTTATAAGTTTAGCTATATATAAGTAACCTATAATCTACCTATAAAGTATATATAGTGCTACACTAGTATAGTATAAGGCTAAAGTATAGGGTTAATAGTAGATTTAATAGGTATACTGCCTTACTGCCTATAAGTCTAGCTATATATATTAGGAAAAGTGTTTAGCCTCCTGTTAGTCCTATTAGGGTCCTAGCGGAGACCTAACAGCACTAACTATCCGATTAGGTGTTGAGAATCGGCCTTCTAGTAGCGTAAGGAGGCTAGTAAAGCTAGCCTCCTCAATATTATACTATATAGCCACTAGCCTTTCCTAGATAGATAAATTAAGCAATTAAAGCAATATATTATATTTTAACAGGTTATAAGCCCGGGTTATATAAATTAAATTAGCTAAGTTTTACTACACCTAATAATTAACTATATAACCCACTAAAAGATATATTTTAGTGAAACTCTACAGCCTTATAAGCTGTTTCCGCTATATACCTCTAAAATATACACGCATCTAACAAATTATAAAAAGGTATAGAAAAAGGGGTCTAAGGAAACTTAGCAAGGTAGCTAGGCGCCAAGACGCTAAAACCCAACCTTCTAAATTTTTCCTCTAAACCCCTATACCAGCCCTTCTACTTTATAAGGCAACCGTGTATCTAAACCTAAATAGTTATATACTCTATTAAATCCACTATAGTAATAAAGAAATTAACACCTTAACAGTTATACCAAAGGCCTAGAAAATCGATTCTATACTAACTAAGGCCTTAACCTCTATAACTAGCACGGTTTTACCACTTCCTTAATACCTTCCTCTACCCTCATATAGTTAAAGATTTTAAGAAAAATACCGGGAATATCTTTACAAAGGACCCTAAAGATAACAACTTTGACCCTAGCACTATACCTAACTACTCTAGTAATTTAGATAGCTCCTTAGCCTCTAACAGCACCCTCTCTATAGCCAGCTTAACTAAACTTTTCGGCCTTAAAGTCCGAACCCCTCTTTAACTGTCCCGTAAAACCTTAGTTATACCTATCCTATTAGATACTTTAGAGACCTTTAAAATAAATAAAGAACTCTCTTAAGCCTCTAAAACTATATACGAATCTATTAAACTTAAAGGAGTAGAGACGCCAGAACCTTAAAGCTCTACTACTACTTAAGACTCTAAACCTAATACTATAAACGTCTTACCTTTACCCGTCTCCCCTAAACGTCCTAAATCCCCTAAGCCTTAATAATTAAACCTGTCCCTAACGAGCCTAAGAACTCTCTACTAGTCTTACTAAAGACACCTATAGTTAAGGCGAAGATAAGCCTTATAACTAAAAAAGGGACTAGAGGGCTAGACAAGATAAAGAAACTAGAATCCACTATAGGATAGATAGAATTTATTAAGCAGATGCGCCTCTACCTATTAATGAATAGATATGGAGATCTGCTTAAATAAAATGTAAAAAGACTAGAATAAGGGGCCCTATTAGAGGCAACCTATAAAACCAAGTTAGACACCTAGCTTAATAAATAGGAATGAGTATGCAGCATTATCTAAAGCAGACTCGGCTATAACGCTATGAGGGAAGTTAAAGAAATTAAAAATGTAGATAAGATCCTTACTAAGCTACAAAAACGCTTTCGTCTAATAGGAAGCGCAGTCTACTAATACCTTAAAAGACGTTACTAGGAGGTTACCCTAAATACCTATAAAGGGGTAATAAACTACGTAGAAAAACTACGGGAAGTATAAATAGAGATTATAGAGCTTAACCCCGACTATATAATTAGTAAAATCTCCTTAGTTAGTAAATTCCTAATAGGACTTAGCCTAGACTATAATATATTCCTAACCGCTTTCTACTAAAAACACTCCCTTCTTCTAGAATAAAATGAAAAGAATAAGATTATAAAAGCAGCTATAATATTTAACAAAGCTATCTAAGTGGTAGAAAGGGAAGAACAGAATATAAAGGGACGAAAAGATAATAAGACTGCCCTATTAACAATCTCCTAAAACACCTAAAAGACGATAAGGGGTTGCGAGCACTACTACAAACCTTACTATATAAAGGATAAATATTGGCACCTACACCCGGACCTTAGAAGGAAGTACTATAAAAAAAAGTACGGGGAAAGGAAAAGGAGATGAAGTAACTCCTATAATAAGGAAAATAAGAAACCTAAGGGCAAGAATAATAAATCTATAGAAGAAACCGAAATTAAACTAATAGTAGAACTAAGCTATTCTATATCAGATAGTATAGAAACTATTTACCTTATAGTAGCCGATATAGATATAAACCTTATAGCAACCTTTTTCCTTAACTCTGGCTGCTCCTACTACTCTAGCTGCCGGAAAGAAGACTTTATAGAACTATAGAGCTACGCTAGTAGACCACTTAGGGGCTTTATAGGAGCGTAAGCAATACTAGAAGCAATTAGGACTATAAGACTATCCTATATTATTAACAATAAAAACGTGGACCTATACCTATATAATACTCTCTATGTTTTAAATGGGGGTGTTAATCTAATCTCTATATTAAAACTATAGGCGAAAGGAGTAAAAATAGGCTTTAATAACGATGATAATATAACTATTACTATAAAAGGAACAAAATTCAAAGCATCCTTACTCTATAAACTATACGCTTTTAATATCTAACAGTTAAAACCACCCCTAGGACTAACCGCCTATATAGTTACTACTATATAGTATAAGATCTGGTATAAAAAAAATAGGCCACTTAGGGGAGTAAAATCTATAAAGATTTAAAATAATGTCAACCGGAATAGGCCCGCCTTTAGATAACTGTGTATACGTTCTATACGTCTAAGGATAAATAAAAGAGAAACCATATAAAAGAAAGTTTAAACTAGAAACTTACCCGCTTAAATTTATCTACACTAATATCGCTAGCCCTTTCCCTATTATAGGCTCTAACTAAAACCAGTACTAGGTTACGTTTCTTAATAACTATACATAAATAGCTAAAGCCTACCCTATTACTAAGAGAAGCGAGTTCTTCCGTTATTTCTAACGTTTTATAGAAAAGTACTCCTAACCTAAACGCCGTTGTTAACGCGTTAGACTTAACTAGGGAGGAAAAAACCGCTTAAATAAATTCTACATCTTCTGCGTAGATAGAGGAATTAATATTAAAGTTATAGCTATAAAACAGCATTAACAGAATAGAGCCGCTAAACGCCTAAATAGAATCCTAATAGATAAGCTTTATCCCACGCTGCTAAACGTAAATTTATATAAGAAATAGTGGCCAGAGATACTTATCTCTATTATAAAAATCTATAACCGCAGCCCTAGCGCTTATATCGGCAAAATACCTTATAAAGCCTAGTATAGTAAGAAGCTAGACTTATCCTTTATTTAAGTACTAGGATATAACTACCTAGTACTAAAACCTAAAAAGAAATAGCGAAAACTTACTAATATAAAAACAATACTATACAAACTCCTTAGCTTTAAAGGAAGTCAGAACTATTATGTTCTAACAGAAAATGGCACAATTACTCGCTCCGTAAATATTATATTTATAGAAAAAAGACCTTATCTAGGCACCCTAAGTACTAAAGGGGAGATATAAAAATAGTTAAATAAGCAACCAGCTAAAGACCCTATAGGTCTTAGTAGGGCTCCTAAATAACTAAGAGTGCCTTACGTGGAAGATTTATACCTTATTAATAGGGAAGATGGAAATATAGTAGACGATAAGTTACTAGCTTGGCTATAGAACCTTAAATCTTCCAAAACCTTTAAAGGGGAAAATACTAGCGAGATATCACCCAAAAGGGAGGGCGGCGTAAGCCCCTTAACTACTACTAGTAGTAGAACGCTAGAAAGAAATAACAAATTAAACCTATAAATGGGTAAATCGTTAAACCAAACTAACACCGACCCTAATAACAGGGAACCACTATCTAAAACAGAGAACGTATACTTAGTGCCCAGTAAGACACTCTAAAGCCACCCTAAGCTATAAATATTAATAAGAGTAACTAAAGGCCAATACTCTAAAGATTTAATAAGGAGGTATATGTTTATTATAGCACTCCTAGGAGCAGCAAAAACTATAACGGAACCTTTTAAACCAAAAATACTACTATAAGCCAGGGCCAATATTTTGTAGAAACAATAGCTTATAGCCATAAAGGACGAACACAAGTCCCTACTTAACAATGTTACGTAGACCCTAGTGGACCCCCTAAACAGACGCGTTTTATAAGGGAAATAGGTTTATAAACTTAAAAGAGGACTAAATAGTAAAATACTACGGTATAAAGCCCGCTAGGTTATATACGGATTTAAATAATAAGAAGGCGTGGACTATAACGAGATATTTGTATTAGTAGTTAAACCAATAAGCTATAAGATAATCTTCGCCATTGTTGTAGCCCTTAACCTTAAAATTAAATAAATAAATGTTAAAACAGCCTTCCTTTATAGAGTAATTAATAAAGAAATATACGTTAAGCAACCTATAGGGCTAAAAGATAAAATAAAAAGAGTTTATTAACTAAATAAGGCACTTTATAGACTTAAACAATCACTATAAATTTAGTATCGCACTTTCGCCCTCTTCCTAAAAGGTCTAGGCTTTTCACCCCTTTTATTTAACCTTGGTGTGTTCGCCAAAGGTTATATCTACCTAGCAGTTTATATAGACGACCTACAAATAGTAGGCCCTAATAAAAGCAAAATATAAAAGATTAAAGACGCCCTTAGTAAAAGGTTCTAGATAACTAACCTAGGGCCTTATACCTACTACCTAGGGATATTAGTATGCAGAGACTGACTAACCTACTCCCTTCAGCTTTACTAAAAAGGGTACGTTAAAAAAGTACTACGGGAATTCAATATATGGGAATATAAACTAGTTATAACCCCTATAGATACTAATAAACTAGAACCCTCTAAGAAAGGCTTTATAGCTACAAAAATAGACTAAAACTAGTACGCTAGGGCAATCGGGTCACTAATATACGCTATACTAGGAACCAGACTAGATATTATATACGCGGTATTAGCCTGCAGCCGCTATATAGCTAACCCAGGAGAACCTTATATTAAAGCCGTAAAACGCCTTTTTTAATACCTTTAAGGCACCATTAACCTAGAGTTAACCTACTTTGGTTCCTTAAAAGAACTAGTTAGATATACTAACTTAGACTAAGCAGGAGATATTATAACTAGACACTCTACCGCAGGATACGTCTTTAATATTGGAAGTGGAGCAATTAGCTAGTTATTAAAAAGGCAGCCCGTTATTGCCCTATTGTCCTATAAGGCAGAATATATAGGAGAAATACAGGCCACTAAGGAAGCTGTCTGGTTCAGGAACCTCCTATCAGAACTACTTAAGACAGAAGAAGAGCCTATAGCAACTATAATCTACGGAGACAACTAAGGAGCTATAGCCCTAGCTAAGAACCCCCAATTCCACTCTAGGATAAAGCACATCTTAATTTAACACTACTACGTACGAGAAAGACAGGCCGAAGGGGATATAAACCTATAGTACATTCCAATAGAAAAACAGGTGGTAGTGTAACGGGACTGTCCCGTTACAGTAAGGACGTCTCGGTGAAACACTCGACGATCGTGCACGTACCACGGCTACCCCTATATCTTGACCACGTCGACCCAAACCTGTTCTGTTCCTTGTCCGAACGTCTTGTTACTTACAAGGTCTATATAACTTAGCTCTCAATAGAATCTTATTTCCTTTGAAGCTGCCTTGAAGGCCTTGCCCCCTTACATTACGTTCGGACCGCATCACCATCGAAATGATACGAACTCGAACTTGAACTCGAACGACGGTGAACTCGAACTCGAACTCGAATTCGAATTCGATTCGATACGACGGCTGCAAGCCGAACTCGACGACAAGCGCCGCGCCGATACGCCTGCGACACGACGGCTGGTACCCTACTACCACACGAACGACGGCTATAAGCCAATGACGCTGGTACCGTACTGCCCCTACGACGACAAGACCTCGCGCCGTTACGCCTGCGATACGACCTCGATAACCCGTCGCGCCGATACGCCTGCGACACGACGGCTGGTACCCTACTACCACATAAACACGATGGCTGCAAGCCAAACTCGACGACAAGACCTCGCGCCGTTACGCCTGCGATACGACCTCGATAACCCGTCGTGCCGATACGCCTACGACCCGTCGCTTGCATCGTACTGCTACCCGAACACGTGGCTAGCACCCTACTGCTATACGAATTGACAAGAACTCGTGCTGATACGCCTACGAGACGAACCAGATAATGACCGTGCCGTTATGCCTACGGAAGGACAATCCTTTTTGAACGAAACTAAGCCATGTATGCTCCGAAGAACGACCTCGGTTGATACTAAGACTAGTGCTGCGATGAACGACATTGATTGAGACTCAGCTATGGAAGCTGCGATGAACGAAGTCAATTGATACTCAGATACTGGCTGCGATAAACGACCCCGATTGATACTGAGCTGTATAAGCTTTGATGAACGAAATTAATTAGGAACGACCCTGTCGCTTGCATCGTACTGCTATACGAACTGATAAGATCTCGTGCCGATACGCCTGCGACCTCGAATACGACGACAAGCTCCGTGCCGATTTGCCTACGGACCTCAAATCCGAATACGACGGCTAAGACTAAGCCGATATACTATACGAACCGACAAGCACCATGCCGATACGCCTATGGAACTACAACCTGTTGATAAGCTCCGTGCCGATTTGCCTACGGACCTCGAATCCGAATACGACGGCTAAGACTAAGCCGATATACTATACGAACTAACAAGATCTC
>Ga0307515_10023927_pt1 | contig 10672 bp, 2 predicted proteins | sample 17_EM_MG_FD_194513 | JGI IMG/M metagenome (GOLD analysis project Ga0307515, IMG submission 194513) | Populus trichocarpa ectomycorrhiza microbial communities from riparian zone in the Pacific Northwest, United States - 17_EM | ecosystem: Host-associated > Plants > Roots > Unclassified | place...
CAGAATAGGATTCGGGACGTAGTCCTAGTAGAACTTGGCAGAATTTAGTAGAACTTAGCAGAATATAGCGGAATTTAGTAGGACTTAGTGGAATATAGCAGAATATAGCAGATTGCCGTTAGATTGCCATAGGTCGCGGCAAATTGCGGTCTTATAGATGGTGGAAGTAGGTGGGCGTATATAAGGTGTTATAGGGGTATCCTATAACAGTACCCCCCCTTTAAACTCGAGCTTCTGCGAGGTAGGGCTGTGGTAGTTCTAAATAGAGTTTATAAAAGTCTTCTGCGGCTTATATAAGTCCTATAGAGTTAACGGGTTCCCATAAGGGCTTAGTAAAGCCTCTCCATTTTATAAGATATATATATTAGCATGTCCGTTTATTATACTTAATATTATTAATTCTTTTAATAAAGTACTCGTTCTTACTATCTACTTCAACTAGTAGGGGAGGGTCTTATATCTATTTAGGCAGGGCGTTTAATATAGAGGTAGTAGGGTAGAGGACTAATGTATAAAATACGGGGTGGATTTTAACCGTATTAGGGAGTTTTAGTTAGTAGGCGTAAGAGGAAATAACCTTCTTAATCTTATAAGGGCCAGCGTTCTTCTAATTAAGTTTCTTAACAGGTCGTTTTATATTTAGGTTTCTTATATCTAGCTAAACGAAGTTACTAATTTAATAGGCCAGTGCTGGGGTTTATTTCTTATTCGCTGCGGCTTTATAGACAGATTAGGCCCATATTATTTTATTAGTAAGGAACTGTTATAGTTCTTCTATCTTCTCTATAAATTTATTTACTTTTATAACTTATAAGGCGTAATAAGTAGGGCGAGGAATATTACTAAAAGGTTTAAAACCTATTTATAGATACTAGCCGTAATTGGCTAGGAACGGGGAGACCTTTATAGTTTCCGAGACGGAATTATTTATAGTAAACTCGGCGAATATAAGCTAGTTAATTTAGTTATCTTATAAATATAATGTGTATATCTAGATATACTATTCCATTATAGCGTTTATACATTCTATTTAACTGTCTGTTTCTAGGTAATATATAGTAGATAGTAGTACTTTAATACAAAGTTGGGTAGTTAGTTCTTTTTAGAATATAGAGATAAACTAGCTACCCCTATTAGAGATAATCGTTTTAGGGAGTCTATAGAGTTTCTATACGTAATCTAGAAACAGTTAAGCGATAGTAGGCGTTAATATATCGGGGTAGGTAATTAAGTGCCTTATCTTAGATAGTTAATCTATAACTACTATAATATTTATACAGCCTTTACTTATAGGGAGGTTAATAACAAAGTTAATTAAGATATCCTTCTATCTTCGGTCCGGAATAGGCAGTGGCTTTAGGAGGCTATTATACGTCTTATATAAAGCTTTAGCTCGTTAATAGATATAGCAGCTAGAGACGTACCTTCGTATTATATTATATATATTTAGCTAATAGTATTCTTATTAAAGCAGTTCTAGGGTTTTTCCTTAGCCTAGGTGGCCGGCTACTAGTAGATTATATATATGTTTGAGGAGCTTAAGCTTAAGTTCGTTATAGTTAGGTATAACTAGGCGGTTCTAGTAATATAATCGGTTTCCGTAGGTTTCGTATTTACTTAGAGAAATCTTTTTAGAGCGTCTAATGCCATCTTATATTAGCTTAAGTGTCTCTTAAATAAACTTATTATTTAGGTATTTGTTAACTATAATCTGTTTAATTAATTAATTAGTTATTTTAAGGACGTATACCGTAAGATTTTTAGTAGAAGGGTTAAATAGTTTAGGGTAAAGCAGGGTCTGGTTTTAGTAAAAGTGCGCTTCTTTTAGTGCTGGCGCGTTTTAAAAGCGTTAGGTTAGGGCATTAGGCTTTTAGCCTTAAATACCCAGGCAGTATATAATTAAGAATTAGAAATAAGATAGATATTCTAACTAGCGGGCCTAATAATAACTTAGCTATTTTATAATTATAAAGTACTATAGGTTCTTATAGTTGCTAAGGACCTTAATTAGAAATCCAGCGCCTTCTAGTTTAGGTCGCCATTGTTTAAAATATCTAATAATAGCTAACAATTCCTTATCGTAGATCTCGTAGTTATATTTAGCTAGGCTTAGTTATTTTAAAAAGTATGCTATAGAGTGCAATACTCCATCCTTGTTATATTAAGATAGGATACCTCTAATAATATAGTTAGATAAGTTGGCTTCTATAACACTTATTCGGTTTAGGTTAAAGTATTAGTGTATAGGCGCAGTAGTAAATATAACCTTTAGATAGGTAAAGGCCTTCTTACATTCCTTATTAAAGATAAAGACTTTATCCTTTTGGGTTAAGGCTATAAAGGGTAAAACCAGGGCGGAGAAGTTATTAATAAACTGTTAGTAGAAATTAGTAAATCCTATAAAGGCTTTTATATCCTTAACGTTCTCGGGTTCTTACTAGTTTATAATTACTTTAACTTTCTTTAGGTCTATTTATATACCGTTTATAAAAATAAGGAGTCTAAGGTATAGGACTTCCGTTTTATAAAACTCGCATTTATCTATATCCAATTATAGACTAGCTCCGTGTAGGGCTTATAAAATAAAGTTAACGTATTTCTAATATTCGGTTAGGTTATTACTATATATTAGAATGTCGTTAATATAAGCAGTATAGAAGATGTCCAGGTAGGGATATAGGGTGTTATTTATATAATGTTAAAACGAGCTCGGGGCGTTTATAAGGTTGAAGGGTATTACTAAGTACTTAAATAGTCTATATCAGGTACGAAATGCAGTAAGCTATTTATCTCCTTTTATAATACGGAGACGGTTAAATGTAGAGATAATATTAAGCTTTGTGTAGTAACGAGCCTTACTTAGTTAGTTTAGCGTCTCTTATATTAATAGGATTAGATATTAATTCTTAACGGTAACGGCGTTAAGAGCTTAGTAGTCTATATAGAAGCGCAGACCGCCGCTAGGTTTCTTAACGAAGATTACTAGTACGGCTACAGGTAATAGGCTTGCTTTAATAAATCCTTTACTTAAGTTCTCGTCTAAATACTTTTATAGCACTTAGAGTTTATTTTAGAACATCCTATATAAGGGTCTAAATCCGGGCTGCTTTCCTTTTTTAAGTATAATCTTATAGTTATATAGTCGGTATTCCGGTAGCTTATTAGCTTCCTTTTATAAGAATATATTTAGGCGATAATAATACTCTACTAGTACCTTCGTGGTAGGGTTAGTATACTTCTTCAGTACTAAGGCCTTCTTAATATTAGCTATAGTAACAGTAAAGATCGTATATTTAGGTTTTTTAGCAAGTTATACTAACGGAGTAGCTCTAATTATGCGGATATTTAGGGTACTAAGCTTGCTTAGATCGTCTATAGTTCCTTATTTAGGTTTAGGTTTAGTATTAGGTACGGAGTTAGTATTAGATTCGGGTTTAGGTTCTTTAAGTATTCTTTTTATTATAGGGTACTAGTTCTTCTGGTAGTTTTATATACTAAGCTTAAGCTTCTACTTAATTTGGGGCGGTATAATGCTTAGTAGCAACTTATAGAATTTAGTAGACTTTTCGGATCCTTAGTAGATATTAGTAGATTTCTTATATTGGTAGAATTTAGTAGAATTCCTATGCCAGTAGAATTTGGTAGATTCCTTAGGCGTAAAGTAGACATTAGTGGAAATCTTAGGCTAGTAAATCTTAGTAGATTTCCTAGATTTTAGTTTAGGGTTAGAGCGGTACGTTATAAAGCATTCTTACTTATATCGCGAGGCGGTAAATAGAAGCTTAAGGTTATCCTAATTAATGGTTACCTTATATAGCTTTATCTATAGTTATTTAAGGATTACTAGGTAACCTAGGGTGGTAATAAAAAGCCTAATTAGTTCTTTATAGTTTAGGTATTAGAGTCTTAGGTATACTACGTAGGTAATTCGGCCTAAGACTATACGTTTACTATTAAATCTAAATACGTTAATATGCCGGTTAAGGGGGGTTAAGGTAAAACTATTATCTTATATAAAGATCTTATTAATAAATCCTATACTACTAGCTCCTATATTAATTAGGACTTAAGTATTAGCCTATTAATTATTCTACTAAAGGCGGCAGTTAACAGTTATACTATAATCCTAAAAGTTAGAGTTCGTAATATTTAAAGTATTTAACGAAATCCTAAGACAGAGTTATCCTAGAGAGCGACTTAGCTCTAAGACCTTCCTTTTACAGGTAATTAGGGCGGAGTTTTTATAGTATATTAATTGTAGCTTCGTCCTTATAAGTGGTGCTTACTAGGCGTAGGGCTGGAACCGGACGAGGAAGGCCGTAAGCGATAACTTAAGGTTAGGCGCAGTAGGTAGTTGCCAAAATTGGCCGTTTATAAATTGTTTTAGGGCATAGGCAGAGAAACGGAATAGTTTCTTAAGATGTGGTCTTTGCTTCCGCACTTAAAGTAAAGGCCTAGCTTAATGCGTTATTCTTATTTAGAGGACCCTAGTAGAGCATACTCTAGTGTTCTAGTGTTAATGTCTATAGCATCCAGATCCTTACGAGTCTTAGGCGGCTAAGGGGCGAAGTATTAGAGTATATATTTTAGGGTAAGGCGTAGTATATTATTATATAAGCCATTAATAATATTAGTATAGGCGGTGAGGGTATCTGGCAGCTTAACTCCTATAAGGAAAGCCTTTAGTTTAGGGTTTAGGGACTCTACTAGGCAATTAATTAAGGCGGGTTCGTTCTATCCAGTCTCTTTAATATAGTAGTGAAATTTAGCAAAGTATAATGGAAAGCTCTTAGAGCCTTATGCCATCTTATTTGGTTTTCTTTATACTATAGCAATTTAGTTAGGGTTGCCGTAAAATACTTCTAGTATAGTAACTAGTTCTTTTATAGTACTCGGCTAAAACGGGTATATAGTTTCTACGGCATCTCCTATTAAGCGACTTATAGCGTAATATAGTTGGCTATTAGGGGTAAGGTAGCGGTCGATATTGCCATTTAGCTTATTCTTAAGTTGGTTAAGAAAGGAACGTAGTTTACTCCTTTTACCTAAATAGGCGGGAGGATTAGGGAGGTGTTTAGTTAATTTCTTTCTAGGGGCACTAATTGGCGAATTTAGGGTTAAGGAGCTAGTTTTAGACACGTTCTTTCCACCTAGTATTTATAGGTTAATACCAATAGCGGTAAGTAGGGGTAACAGTGGGGCAGACAGTGGGGTAAACGGTAGGTTTTAGCGGATCTCTTTAATTTCTTTTTTTAGAGATTCGATTAACTTATAATATTAGGCTTCTTAATAGGCAAGGGTGTCCATAAAGGCCTATTATAGAGTCTTTATTTATTCGGTAAACATAGCGTATAGGTCTTTTATAGATATAGGGGCTTTTAGATTATTTTATATGCTAGACGGGGCGGTATAAGGTAGGTTTAACGTAATGTAGTATTACGGAGTAAGTATAAGCAATAATAATATATAGTAAAGTAGATATTATTAAGCTATGTATATAAACTATATAATAAAGTTAAGACGTTACATAAGAAAAGAAGGTAGGAAATAAAATAAAAAGGTATATATTGTTGACTTAGTTGCTTAGTTAATACGTATACGGAGTAGAATAGGATTTAGGACGTAGTCCTGGCAGAACTTAGCAGAATTTAGTAAAACTTAGCAGAATATAGCGGAATTTAGTAGGACTTAGTGGAATATGGCAGAATATAGCAGATTGCCGTTAGATTGCTATAGGTTGCGGCAAATTGCGGTCTCGTAGACGGTAGAAGCAGGTGGGCGTGTATAAGGTATTACGGGGGTGTCCTATAACACTAACCTACCTTACTTTAATAGTAAGCCTCTTATATTATATATATAGCTCCTATTAATTAAAGTAAGGCTCTAATCTAACTAGCTTACTAATATTAGCGTATTTAACTATATATAGGATCGCCTTAAACAGTTATAGCAGGCTTTTGTTCTTTACCTGGCCGTCAAAACCGGACTCTACACCTGTACGTGGTGACGGCTACGAACCTAGTCTTCGAAGTTTAGATCCAGAGCCAACGCAGAGACGTCGCATAGCGCGTGCTGGTGGGCCTGGTGGTGGTTGTATGCGTTATAGGGCGTAGTGAAAAGTTTTTATATGGGATGGTGAGATCTCGAAAACCACTACAGACGGTACCCCTTTACAATGCAGCCATTACTGTTCCCCTACTAAGCACCTATACGATCCAACATAGATATATAGCATTTAATAGCATCCCCTAACCCCCAATAGAAAGCATTAACGACCTTATATTAACGAACAAGTAATTATAAGCGAGTAATAAGCAAATATACGGCCCCTCCTAACCCCTAGGGCGATCGCCCGCGGAGTATACGGTTACTTGCAATTAACTATTAAATACTACCTAGCAGCCTGGATAACACCGTATGGTTTTCCTGTCTCCTCTTAAGGAGTAGTAACCCTTGGCGAGGGCCTAGCAACTAGGGCCTAGGCGTAAAAGATACCCAGGTATATACACACGTCCCACTCACCTTTTGGTATAGTGGTAGTTTATAAATAAATCCCCCTTACGCCTTTAATAGGCCTTAGGGGGGGGGAGGCATGGCGTATATAGTAATGGTTAAACAAGAGATAGTATACGGGGGATGGCTAAGATATGGGAAACAACAGTATAGCAGTCAATTGGCAAGGCCTAGCTAGGACGTAGTAAACCCCAGCTAGGATAAGCTAGAGAAGGAAGCAGCGGTTCCTAAGGAGTTTAAACATCTAAGGAGGATAGGACGTAGCCGTAGGCCTATAGGGCCGCCGCTATAGACGGACATAGCAAAACAGGGGTTTTTTATCCTACTAAGGTGGCTTATAGGGTTTTTCCGTCCCCTATATCAACAAGGGTTTTCTTCTTATTAATTTATAAGTTTCCCTTGTGTACAAAGTAGTCTACATAGGCCTAGATAGGATCCGTATCAGACGTTAATTAAAGAACTTACTACTTTTGTTCTTTACCTTTACTAGTTAGTTAAAGATACTTAGTCCTAAAACCTTACGGATATCTTTTTCTTCTTTTAGTGCCTTTATTACAACTTAAGAAAATAATAAAAGGCTATTTAGCGCTTCTTATCTATATACTAAAGAGAAGAGAAATTGCTTATTACGTACCTTACTTACTTTAAGCGATTTATATATAAGGCTAGTGCTTCCTCCTAGCTAGATATATTACGCGTTATAGCGCTCTACTATAGTTTCCATCCTGCCCTCTGCTAGTCCCTTAAGGAGTTAAGCGATACCCTATTTAGCCTATTGTATAGTAAGTACGTTAAGCTCAGTGTGTCCAACAGTCAGCCTAGCTGCGATCTTGAGAAAAATAGCTGACTGACTGCGTCAATTGGATCGCTCGCTGTCCGCTAACTGTCGGATAACGTACGCTGACTGTGAAGCTGCCAGCTAGCTGTCCCAATTAGGAAAGTAGTATAGACTTTATAGTATTTTATTGCGGATTTTAGCAATACCTCTCTATATATAAATATTAATATTACTTAATTAAAATTCGACCCTAATTTACCTAATATAGTATTTAAATATAGCTAAATTTATCCTATATACCTATAAAAGCTTAAAAAAAATAGGTAAAATAGTTGGTAGTAAAGGCTCTAAAGGCTCTATTTCTATATTAAATTTAATTAAATATAAAGCTCTATTAAATATATTTTACTAAGCTAGCCTTTTTACTTCTATAGTTAGCTTATAGCTAATAAGATTAATATTTAAACTTATTAACTAGGATATAGTTAAAGCTCTACTAGAGTAAATATAGTTAATTAAACTACTTAATAAAAGGCCTTTAATTAACTGCTACTTTTAATATTAATCTACTTTAATTATATCGGCTAATAATCTACTATACTTATTAATAAGAATTCTTTTATCTTAATTAAAGGCTCGGTTATATATAGAGAGTTTATTGCTAGTATAGAGAATATATTAAGAGTAATTTTAGTAAGTATTATAGTGGGGTAAAATAGACTACTGCTTAGTAGCTTAGCATTTTCTAGTATTTACAGAGCCTTTAGCTTCTCTCCTTCTTAATATTACGACCTATTAGAATACATTCTTTCCTTTCTTTTTACTAACTGCTTTCCTACTAATTAATTACGACTGACGACAGACCGACAGATAGATAGTATTGTAATTTCCTATCTAAGAGGGACCGCGTACACCACCATAGTATTAGATAAAGAATTTAACTAATTTTAAGCTACTAGTTAAGAGGAGTAGAAATAATAATATTCCGCTTATTACTGTTAGTATGCTTTAACAACGTGCAGAATATATATATCACAATGATATATACTATACGGTGTTGTAGATAGATGTTGTCTTCCAATACAAAGAAGGGTGAGGAACTTAAGGTTCCTTACCACACTAGTGCCGCGGTGACACGTAACGACAACTTGCCTCATGTAACGGCAACTTGCCACATATAGCAGCAATTTACCTCCTATTGCAATGCAATATATTCTAGCTACACTAAAAGTACTTTAGAAAATGCGGAGGACTAGTATCCTATAACTGTGCAGTTCGAAAATCTATATATATACACTTCTCTTTCTTTTCTTCCTTCCTTCCTTCCTTCCTTCCTTATGCCTTTATATTAGTACTATTATTAGTAGCACGTTCTACCCATTCTACTGTCTTTAACTCGATTTAGTTTATGTTAATAAGTTACTTAAGAGCTAATAATGGTTTGCTTTTAGTTATAGCGTCCACAGGGTTACTATCTCCATTAATCTACTTAACTTTAGCTATTTTGCGTCTTTTATATAACTAACATAGGCATATAACATTAATCATAAGTCTCTTCTCCTATATAGTTCCTAGTTTAACGAGGCATTTATAAATTAACTTTGAATCGGTACAAAGGATAAGCGGTAGGCTAATATTAAGTTGCAATTCGACTATGGCCTTAATTGCAGCGCCGATGTTAAAACTATGGGCCATAGCATATAATTCGGAGGCTAGTACACTTCTAGTAATTCTCTTACACTTAACTAAGGACCAGTAGACGATGTTCGCCTTATTTAATAAGTCTGCTAGTACTAGGATATATCTAATCTATAATAAAAGATCCTTATTATTTATAAATAAGGAATTAGTAAATACAAGTAGTTATAATATCTCTATGTCAAGTTTAACAAAGTTTAAACCTCTTATTAGGTTCTTAATTTGCTACTAAATCCTCTTATTAAGCAGTTTTATATCTTTCTCATTAGGGTTAATCACCTAGGCAGCGTAGGATAAATTAAAAGAAGCTTTAGGCTAGCATATGGACGCAATATAAGCTCCTCTTACTCGTTGGGCGATATATTAATCCTTAAGTATAAGTGCTATACAAATAGTGCCTCTAGAACTAGTTGTTATAATAGCTTCCTTAATATTAATAGGGGTTAAGATCTAGCATTGGCGCTTTATCAGGAAATTTTTTTTTGGGCGCGTTGTTGCAGATTGCGGCAATTTGCTGCAAACTGTGCGATTTGCGTGGTCGTATATGGTCGTTAGCGATTCGCGCAAACCACGCGTTTCGCAACAAATTTACAGCTTCTGCTAGCAAATTGCGGCAAAACGCTCAACCACTAAATTAATGCTAGCTTTTTGCTACCCTATAAATAAATAGCGCGCAAACTGTATAAGCTGTACAAACTATATAAACTGTACGAACTATACGAACTATACGAACTATACGAACTGTACAAACTATACGAACTGTACGAACTGTATAAACTGTACAAACTATATAAACTGTATAAACTGTATAAATTATAACTATATAAAATTTTATTATATTATATAATAACTAAATTATCACATATTTCCATAGATTGCTATAATATACTTTTAAATATATTTATATTATAACTATATAAGATATAAAGCTATCTAACTGCCTGCCTACCTACCTGCCTGCCTGCCTGCCTGCCTACCTACCTGCCTACCTACCTGCCTACCTGCCTACCTACCTACCTACCTATCTGTCTGTCTGTCTGTCTATCTATACCTACCCGTCTATACCTACCTATCTATGCCTACCTGTCTGTGCCTACCTGTCTATGTTACCTTAATTCAATCGATCAATCGAATCGTTTATAGTGTTCGCTAGCTAGTCGTTTAAACGGTTGTTGTGTGGCTCTAGCAGCGGTCGTGTGGCTCTGGCGACGGTCGTCTGGCTCTGGCTCCGGCCGTCTGGCTCTGGCGACGGTCGTCTAGCTTTAACGACGGTCGTCTGGCGACGGTCGTCTAGCTCTGGCGACGGTCGTCTGGCGATAACAACGGTCGTCTAGCTCTGACGACGGTTATCTGGCTCTGGCGATGGTTATCTAGCTCTGGCTCCGGCCGTCTGGCTCTGGCGACGGTCGTCTAGCTCTAACAACGGTCGTCTGGCTCTGACGACGGTTGTCTAGCTCTGGCAACGGCCATCTGGCTCTGGCGACGGCCGTCTGGCTCTGGCAACGGTCGTCTTGCTCTAACGACGGTCGTCTGGCGATGGCGACGGTCGTCTGCTAGCTGTCGTTCTGGTGTCTCCTTAGGTAGGGAGGATGTAAGGAAGAAAGGGTAAAAAATGAGGTGGCTACCTAGGTGTATATAGGGGGTATACTTGGCAGAGGCACGTGTAGAGGCTATCGGGAATAT
>Ga0307515_10023928_pt1 | contig 10672 bp, 1 predicted proteins | sample 17_EM_MG_FD_194513 | JGI IMG/M metagenome (GOLD analysis project Ga0307515, IMG submission 194513) | Populus trichocarpa ectomycorrhiza microbial communities from riparian zone in the Pacific Northwest, United States - 17_EM | ecosystem: Host-associated > Plants > Roots > Unclassified | place...
GCTGCCGAGATGCTGCTTAATGCGTATGGTCTGTTTTAAATGCTGCGAAATGCTGCGAAATGCTGAAAATGCTGGCTAAATGCTGCTAAATTTTTTCCTAACGTATGGTTTATCTATAAGGAAGTATCTTTTTATTATTATATTATAACAGCCTTTTATATATTATTCTTTAAACCTAATTAGAATACCTAAATCCTCTTCATTTTCCAGTTTCGTAAGCTACTTAGCTCTTAACGTTCCCATTTTAGGCCTATTAGTAATTCTTTATATAAGTGCTCTGTCCCTTATATAACCTAGTATACCAGTCCATTAATCTAGCTTTTGCTTTTACTACGTAAGGATTCTCTATCTAAATTCCTCTATGATTTCCTTTAGTTTTCGCCTTATAAGTAGATCCTTAAAGTTTTCTTACTTCTTAATTTTAGTCTGTTTAATAGTCCTTATTTATATCTAGAAATCTTAATCCTATAGGATTCTTAATCCTAAGCTTGCTTCTTTCTTAAGCTTTACCCTAGCCTTAGTCTAACTAGGCTTATATAATATTCTTATCTTATCTTAAAAGTCTTAAATCTTACTTATTTTGCCTTAAGAATCTTATACCTTTAAGAAACTTCGTCCTAAGCTTATTTATATATTACTAAACTAAGCCATTACTCTACTCTATTGGTTATTGTCCGTTATAGGTTCTTAAGCTTATTTTATCCCGTCTTAGGAAACTTAATTATCTTATATCTCTTCTTAAGAATCTTAAGCCTTTGGCCTTTTGCCTTTATTAAATGCTAAAGTAGTTTACTATCCTACTTCTCTTACGTCTTATAAAGCAATAGACATCGTGTCTAGTAGGGTCTTAATCCCTACTAATATTCCCTGCTCTATAGTGGAATTATCCTCTACCTTTTTTATAATATCTTTAAGGTCTATATACTTCTAGTAAGCTACTTTTATTACCTTATTATTACTAAATATTTCGCCTATATTAAATTTATTGTCTTTAATATCTAATCTATAAACTAGTTTATTAGTTCCTCTAAATTTTAATAATTTTAGCTCCTATAGCTAATAGCTTACACTACACTTAGCGTCCTTATAAATTTAGTATATATTATTATAACAGAATACAAAACTTCTAATTAAGTATTTTTTTGTTCCTTATAGTATACTATTATCCCTTTATATATATATATCTTCTACTAATCTTATTCCTTTTACTATATAATAACCCTATTTTCCGTAATTTATATAAGCTCCTTCTTTAAACTATTTTTCTTGCTATAGAGTTCGCCTAAATGTCTTTTACTGCTAAAATCCCTAGTTTAGCCTCTGCTCCTTAAACCTTTAATTACTTAATCCTTATCCTCTAGGTTTCCATAGTCGTTAATTTTATTTTCTATTTTCTTTAGTACTACTTAAGTCTATTAGCTCTGCGCTATACTATAGTTTTTAACTTTAACTTTATTATTGCGTACTCTGCGCCTTATATAACTATAGAACTCTATCCTAACCCTTCTTAGTTTACTCTCTTTAGTAGAACCTATTATTAATCTTAATTACTTAATTAATTAATTCCCTAAGAGTGTCCGCATCTTCTATTAGAATAATTACGTCCTAGACTTTTACCTTAAGTCCCTATTTATACTATACTATAAGCGCCCTATTATTCTATTTAACTTATATAGCCAATATTTAAAACTACGTCATATACTTAATTGCTAAGATTTATTATACTAGGTTTTAAAGCTTCCGTTTTACTATTATAGTTGCCTTTAGGTCTTTAATATTTGCGTTAATTATTTTGCGAACCTATTCTAACTAGCAAATATATATTGCATATCTTAGTTAGTGGTTATTATACTATATTCCTATATCTCCATAAGATATAGTTTAAACCACTTAAGTGCCCTCCCTATTAGGAATAGTCCTATATAGGCTACTTAGTTAATAGATATTACTAGTTTCGCTCCCTCTTATATAACCTTAAAGTATATTTATATAAGGAATCCTTTAAGCTTTAATTTCTCCCCTAAGAATTGCTTAATAGATAGTAGCTTAACCTTTACTGCTTTAATCCCATTAATCCTTTCTTTAAATATCCTGTTGTTGTCTATTAATTAATTAACTATTTCCTATAACTATCCTACTATAACTAGTTATAAGTTAATATCTACTATACTAGTGTCGTTACCTAATCTTAAAGTAGTTACTGCTGTTAATGGCGTTATAGCTAGTGCTTTTGGTAGCATATTATTCGACTTTATTAATACCGTAACTTTGGTAGTAAATATATAACAATGCTTTATAGCAGGAACTATGGTAAACTTATTAATAGGCCGGGTTTATAGGTAAATAAGAAGTTAACAATATAATAATAACTGGTAGAGTGGTTGCCTAATAGATTAACTCTAATTATATTCTAAGATTCACTATAAGGAAAAGAACTATCTAGGTAGGGACTATAGTCCTTTAAATACACAACTGTACTTCTAAGAAATCCTCCTTATACGTAATATACGTATAGTATATAAGGTACGTAAGTTCCTCTTATTCCTCTTATTTAATACGTAGTATATTATATAACCTTAGTTATTATTCCTCGTTATATAGTTCTATCGGATCCATTCTAAACCGTACCTTAATTAACTAACTAGCTGCTTCTAACTCCTCTCCTAGTAGTCGTAATATTGTACTTAAGGCGTCCGTAACAATTAAAGCTAATTACCTTAAAGAATTGATACTACCAGATAATCTTAACAGCAGCAGTAAACAGGGAGAGAAGCTCCGCTTTAGTAGTTAAGCGAGTTACTAATTATTATAGGGTCGCTTTCCAATTAATTAGTCCTCTAAATAGGATAAATAGGTATCCTTAAGAGCTCCGTCTAATCTCCTTATAGTCCGTAAATGCTATATTAGATACTTCGTAAAAGGTAATGTCTTCTTCTTTAGGGTTTCTAAAGTAGATATAGGCTCTAAATACTTTACTAGAGTATTTAATAGCTATAGATTTTGTTCTAAGACAGTAAGTAATAGCTTAGTTTACCGCGTTAAGGTATCTTTAATTTAGATTAGTAAGAAATTCGGCCAACTTAAAATGCGTCTTAATAATATTAGGCCTTCTAAATACGGCTAGGTGAGCTAGTAAGCTAACCTATTACTAGTAGGCTAGTGTTCTTTAAGGGCTCGTCTACTAGTCGGACGGAATCAGTTCTTTAGTAAGAGGTAGTGACTTAGGAAATCTTTCTGGTAGTTAAATATTAAATTAATTAGCTATCCTTTTAATATAGGAATCTTGGCAGAGCTAGAGCTTTCAATTTAGTCGATCTTGTTTAATTTAAATTCCTAGGAACTACTATAGGTCTCCTAGTATATAGATCTCGTATCGTTATAGAAGCTTAGCTTTAAATTCTTCGAGTTTTAAAAGGTCCTTTTTAGCAAATAGAACGGCAATATCGTCTATATAGAAGAAGATAATAAGTTATCCGTTAGTATATAGGCAGTTAGTACCTAAGATAGGCTTTAATCTAAATTCAGCCAGTGTACTAGTTATTATAAACGCTTTAAGTATAATGCTACGACTACTTAAAGAAGAGTTGGAAGAAGCTAGTTAGTTAATATAGGTATAGTCTAGGATGGAACCGGTTAAACTATATAATAAGGAATAGTAGCTAAAGTTATATAATGTGCTATAGGAGGAATAAGGAGAATGAATGGAATATATATACCTTACGTACCTTACGTATATCACGTATAAGAAGAATTTCTTAGGAGTACGGTCGTGTATTTAAAAGGACTATAGTCCCTACCTAGATAGTTCCTTCCTTATAGTAATTCTTAGAATACAATTAGAGTTAATCTATTAGGTAACTACTTTACTTATAACGGAACCTTGTAGCAGGTACTACAATAGGCTTATTAATAGGCTAGGTATATAGGTAATGCAAATTAAAGTTAACAACGTAATAATAACTAGTGGAGTGGTTGCCTAATAGATTAACTCTAATTATATTCTAAGAATTACTATAAAGAAGGAACTATCTAGGTAGGGACTATAGTCCTTTAAATACACGACCGTACTCCTAAGAAATCCTTCTTATATATAATATACGTGAGGTATATAAGGTACGTACATTCCATCTATTCTCTTTGTTTCTCTTATAGCATATTATATAACTTTAGCTATTATTCCTCGTTATATAGTTCTACTGGTTCTATTTTAGACTATACTTATATTAACTAACTAGCTTCTTCTAACTATTCTCTAAGTAGTTGTAATATTATACTTAAAGCGTTCGTAATACTATTTCCCTCCTCTTTATCTTCGTCCTTAAAGATTTTAAATATCTCTTAGTTATTTACTAAAGGTATAATATCTATCTAATTAATTTAGTTAATATTGTTACTTATTATACCTAAAGCATCTTCTTTATTACACGCGTAATGTTATACTCGCACTATTGCTGCTATATTATTACTTAGTGAAGTAATGCCGTCTCTATACTCCCGTTATATAAAAGAGGGGTTAATTTATATTGCGTTAGCGAGTCCTTTATCTCAACAACCGTCCTCTTATTTAAAGTGTACTAAAGTAAATATTTATTTATCTTATAACGTTCGCTCTACCTTTAACGCTAAGTATGCGCGTCCTATAACTCTTAATAGTCTTTAAGTTCCCTAAGTAATTTGTCCTAGGGTTTTATATTTAATCTACTACTATAAAGCTTAATGGTAACCTGGTGTAGGCCCTTACTAAGCTTAAGTGTTCTTAAGATATAGAATAGAAGGCCCTAAATACTTATATTACGGCGTCTGCTTAACTGCTTTATCTTAAGAAGGTTTGTTTTAAGGAGTAGAAACCTATAGAATAAGGTCTATAGGAACTTAGTAATAAGAGGGCTGAGCCTCTTCTAGTGGTAAGGGAAATAACTCTAAATAACTCGGCAGTTGCCCTTCCTAAGTCCCCCTTAGGTAACTTATTTTTTGGTAATCCTTCCCTATTAATATTACTTAACCTAATCTCTTCTAATACTCCCGTACCTTTTCTATAGCGTTTTTTAGATTTTCTAATAGTTTCTAGGTAGTCTTATTATAGCCTATTTACTTTACCTTATACTATATTTTATTATTGACGTCCTTATAGTTAACGATCTTTAAAACTTACTACTTATCCTCTTCTCGTCCTCTATATATGTCTACTTTATAGACTAGTAGCTTAATATTCCTATATACTGGCTCTAGCATTGCGATATACTATATAGGGTAGATTTTTATTTTGGCTAGTAGGTTTAACTTAAACGTAACTAGTAAAATCCTTTATATAATTTCAAAAGGTCCTAGTCTAACGTAGTCTAACTTCTTACTTAGTCGTCAACTCTTAAAATTTTTGTATAGTAGCTATACTTTATCTCCCTCCTTAAGATTTAGTCCCTTAGATCTCTTAGCGTCGTAGTATTTCTTTATTCTTTACTATACTACCTTAGCTATTTCTATAAGGTTCTTATAAAGATTTATTAATATCTCTATTTTTTACTTAGCTATATTACTTGTCTTTCTTACTTAATATAGTAATAACAATATTCTTAGCTTATATCCGTAATTCGTCTTAAATGGTAATATACCTATTCCTTTTTATAGTGTTATATTATATATAAACTGTATAACTGGTAATAATAATACCCAATTATTCTATGCATAATTAATATAGTGCCTTAGATACTACTCTAGTGTCTAATTTAATCTTTTTATTTAGCTGTCTATCTGCGGATAATATATAGTAGAAGTTACTGCTCTAACTCCTTACTCTGCTAAGAATACCTCCTAGAATACTATTATAAATCTTAGATCTCTATCCAATATAATTTTGCTTAGTACTTTATATCTTATAAACACTTCCTTAATATAGATTCTAGTAATATCTTCTGCTAATATTTCTTCTATATACGCTATAAAGTATCTCTACTTTATAAGCTTATCTACTATTACTAAGATCGCGTTATAGTCTTATCCAGTAATAGGATCTCTTAATTTTAGCAACTTTATAATAAAGTTCTATAATATAACCTCCTATAGTTTCTTTAATATTTTAATAGGTTATAGCCCTCTATATAGCTTATAATAATAATAATTCATTACTTAACGTCCGATTCGGATCCCTATTAGGCCCACGCGGACTACTCCTTATTTACATGTAGGGAGAAAACTCAACTTAAGAAAGACTTAACTTGAGAAAACCCCGTGATCCATCTCCCCACCTCTTAGGACTCGCCTGCGAGGCGCCTGCGAGTTACCTATGGTGCTTCTACTACCTTACTTTTTGACCTCCTTGGGAACCACTGCTGCCGTAACTAGCCTACGGACGCGCTAGTATTGTACACTTTACTCTGCTACTATAGAGTTATTAGGGGGCGCCCGTTGCTCGCCCCCCCGCCCTCTATTGTTATTTCCTTTGCGACCTAGAACTGGTTTAGTACATTTTGGCTAATAAGCCACTAGGTAACCGCCTTAAGGCCTTTTTATGTCGAGAGTAGTGTCTTATAGTTCTCTGTGCTAGCTACTAAGAGCATTACTTCTTAGTTAGTGCGTAAGGGGCATAACAGTATTACGTGTTTTGGTGTCTGTCTTGGCCAGCCATATTTATATTTTAGGCTACCTACTAGGACACTTACCTAGTAAAGCTAGTCTTTTAGTCCTATTATTCCTGTTCTTAAGAGCGTTACTATTATATTTTCCGCCTTTATTAGGCCTTTTTAGAGCCCTAGGGTGTCTACCCCCTATAGCGTTAACTATGCTACGGCTTAGGTTTCTCTTGCCTTAGTTAGCCTCTATACCTTTAACTCCTATATGCCTTTCTAGCGTTAGTCCAGCCAGTATTGCATTATAGTAGATGGTTTTCTGGCGTTCTTTTATGCTCTACTTTAGCTCCTTTCTCTCTCTTGCTGTTGTCTTTGCTAGCCTTTTATACATTTTCCTTCCTTCTTTATATGGGCCTGGGCCCTAAAGCAGCACTATTTTTCTTCTGCTTTCTTTACCTGTTTCTCCAATATATCTTCCCTACTTTGGGGTTGTTAGTTTATTCTCCTATAAGGCGCCCTAGGGTCCCTCTATAGTTTATTTAGGCGTATCTTAATATACTTTATAATATTAGAGTTGCGTTCCTTTTACGCCCTTTATATTATAGCGGCTTTAATATATAGTTATAGGGGGGGAATATTAGCTTCCTTCTTAAGTAGAGCTGTGGCCGTTCGCTTATATCCGCCTATTATACTCCGGAGGTAGGCTGTTTAGACCTTTTAGAGTAGTTTAAGGAGCGATTTAGGGGGGCCTTTCTTAGATTCTCTAATGGCCTAGATACTAGACCTATACGTTATAGTTAGCCAGATAACTGATGTATATAGTAGGCGTGACCTCTAAAAGCATGGACCCTATATAGAATTAACGATCCTAGATAATGCGATATACTATACTTAGCCCTTATAAGCCGCTTGCGCCGTATATACGCTCTACTAAAGCTTACTGTCTACCTATACTCCTAATACTCTTAGGCCCTAAACTAGTTAACCCCTAAAGCCTTAGATGCAAATTATATACTAAAGATCTGCAGATTGGTTACGCTTTCTTATAAAATGGATTAGCTAGTATTTCTCTAGTAAAAATTAGACTTTATATTATCTTACTTATTTTATATAGGTGTTATATACTTTTTCTAGTGTTCTATAATTCTTTACGGCTGTTAGCCTGTATATAATTAGGTTTATATTATTAATAAAGCCTATTTCCTAGGTCGCCCCTTCCTTAAAGGAGTTAAGTAGGTTGCTTATAAAGAAAAGGAAGAGTATAGGCGAGAGGGGTAATCCTTATAGTATTCCTATTGCAACTATAATAGGGGGGCTTTAGTATCCGCTGAAGACTAGTAATGTTTCTTTTTAACCCGTAAACCCTTAAATAAATTATATAATCTATTCTAGGAAGCCTTTTACCCTAAGGATATATAGGAGACGCTCGTGGGGTATATTATCGTAAGCGCCACTAATATTTAGGCTGAGTATTAATACTACAAAGTCCCTTCGCATCGCCTATATAGATTTAATAGTAGTAGCGAGTAGCGTAAGTGCTAATAGTATTAAGCGGTTCTTTCTTACCCCTATTTGGCTTTATGGTAGTAGGGCATGTTCCTTAGCCGTGTTTGCTATGTGGTCCGCTATTACCCTTTCTAAGATCTTACTAAGGGTATTCTCTAAGGTAATAGGGCAGTAGCTTCCTAGGAGTAAGTAGTTTGCTTTACCTTCTTTATATAGGATAAATGTTATTATAGCTCTTCTGAGTCTCGGGTAGTAGCCTATTATAAAGTATACTCTAGCTACATCTGCAAGCTAAGGTGCTATTAGTGGTCCGTAGGTCTTTAAGGCTTTATTTAGAATCCCATCTAGTCTTAGTGCTATATTATTTAAAAGGCGGCTAATAGTTTTAGCTATTTCTTTGGTTGTTATGTTACTGTTAACCCTTAGGCAAGTCACCGGTGCTTTGCCTATAATATCGCTGAGGTCTACTAAAGCTGGTTAAGGGAAAAATCTTTCTATAAGGATCTTTGCCTTCTTATTATTGTCGCTTATAGCTAGTAATTCACCTAGTCTTCGTAGGGGCGGAAGGTATGGGTCTTCTACTGGACGTCCCGCCTTTTTCTTTACCTATTTTGCCATTTTCTAAAGACCTTTATTATGGGGGAGGCTCGGGTTAGTAGTATGCTTATTTATAAACCATCTCCAGCTATTCCTTACTTCTTTTTTTAGGGTATTCTTTAGCTGGTTTCTTATGTCTTTGTATTGTCTCTTATCTTTAGGATTATAGCTGCTTATATATTTTCTTCTTACTCGTCGTTGGCTGGTAATAAGAATTACGCATTATACGGACTATATGTATTACGTGTAGGGGCCCGGTTTTAAGACTGGGCAGTGCTCTTCTAGCCCGTTTTTAATTGCTGCCTAGATCCTTTCTAGTCTTCGGTTGATTTCCTTAGGGGTAGTTAATAAGCCTCGCTTGTTTGGTATTAGGTAGATTTTTTCTAGGTCTTAAAGTTGTTATTTAACTATGTTAAGGAAGCTGTCTGTCTTAAGCTTTCTTATTACGTATCTTTTGCTATTTAGTTACGCCTTAATATCTAGATCTAGCTGTATCTGGATAGGGATATAGTCTAAGGTAAGTGCCTATTCTTCTTCAGGTTTGCACCTTTTAAGTCTCTAATATAGGCCTTCGTCTATAAATATAAGGTTAATTATACTTCTAGCGGTGCCTTATTGCCATATAATTGCTCCTAGGGGGGTAGCTAGCTTAAGGCCCCTGGTGTCTATAGCTCTTAATAGGCACTCTACCTATTGTTTAGCAGCAATATAGATACCCCCCTACCGCGGGTAGTGGAGGTTTATATCTCCTAATAGGATAGACTCTATGCCTTTGGTTTCTAGTAAGCTTATTACTAATATAATGTTCTCTATTTATAGGACACCTTTAACCCTAGGGTTATATATATTAATAATCTATACCGGTCCCCTATATATCTAAATTGTTATTACTATAATATCTGGGTTAACTGCCTACTATGACCATAAGGACAGGCTAATAGCCTTGCTGATTATAAAGTATATGTATATAGCTGCTTTTGGTTCGTATAGGAGCTGGAATCCTTGGGGGCAGTATATTAATTATATGTAGGCATTATAATATAGCTCTTGTATAGTAAGGATATAGTATTTCTCTGGGTCTAGGCTATCTAGTAAGGGCCTTGCGAGACGGTGGTTTGTATTGCCGCAGTTATACTATATAATGGATAGGTGGCGGACCCCTAGTAAGGGTCCTTCGCCTTTCCTTTATTCCTTACTTCTTCTGTTTTCACTTTCTCTAGGATATTTAGAACTTCTATCTCTTATATCTATACCCTAGTTACTACTTATTTTATATAGAGCTTTCCATTCCCATATCTTGTGTTCCTACTAGCGCTTCTATATCTAAATCTGTTATTGTCTCCGGTTCTTCCCCTGTTCTTACTAGTTAGCTATATGCCCTTTAAAAGTTAGCTACGAATGTTATATTTGCCGCGTTAAGTCTAATTCTTAATTATCCTAGTCTTAAGCTTGCTATAGCTGTCCATAAGGGTCTTCCTATAGGGCGTCCTCTTCCTTATGTCCCCTGTAACCCTTATGTCCCTATACAGTCTAGTAATATTACGCGGCGTCGCTTCTGGCCCGTTAAGGCTTAGGATAGCTGGCCTAGCCCCCCAGTATTAAAAGTAGGAAACGCTGGAAAGGCACCTACGCCCCCCTAGCTTATCGCCTATTGTTTCCATTTATATAACCTAGCGTGCAATTATTCCCGTAGCTGTTAAGCCCTTACCTTCCATCTCCTGTATTTAATGCAGTCTTCTCTCTCTTACGCCTTATATATGCTTCGGTGGCAGTTTACGCATTTTATTTAGTCTTAATTTAAGTATCACGTGTCTATACATTACTTGGCCGAAAACCCTACAACTTAGGTATTCAACCAGATGTTTAACACGGTCAATAGTATTATCGCTTATAACTGCACTTAATAGGTCGTTCTTTTCACCTACCTACCCCCCTTCCGATGTATATTAGATTAGATACTTACAGTCCTATTTTAGGTCTAGCGGCAGGCTACCCTATTAGGGGCA
>Ga0307515_10023929_pt1 | contig 10672 bp, 9 predicted proteins | sample 17_EM_MG_FD_194513 | JGI IMG/M metagenome (GOLD analysis project Ga0307515, IMG submission 194513) | Populus trichocarpa ectomycorrhiza microbial communities from riparian zone in the Pacific Northwest, United States - 17_EM | ecosystem: Host-associated > Plants > Roots > Unclassified | place...
CGGGCCGATGTCCTTGAGCAGGAAACCACTCGCCCCGGCCCGCAGCGCGGCGAACGCGTACCGTTCCACGTCGAACGTCGTCAGCACCAGGATCCGCGAACGCCCACCGGCTGCGACGATGCGCCGAGTCGCCTCGATCCCGTCGACGCCCGGCATACGGATGTCCATCAGCACCACGTCGGGGCGCAGCTCGGTGATCTGCCGAACGGCCTCGGCGCCGTTGCCGGCCTCGCCGACGATCTCGGTGTCGGGGGTGCACTCCAGCAGCACACGAAACCCGAGGCGCTGCAGCGGCTGGGCGTCCACCACGAGCACAGAAATCACGAATGGCTGCCCTTCAGGGTCGAGACCCGCGTCGCCCGGCGATGCCCAGTTCATACCGAGCGAACCTGAAACGACCGTTAGAAACGGCGCTCAGGCGGACTTGCACGGCGAGCGTGCCGGTTTGACCCAGGTACTCGGCGAACGCGGTGACAGTGGCTGGGCCGTAGGCGGCGAAGTCGGCCGCGGCAGCGCGGATGCGTATCCAGTCCGCGACCGCCTCGAGATCGACCAGGTCGTCGTGTTCACAGTTGTGGGCTGTCTGCTCATATCGGTCGAGTCCCGCGTCGATCCATTCCTGGGCGCGCAGGCGTGGTTCGCCGGCCGTGAGCGGGATGGTTGGGGCGGCGGTCAGGTCGGTCAGGCAGTGCTCGCCGCCCGGCATCTGCGCCGAGCAGGTCGCGACCGGGTGCAGCCCTGCGGCTCTGGTGACGTGGCGTCGTGGCGGGGTGGCGCAGGCGGGGCAGATATCGGCGAGCAACACTCGGTGGGCAGGGCAGGCGAACGTCCAGGGCAGATGCCAGCGCAGCCGCCAGAAGCCGTGTTCGGCAAGGCAGGCGGGGCAGTAACGGGACCGATATTGGCGTGGCCAGCCCAGCGGCGAGTAGTAGCTCGGGATGGCCCGGGCCAGACGGCCGGGGGCGAGGCCGGTCTGCTGCTCCATCCGGCGCAGCATCGTGCCTGGGAGTTGGTGGATCATGCGCCAAGTGACGCGTCTGCGCATCGGCCGGCCCAGGATGGGCAGCAGGTGCCAGACCGGGACGCCGGTGCGCAGGGCGAGCCGCTCGAGCCAGCTGTCCATGCTTTCGTCCGCGCGTATCGGGATCCGTAGTGGCAGCGTGCGCGGCAGTTCCCATCGCGCTTACTTCTTCGCCGTTGTTGACGGGGTGCGGGAACGGCGCCTGAGTCCAGCGTGCATCTGCTCGCCGGCGGTTTCAGATGCCTCGTCGATGCGGATGGTGTCGAGCAGTTGCTCGTCGAGCAGTTCCCGGCCGGAGCGGATCGCTTTGTAGCAGCCGCGGGTGATCAGCGTGATGAACGAGCCGATGTGCCCGGTTGTGCGGGCGAACAGATAGTCCCCGAGCTGGGAGAGCATTGCCGGGTGTGCCAGGGCGAGCACGAGCTGGCGTTCGGTCGCCTTGAGCAGGCTGCGCCAATGCTGCTGGCCGGCTCTGTCGCTGACCCGGAACGGAGGCAGTTCCAGCCGGGTCCAACGCCGGGCGGTCTGCGCCATGACGGCGCTGTCACCGGTCAGGCCTTCGGAGAACAGCCGTCGCTCGGCCAGGCCGACCCCGGCTAGAGGAACGTGACGGGCAGTTCGTTGGCCAGCCACTTCAAAGGGGCGCCGGGAGCGACGGTCAGCACCATGCAACCAGGCACGACATCAGCTTTTGAATTTTGGCCCGCCGCCCACGATATCGGCGCCGGCTTCTGGAAGTTTAGGCTCCTGCTCCGGAGGGGGATCTGCCCGCCACGATTTCTTCCTTGGCTACCGGGAAGTGGCAGGCCGTTTGGTGCGATTCCGGGTCGTCGAGGCGGGCCACCAGCGGCGGTTCTTCCGTTGCGCAGATTTCCTGGGCTTTCCAGCAGCGGGTTCGGAATCGGCAGCCGGATGGTGGGTTGATCGGGCTGGGTACGTCGCCGGTGAGCAGGACGCGCTCGCGTTGGGCTCGGTCTCGGCGGGAGGGGTCTGGCACCGGGACGGCCGACATCAGGGCCACCGTGTATGGGTGGCGGGGGTTTTTGTACAGCTCGTTTCGGTCGGCTATTTCCACGATTTTGCCGAGGTACATGACCGCGACTCGGTCCGAGATGTGCCGGACCACCGACAGGTCGTGCGCGATGAAGATGTAGGTCAGGTCGAATTCGCGTTGTAGGTCGTCGAGTAGGTTGACGACCTGGGCCTGGATTGATACGTCCAGGGCGGAGACCGGCTCGTCCGCGATGATGAGCTTGGGGCGCAGGGCGAGCGCTCGGGCGATGCCGATGCGTTGGCGTTGGCCGCCGGAGAATTCGTGGGGGTAGCGGTTGTAGTGCTCCGGGCTTAGGCCGACGAGTTCGAGCAATTCTTGCACGGCTTTTTTGACGCCGTTGGGTGTGGGGATGTTCTGGATCTGCAGCGGGGCGGCGATGATCGAGCCGACCGTGTGTCGCGGGTTCAGCGACGAGTACGGGTCCTGGAAGATCATCTGTACGTCTCGGCGCAGCGGGCGCATCTGGGCGGTGGACAGGTGGGTGATGTCCTGGCCCTCGAAGGTGATCTTTCCGTCGGTGGGTTCGAGGATGCGGGTGAACAGCCGGCCGGCCGTCGACTTGCCGCAGCCCGACTCGCCGACCAGGCCCACCGTTTCGCCCTGGCGCACCGTCAGGTCGATGCCGTCGACCGCGCGCACGGCGCCCACCTGGCGCTTGAACAGGCCCTTTGTGATCGGGAAGTGTTTCTGCAGGCCGGTCACCTCGAGCAGGTTCTCGCTCTGAGCCACGTTTGTCATGCTCTTCTGGCCCTTCTCATTCCTGCTCGCGCTCACAGGTTTGGAGCGACTTCCTGCTGGAAGATCTCCCGGCGCGATTCCGCCGGGAGGTGGCACGCGACCGCGTGCATGCCGCCCCGCAACTCGGGCACCTCGTTGAACGACCTTTCCCCGTTGCGGCCCGCGTAGGGGCAGCGGGGGTGGAACGAGCAGCCGGACGGCAAATTGATCAAGCTTGGCGGGGAGCCCTTGACCGGGTTGAGCCGCTCGCGGACGTCGCGGTCGAGGCGGGGCATGGAGCCGAGCAGGCCCCAGGTGTACGGGTGCTGCGGGTCTTGGAACACGGCGGTCGCCGGGCCGCGCTCGATGATCTTGCCGCCGTACATCACCAGGACGTCGTCCGCTAGTTCCGCCACGACGCCGAGGTCGTGCGTGATCATGATGACCGCGGAGCCGAATTCCTCCTGCAGGTCCCGGATCAGGTCCAGGATCTGCGCCTGCACCGTCACGTCGAGTGCGGTGGTCGGCTCGTCGGCGATCAGCAGCTTCGGGTTGTTGACCAGCGCCATCGCGATCATCGCGCGCTGGCGCATGCCGCCGGAGAACTGGTGTGCGTAGTCGCTGAACCGGCGCTCGGGCTGCGGGATGCCGACCCGGGCGAGCATGTCGATCGCCCGGGTCCGGGCGTCCTTCCTCGAGGCGCCGTGGTGCACCCGGTACGCCTCGACGATCTGCGCACCGACCGTGAAGTACGGGTGCATCGCGCTCAGCGGGTCCTGGAAGATCATCGCCATCTTGCCGCCGCGCAGCTTGCGGACCTGCTCGTCGGTCGCGGTGACCAACTCCTCGTCGTCGAGCCAGATCTGGCCGTCGACCTTGGCGTTGCTGCGGGTGCGGTGCAGGCCGAGGACGGCCAGTGAGGTGACGCTCTTGCCCGAGCCGGACTCGCCGACGATGCCGAGCGTCTTGCCCTTCTCGACCACGAACGACGAATTCGAGACGGCCTGCACGACGCCGTCGTCGGTCTCGAATCGGACGGTGAGATCCTTGACCTCAAGGAAGGGTCGCGTGTTCCGGTCACCCGGCAGGGTGAGGCCGGCGAGCGAGTCGGTCGACATAGGGAACCTCCTCAGCCCAGCCGCACGCGCGGGTCGATGACGCCGTAGAGCAGGTCGACGATCAGGTTGATGAAGACGATGAAGAACGCGGCGATCAGCGTGACGCCGAGAATGATCGGCAGGTCGTTTTGCCGGATGCCCTGCAGCGCCTGGTAGCCGAGGCCACGCAGGTTGAACACGGCCTCGGTGAGCACCGCGCCGCCGAGCAGCGCACCGAAGTCCAGGCCGAAGACCGTGACCAGCGGCGTCAGGCCGGACCGCAGGGCGTGCTTGCCGATTACCGTACGCTCGCGCAGGCCCTTTGCCCGCGCCGTACGGATGTAGTCCTCGCCCAGGGTCTCCAGCATGTTCGCCCTGGTGAGCCGGGCGTAGGTCGCGGCGAACAGGAACGCGAGGGTGATCCACGGCAGGATCAGGCCCTGCGCCCAGAGCAGCGGATTCTCCAGGAACGGCGTGTAGAGCGCGTTCGGTAGCCAGCCCAGCCAGTAGATGAAGATGGCGGAGGCGAGCAGGCCGGTGAAGTAGATGGGCAGGGAGACACCGGCCAAGGCTCCCGTCATCGCCGCTCTGTCCAGGAACGTGCCTCTTCGCAGGGCGGAGAGGACTCCGGTGGCGACGCCGATGAGCACCCAGAGGACGGCGGCGCCGATGGCCAGCGACAGCGTCACCGGGATGTCGCTGAGCAGCAGGGGCGTCACCTCCTGCTCGGTCTTGAACGAGTAGCCCAGGCAGGGCGCGTCGCAGTGCGTGACGTCGGGCCCGCTGGCGTAGTCGCGACCGACGACGAGTCCCTTCAGGAACTTGCCGTACTGCACGATGATCGGGTCGGCGAGACCGAGTTTCGTGCGGATGCCCTCCAGCGAGACCGCGTCGGCGGTCTTGCCGATGTAGAGCAGCGCCGGATCGCTACCGGTGAGCTTGGGCACCATGAAGAAGATGCCAAAGGTCACCAGCGTGACCACCAGCAAGGTGAGCACGGCGTTGAAGATCCGCCGAATGAGATATGCCAGCACGACTATCGGCCGAACAGCGGGCGGGCGCCGGTCCCTTGCGGAACCGACGCCCGCCCACCGCGGGCGGCCTTCACCTGCCCTTCGATCTACCCGTTACTTGTTCCGGGCGAGGTTGGTACTACTTGCCGTCGCTGACGCCGAGGGACTGGAAGTCGACCATGCCGAACGTGTCGTGGATGTAGACGTTCGTCAGCCGCGGGTTGCGGTAGTTGAGCGCCTTGTCGAACACGAACGGAAGGTAGTACGCGCCTTCCATGACCTTGGTGTTGATCTGCTTGTAGATCTCGTCCGCCTTGCTGAGATCGGTCTCCGTCCCGGCCTGGTCGAACAGGGCGTCGATCGACGGGTCGCTGATCTCCGGCAGGTTGTAGTTGCCGTTCTTCTGGATGTACCGGCTGTCGGCGAGCGCCTGCAGGTAGCCCGTACCCGACGGCCAGTCGGCGGCCCAGCCGCCGATGATGATGCCGTAGCCCTTCTTGTGCACGTTGTCGGGCGCACCGGTGACCGACGCGACCTGCGCACCGTCGTACTGGTCGATCTTGGCGTTGATGCCGACGACCTTGAGCGCGGCCTGCAGCGCCTCGGCGGACTTGACCTCGGCGGGCTTGTTGTTGCGGACCGCGATGGTGGTGTCGAAGCCGGTCGGCTTGCCACAGGCGGCGAGCGCCTGCTTGGCCTTGTCGACCTGCGGCTTGCCCTGCGCCCGGCCGTACGGGTCGTACGACGGGTCAAAGCCCGCGATGTTCGGCGGGAGCATGCTCGTGCCGATGTCACCGCCGGCGACCGGGCCACCGCGCGCCGCCTGCAGCGAGGTCGGGTCCGAGGCGTACATGACGGCCTTGCGGCACTCCACGTTCTCGAACGGCGCGACCTTCTGCACGATGCCCGCGTACCGGATGAAGCCGGTCGCCGGGGTGTCGGCGTACGCCTTCTTGGCCGGGTCCTGCAGGATCCGGGCCCGCGCGGCCGCCTGCACACCGGTCTGGCCGATGTCGAGGTCCGCCGTGCCCGCCTCGAGGCGCTGGTCCATGTCGTCAGCGTTCGTGGTGATCGTGACGTTGATGGCGTCCGGCAGGGCCTTGCGGATCGTGTCGGTGCTCGCGACCCAGTTCGGGTTGCGCTCAAGCTTGAGGCTCTTGGCCGGCTGGTAGTCCGTGATCATGTACGGACCGGAGGAGGCCGGCTTGGCGCCGTACTGCGCGCCGGTGTCCCGCTTCTGCGGCACCGGGCCCGCGCCCGGCATCGCCAGCAGGTACGGGAAGTCGGCGAACGGCTCCTTGAGCTTGAAGACGATGGTCGAGTCGTCCGGCGTCTCGACCGTCTTCAGGCCCAGCTTGTTCGGGTCGGTGTCCTTGTACGGGCCCGGGTAGTTCTGGCCCTGGTCGAGGTGGTCGATCAGGTACGTCGGGCCGCCCGGCACGACATCCTGCGCGAAGATGCGCTCGATGCCGTACTTGATGTCCTTGGACGTGATCGCCGTGCCGTCGTCGAACTTGAGGTCCGACTTCAGCTTGTAGGTGTATGTCTTCTTGTCCGCGCTGATCTCCGCGTCCGCGGTCGCCAGGTCGGGGACCAGCTTGAGGCCGTCCTTGCCCGGCACGGCGGCGTAGTCGACCAGCTTGCGCGTGTAGAAGCGGTTCATGTCCCACACGAACGCGTAGTAACCACGAGCCGGGTCCCACGAGTCGGCATCCTGCGCGGTCCACAGGTTGAGCGTGCCGCCCTTGGTTGTGCTCGGGTTGACGACCGACGTGATCGCCGCGTTGTACGCGCTCTTGCTGCCGGAGGTGCTGGTACCTCCGTTGCTGTCGTCATCGGAACCGCCACCGCACGCGGCGGTGAGCCCCAACGCGACGGCGACCCCTGCGGCCGCCACCACCCTCGTCTTGCTAACCACCCTGTTCTCCTACCTTCTTGAAACGGGGCCGCAGCCCCGCGAACCGTGCGATGGAGCACCAACGACCCGAGACGGCTTGCGCGTCAGCGGGCCTTGGGGTCGAGCGCATCGCGCAGACCGTCACCAAAGAGGTTGAAGGCCAGCACGGTGATGAAGATCATGACGCCCGGGACGATCATGTACATCGGGTCGGACGTGTAGTAGCTCACCGCGTCGGAGAGCATGCCGCCCCAGGACGGCCACGGCGGCGGGATGCCGACGCCGAGGAAGCTGAGCGACGCCTCCGTGAGGATGTTCGTCGGGATGATCAGCGTCGTGTAGACCAGGATCGGCGCGGCCAGGTTCGGCAGGAGTTCGCGGAACAGGATCCGCGGCGAGCGCGCGCCGATGCTCTTCGACGCCTCGACGAACTCGCGCTCACGCAGCGACAACGTCTGCCCGCGGACGATCCGGCCGATGTACGGCCAGCCGAAGAAGCCGATCACGCCGACCAGGATGAAGACCCGCGACCAGCGGTCGCCGAGCCCGAGCATCTGGTCGGGCAGCACGGAGACCAGGGCGATCGCGAAGAGCAACTGCGGGAACGCGAGCAGGAAATCCATCACCCGGCTGATCGCCGCATCGACCCAGCCGCCCAGGTAGCCGGCGGAGAGGCCGAAGAACACGCCGAGGATGGTGGCCACGAAGGCGGAGAGGAACGCGACCGACAACGATGTCTGCGCGCCGTACAGGATCCGGCTGAAGACGTCCCGGCCGGAGGTCGGCTCGACGCCGAGGATGAACTCCTTGCTGATGCCGCCGAACGGGCCGATCGGCGTGCTGATCGTCTGGTCGATCTTGTCGATGTGGTACTCGTCGATCGGGTGGCCGAAGAGCCTGCTCAGCACCGGCGCGAGGATCGCCAGGAGGATCAGCACGATGACGACAACGCCGCCGGTCATCGCCACTCTGTCACGCTTGAGGCGACGCCAGGCGATCTGCCGAAGCGAGCGGCCGGCAATCGCCTGCTCGCTTGCGCTCCGCACATCGGCGGGGTCGTCGGTGGGCGCCGAACGCTCGTCGGTAATCGACGCCTCTGGGCCGATCGACATCTATCCGCCGGTCCTTTCCCCGGCCGCCGACCACAGGTCCCCACGCCCTCGGCCTCGGGCGCGGGCCCGTCGATCGAAAGCTGTGGCTCCCGCAGCGCCCGGCAACCGATCGGTTATCGCAAGCCTCGAGTGCCGTTCCCCCGCGAAACCAGTCAGATCCGACCGGGGCCACGGAGGCACGCGACGGCGGGTGTGCCGCCATCGTTAGGAACATTCACCTATGGCGGGGGCCTGGTCAAGGCTGTCACCAGCACACGCGTGCTTCCGTGTCTCCCCCGTGATGTGACCGTTACCTGGGCTCCCGCCAAGACGGAAAACTACCGCCTACATGACTGTGAAGTGGGAGAAAACGGCCAGAATGGGTCCGTTTCGCTACACGGCGCGACGGCCCTCGAAGGCTCGACCCAGGGTGATCTCGTCGGCATACTCCAGGTCGCCGCCCACCGGCAGGCCGCTGGCGAGCCGGGTAACGGCGATACCCATCGGCTTGACCATGATCGCGAGGTAGGTGGCGGTGGCCTCGCCCTCGGTGTTCGGATCGGTGGCGAGGATGAGCTCCTTCACCTCGCCGGTGCCAAGCCGGATCAACAGCTCGCGGATGCGCAGGTTGTCGGGGCCGATGCCCTCAAGCGGATTGATGGCGCCACCCAGGACGTGATAGCGGCCCCGGAACTCGCCGGTCCGCTCGATGGCGACGACGTCCTTGGGCTCCTCGACGACGCACAGCACCTCGGTGCTGCGGCGGGTGTCGCGGCAGACCCGACACTGCTCCGCCTCGGCCACGTTGAAGCAGGTCGTGCAGAAGCGGACCAGCTCCTTGACCCGGCGCAGGGCGTTGGCCAGCCGGTTCACGTCGGCAGGATCGGCGGAAAGGACGTGGAAGGCGATCCGCTGGGCGCTCTTCGGGCCAACGCCCGGGAGCCGACCCAGCTCGTCGATCAGGTCCTGGATGGCGCCCTCATACACGGGGTCAGAACCCCGGGAGGGAAAGGCCGCCCAGGCCGCCGGTCGCCGGACCCATCTTCTGCTCGGTCAGCTCCCGCACCGCCTCGGACCCGTTGTGGATGGCGGCAAGCACCAGATCCTCAAGCGTCTCGACGTCCTCCGGGTCGACGGCCTTCGGGTCGATCTTGATGGACTTGAACTCGCCAAGCCCGGTGACCACAACGGTGACCAGGCCACCGCCGGCCGTACCGGTGACCTCGGCCGCGGCCAATTCGGCCTGCGCCTGGGCAACCTGCTGCTGCATCTTCTGCGCCTGCTTCATGATCTGCTGCATATTCGGCTGTCCACCGGGGCGCATCGCGTAGCTCCTTTTCACAGGGGTAGTCACCGCCATTGTCCCGCTAGTCACACGGGCCGCCCGAAAGCGGGTCAGGACTCGCTGATCTTCTCGGCGCCCAGGGCGTCGCGCAGCAGTTGAACGGCCTGCTGCTCGCTGCTCTGCCGGGCGGTCTTCTCGTCGATCACGTCGTCCAGCGGCTCGTCGCCGGGGTCGAACCCCTCGTAGGCCGCGCCGGGCCGCGCCGGGCCGTCGTACTCCGGGTCGTACGGCGCTTCCTCCGTCGGGGAGCCGTCCGCCCAGGCGCTGTTCTTGGAACCCGCCCCTCCCTTGGCCGCGGATGCTGCGTTCTTGGTGGCCGCGACGCCTTTGCCGGCGCCGGCTGCGGCCGCACGGGCCGCGGCGAGGCCGCTGGAGGCGGGGCCGCGGTTGGTAGGCAGACCGCCGGCGCTCCCACCGCTTCCGTTCGCGTTGGCCTGCGCTCCGATGGCCTGCGCCGCGGAGGCCCGGGCGGCGACTTCGTCACCGCTGCCCTGGCCGTTCCCGGCGACGCCTGCGCCCTGGCCGGCCCGCGCGCTGTTGAAGCTCGTGCCGGCTCCCCCGCCGTCGAGGCTCTGGGCGCCTGCCGGGCTCTCGAAGCCCTGAGCGCCTGTCGGGCTGTTGGCACCTTGGGCGCCTGCCGGGCTGTTGACACCTTGGGCGCCTGCCGGGCTGTTGGAACTCTGGCCGCCGCTGATGCCTTGGCCGCCTGCCTGGGCGCGGGCATCGGGGCCGCCGTCGTGGCTGCCCTCGTGGCCGTGGCCGTTGCGTGGGTCGCCGCCGGCCGGATCGGTGCTGGCTGTGCCCGGGCGCCCGGCGCTTACGCTGCTGGGCGGCATGCCGCCAGGACGCGCGGGCTCCGGCCAGCCGTCGGCGTCGTCGTCTGCGAGCGCACTCGCCTGAACGCCCGCAGCGGTCGCAAGCCCACCCGGCCGGGCCGGCTCCGGCCAGCCGTCTCCGTCGTCTTCGCTCGCTTCGACTGAGGCCCTGGGCGCGGGCTCGCGCAGCCGGGTGGCGGTGCTGCCAGCACTCTGCGCCTGCACCCCGCGATCCGAGGCGTCGTCGGGCCGGGAGGTGGCCGGGCCACGCTGCGCCGGGCCGGGAGCGCTCGGAGACGGGCCGCCGCCGGCCTGCCCCTGCGGGCCGCGCGGGGCCGGCCCGGGAGCCGAAGAGCCCTGCGACGGACCGCTCTCGCCGGCGACATCGCAGCGGATCTGCCAACGGCCGCCGAGTGCCTCGTAGAGCGCGTCGGAGATGAGACTCGGCTCGGCGGCGACCATCTTGGCGTGCGCCGGGAAGCGGAACGTCAGCACGACTGTCTGACCTTCGAGGTCACGCACCGTGGCGCCCTGGGCGAGCGCCGCGATCTTTTTGCTCTTGCGGCCGACCGCGACCATGATCTCGGGCCAGACCTCCCGGATCGACGCGGCGGAAAGCTGC
>Ga0307515_10023930_pt1 | contig 10670 bp, 7 predicted proteins | sample 17_EM_MG_FD_194513 | JGI IMG/M metagenome (GOLD analysis project Ga0307515, IMG submission 194513) | Populus trichocarpa ectomycorrhiza microbial communities from riparian zone in the Pacific Northwest, United States - 17_EM | ecosystem: Host-associated > Plants > Roots > Unclassified | place...
AGGAGAGCCCATGTTGAAAACATCGACGTTATGAAGCTGACCGAGAAACTGGAGACACTCAAGACCGGTCGCTTGATCGATACGTACCAGTGGAATGTGACTGGCTTTTGAGCCCTCCGAAGTGGGATGCGGCGGCACATTGTCGAGAATGCGCACAGCGAGCGTCCTGGCAGTGAGGGCACGCAAAGGTGCTTTGGCAATTGCTCAGCTTAGGGTGTATTTCTGTTTACTTCGAGTCCTTTGTTCCATTTGGTCAAGGTCGAAAAGCGCTGAGAGGCTGGGAGTTTGACCACGTCTTCACATCTCCCCGCAATTTGCCGCTGCCCTCTCTTCTCCTCGCTATCATAATCCCTGTCCCTTTACTGTGTATATGAACCTAAGACCTAAACACTCTCATTCTCGCAGGCCAGATACTGTGTGATTTCCACACCAAGTCTTATTGGACCGTCCACTCATGATGTGGACATGGGAGCAGGCAATGCGTCGCTAATAACGTGTAAAATGGATGAGTGGGAGGAAGAACCATGAGGCCCTTCCCAGTTCACCTGCATATATGCCATCTATAAATTGAGTGTACCCCCTATCTGCACCGCTGCGACGAACAGGTACAAGAAAAACATGAAACACAACACAGTGACGAAGTTCAAAAAACCGCTGTCTATTGAACACCCAGACCACTACCAGTTATATACCAGAGCCACAAGAAATGTAAGAGCGATATCACGAGCCCTAAGAATGCAACGGAAGACAAATGAAATGCAAGGACAACGAAATGCAATGCAAGATAACGGGATGGGACGCAAGACAAGACCGATGCTCGATGAGCAGCGTATCTATCTCCGACGGACAGAGGCAAGACTAAATAGAGACGAAACAGAATGTGCCAACAAATTTCTCTAAACGTGTCCATATTTGGGGTCGTGTTATTTACAGAACTACCAACTTCAAAACGTCCGCGGCAAGCACAAATTTCAGGCCGTACTACACCCTTTACAGATGAAGCTCCCCAAATGCCCCCCCATATTCACCCGAGAAATTTGGGCAGTTATTCCACACCACCTGCATTCCTGATGTGCCTCCACCACCCCCTTCGATTGCTGCTAAATAATCTCGGAGCGTCGTACCGTTTGCATCCGAGTCGCTCAACCTAAGCTCTTGAACTCTCTTTGGAGCTGAGAGCATCAGCATCCTAAACATCGGCTCCACTGCACTGCCAACTAGGGTGAGGGTGTGTAAAGCCGTCGAGGCCTCGAACAGCGGACGGAGGAAAGCCACCACACTAGGGTCTGACGCAGCGTGGACTTCAATGTGAGTGAATAGAGATAATTGGTCACTGATGGAATGTAACCTCCAACTATACCAGGGTTGGCTGAGTCCATTAGTGTCGGTGAGGACAAGGCGTGACATATGCGGAAAGCGATAACCCGCGCGGAAAGCAACAATGACCCATGGAAGCGCAGTTCCTTCAAAGGAAAGCGTATTGAGCTGCTGATGAGTAAAATGGAAGGTGCCAATTTTTAGCAGTAGGTATGCCTCGTTCTCCAAGTGCAACTCCTCCAATTCCGGGAAATTCTGGAGAAGGTCCCTGAGTGTACTGGACGGTAGAGGTGCTCCGGGTTTACTGTGAGAGATGTACAAGGTTTGTATCCTAACAGCGGAGTCGATCCGAGGCACAAGTCCCATGCATCGCAACGTCTTTGTGTTCGCCAGCAACTGCGTGGGGAGTACTTGTATGTAAGGTATAGGAGAGTTCGCTGAGGCCACTATACACAACTCGGTTGGCGAAGGGATCTCTGGTGGGATGGCATAGTTACTATGCGAAACAATGTTGACCCGGAGTGCCTGAGACTCTGCTGGCAGCACTAGGTTAGGGTACGGAAATCGATGGTGGGTCACATTATAGCATGGGTATATGGTGAGGTGAAGTGGTTGCTTTTGGGCGAGGAGCACGCATCGCTCAAACTGCGTTTTTCCTACAATCTTATTCCCCTGAAGAGTGGAATTAACTATAGGCACACGAGCGTACCTCCATAGTTGAGGTGTAGATTGGCAGATGGCCCGCCAGCGCTTGCAAGTTGCTGAGAGTGTGAATGGAACGAGGTTGAGGGTTTTGGAAAGTGCATTGAGATCATAATATGAAGATCCTGGGTCATAGTACGAGGATAGAGAAGTGATGATCTCGTGTTGTCTCGCCTCGACTGCCTCGATGAAGATTTGCGGGAGGATTTCGGTTGGTACGCGACGAACACCGAATAATGCTTCCTTTTTTTGGGCAATACTTCGATCCACTACACGGAGACTATCAGTGCAGGAGAGCATAGACCCTGAAGCTGCAATATAGGCGGATTCATGGGCGTCTTGCTCGTCGGCAGCCAGGTGCAAGTGTGCTTCCACTTGCGGGGTAGCTTTGTCCAGGCGTGTGAGCAGAGCTTCCGTAAGTGCCACGATCTCAGCCCATGCCACCAACATTCCCTTTGTAGACGAGATATTCTCTAGAATATCACAGTGGTTATCGTACAGATTCAAGGCACTCTTGACAGCTTTTTCGAGGGCCTTTATAGAGGGTATACTGGCCGCATAGGCGTCTTTGACCGCACGTGTCGTCGCCAGGCAATCCACGAGAACCCCGCCGGCCTTCATGGCATAGGTGTACTGCGCTTGGACCTCGTCTAGTCTACGAAGAATGAAGGACTTGTGTTCAAGATCGCCGTCGAGAAGCTTCTTGAGGGCGGACATCTCAGTATAATTGGCAGGGAAATTCTTATAACCCCGTGACAACTTTGACGCCATCTGGTTGTGTATGGTGAGGTGGAAGTGTACGACGGAAGGCGTAATGCACTCACGATAGCGACTGGAACGTGGTTCGGTCGAGGCAGGCTCTAAGAAGCAAGAATGTTTGAACGCACTTCACACTCTCAAGGTAGAGAGTAACTGCTATTTTCGGAAGAATTAAGCAACTATCTGTTCAATGTCAATATACGATCAAGAGGCCAGTAGATGGGAGTGGACATTGGTCCAAATGCCGGGGTTCGTGGGTTGTATATTATAGTCAGACTGTTAAGACTCTTCTATTAGAGACAGTAGAGCCTGGTAACTACCTTTCGTAGGGGCACCAGTTGCTACCTAGTCTTGACTGAAGGCCTGAGAAAGTGATTCATGCTGTCTTAGCTACAGGAATAGGATTGTATAATGGTGGTTATGACCATGCTCCTCTGCACCCACAAGATATTGCAGTTTGAACACTGAGCGTGGAGATTTTGTCAGTTAAAGTTCTTGGGACGCACAGGACCACAAGCAAACGTACCACGTCCACACTCAACACAGTGGCGCCCCCTCTTATCGTTTACCTCCACTCAAATGGTGTCGTGCAAGTCGGTTGGGAACCTGGTGCAACCAACCATTCGTTCATGGAGCTGTAGACGAAAGACAATTTCCAGAAAACCAGCAAGCTCTAATGACTCTCTTAGGAGCCATCACGAACATATGCAGGGACCAGAGTAGGGTCTTCGATAGTGCCGGGGTTGGTAATGAGGGGGCCGACGTTGAAAAAATCGACACTGTGAAGTTAACCGAGAAGCTGGAGACGCTCGAGACCCGAGACCAGTCGCTTGCTCGATATCAGCGGGGACGTGACCGGCTTTTGAGCCCACCGAAGAGAGATGGGGCAGCCTCAGAAAATCTGCGCAGTGAGGTCGAGAGTGTGCGCACGGTGAGTGAGGGCACACAAGGGTACATTGGGAGTTGTTCTGCTTAGGGCTTGCATTTCAGTTTATTCCGAGGGTTTAGTCTATTTGGTTAAGGTCGAAAAGTGTTGAGAGGCTGGAACTTTGACCGCCCTCTCCTCTCCCCGCCATCATCATTCCTGTCCTTTACTATGTATATGAACCTAAGACCTACACTCCCTCATTTTCACAGACCAGATGCTGCGTGATTTCCACACCAAATCTCGTTAGATCACCCACTCATGATGTGGACATGGGAGCAGGCAATGCATTGCTCACAGTCTGTAACACGGATGAATGGGAGGAAGAATCATGAGGCCCTTCCCAGCTCATCAGCGTGCCATATCTACAATGAGTGCACCGGCCTCCTATCTACTTCACATATATACCAGAAAACACGAAACACAAGAAAGAGACCAGACTAAGCAGAGACCAAACGTGTCCAGTAAATATTCAAGGTCATGTTATTTACACAACTACCAACTTCAAAATCTCCGCAGGCATGCACAAATACCTGGTCGTAGTACGCTGTCTACAGATGAAGCTCCCCAAATGCCCTTCCATATTCACCCGAGAAATTTGGGCAGTTATTCCACACCACTTGCATTCCTGACGTGCCTCCGCCATCACTGTCGATCGCTGCTAAATAATTTCGGAGCGTCATACTATTTGCATCCGAGTGGCTCAACCTAAGCTCCTGAACTCTCTTTGGAGCTGAGAGCGTCAGCATCCTCAACATCGGCTCCACCGCACTGCCAACTAGGGTGAGGGTGCGTAAAGCCGTCGAGGCCTCGAACAGCGGACGGAGGGAAGCCATAACACTAGGATCTGACGCAGCGTGAACTTCAATGTGAGTTAATAGAGATAATTGGTCACTGATGGAGTGTGGTGGACTCCAACTATACCCGTCTGAATTGCGTCCATGAATGTTGGTGAGGACGAGGCGTGACAGGTGAGGAAAGCGACCAGTGAAAGCTTTCATGACCCATGGAAGTACAATTCCCGTAAAGGAAAGGGTATGGAGTTGCTGGTGGGTGAAAGAGAAGACGTGATGATTCCCAAGTGGGTATTCCTGGTTCTCCAAGTGCAACTCCTCCAATTGTGGGCAGTTCTGGAGAAGGTCCCTGAATGCACTGGACGATAGACATGCCCCAGGTTCACTGTGAGAGATATGCAAGGTTTGTATCCCAACAGCGGAGTCAATCCGAGGTGTAAGTCCCGTGCATCGCAACGTCCTTGTGTTCACCAGCAACTGTGTGGAGAGTACCTGTGTGTAAGGTGTATGAGAGTTCGTTGACGCCACTATACACAACTCAGTTGGCGAAGGGATCCCTGGCGGGATCACATTATTCAACTTCCAAACAATGTTGACCCGGAGTGCCTGAGACTCTGCTGGCAGCGCAAGGCTAGGGTACGTAGCAACAATTTGGCTCAGATTGTAGCATGGGTATACGGTGAGCTCAAGTGGTTGCTTTTGGGCGAGGAGCACGCATTGCTCAAACTGTGTTTTTCCTATGATCTTAAACCCCGAATAGGCGTGACTAATCATGGGTACACGAGCATACCTCCATAGTTGAGGTGTAGACTGGCAGATAGCGCGCCAACGCTTGCAAGTTGCTGAGATTGTGAATGGAACGAGGTTGAGGGTTTTGGACAGTGCACGGAGATCATGATATGATGAAGGTTGTGTGTGATAGTACGAAGATAGAGAAGCGATGATCTCGTGTTGTCTCGCATCGACGGCCTTGATGAAGATTCGTGGGAGGATTTCGGTTGGCAAGCAACGAAGGCCAAATAATGCTCCCCTATTCTTGGCAATACTTCGATCCACTTCATGGAGCGTTGTATAGCAGGAGAGAATGGACTCTGAAGTTGCAATATGGGCGGATTCATGCGCGGCGTGCTCGTCGGCAGCCAGGTGCAAATGTGCTTCCACTTGCGGGGTAGCTTTGTCCAGGTGTGTGAGCAAAACTTCCGTAAGCGCCGCTATTTCAGCCCATGTCGCCAACATTCCCTTTGTAGACGAGATAGTCTCTAGAATATCACGGTGATTGTCGTACAAATTCAAGGCATTCTTGACAACATTTCCGAGGGCCTTTATGGAGACTATACTGGCCGCATAGGCGTCTTTGACTGCCCGTGTCGTCACCAGGCAATCCTCGAAAACCTCGGCGGCCTGCTTAGCGTAGGTGTACTGTGTTTCGACCTCATCTAGTCTACGAAAAATGAAGGACTTATGTTCAAGATCGCCGTCGAGAAGCTTCTTGAGGGCGGATGTCTCTGTATAATTGGCAGGGGTATTCTTATAACCCCGCGACAGCGTTGACGGCATCTGGTAGTGTGTGGTAAGGCGGTAGTGTACGATGGACGGCGTGATGTGCTTACGATAGCGACTGGAACGTGGTTCGGTCGAGGCAAGCTCCAAGAAGCAAGCGTGTTTGAACGCACTTCACTCGCTCAATGTAGATAGAGCCACCACTGTTTTCGGAAGAATTAAACAGGGGTCCGTTCAATGTCAATATACGATCAAGACACCAATAGAAGGGGGTGGACATTGGTGCAAATGCTGGAGTTCATGGGTTGTATATTATAGTCGGACTGTTAAGCTGATTCTATTGAAGACAGTAGAGTCTGGTAACTACGCTTCGTAGGGGCGCCAGTTGCTACCTAGTCTTCACCGAAGAGTCTGAGAAAGTGGTTCACACTGTCCACGCCACAGGAGTAAGATTTTCTAATGGTGGCCATGACCACGCTCCTCTGCACTCCCAAGATATTGCAGTTTGAACACTGCGCGTGTAAATTTATTTAGTTAAAGTTCATGGGACGCACGAGACGGAAAGGCGAACGTACCATAACCACACTCAACACACCGGTGGTGCGCCTTCTTATCGTTTACCTCATCTAAGTGGTGTCGTGTGAGTCGGCTGCGAACCCGGTGCAACCAACGATTCGTTCGTGATGCTGTAGACGAAAGACAATTCCCAGAAAACCAGCAAGCTCCAATAACTTTCTTAGGAGCCATCACGAACGTAGGCAGGGACCAGAGTAGGGTCTTCGATAGTGCTGGGTTTGGTAACGAGGAGGGGAAAGCATCGACACCACGAAGTTGACCGAGAAGCCAGAGACGCTTAAGACCCGATACCAGTGTCACTTGCCCGATATCAGCGGGGACGTGACCAGCTTTTGAGCCTGCCGAAGAGGCCTCAGAAAATGTGCGCGGTGAGGCCGAGAGCGTGCGCAGGGCGAGCGAGGGCACGCAAGGGTGCTTTGGCAGTTGTTCTGATTAAGGCTTGCATTTCGGTGTACTTCGAGGATTAATGCTATTCGGTCAAGGTCGAAAGGTGTTGAGAGGCTGGGAGCTCGCCGCAATACAGTGTTCACATCTCCCTGCAATTTGCTGCTGCAGTCTCTGCTCCTTTGATATCATAATTCCTGTCCTTTGGTGTGCATATGAACCTAAGACATCTCATTCTCATAGACTCGATGCTGTGTGGTTTCCACACCAAATCTCGTTAGACATGGGAGCATGCAATACGTTGCTCGAGGCCCTTCCCAGCTCACCAGCATGCCGTATATACATTGAGTGTACCTCCAATCTACATCACTGCAATGGAAAAAAACGAAACACAGGAAAGAGGCAAGACTAAACCAAGACCAATCAAAATGCGCCAACATTTCACCAAACATGTCTGGTGGATATTCGAGATATTATCTACACAACTACCAACTTCAAAACCACCGCGGGCAGGCACAAATGTCTGGCCGTAATACACTCTTTACAGATGAAGCTCCCCAAATGCCCTTCCATATTCATCCGAGAAATTTGGGCAGTTATCCCACACCACTTGCATTCCTGATGTGCCCCCGCCATTCCCTTCGATTGCTGCTAAATAATCTCGGAGCGTCGTGCCAGTGGCATTCGAGTGGCTCAACCTAAGCTCCTGAACTCTCTTTGGAGCTGAGGGCGTCATCATCCTCAACATCGGCTCCACCGCACTGCCAACTAGGATGAGGGTGCGTAAAGCCGTTGAGGTGTCGAACAGTGGACGGAGGGAAGCTACAAAACCAGGCTCTGACGCAGCGTGGACTTCAATATGAGTGAGCAGAGACAATTGCTCACTGATGGAATGTAGATTCGAGGCTGGATTGTGTCCATTAACGTTGGTGAGGACGAGGCGTGACAGGTGAGGGAAGCGACAACCCGCAGTGAAAGCTTGAATGACCCATGGGAGTAAAGTTACCGTAAGGGAAAGGGAATGGAGTTGCTGGTGTGTAAAAGGGGCGATGGGACTTTGCATAGGTGGGGAAACCTGGTTCTCCAAGCGCAACTCCTTCAATTGTGGGCAGTTCTGGAGAAGGTGCCCGAATTCTGTAGACGGTAGAAATGCTCCGGGTTTCCACAGAGAGATATGCAAGGTTTGTATCCCAACAACGGCGTCAATCCGAGGTGTGAGCTCTGTGCATCGCAACGTCTTTGTGTTCGCCAGCAACGGTGTGGGGAGCACCTGCACGTAAGGTACAGGAGAGTTCGCTGACGCCACTATACACAACTCAGTTGGCGAAGGGACCCCCGGCGGAATGACATTATTTCTATGCCAAACAATGTTGACCCTGGGTGTCTGAGACCCCGCTGGCAGCACAAGGGTAGGGTACACAGCACCAGGTCGGTTCAGATTGTAGCATGAGTATACAGTGAGGTCAAGGGGTTGCTTTTGGGCGAGGAGCACACATTGCTCAAACTGCGTTTTTCCTATGATCTTATACCTCGGACTGATGTAACCAATCATGGGTACACGAGCGTACCTCCATAGCCAAGGTGTAGATTGGCAGATAGCCCGCCAGCGCTTGCAAGTCGCTGAGAGTGTGAATGGAATGAGGTTGAGGGTTTTGGAAAGTTCGTTAAGATCATGATCATAAGGTGATAGGTCACAGTACGAGGATAGAGAAGTGGTGATCTCGTGTTGTCTCGCGTCGACCGCCTCGATGAAGATTTGCTGGAGGATTTCGGTTGGTACCCGACGAATACCAGATAATGCTCCCCTAGTTTCGGCAATACTTCGATCCACTTCATGGAGCATTTTAGTGCAGGATAGCTTAGAGTTTGAAGTTACAATATGAGTGGATTCATGCGCAGCGTGCTCGTCTGCTGCCAGGTCCAGGTGTGCGCCCACTTGCGGGGTAGCTTTATCCAAGCGTGTGAGCAGAGCTTCTGTAAGTGCCACGATTTCAGCCCATGTCGCCAACATTCCCTTTGTAGACGAGATACTCTCTAGAATATCACGGTGATTGTCGTACAGACTCAAGGCATTCTTGACGACTTTTTCGAGGGCCTTTGTAGTGAGTATACTGGCCTCATAGGCGTCTTTGACCGCACGTGTTGTCGCCAGGCAATCCACGAGAACCTCGGCGGCCTTCTTGGCGTAGGTGTACTGCGCTTGGACCTCATCTTGTCTACGAAGGAGGAAGGACCTAAGCTCAAGATCGCCATCGAGAAGCTTCTTGAGGGCGGACATCTCTGTACAATTGGCAGGGATATTCTTATAACTCCGCGACAATGTTGACGCCATCTGGTTGTGTATGGTGAGGTGGAATTGTATGACGGATGGCGTGGTGTGCTTACGATCACGACTGGAACGTGGTTCAGTTGAGGCAGGCTCCAAAGAAGCAAGGGTGTTTGAACGCACTTCACACACTCTCAAGGTAGATAGAGCAACCGCTATTTTCGGAGGAATTAAACAATTGTCTGTTCAATGTCAATATACGATTACGACACCAATAGAAGGGGGTGGACATCAGTCCAAATACCGTAGTTCGTGGGCTGTATATTATGGTCGGACTGTTAAGTTTCTTCTATTAGAAACAGTAGAGTCTGGTAACCACCTTGCATGGGGCGCCAGTTGCTACCTAGTCTTCACCGAAGAGGTTGAGAAAGTGATTCATACTGCCCAAGCTACAGGAGTAAGATTGTCTAATGGTGGCCATGACTGTGCTTTTCTGCACCCCTAAGATATTGCAGTTTGAACACTGCACGTGGAGAATTTGTCAGTTAAAGTTCTTGGGACGCACGAGATCGAAAGCGAACGCACCATGTCCACACGCAACACAACGGTGGTGCCCCCTCTTATCGCGTACCTCCATCCAAATGGTGTCATGCGAGTCGGTTGCGAACCCGGTGCAACCAGCTGTGCTGTAGACGAAAAACAATTCCCAGAAAACCAGGAGCCCCAATGACTCTCTTAGGGGACATCTCGAACGTAAGCAGGGACCAGAGTAGGGTCTTCGATAGTGCCAGGTTTGGTAATGAGGAGAGAGCCCATGTTGAAAACATCGAGGCTATGAAGTTGACCGAGAAAGTGGAGACACTCGAGACCAGTCACTTGCTCGATATCAGCGGGGACGTGACCGGCTTTTGAGCCCACCGAAGAGAGATGGGGCGGCCTCAGAAAATGTGCGCGGTGAGGTCGAGAGCGCGCGCACGGTGAGTGAGGGCACACAAGGGTACTTTAGGAGCTGTTCTGCTTAGGGCTTGCATTTCAGTTTATTCGGAGGGTTTATTCTATTTGGTCAAGGTCGAAAAGTGTTGAGAGGCTGGAACTTTGACCGCTACAAACAGAGTTCACAACTTCCCAATTTGCTGCTGCCCTCTCGTCTCCCTGCCATCATCGTTCCTGTCATTTACTATGCATATGAACCTAAGACCTACACTCCCTCATTTTTACAGACCAGGTGCTGTGTGGTTTCCACACCAAATCTCGTTAGATCACCCACTCATGGTGTGGACATGGGAGCAAGCAATGCGTTGCTCATAATCTGTAGCACGGATGAATGAGAGGAAGAATCATGAGGTCCTTCCCAGCTCATCAGCATGCCATATCTACAATACCGGCCTCCTATCTACTTCACGTGCAAAAAAACATGAAACATAAGAAAGAGACCAGACTAAGATAT
>Ga0307515_10023931_pt1 | contig 10670 bp, 6 predicted proteins | sample 17_EM_MG_FD_194513 | JGI IMG/M metagenome (GOLD analysis project Ga0307515, IMG submission 194513) | Populus trichocarpa ectomycorrhiza microbial communities from riparian zone in the Pacific Northwest, United States - 17_EM | ecosystem: Host-associated > Plants > Roots > Unclassified | place...
GATTCTGAACATTTATGAATCCTTTCCACACATGGAAACTATGTTGCAGCCCATTAAAGATATTTGGAGAATTAGGAGATTTCCGAAATCAGCTGCCACATCTTTTTAGGAAAAGAATCCGAGCCAAATAGGAAGTAAATAACAAAATTCATACAGCCTGTGTTGACCCGTGTTTCAATGCCTTCCCGATCTCCGATTGACATGAAAATTTAAACCAAGGTAGGACAACATGTTAGGAGACTCCACATAAAATTTCAGCTCGATCCAACGGTCGGATGAAGAATTATGATGGTTGCTGTAAAACTGGATAGGTGCACTTTTTACGTCAAAATCCGAATTTGACCTTACCTAGATTGTATCAGTATCTTTAATACTTGAGGATATACAGTGTAGTTTTTACCCCCTAATATTAAAGTCTAAAGCTAAATCCTAGAAGTCCGAATATTAATTAAACAAATTAATTGTTGTGGTGTTTTTGTCAAATCCTAATGGATAATCATTAATCGGTTATGATATATTCATTATGTATTTTTCAAACATGATAAAAAAAAAGCTATTTTTTATTGAATATATGCATGAAAAACTTTAGAATTTGATTGTATGCACAAAAACAAAATAAAATACCAGGTATTTTTAATATTGGGTTTGTATGTTATAGTGTAAGTCTATAGTCCGATATTAAATGAAATTCTTGTAAAAAAATATTTGTGTTTTCTAAAATAAAGGAATTTTTTTAGAGTTTTGAGAATTTGTCGAAAAATCTGGAGAAAAATCAGGTATTTTAAATATTAGGTTCGTATCTTACAATGTAAGTCTACAATCCAATATTTAGAAAAAAATCATTGGAAAAACATGTGAGGGTCCCCCAAATAATTTCAAAATGGTCCCTGAATTTTTTTGAAGTTTCTTGAAATTTTTAAAGGTTTGTTTGTCAAGACCCCAAAATAAGGACAAATTAAAACTAAAGGAAAAGGCTTTGGTCGTGTTTGTCAAACGCGCCCTTAGCCTAAAATCAGAGACATTAAAAATGTCTGAAGATCGTGTTTGGAAAACATGGCTTAAAACCCAAACAAGACCTTATTACCTTTACAAAATTGGTGTGAGCCAAAGGCTTCCTTAGCGTTTAGGTTGGGTTTGGCCTAATTGCATGGCCTGAGACTATTGGGACCAAGGCCCAACGCCATGCACATAATTTGGGCTGAGGCCTAGCCTAACTCGATTTGTTTTATGAGCTGGGCTAGAACTCATACTTTTGCCACCACTTTTCGACCTAGTGGTGGCTTAAGAAGAAAATTTACTAGTAACGTACATGTTATTTTCATGTTTTCTTCCCATTTTTTTAAGGCTTATACACGATTAAGAGAAGAGAATGACGTAACCTGGATAAGGAGGGAATAATGTTGGCTTGTTATTGGTGGTGCCACCGATGCTTTTGGTGGCTTAAGGTGGTCGCTGGAGGTAGAGAAAGATGGTTGGTTAGGTAGTTGGAAAGGTGATGTTTTCATGGCTGGTTTTCTGCTCTCCTTCTCTCCTAATTTTCTCCTCCTCTACTACACGAAATTCACCCTTATCTATAGGTGTTTATCAGACATGAATCTTTCTCCTTGATTCAAATTATAAAATCGACCTGTAAAGGTTGGTTGGGTCAACCTTTTTGAGGTCAAGATTGCAACTGGTTCAAGGCTTCCCATGGACAGCTTTTTTGCTCACGTTCGGGTGCAATGGTAGGACGAGGGTGACATCTTTTTTTTCTTGTTCGGTAAAGGTATGAGAGAGAAGGAAGGCTTGGAAGGTAGCATTAAACCTGCCATTTTTGTTGCTATCAGGTGGAGGTTGAAGGTAATGAATAGTGGGCTTCAAAACGACATCGTTTCTCTCATTATTTTTTTTAATAAAAATTAACAAAACGATATCGTTTCAGATAAAACATGTTGTTTCATTTAAATGGAACAACACTTTTTTGGCACTTTGGGTTTAATTTAGGTTCAAATCTCATTTTTTCAATTTCAGCCCTCAATCTTTCGATTTGTTCAGTTACTTCCTCAATTGAATTTTGATTATAAGAATCAATTCAATTCCACCCCTGTCAATTTTTAAAATGATGCCCTAAGTTTAGCGCACTTTTCAACCTGGCCCTTGGTTTTGGGTATTTTCAATTCCATCCTTAATTTCAAACTAATAATTTCTTCAATTCCACTCTTGTTTTCAATTGATTTTGGTCCTTGAATTAACATGTTTTTTGCAAAAAGGTCAATGTCTCCAAATTTCTTCAATTGGACCCTTAATTGATCCTAAATTTTGATTTTCTTTCAATGTTGTCCCTGATTTCAACCAATCAAGTTTGGAAAATTTTAATTTGGTTCTTTAAAATTCTAATCTTCTTAATCAAGCTCAAATTAGGTTTTCAAACTTAAATTTTCACCAAGTAAGTCCATAAAAAAAATTAATTTGACCCATTAAAAGTTTAAATAAGTCCTTGCACTTAATTAATTCTTTTAATTTGACCCAAATTAATTCTTACATTCAATTAAACCTTTAGTTGTGCCCATTATTAAGTCAAATTGGCCTATAAAAAGTCTAATTAAGTCCTTAGACTTATTTTATGCAACTCTGTCTAATAATCATTTAATTTGACATTGTATCTGCGTTGTCTTTCAAACTTGGATATAATTGGGTTTCTAATTTTTGTTACAATTCTCAGTTCGGTTCCTCAATGCTTGTGAAAGCCTTTTCATCTTGCTCTTGCCAAGTTGCCAGTCTTTTTTTTATTTTTTTGTTTTGAATTTTAAAAGAAAACGATAATTTTGGGAGAAGTCTTAAAATTAGGTTATAACAATGGGTTTGAGGAGAAAGAGTTGCTGAATTTTGGTGGTAGAGACAAAAAGTTATCGGTTGACATAAATGTTGACCTTTTAAAAAGATCTTGGTGTTCATAGATTCCATTCGATGAGGAGCGTTTAACTTGAGTTAGATCTCACATCAAGAAGTTTTTGGGTTGCAGGTTGATTTTGTGTTTTTGAATTGATTTTTAGGTTGTTTAAAGTCATAAAGGGGTATATCTATGTCTTTAATTTATTTTTGTGTGTTTTGGATTATAAAAATGTTTGAAAATGAATTTTTATGGTTAAAAACCCCTAAGTTTTTTTATGCTCTTAGGTCGTTGGAAACTGGAGAGGCAGATGAAGAGTTGTTTGAATGAATTAAAAAACAATTTTGGCTTGGTGAATGACGCTACAAGAATATATTTTAATAGGTGCACAAGTTTGGCCTAAGAGCTGGTCCATCAGACCCAGACTCTTAGGCACATTTTTCAAGGGATTTCTTTTAAAAATTTTTAACTTTATTTAAATAAAATCAAAGAATATTTTATTTAAGAAGTCATACATTAATAATTTTTTTAGATTATGCGGGATAATTTTTTGATCATTTAGCTTTTTTTAATAAAAAAAAGTTCAATTGTTTTCTCAGTCACATGACCCAAGTTGCAGATTTGACGGATTGATTTAGGTTTTTATTTTTATTTTTTTCTAATATTGATTTTTTTAATTTTATACTTCAACAATGGTTTGGTTAGCCTTTGTACTTGTTATAATTTTTGCTATGGGATTCTCATGACTCGGGTCATGAGTTTGGCCTGTTTTTCTAGGTTTACTCGAGTAGTTATTTTTTTCAATCATGGTCTTATAACTCGAGTCATGTGTTTTACAAGTTGACCCTGGTTGATCCAACATGTCATTGTCTCAATATCATTTTAAAAAAAATGAATATATCATCTAATATGTCACAATCTCAATAATTTTAAACATGTATAATCCAATACGCATTGGATTTTAGGGCTTCTTAACTTCTTTATATTTTCTTATGGTTAAAAAAAATGATTTAACCCCTAGTAAATTACGGGTCAAATAGCTAGTTAATTGTACTAGCAGTGATGAATGCCATAAACAAATGAGTTTTTTAGGAACTTAGCATAATTAAAATAAAAATTGGTAAAGTAACACAGGCAAAATAATATTTAGCGATTTAACACACTTAATTGAGTCGTAGGTATTAGCTGCGACTCGTGTGTCACATTTAATATTTGGTACTCATAAGTCGTAAATGCCAACTGTATAACATGTTAGTCACATATAAAATATAAAACACACAAGTCGTGGATGTTATCCACATCTCAATTAAAAGACTCAATTAACTCCCTCTAAAAAAATCACAATTCAAATAAGCAGTTTTCTAGCATCAAAACATAATTCACATAAGTAGTACATAACATATTCAATCATAATTACTAAAATTGGACCGATAATTAACATTACATAATATTTTATTAAAATTAAACTAATTATGCATTTATTCATCATTCTTATAACATGTAATAACATGTAACTATATCTAACATGGAAAGGCTTGGGGCACTCGTGTAAGGGTCTAGGTGTGAGGTAGCGTCACATATTAAATTTGAGCTTAATTTAATATCGTTTGCTTGAGGTTTTAATTTGAAATTCAATTCTGCCGCAAACTGATCACACAAGGGGTTTAGGTATATGAGGACGACCTACAAACAGAGATTTATTGTTTGTTTGGTATCAAAATACTAAGTATTGAAATTGAGGTCATTTCGAGATCGTTTAGTCTGGGTTTCAATTTTGTTATGTAAAAATTGCGTAACAGGTAAGATGTGCGTTTCAATTTTCAAAACATGATCCTTGCCGTTCGTTTTTGTCCAAATATTTATGTTTCTATTATAATTGGGTTATTTAGGAGTCAAGTAATTGTTTTTGCTATTACACTTCTGTTTTATTTCGTGTCTTCATTTCGTCCACAATTTGTACGAATTTGCATGACTACTCGTGAAATCATAATCGTAGTTTTGTTTTGCTTTGTTTTCAATATATTTATTGATTTTTGAGTTTGAAAATTATAATTGGATTGCGCATATATTAGTTCCTAAAGAACCAAAAGAAAACAAGTTGTGAGGTAACGGTGTGAGGGTATTAGAGTGAAAAACCTTGATTTTTGTGTGAAACACGAGAGGTGTGAGCATATATTTTGTGCTGCTAACCAACTTTTGCAGATTCAAAGATTATCTGAAAACAACAAATCAGTGGCACAAAATGCTAACGTCGATTTCCATTTACGAGCCATAGGCCAGCAGCTTAAGCTCTTGTCCAGGACATCCAAAGATCTGAAAGATGAGGTGAATTCAATAAAGCAACAAACAACAAAGCTGATGGCCGAGGAAATACGGTCCGTAGGGCCTTATGGAATATCAGATCTAATTTTGAGAAGTTTGTTGATAAAAATGCAGATGTGGGTGAAGACGACTATTATTTTGCTTCTACTACCCAAGGAATGAGTTCTGGACCCAATAGGGCGAGGAGGAATGTGAATTTCCATTGCTTGGGGAATTGTGAAGATGTGGATGGGGACTTGGACTCAATTAAACTTAAAATTCCAAACTCTTAAGGGAAAAATGATCTGGAGCTGTATTTGGAGTGGGAGAAAAAGGTGGATTGGGTTATAGATTGTCGTAGATATTTGGAGGCAAAAAAGCTGAAAGATGATATGGATTCGATGAACCAACAGATTATTGGGGCTGATCGGCGGAGATTCAATATAAGCAAGGAAGAGAAACAGAGGTTACGAGTTTTAAATATTTATGATCATAATGCTTCTATAAGGTTAGATAAAGAACATGAAGAATGGAGAGCTTCAATTTAGCGCTGAAAGAATGAAAAACAAAAGAGGGCAGCAGTGGTTATCATTCAAAAATATACACGCAATTGGATGGCAATACGTGATTATTTGAAATTATTAGCGGCTACTACATTCATATAATGTTGTTTGCAGGCAATTGCGTGCAAGAAAAGAACTTCAAAGGCTTCAACAAGAAGCTAAGGAATTGTCCATTAAACTTGTTGATGATTCGAGGACAAATCATCTTGAAGAGAGAGGGAATGATACGATCCAAGTAAGGTCATATTCGGATTTTGTCGTAAACTTTCCTACTGTCCAGTTTTAAGCTATTGAGCATAACTCCCAATCCAACCGTTGGATCCAGCTGAAACTTGACTTGAAGATCCCTAAGGTATTGGTCTATGTTGTGATAAAGTTTCAAATAAGAGCTCGGGAAGGACTTGCGATATAGGTCAGAATAGGTTATATGAATTTTATTATTTATTTCCTTTTAACTTGTGGACTTATTGTTTGGCAAGGATCCTTTTCCTACAGTGATGTTGGAGCATCTTTTGGAAATTTCATAGTTCCACCAAGATCGTTAATGAGTTGCAATATAATCTCCAAGTGTGGCAATGATTCATTAATGTTTCATAATCCTTTTCTTATAAGGATTCCTTATTCATCCTAGCTACACAAGAAAAAAAGGGCTGGTGCTATTTAATGATATATTAGTTATTTTTATTATTTTTCAAGAACTATTTAAACTCATGTAACCAAAATTTTGACACCCATTGATGAATATTACTTCTGAATTTTTCAGTTTTAACGTGTGAGAATGATTTTTGCATTCTACTCATTCCAATAGTGGTGGTGCCTTGGGGCAGGTTTCGATTGTGTCACACTCCTATCAAACCTATTTCGGCTTTCCGGGATCAGATCTCAATCTTGATTGTGGGTTGCGTGACCACGTGATCACGAGATTCGCATCACACCCCCTCCCGAGGGTGAACTTAAATTCCAAATTCAAGCCATGATGAATATGATAAAGAGGATGAATTGTGATGGGGAACGTGTGTGACAAACTTGAAAGGGTGGACGAACACGGTAACGAGGCTGGAACAAGTACACCCAAGATGTGAGGAAGTTGGGGCTAATCCAAAATCAAACAATGGTAGTAGGGCCGAAAGGCCAAGGTGGGCTGATTAAGTGGATTTTGATGAGAATGTTGATGATATTAGTAATGGTGGTTTTGATGATGATACCATAATTCATAAGAAAGGTTTTCGTCAGCCTAGAAACAGAAGAGATTTTAGGAATAGAACTAGGGGTTAATTTGGCCAAAGAGGAAATTTCTGTAACTTTGGGGGACATGATGATGTAGACGGTGATTTGGATGCTATCAAACTGAAAATACCTACTTTTCAAGGTAAAAACGATCCCGAGGTGTATTTGGAGTGGGGGAAAAAGGTTGATAGGATTCTTGATTGTCATAACTATTCGGCGGCAAAGAAGGTGAAAGTGCTTCATTGAATTCACAGATTACACACTGATTTGATGGGATCAGAATGTGATTAGTAGGAGAGGAGAAAGGCCAGTAACGTCGTGGGAGGAGATAAAGGTGTTGATAAGGAGGCGACTCGTGCCTAACCACTATTATAGGGATTTGTATATTAAATTATTGTGTTTGAATCAGGGTTCTAAGTCCGTGGATAAGTATTTTAAGGAGATGGAGATCATAATGATATGGGCTAATGTGATTGAGGATAGGGAAGCTACTATGACTAGATTTCTTAATGGGCTGAATATGGACATTGCGATGATTAAAAGTCAACAATTATTCTTTTTTTTGTGCAAGGTTAATTTGGCCAAATCAGATCCTTAATGGGAGAGGATTCTTAGCATTCAAAAGAAGAAGTTTCCTAATCCACCAGGGCAACAAATTTATTTCCTAAAGCAAGGGAGGATTATTTAATGATTCTTCTAGTTTAGAAAGGAAACTAATAAAGTCAGTAACTAAAGAGGAAAGAACCATTATTTTTTTCCATGTAAAGCATGAAAACTAAGCTCTTAAATAGAGGTGGCAACAAAAATTTCCAAGTCAGAATTGATTCTCCTAGTCTATTTAGAATTCCTAAAGTCAACAACTAATCTTAGATCTACAAGGAAGGATTGTTCGGCCAAGGTGACTATTTAGGCTAGGAAATAAGAAACCTTTATGTTATTTTCTTTGTTATTTGTTGTAGCATGCTTCAACCTTTTATGTATTTGGGCTAGTTCTGATTATAAGTATGCCTTATACAAGTCGACATCTTGGATATTCTAGGGTTTAGCTTAGGTTATTACACATATCAAAACACATTTGTAACCTAAGTTTTAGTTTCATGTTTTGCTTAATAATAATTCAGATTATCGCATCTCTCTTAGGTCCTGTTTGGGAACGTGGTGCAAACCACGTTCCATCAAATTTTGAATTTTTTTGCTTAAATTTAATTATTTTTTATATTTTCAGATCTTTTTGATATGCTGATGTCAAAAATGATTTTTAAAAAATAAAAAAAACCATTATTACGATGCATTTCTAAACAAAATGTACTTTGAAAAGCAACCGCTGCCACACTCCCAAACACACAATAATGAGTCTATGAGGGTGTGTTTTGTCTCCTACTTTGGTTCTCTAATGAACTGAATTGAGTTATCAAAGAATAATTGTCTTTAGACGTCATCCTATACTTCTTGTTCTCGTTGCTATTCGTTGGGTAGGGAGTTTTGGATTCCAACAATGTTGGCGCTTGTTTAGGTTTAAGATACTCTCTGTTACACTTCCAAACTTGATTTCTTGGCTTCCCGAGAGTTGTATCATTTGTTTGTGGGTTACGTAACCAAATGCTTAATGGGTCCGCATCAATTAGTCTCATAGGCAAATCATTTATATCCCGGTATCAACCAATACCATTAGTCACACAGACTAATCAATTTCATCCAAGTATCAATCGATACCTTAGTGATGCGAACATCGTGATCACGTGGTCACGCAACCCACACGCAAAGACACTAATTCCCGGAAAGCCAAGTAAATCAGGTTTGATAGGAATGTGACATAAAGATAACTTGTACCTAGACACCACCACTAATGGAAACGAAAACCCCCACCCAACGAATATTGATTCAAGAAGTATCGATACTACAAACGCTAAGTATAAATCCTTGCTATATCCTTAGTTTGTAATATTCAAGAAGTAATCCACATAGAAGAACTTAAATTTAAAAGTTAATTGATGGATAGAGAAGCTAGTTGATTGAAAACCTTCCTAGTCTCCGCTCATGCGGCTGATTATAAATTACCCACAACCTCTACACTTCTATGGGCGACTCTTTTGCATAAAAATGCATCCAACATGTTCTCTAAGGGGCCTAGACCCTAACCTCACACATGTAGCCGACTATCATGCACCCAAACCATGTGTACTTGTTTTTTCAATTCAAGTTTCTCAAGCTAAGCCCCACTTATGTGGCTAGTTTTTCATACAACAACATAGACATCATATAAATAACAATGTATCAATCCAAGCCCCACTCATGTGGTCGGGCTTCATGCACACATGATGCAAGCCTCATGATCACGTGGTTACGCAATCCATAATCAAGATTGAGATCTGATCCCAGAAAGCCGAAATAGGTCTAATAGGAGTGTGACACAATGGAAACCTGCCCCAACGCACCACCACTATTGAAATGAGTAGAATGACGCCACGAAACCAGTTAATCTTCGATAAGTCAGATTCAGTTCATTCAAGAACAGAAAAATGCAAGAATCACTCTCACAAGTTAAAACTGAAAAATTCAGAAGTAATAATCCTCAAAGCTACTGAAATTTTAGCTTACATGAGTTTAAATAGTTCTTGAAAAATTAACCCTAACGGACCCCTTATGTGGACTTATATGAACTCAAAACTGACCCAACAACCCTAAACTGAAAAAGCCCATAACCTGATCCAAACAAGCCCTAGATCCTAGCTTAAAACAAAGTTTTAATTAAGCTCAAACATGAAAGAAAATAATAAAAATAACTAATTTGTCATTAAATAGCACCAGCCCCTTTTTCTATGTGTAGCTAGGATGAATAAAGAATACTTATAAAAAAATGATTATGGAATATTAATGAATCGTTGCCACTCTTGGAAATTATGTTTCAGCTCATTAAAGATTGTTGTGGAACTAGGAAATTCCCAAAACAAGTTGCCACATTCTTTTAGGACAAAGATCATTGCCAAATAGAAAGTCCACAAGTCAAAAGAAAGTAAATAACTTGTTCTGACCTATATCACAAATCCTTTGCAAATTCTGATTCGTTTGAAAATTTACCCCAACATAGACAAAGACCTCTGGAATATTCTGGTAATGTTTTAGCTCAATCCAACGATTGGATTTGAAGTATACCCAATAGCGTAAAACTGGATGGTATAAACTTTTACGCTAAAATCCGAATCTGACCTTGCTTGGGTCGTATTACAAGGTTGAACCGTATCAACACAACACTTGTCTAAAGATAATTACCATATTAAGACTTCATTAGCCTTTATTAATGCATCATAATACATATGTACAAATCATAATCTTAATACAGAAGATAAAGACTTATATAAATTGTTGTAAATTAAAGAGGATGGGGTGTTAAGCACTTACCCAGAGTCTATGAATGAGCTACATCTCCCTATTATTGTCCTATCCTCGCATTCTCCCTTATGTCATTAACGACATAGTCATCACAAACAATCCAACCAGTATTCTCAAACCTTAACGTGAAAGATTTCTTAAAATCTTATACACATACATGTTTTCCATATCTTTTACTATAATTTTAACATCTAGATGTTTCGTCAATATCCAAGTGCTTAACTTTTAATTTTAATGTCCATACATTTCATCAATATCCAAGTGCCTTTACTTTTTATCAACGAATTTTAAATGCTCAATTACTTAATTTTTCGTCAATG